>Ga0208826_1001506_pt1 | contig 19365 bp, 15 predicted proteins | sample AD_UKC115_MetaG_FD_184451 | JGI IMG/M metagenome (GOLD analysis project Ga0208826, IMG submission 184451) | Active sludge microbial communities of municipal wastewater-treating anaerobic digesters from Hong Kong - AD_UKC115_MetaG (SPAdes)... | ecosystem: Engineered > Bioreactor > Anaerobic >...
TGTCATCACCGTGGCGGTGACGGCAAACACCGCCGCCAGCGACAGGATGGCGCCGGCCATGTAGGCACGGATCAGCGTATCGCGCGTGGACATGTAGATCTTGGATTCGCCGGCGTCCACCATCTTGGTGACGAATTCGGCGGGGATGAGGTAGGCCATGGTGTGCGTGCTCCAGGTTGCGATGCGGTTTTGTGGTGCGTGGTGGCAGCGGGGCTGTCCCTCCACGGCTTGCACTCTGTTCAGCAAACTGCGTGCCAAGCCGGTGCGCCGGGCGTGGGGGCTGCACGCAGCCACCGTGCTGTACGCCGCGCGCACCACCATGCAGCGCCCTGTGGCCCCGAGCGTGCACGCGGCGCCCTGGGTGCGCCATGCTGGTGCGCCAGCGCACCTCAGGCGTGGGCTAGGCTGGCCAGCACCATGCGCTGCAGTTGCGGCACGCAGGAGCCGCACTGCGTGCCGCAGCCCAACCCGTCCTTGAGCTGCTGCAGGCGCTGGGCCGCATCGCCGGTGCAGCGTTGCAGTGCGTCGGTGATGGTGTTCTCCGCCACACCCACGCAAGAGCACACGGTGGCGCCGCGGCTGGCCACTTGTACCGGTGGCTGGGCACCGGGCTGCAGCAGGGCGCGGCGCAGGGGCTGGGCGTCCTGGCGCTCTTGCAGCAGCGGTGCGATCCAGGCCTGGGCGCTCACGTCGCCTGCCAGCACCATGCCTTGCAGCACCTGTGTACTGCCTTCGCCCTGGAGCAGTGCGCGGCGCCACTGGCCACGGCGTGCATCCTGGTAGTGCAGTGCACCGGGGGCGTGCACGCCCAGGATCTGGGCGATGCGCTCGAGCAGCGCCGTGTCCACCGCCTGGTGCGCGGCGGCGCGCAGTTGCAGGCCTACGCCGGTTTCGGGGCGGCCAAACAGGGTGCAACTGGCAAACGGGAAGGCGGCCATCAGGCCCTCCAGCGTCTGGCGTGCCAGGTGCACCTGGGCCAGCGGCAGCCAGGCCTGGGCCCACACGCCCCAGGGCAGTTCGGCCTTGAGCACCTTGATGGCCGCGTGCTTGAGCTCGGGCTGCAGCGACTGCGGGCAGCGCGCCGCCGTGGTCAGTGCGTTCACGCCCGCCAGGCGCTTGCCGGTGCTGCTGGCGCCGCCCAGCACCTCGTCGCCCCAGTGCATGGCCATGAACACCTGGCCGCTGCGCAGGCCTTCGCCCGGCTGCACGGGCGCCAGCACGGTGCCCCGGCGGCTGGTGAGGTAGGCCAGGTCGCCGGGCGCCAGGCCCAGCCGGTCCATGTCTTCGCGGGCCAATTGCGCCACGGGCTCGCTGGCGTGGGCCCACAGGCTTTCCACGGTGCCGCTGCGGCTCATGCCGTGCCACTGGTCGCGCAGGCGGCCGGTGATCAGGGCAAAGGGGTAGCGCGCATCGGTGGGCTCAGCCACGGTGCCGGGCTGGGGCAGCACAAAGCGGGCGCGGCCATCGGGGGTGGCAAAACGGCCATCGGTGTACAGGCGTGCACTGCCCTGGGGCTGGCCCTGGGGGCAGGGCCACTGCTGTGGGGCAGCCTCCAGTTGTGCCCAGCTCAGGCCGGTGATGTCCAGGTCGCGCCCGCGCGTGCTTTCGCGGTGTTCTTTCCAGATGGCCTCGGGGCCGTCGTAGGGGAACAGGCTGGGCAGGTGGGCGCGCGTGGGCAGCATGGGCTGCACGCGCCGCGCCACTTCGGTGACGATGCGCCAGTCCGCCCAGGCCTGGCCGGGTGCCGCCACCGCAGCGCGCACGCGGCTGATGCGGCGCTCGCTGTTGGTCACGGTGCCTTCTTTTTCGCCCCAGGTGGCGGCGGGAAGCAGCAGGTCGGCATAGCGTGCGGTGGCCGTGGTGGCATAGGCGTCCTGCAGCACCACGAACTCGGCGCGCTGCAGGGCACGGCGCACCAGGGCCTGGTCGGGCAGGCTGTGCGCTGGGTTGGTGCAGGCAATCCACAGCAGCTTGATCTGGCCGTCGGCAGCGGCCTCGAACAGCTCCACCGCCGCCCTGCCGGGCGTGGCGGGCACCTCGGGCACGCCCCACAGGGCGGCCACTTCGGCCCGGTGCTGCGGGTCGGCCAGGTTGCGGTGGGCGCTGAGTTGGTTGGCCAGTGCGCCCACCTCGCGCCCGCCCATGGCGTTGGGCTGGCCGGTGAGCGAGAACGGCCCCGCGCCGGGTTTGCCGATCTGGCCGCAGGCCAGGTGCAGGTGGATGAGGGCGGTGTTGTTGTCGGTGCCGCGCACCGACTGGTTCAGGCCCTGGCAGTACAGGCTGAGCGTGGGGCTGCGGCCGGCAGGGCCTGCGTCCACGCCCGCAAACCAGCGTGCGGCCTGCAGCAGCTCGGCCGGGGCAATGCCGCAGTGCTGCTGCACGGCGGCGGGTGTGGCGTGCTGCACCTGGGCGGCCAGGGCGTCCCAGCCCTGGGTGTGCGCGGCGATGAAGGCCTGGTCCACCCAGCCTTGCTCCAGCATGCAGCGCAGCATGCCGTGGTACAGCCACACGTCCGAGCCCGGTTGCAGCGCCAGGTGCAGGTCGGCCAGCTCGGCGGTATCGGTGCGGCGCGGGTCGCACACGATGATGCGCAACTGCGGGTTGGCGCGCTTGGCGTCTTCGATGCGCCGGAACACGATGGGGTGCGCCCAGGCCGGGTTGGCGCCGGTGATGAACAGCGTGGCCGCATGGGCCAGGTCTTCGTAGCAGGCCGGGGGCGCGTCGGCGCCCAGCGTGGCCTTGTAGCCCGCCACGGCGCTGCTCATGCACAGGCGCGAGTTGGTGTCGATCTGGTTGGTGCCCAGCAGCCCTTTGGCGAACTTGTTGAAGACGTAGTAGTCCTCGGTGAGCAGTTGGCCCGAGACGTACAGGCCCACGGCATCGGCGCCATGCAGCTGCACGGTGGCGGCGATGCGCTGGCCCAGGGTGTCCAGCGCCTCGTCCCAGGCCAGCGGCAGCGCTGCGCCATCGCGTTGCGCGCGCTGCAGGGGTTGCAGCAGGCGCACCTGGGCCTGCACTTCGGGGCGGGCCGTGAGGTGCAGGGTCGAGCCCTTGGAGCACAGCCGCCCGAAGTTGGCGGGGTGCTCCGGGTCGCCGCGCACGCGCGTGATGCGGCCGCCCTCGCTGTCGATGAGCACACCGCAGCCCACGCCGCAGTAGGGGCAGGTGGAGCGGGTGGTGGCGGCCTGCGTCATGCCACTGCAGCGCGCAAGGCGGGCCCGGCCAGGGGGCGGGTTTCGGTCAGGGCGCGGTGGGCCAGCTCGTCGGCGTCCAGGTACACGGAGCCGCCTTCCAGCTTGACCTGGAAGCTGGGTGTGCAGCCTTCGTCGGGCGCCTGGGCCTGGCCGTCGCACAGGCCGATGGTCCAGTTGTGCAGCGGGCAGGCCACGCTCTTGCCGAACACGATGCCCTGGCTCAGCGGGCCGCCCTTGTGCGGGCAGCGGTCCAGCAGGGCAAACACCTCGTCCGTGGCGGTGCGGAACACGGCCACCTCCAGGCCCTGCGCGCGCGTGACGCGGCGGGCGCCCAGCACGGGGATGTCTTCGAGCTTGCAGATGTATTTCCACTGTGTCATTGCTATACCTTTTGTAGCTGGTTGCGCTTGTCAATAAAGGGCTAAGGCCACTTTTTGCTTAAAGAAAGGAGGGCTGGGCGGGGCTTCAGGCCACGGCAATGGGGATGAACTGGCGTGCATCGACCCGCGCCTTTTCTCCTTCGAACCAGGGGTCGGGCTCGCCTTCCAGCGCCGCCTGCAGCCGCGCCCACAGGGCCTTGCGGTTGGCGTGGTCTTCGAGCACCTTCTTCTTGGCGTAGTCCAGGCCCACGCGGGCGATGTAGTGCACCGTGCGCTCCAGGTACCAGCCCTCTTCGCGGTAGAGCTGCAGGAAGGCGCCGCTGACTTCCAGCACCTCTTCGGCGGTCTTCACCTTGGTGAAGAAGTGCGCCACCTCGGTCTTGATGCCGCCGTTGCCGGCCACGTAGATTTCCCAGCCCGAGTCCACGCCGATCACGCCCACGTCCTTGATGCCGCTTTCCGCGCAGTTGCGTGGGCAGCCGCTGACGGCGAGCTTGACCTTGTGCGGTGCGTACATGCGCCACAGCGCGCGCTCCAGGTCGCGGCCCATTTGGGTGCTGTCCTGCGTGCCAAAGCGGCACCATTCGCTGCCCACGCAGGTCTTCACGGTGCGCAGGCTCTTGCCGTAGGCGTGGCCGCAGGGCATGCCGATGTCGTTCCACACGCCCTGCAGGTCTTCCTTCTTCACGCCCAGCAGGTCGATGCGCTGGCCACCCGTGACCTTGACGGCCGGGATCTTGTACTTGTCCACCACGTCGGCAATGCGGCGCAGTTCGTCGGCCGTGGTCTCGCCCGCCCACATGCGCGGCACCACGCTGTAGGTGCCGTCTTTCTGGATGTTGGCGTGGCTGCGCTCGTTGATGGCGCGGCTTTGCGGGTCGTCCAGCGCCTCCTTGGGCCAGGTGCTGATGAGGTAGTAGTTGATGGCCGGGCGGCAGGTGGGGCAGCCGTTGGGCGTTTTCCACTCCATGAAGGCGAACACTTCCTCCTTGGACAGCAGCTTGTTGGCGCGGATCGCGTCGCGCACCGCCTGGTGGCCGTGGTCGGTGCAGGCGCACACGGGCTTGGTCTTGGGCGTGGCGGAATAGTCGCCGCCTACCGTGGCCATCAAAATCTGCTCGACCAGGCCGGTGCACGAGCCGCAGCTGGCGCTGGCCTTGGTGTGCTTGCGCACCTCGTCCAGCGTGAACAGGCCTTTTTCCTTGATGGCCTTGCAGATGGTGCCCTTGGTCACGCCGTTGCAGCCGCAGACCTCGGCATCGTCGGGCATGCTGGCGGCCTTGTTCTGGCCGGCGTGGCCGCTGTCGCCGATGTTGCTCTCGCCGAACATCAGCTTGTCGCGCAGGTCACTCACGGGGCGACCGTCGCGCAGCAGCTTGAAGTACCAGCTTCCGTCCACGGTGTTGCCGTACAGGCAGGCGCCCACGAGCTTGTCGTCCTTGAGCACCAGCTTTTTGTACAGCCCGGCGCCGGGGTCGCTCATCACGATTTCCTCGGTGCCCTCGCCGCCCATGAAGTCGCCCGCAGAGAACAGATCAATGCCCGTGACCTTGAGCTTGGTGGACGTGAGCGAGCCCTGGTAGCGCCCAATGCCGAACTCCGCCAGGTGGTTGGCCGCCACCTTGCCCTGCTCGAACAGCGGCGCCACCAGGCCGTAGGCCACGCCGCGGTGCTCGGCACATTCGCCCACGGCGTAGATGCGCGCGTCGGTGGTGGTCTGCATGGTGTCGTTCACGACGATGCCACGGTTCACATGCAGGCGCATGCTTTGCGCCAGCGCCACGTTGGGGCGGATGCCCACGGCCATCACCACCAGGTCGGCGCTCACCTCGGTGCCGTCCTTGAAGCGCACGGCGCGCACGCGCCCGGCATCGTCGGCCAGCAGCTCCTGCGTCTGCGCCTTCATCAGGAACTGCATGCCGCGCTCCTGCAGCGACTTCTGCAGCATCTTGCCCGCCACATCGTCGAGCTGGCGCTCCATCAGCCATTCGCTGCCATGCACCACGGCCACCTGCATGCCGCGCTTCATCAGGCCGTTGGCGGCCTCCAGGCCCAGCAGGCCGCCGCCAATGACCACGGCGTGCTTGTAGTGCGCGGCCGCGTCGATCATGGCCTGCGTGTCGGCAATGTCGCGGTAGGCCAGCACGCCCTGCAGGTCCTTGCCCGGAATGGGCAGCATGAAGGGGTTGGAGCCCGTGGCCATGATGAGCCGGTCGTAGGCCACGCTCAGCGTCTCGCCCGCCGCGTTGGTGGCGTGCACCATGCGCCGCGTGCGATCCACCTGCGTCACCGTGTAGCCTGCGTGCAGGGTGATGTGGTTGTCCTCGTACCAGGACCAGTCGTTGAGGACGATCTGCTCCAGCGTCTGCTCGCCCGCCAGCACCGGCGACAGCAGGATGCGGTTGTAGTTGGGGTGCGGCTCGGCACCGAAGACGGTGATGTCGTACAGGTCGGGTGCGATCTTGAGCAGTTCTTCGAGTGTGCGCACCCCTGCCATGCCGTTGCCCACCATCACCAGTTTCGATTTCTTCATCGTGCCCTCGCGCGTTGCTTGTCCAGAAAGCGGCGGGCCTTGCTGGCGCGCCGTGCCTGCGGCCCTGGGGGCCACACACACAGGTCAATGCAACGACCGTGCCAGAGCCTGTGCGCCCCGCTTTGGCGCAGGGATGCACGGGTCTGTGGGAGGGGAGCGGCGCTCCGTTGCGCGGCCATGTGCCGCAGCGGCGCTGTTTTGGTGCACGCCTTGGTGCATTGCACCAAGGCAGGGGAGGTGGGCCACCGCCGTGCACCGGGGCGGGCGTTTCAGCCCAGTGCGATCCAGTGCGTGTCGGGCGACTTCTTCAGCGACCAGGCCAGCATGCCCTGGTGCCACAGAGTGGCACTTGGCAGCAAGAGAAGGCGAGAAAGCGACCTGACAGGATTGCGAATGCCGATTGCCGCTTGTTTTCGACCACTGGTCAGGGGGGCAAGACCACAAAGCAAAAGCCCGCAGGCAGGGCCTGCGGGCTTTGGGGGGCGTTCAGTCTGCGGCCTGAACGCCGGGGGCTGCAAGCGCTTAGCTGCGCTCGCCCATCGCAATGCCGTTGGCACGCATGGCGATGGCACCGTTGGCGCGCACTGCAGGGCGCTCCAGAACGCTGGGGGTCTTGGCGTAGCGGTCGGCGGGAGGGCCGTCGTTGAAGCTGGGCAGAGCCTTGCGGCCTTCGGCGCGCACTTCGGCGACGCTGCGCACCGATTGCACCTTGGATTCGAAGTCGGTGCCGTACAGGTCGCCATTGAGTTCAGCGGCCTGGGCGCCCAGGGTTGCGAAAGCGGACAGGGCTGCGATGGTGAGGATGCGTGCGGTTTGCATGATGGTTTCCTTGATCAAAAGTGACTCCAAAGGTGCTCCGGCAAAGGCCATCGGGTGATTGCTGGAGCTCTGTCGCTGAGTTGCGCGGTAGCGTTGGGCTCATCGATGGGGTGAACTGTACGCCTGCAAAGACCACAAAAAAACCGTCTAGTCGTTAATTGACTATTCCGGTTTTAAGAATAATCGTCGGGTCGGCAGCGTGTTCTCCTTCGGAGATCCCTGCCGTTGTCATGCAGGCGCTACAGGCCCGCCATGTGCGCTGCACCCTCGGGCTGCCACGGCTTGCAATCCGCTGCGGCTTGGGCTGAAATGAATGCCTGAACCATCACCCTTGAAGGGGCTACCGCGTATGACCACCGTTGCAGAAATTCTCAAATCCAAATCACACGCTGCGGTGTACAGCGTGGCACCCCAAGACAGCGTGTTCCAGGCCTTGCGCACCATGGCCGAGAAGGAGGTGGGGGCGCTGCTCGTGCTCGATGGCGGCACGATCGCAGGCATCTTCACCGAGCGCGACTACGCCCGCAAGCTGGCCCTGCGCGGGCGTACCTCCATGGACACGCCGGTGCGCGACGTGATGACCGCCTCTGTGCTCTGCGTGCGCCCCAACCAGACCAGCGAGCAGTGCATGCAGATCATGACCGGCAAGCGCCTGCGCCACCTGCCCGTGGTGGAAGAGGACGGCAGGCTGCTGGGCATGATCTCCATCGGTGACCTGGTCAAGGACATCATCTCCGAGCAGAAATTCATCATCGAGCAGCTGGAGCACTACATCACCGGTGGAGGAAGATGACAACCCCCTGAGTGGCTGCGCCACTTCCCCCTTCTCTCGAATTGCTGCGCAATTCGGGAAGGGGGACGCCACCAGCGCCTGAACGGTTGAAGACTGGCGGCCCTTGCGTGGTGGCTGCTGGCGTGGGCCGCGCCAGGCTCATTGGCCGTGAGCATTGTTTCGCGCCGAAAATGCAAAAGGCCCTGGCTGCACGCAGCCAGGGCCTTTGTGCGAGTCCCGGTCACGCCGCCTTTTCGACGTGCGCTTGGCGCGTGTACAGGAAGTCGATCACCGCCTTGCGGTAGTTCACATAGCGTGCGTCCTCGGCCAGTTCCACGCGCGAGCGCGGGCGGGGCAAATCCACATGCAGCACTTCGCCGATGGTCGCGGCCGGGCCGTTGGTCATCATCACGATCTTGTCGGACAGCAGCACGGCCTCGTCCACGTCGTGCGTCACCATCACCACGGTGCTCTGCGTGCGCGCCACGATCTCCAGCAGCTCGTCCTGCAGCTTGGCGCGCGTCAGCGCGTCGAGCGCGCCGAAGGGCTCGTCCATCAGCAGCACCTGCGGCTCCATCGACAGCGCCCGGGCAATGCCCACGCGCTGCTTCATGCCGCCCGAGATTTCGCCGGGGCGCTTCTGGCCCGCGTGCGTCAGGCCCACCAGGGCCAGGGCTGCGTCGGTGCGCGCCTTGAGCTGCGCCTTGCCCTCGCGGGCGCCGAACACGCGCTCCACGGCCAGGTAGATGTTGTCAAAGCAGGTGAGCCAGGGCAGCAGCGAGTGGTTCTGGAACACCACGGCGCGCTCCGGGCCCGGGCCCTTGATCTCCTTGTTGGCGCACAGCAGCGCACCGTTGGTGGGCGCGGTCAGCCCGGCGATCAGGTTCAGCAGCGTGGACTTGCCGCAGCCCGAGTGCCCGATGAGTGCCACGAACTCGCCCTTGGCGATGGTCAGGTTGATCTCGCGCAGCGCCGGGAACAGGCCCTTGGCGGTGCGGAAGGTTTGCTCCACGCCCTGGACTTCGATGAACTTGGTGGAGTACGACGGATGGGTGGATGCATTCATGATTTCACTTCCTCGAATGTGAAGGCCGTAGCCAGCTTGACCAGGGCCGCTTCGAGCAGCAGCCCGACGATGCCGATCACGAAGATGGCGATGATGATGTTCTTGACGTTGAGGTTGTTCCACTCGTCCCACACCCAGAAGCCAATGCCCACGCCGCCCGTCAGCATCTCGGCCGCAACGATCACCAGCCACGCCGTGCCCACGGCCAGGCGCACGCCGGTCAGCATGTAGGGCAGCACCGAGGGGAACAGGATCTTGGTGAGCACCTTCCACTCGCTCAGGTTCAGCACGCGGGCCACGTTCAGGTAGTCCTGCGGCACGCGCTGCACGCCCACGGCGGTGTTGATGACCATGGGCCAGATGGAGCAGATGAAGATGGTCCAGATGGCGGCAGGGTTGGCGCCCTTGAACACCAAGAGGCCGATGGGCAGCCAGGCCAGCGGCGACACCGGCCGCAGCAGGCTGATGAGCGGGTTGAACATGCGCGACAGAAACGCAAAGCGCCCGATGGCAAACCCCGCCGGAATGCCCACCAGCGCCGCCAGCCCAAAGCCCACGGCCACGCGCTGCAGCGAGGCCAGCACGTTCCAGCCCACGCCCTGGTCGTTGGGGCCGTTGCGGTAGAACGGGTTGCTGAACACCTCCACTGCCTGCAACCAGGTCTCGTAAGGCGTGGGAATGCTGCGGCCCGTGCTGGCCGACACCAGCGCCCACAGCCCCACCAGCAGCCCCAGGCCCAGCATGGGTGGCAGCACGTTCTGCCAGAAGGCGCGCGAAAGCGCACCAGCGTCGCGCTGGGTCTGGGCGGGTGCTGCGGGTGGATTTGAGGTTTTTTGGGCTGTAGCGCCCGTAGATAGGGCGCTAGCAGCTATGCTTTTAGTAGCATCGGATGCTTTGGCTGGCGTGGGTTCCAGCGGTGCATGAAAAACGGCACTGACCATGGTGATCTCCGGTGGGTCGAAAGTGGTAGGTGGCGAAAGCCGTGGTTTCAGGCCTTGATCTTGAAACCGTCGGCGTACTTGGCGGGGTCCTTGCCGTCCCACACCACGCCGTCGATCAGCTTGCTGGTGCGCAGCACGTCCTTGGGCACGCTGATCTTCATCGCGCTGGCGACCGACTTGTACAGGTCCACCTGGTTCACCTGCTTGGCCACGGCCAGGTAGTCAGGGTGGCTCTTGAGCAGGCCCCAGCGCTTGTGCTGGGTGAGGAACCACATGCCGTCCGACAGGTAGGGGAAGTTCACCGCGCCATCGTTGAAGAACTTCATGTGGTTCGGGTCGTCCCATGTCTTGCCCAGGCCGTTCTGGTAACGGCCCAGGATGCGCTGGTTGATCGCGTCCACGCTGGTATTGATGTATGCCTTCTGCGCCACCGTCTCGGCCATCTTCATCTTGTTCGACAGGCTGGCGTCGATCCACTGGCTGGCCTCCAGCACCGCCATCATCACGGCGCGCGTGGTGTTGGGGTACTTCTTCACAAAGTCGGCCGAGGTGCCCAGCACCTTCTCGGGGTGGTCCTTCCAGATGTCCTGCGTGGTGTTGGCCGTGATGCCGATGCCGTCCATGATGGCGCGGTGGTTCCAGGGCTCGCCCACGCAGAAGCCGTCCATGTTGCCCACGCGCATGTTGGCCACCATCTGCGGCGGCGGCACGGTGATCAGCTTGGCGCCCGACAGTGGGTTGATGCCCGCCGCCGCCAGCCAGTAGTGCATCCACATCGCGTGCGTGCCCGTGGGGAAGGTGCCCGCGAAGGTGTACTCGCGCTTCTCCTTGGCCATCAGCGCCGCGAGCGAGGGGCTGTCCACCGCGCCCTTGTCGGCCAGGGCCTTCGACAGCGTGATGGCCTGGCCGTTGTGGTTCAGGTTCATCAGCACCGCCATGTCCTTCTTCGGCCCGGCCGTGCCCAGGTGCACGCCGTACACCAGGCCATACAGCACATGGGCGAAGTCCAGCTCGCCGTTCACCAGCTTGTCGCGCACGCCGGCCCACGATGCTTCCTTGGTGGGGACGATGGTCACGCCGTGTTTCTTGTCGAAGCCCAGCACCGAAGCCATCACCACGCTGGCGCAATCGGTCAGCGGAATGAAGCCGATCTTGACCTCCTTCTTTTCGGGCGCGTCCGAACCCTGGGCATGGACCAGCGCGCGCAGCGCGGGGCTCACCCCCACGGCACCCACGGTGGCGGCCTGCAGCACGGTGCGGCGGTTGAGGCTGGTTTTCAGAACATCGGTCATGGGGCTCCCCTTGCAACGTGAAAAACAAAAAAAGGCGTCCTCACGCTGCACACGCCAGCCAGGGGCCGCATGCGCAGGGTGGGGACGCCTTTGTCCGGTAACAGGCGGCCGCCACCCGCCGTTGGGTGGCGCCGCCGTGGTGACCCCCGAGGGGGCTGAAACCATCAATGCAAGGCTTGTGCCAGCTTTGCGGAGCTAGGGGTGCTATGAAAGAGGGAGCTGGTGGCGCCCTGTTCTAGGGCGTTGCGGGCCGATTTGGCTTGAAATGATGCGTGCGGGGGTGCACCGGGGTTGTGCGGTGCACCATGGGGGCGCGCCACGGTGGAAATCGGAATGGAGACTAACGGGCGCATAGGTTTGGGCCGCGCGGCACCCGCTGTTGCAGCGAAGCGCACCACGTTTTTTAGAGAGAACAGAATCTCACCGTTTAATGATCAGGGTTATATGAATGGATAGCACAAATTTCGGTGCTAACGCATAATGCACAAATTATTGTTGAAAACTTACGAGTAAATAAGGTGTTGCACACTCTTCGCTTCTCAAACTTCTTCTCTTTTGCGGAAGAAACAGAAGTTTCATTCGTCCTCGACGCTCGTTCGAACGGTGCCGAAAGCAGTTTTTCGTCCACTGCTACCGATCGGCGTCTGAGCAAGCTGCTTGCTGTGGTGGGCGCAAACGGTGCAGGCAAGACCAACGTAATCAAAGCACTGGATTTCGTGTGCTGGTTTGTGACTAAGTCTTTTTTCATGGAGTCAGGTCACAGCCTTGCGGTGAAACCTCATGCATTTGAGGCAAGTGGTGCCAGCCGCTTCGAGTTGGAGTTTGAAGCGCACGGCAAGCTCTATCGCTATACGCTGGTTTTGAACAAGGAACGCGTACTGTTGGAGTCGTTGCGTCTCAAGACCAGTCGCTTGTTCAGCACCTTGTTCAGTCGGGAGTGGGACGCAGAAACAGGCAAAGAATCAATCAAGCAGCCTAACTTTGGTCTTCCGCAGAAGCAGGCAGAGAAGGTCAAGCCGCTCACATCTCTGATCTCTATGGCGGAGCAGTTTGGTGTGGAAACTGCTCATGCGATTGTCGAAGTTCTTGGCCGTCGCCACAGCAATGTAGGTGCCATTGGCCGGCAGGCGTTTCAGGCGCCGGATGTACTTGGTGCTGCGAAGTTCTTCGCCGATAGTGAGACTCACCGTCTCCGGATGGTGGATCTGTTGAACCAGTGGGATTTCGGCCTGAAGGATGTGCGCCTGGAAACCCTGCGCACCATGAGTGAAGGCAAGGAAGAGGAGGTTCTTGTACCTTTCGGCATCCACAGCGATGGCGAACGCGAGGTGAAGTTTCCCATGTTTGCCGAGTCCAGCGGTACACAGGCTGCATTCGTACTGCTTGCCGATCTGCTGCCGATCCTGGCGGAAGGCGGCACTGTGATCTTTGACGAACTGGAATCCGACTTGCATCCGCTGATGTTGGAGCCGATTCTGAACTTGTTCATCAGCCAAAAGACCAACCCGCACAACGCACAGTTGATCTTCACCTGTCATTCGGTGGAGATCCTGAATCTGCTCAAGAAGGGCCAGATGATGCTGGTGGAAAAAAACGAGCGTTGCCGCAGCGAGGCCTGGCGTCTGTCGGACATGGAAGGAGTGCGTGCAGACGACAATTTTTACGCCAAATATATGGCTGGCGCCTATGGCGCGGTACCCATGCTGTGAGGCACAGCACATGGCGAAACGACCGCTGCGCAAAACTAACCGAACAGTGCTGATCGTGGTGGAGGGCGAAACTGAGGAAGCCTTCGTCTCTCATCTGAAAAGCCTCTACTACCGCCGAGGAATGCAGTTGTCTATCAGCATCCGAAATGCCCATGGACACGGCCCGCAAGGGGTCATCAACAAGCTGAAGTCAGTCACGCAGACTGCCGAATTCGACCATCGCATTGCCGTGCTGGATGCTGACATTCCGCTCAAGCCCGTAGAAGACCAATGGCTACGACGCGCAAGGATCGAGACCATCATTTCCGTTCCTGCTATAGAAGCGACCTTGCTGGCAATTCTTGGCAAGCACGCGCCGGATAACACAGGCGCGTGCAAGGGGGAGCTGCAAAGGCATGCGCCGGGAGATCAGACGGATGTTCGCTACTACGAGAAGTATTTCCCTCTGGAAATCTTGGAAAAGGTTCGCGGTAAGGTGCCCGCATTTGACGCGCTGATCGCAGCGGTCTGTATTGGGTAGGTGTTCCGATCCTTTAAGGCGCAGGCGCCAACAGCCCCCGCCGCGCCCAAAACCCCCCGGCTCAATCCCTCCAACACCCCCGAAGCCGCCCGCGCCTGCTGCCAATACAGCGGCACATCCAGCGGCGTGCCCGGCACCAATTCGACCAGCGTGCTGGCCTTCAAATGGTCGGCCACCAGCACCTCCAGTTGCATGCCCCAGCCCATGCCCGCCAGCGCGGCGGTGGCGAAGGCCCTGGGGCGAGGGCAGGGTGTGGCGGGGCAGTTCCACATGCCGGAGGCACAGGCGCCGCGCCCAGCGGGCCTGCAGTTCGTCCTTGGGGCTGAACACCAGGCTGGGCGCGCGGGCCAGGGTGCCTGCCGTCACGCCCTCCGCAAAGTGGCGCGCCATGAAGGCGGGGCTGGCGGCGGCGCGGTAGCGCATGGCGCCCAGGGGCTGGCTGTTGCAGCCGGTGGCGGGGCGGGCGGTGGCGGTAACGGCGGCGAGCACGGCGCCGCTGCGCAGCCATTCGGCGGTGTGGGTTTCGTCGTCCACGGCCACCTCCATCAGCACGGGCGCCTGGGCCGCGAAGGTGGCGATGGCTGGGGCGAACCAGGTGGCCAGGCTGTCGGCGTTTACCGCCACGGGCAGCGGCACGCGGGCGATGCCTTCCGGGGCCAGCGCGGGCAGGGTGCCTTGCAACTCCTGCTCCAGCAGGCGCACGCGATCCACGTGCTGGCACAGGCGCCGGCCCGTGTCGGTGGCGCGGCAGGGCTGGCCGCGCACCACCAGGGCGCAACCCACGCGCTCTTCCAGCAGCCGGATGCGCTGGGAGATGGCCGAGGGTGTGACGTTCAGCGTGCGCGCTGCGCGCTCAAAGTTCCCCTCACGGATGACGGCAGCCAAGGCGGAGAGCGCGGAATAGTCCAGCATGAATTCAGTTTTGCTAAAGCAGGTGAAGTAAAGACAGTTTGTCTTTATTGGTTGCGGCTGGCAAGCTGCACGGCATGAATTGGCTTACTACCGCTGCTCTCGCGCCCTCTGTGTTCATCCAGGGCCTGGTTCTGTGCCAGGGCCTCATCGTGGCCATTGGGGCGCAGAACGCCTTTGTGCTGCGCCAGGGCTTGCGCCGCGAGCACGTGGGCAGCGTGGTGCTGTTCTGCGCGCTGGCGGATGCGGTGTTCATCACGGCGGGCGTGCTGGGCATGGCGTAGGCGCTGGGCGAGCGGCCCGGCCTGGCGCGCGCGCTGGCGTTGGCCGGGGCCGCGTTTCTGGCGGTGTATGGCTGGCGCGCGCTGCGCCGCGCGCGCCATGCGGGGCGCGTTGCAGGCCGCGGGCGGCGGCGTGGCGCTGGGCCGGGGTGCGGCCCTGGCGCAGGCGGCGGCGTTCACGCTGCTCAACCCGCATGTCTACCTGGATACCGTGTTGCTCATGGGCAGCATCGGCGCGCAGCAGCCGCAGGCGCTGCGCGGCTGGTTCGTGGCGGGGGCGAGCTGCGCCAGCCTGTTGTGGTTCGGGCTGCTGGGCTTTGGCGCGCGCTGGCTGGCGCCCTGGTTCGCGCGGCCCCGGGCGTGGCAGGTGCTGGATGCGCTGATTGGCGCCACCATGTTCGTGCTGGCCGCGCTGCTGGTGCGCCACGCTTTGGCAGGAATGTGAGGAGTGTTCATGTACGTCAGAAAACAGCACCAGTGGACGGACCGCGAAGAGGTGTTCGCGCTGATCGAGGCGCATGCGCTGGGCGCCTGGGTGTGCCATGGCGCGGACGGCCTCATCGCCAACCATGTGCCCTTCGTGCTGGACCGCAGCCGGGGCGCGCACGGCACGCTGATGTGCCATGTGGCGCGCGCCACCCCGGTGTGGCGCGCGCTGGGTGCCGGGGTGCCGTCGGTGGTGATGTTCCGGGGGCCGCAGGCCTACATCACGCCGGGCTGGTACCCGGGCAAGGCGGAACACGGCAAGGTGGTGCCCACCTGGAACTACCTGGCCGTGAACGCGCACGGCAGCGCGCGCGTGGTGGACGACCCGGCCTGGCTGCTGGGCCTGCTGAACCGCCTCACCCAGGTGCATGAAACTGGGCGCCCGCAGCCCTGGCGGGTGGGCGATGCCCCGGCGGATGACATCGACAAGCTGTTGCGGGCCATAGTGGGCATTGAGATTCCCATCGACCGGCTCAAATCCAAGTGCAAGGCCAGCCAGGACGAGGCCCTGGAGGACCGGCGCGGCACGGTGACAGGCCTGCGCGCGGAGCGGCGCGAGGAGCCGGGCAGGATGGCCGAGTGGGTGATGAAGGCCTTGGATGCTGGCATTTCGGGCTGATCGCGCCACTTGCCTTGCGCCGCTGGCGGGCAATGCAGGCGCGGTGCCGCCCGCCGGCGTTACCCCAGCAAATCCACCATGTCCAGCATGCGCCGGGCCACCTCGCCCAGCTTCAGGCCTTTGTCCATGGCGGTTTTGCGCAGCTTTTCGTAGGCGGCCTGCTCGCTCAGGCCCTGGCGCTGCATGAGCAGGCCCTTGGCGCGGTCGATGGTTTTGCGGTCCTGCAGCTCGGTGCGGGCGTCGGCCAGCTCGGCGCGCAGGGCCTGTTCGTGCGCGAAGCGGGCCATGGCCACGTCCAGGATGGGGCGGATGCGCTGGGGCGCCAGCCCGGCCACGATGTAGGCGCACACGCCAGCGGCCACGGCGTCCTTGACGTGGGTGGTGTCCTCGTCGTTGGTGAACATGACGATGGGGCGGGGCGCCTCGCGCGTGGCCAGCACCACATGCTCCAGGGCGTCGCGGGCTTCGCTTTCACTGTCCACGATGATGAGGTCGGGCTGCAGTTGCGCCAGCCGCTCGGCCAGGAAGGTGTCGGCCGGTATGGCGGCCACGAGGTTGTAGTTGTTTTCGAGCAGGCCGATGCGCAGCATGCGCGAGCGCGCCGCCAGGCGCGCGGCGTGTTGGTCGTCGGGGTTGGTGATGGCCAGGTCGGGCGCCACCACCACAATGCGCAGCGTGTCGTTCATGCCCGCATCCGCAGCAACAAACATGCCATGGCCCGATGTGTAGCGCGCCGTGCATCGCACTTTTTTGGTGCATCTGCGGCCCTTGCGGCGCCTGAAAGTAACTAATGGTCGGGCTTACCCGGTAGGGAAATTTGCGGGCGTCTTATATACCCCTGTGATATTTCATTTATCCGACGGAGTTTTCAGCATGATCCAACCATTGAACCGGCGCCGTTTTTCTGCTGGTCTGGCCCTGGCACCCTGGGCCGCAGGTGGCCTGCTCACGGGTTGCAGCAATATCCCCGACAGCATCAAGATCGGTGTCGCGCAGCCGCTGAGCGGCCCGCTCAGCGCACTGGGCAAGGATCTGCTCAATGGCGTGCAGTTGGCCGTCAACGAGCTGAACAAGGCCAATTTCAGCATTGAGGGCAAGCGTGTCACCCTGGAGGTGATGTCGGTGGACGACAAGGCCGATGCGGCTACCGGCAAGGCCGTGGCGCAGCAACTGGTGGATGCGGGCGTGGTGGCGGTGGTGGGGCACCTCAATTCGGGTGTCAGCATCGAGACGGCGCCTATCTATGCAGCGGCAGGCATTGCGCAGATCGCCATTTCCACCAACCCCAAGTTCACGCAACTGGGGCACGAGACGACCTTCCGCATGGTGGCCAACGACAACCTGCAGGCCCGGGCCATTGGTTCGTTTGCGTCGTCGCAGTTTGGCGATGTGCGCTTTGCCGCGCTGGATGATGGCACGCCCTACGGCAAGGGTTTGACCGATGGTGCGGTCGAGCAGCTCAAGGCGGAAAAGCGCGAGGTGGTGCTGCGCCAGTCGTTCGACGACAAGACCGTGGCTTTTGACGAGCTGGCCGCCAAGATCAAGTCCGAGAAGGTGGGCGTCATTGTCTCCACGCTCAACGACTTCCAGGCCGTGGCGCTGATTGCCGCGCTGGCCAAGATCGACTACACCAACGTGCGCCTGCTGGGGGGCGACACGGTCAAGACCACCGACATGGTCAAGGCGGCGGGGCAGATCCAGGGCATTTTTGCCACTTCGCCGGTGCTGGAGGCCAAGGAGTTTGTGGCGGGCCGCCCGTTCCTGGAGCGCTACCTGGAAGCCTTCAAGGTGCCGCCAGCCTATGGTGGGCACTACTCGTACGACAGCACCTATGTGCTGACCGCCGCCATGCAGGCGGCCAAGTCGGTCAAGCCCAAGGACGTGACGGCGGCGCTGCGCCGCACCAATGGCTACGCGCCGGTCACCGGCACCATGAAGTGGGATGAGAAGGGAGAGCAGCGCTACGCCGCTGTGGGCGTGTACGAGCTGCGGCGCGGCAGTTGGGAGCTGCGCATGCGTTCGGACCGCTGGTAAGCGGCACACGGCTCAGCACAGAGCAGCGGGCGCTGGGGGCATTGAGCCCTCGGCGCCCGTTTTTTTCAGCACTCGACCACGTTCACGGCCAGGCCGCCGCGCGAGGTTTCCTTGTACTTGGACATCATGTCCTTGCCCGTCTGCACCATGGTGCGGATGACCTGGTCCAGCGACACCACGTGTGTGCCGTCGCCGCGCAGCGCCAGGCGTGCGGCGTTGATGGCCTTGATGGCGCCCATGGCGTTGCGCTCGATGCAGGGGATTTGCACCTGCCCGCCCACGGGGTCGCAGGTCATGCCCAGGTTGTGTTCCATGCCGATTTCGGCGGCGTTTTCCACCTGCGCGGGCGTGCCGCCCAGCACGGCGGCCAGCGCGCCTGCGGCCATGGAGCAGGCCACGCCCACCTCGCCCTGGCAGCCCACTTCGGCGCCCGAGAGCGAAGCGTTCATCTTGTAGATGCCGCCAATGGCGCCTGCGGTGAGCAGGAAGTCGGCAATGCCCGCCTCGGTGGCGGTGGGGATGAACTTCACGTAGTAGTGCAGCACCGCCGGGATCACGCCTGCGGCGCCGTTGGTGGGCGCCGTCACCACGCGGCCGCCAGCGGCGTTTTCCTCGTTCACAGCCATGGCATACAGATTGACCCAGTCGAGCATGGACAGCGGGTCGCGCAGCGCGGCCTCGGGGGCGCTGCTGAGCTTGTGCTGTAGCTCGGCCGCGCGCCGCCGGATCTGCAGCGGCCCCGGCAAGTGGCCCTGCGCAGCGCAGCCGCGCTGCACGCAGGCGGCCATGGTCTGCCACAGCGCGGCCAGGCCGTCGTGCACCTGCGCGGGGCTGCGCAGGTGTTCTTCATTGGCGCGCTGCAACTGGGCCACGCTCAAGCTGTGCGTGCGGCACAGCGCCAGCAGCTCGGTAGCGCTCGCGTAGGGGTAGGGCACCGGGCCTTCGGCCAGCGGCGCGGGGGGGCGGCTGAACACGCGCTCGCCGCGCGCATCGACCACAAAGCCGCCGCCCACCGAGAAGTATTCGGCGCCCAGCAGTTCCTGGCCCTGCGCGTCCAGCGCGGCAAAGCGCAGGCCATTGGGGTGGAAGGGCAGACTTTTGCGCCGGAACAGCAGGTGCTCTTTTTCCACAAAGCGCACCGTGTGCTCGCCCAGCAGGGCCAGTTGCTGGCGGCTGCGGATGTCCAGCAGCGCAGGGGCGATCTGGTCGGGGTCGATGCGGTCGGGCTCGTGCCCGGCCAGGCCCAGCAGCACGGCGCTGTCGGTGCCGTGGCCCCGGCCTGTGGCGCTGAGCGAGCCGAACAGCTCGGTGTTCAGTTGCTGGGTGGCGCCCAGCAGGCCCGCCGCCTGGAGCTGGCTGGCAAAGTGCCGGGCGGCAATCATGGGGCCCACGGTGTGCGAGCTGGATGGGCCGATGCCGATCTTGAAGAGGTCGAAAACGCTGACGGTCATGGGGTGTGCGCTGAGCGCAAGCTGTGTGGCCTCAAGCGTGGGCCTGCCGCAGCGCGCTGGCAAGCGCACATTCCCTGAGGTGTTGGTGTGCTCTGCCGCTGGCTATGCCCTTCGCGGCGTGTTGTCTGCTATAAAAACAATAGCTGCTTGCGCAACGAATACGGGCGCTAGAGCCCAATTTTCTTTGGATCTTGTAGCCCAAGGCGCACAGGCTTCAGCGCGGGTTGCGGGGCATGAATGTTTCTTACTTAAAACGTGAACACGTTCTTACATCGCCAGGGCGCGGGCCAGCATGCCCGGTGCATCCCACGCGCGGATGCGGGGGCGCTGGCACAGGCTGCGGCCTTGCAGGGCGTCCA
>Ga0208826_1001507_pt1 | contig 19365 bp, 15 predicted proteins | sample AD_UKC115_MetaG_FD_184451 | JGI IMG/M metagenome (GOLD analysis project Ga0208826, IMG submission 184451) | Active sludge microbial communities of municipal wastewater-treating anaerobic digesters from Hong Kong - AD_UKC115_MetaG (SPAdes)... | ecosystem: Engineered > Bioreactor > Anaerobic >...
CCGTTGACCCCTCTCACCGGAGAGACGGCCCCCTCCTCTTCCCGGGGAAGCCCCCCTTCTCTCAGACCCGTATACCGTCCACGCCAGGTTTTCCCCTGCCGAAGGGCCTGACGTATCTCGTCCAAACTGGAAAGAACCTCTTCTGAGAGTGGAAAATCGAGAATCTTTCTGCCTTGAAGTTCTTCGACAGATCTGTCCACGAAATCGGCATAGCAGGGGTTTGCATAGAGGATGCGGCCTTCCTTATCGATTAGGGCAACCCCCTCCTCCATCTGGTCCACCGCAGCCCTAAGGCTCTTGAGATCATCCTCCCGCCGCTTCTCTTCGGTGATGTCCAAACAAAGACCGTCGATTCTGATAACCCTCTCCCCCTCCAAGACGGGTATCCAAAGCTCTTTTACCCACACCAAGGACCCATCCGTCCTCTGAAGACGGTACTCCACCTCCCGCCTCTCACCCTGCATGGCACCGAGAAAAGCGTACTCCAGAGCGGCCCAATCTTCCTCAAAAACCGTTTCTACCAGGGAGCCTTTCCCGGAGAGCAACTCGTCGGAGGAGAGACCGGTTATGGTCTTCACTCCCTCGGTAAAGAGAGTGTACTCCCAACGTTGCCCCTGCTTCTCCTCCATCTGCCAGAAGAAGGCGTTTACCGATTCCAAGAGAGGCCTGAGCCTCCTCTCGCTCTCTTCCCAACGGCGCCGTCTCTCTTCGTTCGGATCCGGTAGAGAAAAAGTGCAACAGATGAGATCCCTCCCCGGGAGAAGGACAACCTGAACCGGAAGCTTGCGAAAGGGCTCACCCCGACGAAGAACCGTCGCCTCCCCCTCCCTGACACTCTCTGAGGATGAGGGGAAGAAGAGGGGCGAGGGAAGGAAGAGATCGTTCAGGGTCTTTGGCGTTTCGCTTTGGAAGAAGAGACGGCCCTGACCGTTCAGGAAGGATATCCGCCCTTGCCGATCGTATAGAACCACCGGGCAGGGCAAGACCTCACAGACTTCAAGGTTAACTCCTCCGGCGTCCCATCCTTTCGCGTTGTCGAGACCCTTCTCCATTCGAGACACCCCCTGGATGTCGGCAAAGAAGGTTTTCTCAATTCAAACCCATCTCTCCCCGCTTGTCAAGTGTCGAGGGTCTCTCCCCTCGCCGGCCAAAGGAGCCTCACCCTGCAGCCCTCTGAGGGGAGGTTTTCCAGTTCGGCTCTCCCGTTGTGGAGCTGGAGAATGTGGTACACGAAGGTCAGCCCCAGGCCCCTCTTCTGTGGTGACGTCGTGTAGAACGGTTCAAAAGCCCTCTCAGGCTCAGGGACACCGGAGCCGTTGTCGGTGACTTCGACGATGGCTCCATCCCTCTCTCCCCAGACCTGGACTGTGATCCTCTTACTCCCCTCCGCCTTCTCGGACAAGGCGTCCAGAGCGTTCTGGAGAACGTTTCTCAAAGCCCTCTCGATCAGCATGGGGTTGCCGTAGATTAACGGTGTCTCTTCGGACCCTTGAAAGTGAATCTCCACACCCGGTGTGCCCAGCCCCTCCACAATCTCTCCGGTCAGTTTGACAAGGTTACACTCCATGGGTTCGAGATCTTTCAGAGAGGAGAAGAAGGCGATGTCCCGTATCAGGGAGACGATTCTCTCCACCGCCTCCTGGGCCGGTTTCAACCGTTTAGCGAGGGCTTCGTCGTTGTTGCTCATGGCGATTCTCTCGATTTGCCATGAGATCACCGTCAGAGGGTTGTTGATCTCATGGGCCACCGAAGTCACCAGAGAGGTCAAGCTTCTCATCTTGTTCGCCTTCTCTAGGCGCTTCTCCTGAATTCGAAGCTCCTCCATGGCCTCCTTCAACTTCTCCGTTCTCTCCCCGACCATCCGTTCCAGGCTCTGGCTGTAGTGTTCCACAGAGCGGATCTGTTCGTTCAGCTTTCCCGCCATAGCGTTGAAACTTTCGGAGAGTCTCTGAACCTCATCGCCTGTCTTCAGGTTAGAACGAACTTCGTAACGGCCGGCGGAGAACTCCTCCATGGTGCGGCTCAAGTCCCTCAGGGGAAGCGAGAAGCGGTAAGCCACATAACTGACGATGAGGCTCATCAGCAGAAGGGTGACAAGACCGACCAGGGTCAACCATCTGGCGATGCCTATCAACCTATTGTGAATACGGTTTTCAGAGATTCCCACAACCAACAGTCCCAAGGGAGCGTTCTCCTGCCCGGCCAGTACGGGGAAGGTGTACTCCCTGAAAGGTTCCCCCTCCAGAAAGATTCGCGCGACACCGGGGGCTTTACCGACCGGTTTCTTCTGAAGCCTCTGCCAGATCGGGAGGAAGTGTGAGGCGTCCCTCTCCTGAGAGTAGGCCAGCGAGTTGATCTGAGTGTCGACAACGTAGAAGTAATCAAACTCCTCGGAAACCAAGGGTTCCATGATGTTTTTAATGCTGGCGTAGTCGGCGTTGTAGAGCGGAGCCTGAAGAACCCTGGCGGCGGTCTCCCCGATAGCGTTCACCTGAAATTCGCTCTGCTCCCGAGAGACCTTCGCCACCTGACCGTTTACGTAGAGGACGAAGAGAAAGAAGAGGAGCATGAGGCCGGGAAGCAAGGAAACAATCAGTCGGATTCTAATGGTTCTTCGCAACACTTAGCTCCTGAAAGGGAAGCTCCATGGTACAAGAGAGGCGGAGCCCCCGAACCTTTTTCTTATAGCCGATGACGGAGACCGGAGTGACCAGGGGGAGAAAGAAGCTCTCCCGCTGGGCGATATTCTCCAGGGCATTCAGAATCCCGATCCGCTTGATAGGGTCTCTTTCCCTCCGCATGACGGCCAGGAGAGCGTCCGCTTCGGGAACCCTGGAAACCGAGTTCATGCCCATTCCGGGGAGGAAAACGGATTCGAAGAAGCTGAAAGAATCGGCAACGTCCATGAGGTGGTAGATTGCGGTGATATCGAAATCGGCTCGATCGAAATCCGCCCAGTAACGCTCCCTCTCCACAACCCTCTTCTCCAGCTCGATTCCCAATCCCGCAAGCCTCTCCTTTAGGTATTGGAAGAGTTGGTTGCGGATACCGTATTCGTAAGAGAGATAGACCATCTTCCGGGCTCTCTTCCCCACAACAACACTCTCCCGCTCTCTTTCGGGGTACCGGAAGAGTCGGCTCTCCTTGAGGGCGTTGGGAAGAATGTGCTGTGAAGGGATATAGGTGATCCACCCATGCCTCTTCACGAATTGTGCCCCATCGATGATATCCCGGATTCTCCTCCGAAGGCGAGGGTTCGAAAGGGCCTCTCTCTTGGGGTTGAGTAGCAGGTAGACTCCCCCCGAGAAGGGCGTCCTGTAAACAAGGTAGGGGCTTCCCCGGCCCATTTTCGGAAGTTCCGGGGATCGGAAGTTGAAGAAGAGGTCGGGATGTCCCATCTCGACCTCTTTTTCAAAAAGAGCGGGGGAATCGAAGAAATGGAAGTGAACTCTCTCGATGTTCCCGGGCCAAGGACCTTGAAAAAACCGGTTTCTTCTGAGAACGACGAGGGTCCCGCCTTCGCCGGGAGAAAACTTCTCCACGTAGAAGGGCCCGGAGAAGGCCCACCTTCTCCTAAGCCCCCCTTCGGGAAGGACCGGGTTCCCCACCTGGGCGAGAAAAAGACGGTACCTATCCCCCTCTTCCTTAAGGGTGATACGCAAGGTTCTTTCATCGATAACGCTCAGGCCCCGGCAGAAACGCTCCCCCTTAGTGACAGTCTCTTCCCCCCCCTCAACGACTGTGTAGAGCGGGTTGGGACGGGGAACGAGGAAAGAGTCGATCAGAGACCAGAGAAGGTCCCGGCTAGTAATAGCCGAACCGTCGGAGAAGCGTATCCCCTTTTTCAGGGTCAGAGTTACGACCCTCCCTTGGCGAACTTCACTCTCCAAAAGCCGGTTTTGAAGTTTTCCCTCCCCATCTAAGGCCAAGAGGGAGGAGTAAAGCGCCCCGAAGAGGGGCTGGAACGCAATATAGCGAACTCCTCCGAAGGGGTTCAAGTCTTCGAAGCGGAAGCGGGTGTCCACGGCGAAACAGATCTCCTGAGAGGAAGAGGGCCGAACCGGGGCGCGGCAGGAGGTACAAAAGAGAGCGCACAGGAGAAAAAGCATTCCAACTCTCTCTCTTCGCTTCCGGAGAACGTTCTTTTCCAACATCACAAAGGCTGTCCCTCCCTTGGATTATAGATGAGATAAAAAGGATAAACAAGGGAAAGGCGAGGGTTCCGCTTCCATTCTTTTCGACTTTTAAGACGAAAAAACCTTCTCGATAGCATCCAAAAGAGCAGGGAAGTAAGTCGGCTTCAACAATATTGCCGCCGGGTGGAGCCTCTCGGCCCTCTCCATGACCTCTCTGTCCGGATACCCGGTCATGAAGATGATCGGCAGCGGGAAAACCTCAAGAATCTCCTTGGCCGCCTCAATACCGTCCTCATGGCCGACGAGTTGAATATCCATGATGATGAGATCCGGTCTCTCTCTCTTCACGATTTCGAGGGCATCCCTGGCAGTCGCCAGAATCCCGCACACATGGTAACCAGCCATCAGCAGGTCCATCTTCAACCCTAAGGCGATGATCGCCTCATCTTCGAAACAAAGGATTCTTCTCCCTTTCTCCATCTTAAACCCTGGCTTGGTAGACCGTCTCCCGGAAGACCAGACAACAGCGAAAGCCCGGGGGGGAGGCAAACTCCACCTTTCCTTGAAGCTGGTGCTCTCCCAGGATCAAAACCGTTTGAAGGCCTAAAGTCGGCTGATTCCTGAAGTCAAAGCCTTCATCGACCCCGATGCCGTCATCTTCGTAGACCAGAGCCAGCGTCTCCCCCTTCTCTCTTTTCAAAGTCACCTTCACGGTTCCCCTCCTCTCTCCTGGGAAAGCATGCTTGAGAGAGTTTGTCATCAACTCGTTGATCATGAGGCCACAAGGAATGGCAACGTCAATGGTCACGCTGACCGGCTGCATATCCAAAAGGAGGTTCACTTTTCCCTGGCATATGGCGAGGCTAGTCAGCGTCAGCTCTGTCAACTCCTGAATGTAGCTGGCCAAGTCGATCTTCGAGAGATCATGGGATTGGTAGAGCCTCCGATGGACGAGGGCCATAGCCTGTATCTTGTTTTCAACCTCTTTAAAGACGAAAGCCAGGGGCGCGCACTTCGGTTGAAGGGCCTGAAGTCTCAACATGGAGATGATCACCTGCATGTTGTTCTTCGTCCTGTGGTTCAGCTCCTTCAAGAGGAGCTCCTTCTCCGCCAGCATGGTCTTCAACTTCTCTTCGGTCTTCCTCGTTTCATCGATGTCTAGGTGGGTGCCGACCATCCTGGTCGCTTTCCCGTTCCCGTCCCAGGCGACAGGCTTTCCCCGTGCCATGAACCAACGCCACCCCCCATCACGCATCCGGAAACGGAAATCGACCCTGAAAGCCTCCCCACGGGAGAGCTTGTCCCTCATCTCGGGGATGATCACCTCTCTGTCGTTGGGATGGACCATGGAGGTCCAAACCGAAAAGTTCATAGGAAATTCATAGGGCCGATAGCCTGACATCTCGAAGGCCCGAGGGCTCCAATAGATCTCACCGGAAACCAAGTCCCAGTCCCAGAGACCGTCAGATGTGGCCTCCATCGCCAGTCTCAGCCTCTCCTCACTCTTCTTTAGGAGCTCCGCGGTTCGTTTACTGACGGTAATATCCCGGCTGACAACGAGAACGGCCGGATTATCCATGTAGGAGATCAAGATAAAAGCTGTTTCCGCAAAGGCCTCTCCCCCATTCTTACAGAGAAAGGCTATCTCGGAAGCCTCTTCCCCTTTGCCGACCTTTTCCGGATCGATTCTTTCAAGAATCTCTTCTCGGTACTCTTCTTGGAGCAGATCTGTGAAGGGTCTCCCTAAAAGCTCCTCGCCGTTATACCCCAGAAGGAGCTCCAAAGAGGGGTTCGCAAAAGAGATCCGACCGTTCTGGAGGATGCAGATCGCGTTGGGTGTGGAAGAGACGACCTCCCGGAACCTCTGTTCGCTCTGTCTTAAAGCCTCTTCGTTCCGCTTCCTCTCGGTGATATCGGTCATCACCCCCACCATCCCCAGGGCGCTTCCCTGAAGATCGGCAAAGGTGGCCTTATGGAAGAGAACCTCCCTCCTCTCTCCCCGGAAGTTCGTCATGAACCCCTCGTAGACTTGAACCCCCGGGTTGTTAAGCAGTTCGATATCCTTGCCTTTGAACTGATCGGACTCGGTGCCCTCGAAGATCTCCTCGGTTCTTTTCCCAACGATCTGCTCCCTCCGGTAGCCCAAGAAGTCGCAGAAGGCTCGGTTGCACCCCAAGTATCTCCTCTCCGCGTCTTTGTAGAAAACCGGGCTGGGAATCGTTTCCAGGAGGGTCTCCATCAGGATGTGCTTCTCCTCCAAATCCTTCTCGGCTTTCTTCTCTTCGGTGACATCCTCTACAAAGCCTTCCAGGTGGGGACCCGAAGGGGTATGAACGAGCCGGATATGGAGGCGGGCGTTCCAGGGTTCGCGGTTCTTTCTCCGGTAAAGGTGGTCTAGGACGAGAATCTCCTCCCTTTCTAAGGCCTCTTTCAGCATCTTGTCCCGATCATCGCTGTTGGAGTAGAGGTCACGGGGAATCGAGAGATCCGTGGCCAAGACCTCTTCAGGGGAACCGTAACCGAGCATTCTGGCCATGGCGGGGTTCACGTCCAGGAAACGACCGTCCAAGGAGGAGTGAAAGATCCCCAGAGAGGCGTCCATGTAGAGGGTTCTGAAGCGCTCTTCACCCTCCCGTACCTTTGTTTCTGTTTCCCAACGGAGGTCACGGTTGGCCATCAGCTTTCCCAGAAGCATGGTCACCAGTGGGAAAAGGCCCAGGAGGTGAAGCAGAACAAGCGGGAAGGCCTTTCCGAGAGCCTCCCGGGAAAAGGCTATCATAGGGAGGAGAAGAGAGAGGTGGGCTGTCAAACCGGCAAGGTAAAGCTCGGCAAGGGAGAAGGGCCCTCGCTTGCTCCCTCGGAGCTTTTTCCAGAGAAGACCCACCAGGGCCGTAACAAGGGTTCCACACACCCCTGCCCAAGCCCCTGCCCCTCCTTGATAAACAGAAGAGAGAGAGGTCAAGGCCACGGCCGTCACAGTCGGAACCGCTCCGAAGAAGAGACCCGAGAGGAGGAAAAGAATCGAAGGCACGTGGAAGAGAGAATTGGGAGCGAAGGAGGCTCCTTGGAAGATCAAGAGTGTTCCGATCAGCCCCAAGAGAAAACCGACCCCGATCTTTCCGAAGGTTTTCGGTTCTCTCCCCTCGCCGGGCCGAAGGGTCTTGTAGGTGAGAGCGATCGCAAGGAGGATGGCGATGTTACCGACGATTCCGGAAACCATCGGTCTCATCATGAAGGGGAACTCCCCGGTGAACCCCTTCGTCTCAAAGGTCTCCAAACGTTAGAGAGGGCGAAAGGAGAGAAGTCCCCGAGGTCGGAAACTGCCAGGTTGCTATATTCAAAGGGCACCTTATCGCACACCTTTCAGAGGATCTCTCCTGTTCCTTGAACCGGCAAGGTTCTTTTCTAGGTTATCAAATTCTTCAAGAGATTACTATTTTTTTCGAATCAGTATTGCCCCAGGAGATTCCTTCTCCTGGCGACTCTCTCACAAAGCCTGTAGAGCCAAAGCCCGATAAGGATATAAAAAGAGCTCAAGGCCAAAAGGAAGAGGTACCAGAGGAGGGGAAAGGTTTGGGATCCCGAAGAGCAAACCAAGACTCTCAGAGAGGAGGCGCCCGCAGTGAAGGGAAGCAACGAAACCGGCTTGAAAGGATAGCCCGGAAGGGCTACCAAACCAATCAAGAGAAAAGAGACGACCTGAAGGAAGGCTCCCATCTTCTTGGACAACATGGCGAGTCCTCCGAAGAGATAACCCAACCCCCAGAGGGAGGGAAGGGAGAGAGTCAAGAGGAGAAAAAGTTTCAAGAAGCCTGGCAATCCCAGGGATAACCACCTCCCCGTAGTAACCATGGTCAACAGGAGGATGGCCGAATTGAAGACCAAGGAGTAGAGAAACTCGTAGAGAATCCGTACCGCAAAGATCGTCTCCAGACCCAAAGGGCTCAGATAAAGCTGCTCGAAGGTTCCCTTATGGGTCTCCTCCACGACGCCGTAGGAGATCCCTTGAAATCCCATGAGGGCGAACATCCAGGTGACATACCCGACAATGATACTGTCAAGTTTCGTCCCATCCACGCTGGGACCGGCAAAGTGGCGAAGACCGAGAAAAAAGGTCAGAAAAATGATGTAGAGCGCTACCAGCCATGAGAGGGTGTTGAAAAGGTAGCTCTTAATCTCAGCCCAATACTTTACGGCCTCGGCGGCGATCAATCCGAGCACTCTTCTCATCCTTCACCCCTGGCGGTGGTCGATTCCAAAGCATCCCCATCCTTGAGGATGTCCAAGAAAACCTCTTCGAAGTCATCGTTGAGGATGTCCAGAGAGCGAAGGGTGAGACTCGCGCTCTGAAGAAGGGCGAAGACCCTGTAAAGCTCGGAGGGGTCCTGGAGCGAGAAGAGAAGAGAGCCACCCCTCTCGTCCCTCTCGATCCGAAAGCTCGGAAAGTGTTGAAGATGGGCCAGGAGCCATTCCTGGGGATCCTCTTCAAGAACGATTCTGTAGACTTTTCGGGAGAAGAGATTGCGTAGGCTTTCGGGAGTTCCTTCGCGAAGGACTCTCCCCTCCTTAAGAATGAGGACCCTTTGACAAACGGATTCGATAAACCTCATGTCGTGGGATGTTATGAGGACGAAGGTTCCCTCCTCCTTCGCGGTCTCAAGAATCCAGGAGCGCATCTTTCTTGCTGTTTCGACATCCAGCCCCAAGGTTGGCTCATCCAGGAGCACCACAGGCGGCTTCGTGATGAAGGCGCAGGCGACGGCCACCTTCTGTTGCATTCCCTTGGAAAAGAAGCGAACCTGTTTATGGGAGACCTCGGAGAGGCCGAGAGAATCCAACAACCCTCTCGCCCTCTCCCGGATCTCTCCGGGTGTCAGCCCCCGAAGTCCGGCGAAATAGAGGAGGTTTTCCCAAGGGGTCAGCCTCCAATAGACGTTCCTTGCCCCTTCTAAAACAGCTCCCAGATAGCTTCTCGCTTTTCTGGGTTGTTTTTTAACGTCTACGCCCATCACAGAGACCTCTCCCGCGTCAAACTCTATGAGTGTGGCGATCGACTTGATCGTGGTGGTTTTACCGGATCCGTTGGGGCCGAGGATTCCCAAAACCTCTCCTCTCCGCCCCTGGAAAGAGAGATCCTTCAGAGCCGTAAGAGGGCCTTTTCGGCCTCTGTAGACCTTGGTGAGGCTCCTCACATCGACGATGGCTCTTCCGCTCTCCATCTCTCCGTTTTCCCTCTCATCCACCCAGGAGGGTCCCCTCCTCCCCTCTCAGGAAGAGAGGAGAAGAGGGGCGGATCTTTCTCTTCCGCCCCTCTTGAACCTCCATCAGAACCCTTTACTTCTTATCGGTTTGGGCTTTTCCCTTTTCACAGGCGCCGCAATGCTCTTCTTTCTGAGGCTGCGCTTTCTCGGAACCGCAGGTCTCCTTCTTTTCAACCTTGGCCTGGCCGTTCTTACAGCCCTCATGGCCCTTCATTCCCTCATGGCCACAGCTGCCGGACTTCTGCTCGCCCATCTTGGCCTTATCGCCCTTGCAACCCTCGTGTCCCTTCATCCCCTCGGCGCCTTTCTCACACTTATGCTCTTTCATCTTCGCCTGCTGCTCGGGGGTGAGAATCTTCATCATCTCTTCTTTGTGGGCCTTTTGAAGGGCTTCCTTCTCGGCTTTGAACTCGGCGTGGAGTTTCTCCCACTTGGCTTTCATAGCTTCGCAAGCCTTCATGTGGGTTGCGTGGAGGGCTTCGACCTTCTTCACCTGTTCAGGTGTCAGGTTAAGAGCCTTCATACATTCACAAACACCCTTCTTTGGCTCTTCTGCCCTGAGAGAAAGGGTTGAAAAAGCGAAGAGGGCGACCGTCAAAAGGGTAAAAACAAGAGTCAGTTTCTTCATCTCTATTCCTCCTTGATTTAAAAGCTATCTTTCCGGAACGGGGCACACACTCTCTTTGCAACGAGCCTCATCGTCCCCGCAACTCATCTGAAAAAGTTTTTCCAGCTTCTCCCTCCCCTCTGAGGGAAGCAGTTCCCTCACTCGAAGGGTATACTCCAGAGAGAGAAGCTCCATGCGGCTTCTCGTCTCCGCCAACCTGAGGGCGAGAGCATCCTTCTCCTCTCCTGTGACCCCCCTCTTGAGAGCCTGCCAAAGCTCCCGTCTCCGTTGGTTGTATTCGCGACGGAGAGGCTCCAGTTTCTTGAGGGCCTGTAGCCTTTGCTCCTCCAGGGCTCCAGCCTGCTCCTTGCGGAAGCAGAAATGCCGTCTGGCGTTTCCTTCATGCCAGCCTTTGTTCTCGGATCTTCTGACCCGTTCATGAACCAGAACATATCCCATGCCGATGTTCAGGCCCAGGGAGAGGATGAGAACCGCAACGATCTGGGAGTTTTTCACCTTTTTCCCTCCAAGAGAGAGAGGGGGTTCCAAGGGGCATCCCCTCCTCCTGTTTCATCCACCGTCAAGGGGGAGACCAGTGCCATGACCTGTTTTGGAGGCTGGGAAGAGATGATGAGCCCCTCTCCCAAGGTATAGCCCGCCAGTACGGCCAGGAACCAGAGAGCGACCCAGCGGAAGAGGCGGAGAGCCTGAACCTCTTGTTTAGGAAGTCCCTCCATGAGCCTCTCCTGAAAGAAGGGGGAGAGCTTCTCCTCCTGCGGCGAAGCTAGGACACTCTGAAGGTCATCCCGAAAGAGCCTGTACTGGGTACACTCCCTACAACCGTCCATGTGCGCCTTGACTCCGTCGGGGAGGAGAGGGATCTCCCTATCCATCCAGGCGTCGTACTCTCTTCTGCAATGGGGGCACTCTTTCGTCGCTTTCATCGTTCTCCTCACCCTATTAGACCCCGGAAACCGGGAAACCCTTCGTTGTTTCTTGAAGGGTTTTCAACCTTTCGAAGAGCTGTTTCCGACTCCTGGAAAGAAGAGATTCCACGGCGCTGGGGGTTGTCTCCATAACCTGAGCGATTTCACTGTAAGAGAGCCCCTCGGAGTGTTTCAGTATCAGGACGACCCTTCCCCGGGGAGGGAGAGTATCCAGGGCCTCCTGCACCAGGAGGGTCCTCTCCTTTCTCTCCAGAGTCTCCGCGGGTCCTGGGGAGTGGTCCTCCCATCGCTCCTCCAAGAGCTCGCCCTTCCAATCGATTGGATTCTTCTTGGCCAAGGCCTTGAGGGCCGTGTTCAGAACGATCCGGGTGATCCAAGTCGAAGCCAGGCACTCCCCTCGAAAGCGAGGCGCTCCCTTCCAAACTTTCCAGAACGCCTCCAGGAGAAGGTGTTCCGCCTCGGAACGCTCTATCCCCATACGCAGGAGAAGAGCCAGGAAGCGACTTTGACAACCCTCCAGGAGGCGGGCAAAGGCTTCGCGTTCTCCTCGGCCGGCGGCCTCCAACAGAAGCCTCTCCCGAAGGTTCTCCTCCTCTCTCTCTTTCATGGGTTATAGACTCTGCAAGGCAACGGTTTCCTTCGTTTGGGGGGAGAAGAAAATGGGTCGGTCTATCCCCTTTCCTCTTCCTGTTCCTTCTTCGGAGCAGGAAACTGAGAGGGGAAGACCTTTACGCTCTGATCGATCGTATCGAGGGCGGGGATCTCTTTCTCCTCCCCTACCCGAAGCTCCTGAAAGCGCCTGGCCGAGACGAGTACCCGTCGTTCCAGGCTGGACATAGCCTTGTTGTAGTTATCCACCGCAGAACCTAGCCCACGGCCGACCTTATCGAAGTGGTCGACCATGGTGAAGAGCCTTTCGTAGAGTTCTTTCCCCAACTGGCTGATCTTCTCGGCGTTCTCTGTCAGCGCCTCCTGTCTCCAACCGAAGTGAACGGCCTTGAGAAGGGCGATCAGTGTCGTCGGAGAGGCGATGATGACCCTCTTCTGAACCCCTTCCTCTATCAACGAGGGGTCTTGGGAGAGGGCGGCGTTAAAGATCGCTTCTCCGGGGAGAAACATGACGACGAAATCCGGCGTGGTTTTGAACTGGTTCCAGTAGTCCTTCTCGCTCAACCGTTTGATATGGTTGCGGATGAGCCCCGCGTGGGTGGCCAAGATCTTCTTGCGTTCGAGATCGTCCACCGCTTCGACAGACTTCAGAAAGGCATCCAGGGGAGCCTTGGCGTCAACGACGATCACCTTGTTGTTGGGAAGGCGGACGATAAGATCCGGTCGAAGTTTTCCCTCTTCGGTCTTGACCGAGACCTGCTCCTCGAAGTCACAGTAGTTGACCATTCCGGCGAGTTCCACGACCCTTCTGAGCTGGACCTCCCCCCAGTTTCCTCGGACCGCCGGAGCCTTGAGGGTCTGTACAAGCCTCGAAGTCTCGCTTTTCAGGCTCTCCTGGGTGGCCGCCATAGCGGAAACCTGCTCCCTCAGGGCAACGTAACTGCGGATTCTGTCCTCTTCCAACTCCTTGAGTTTACCGTCGAATTTCCCAAGGGTCTCGGTAACAGGGCGGACGAGATCGTCAATAGCCTTCTTCCTGTTCTCCAGATCGTTCTTGGCCCCCTCCTGGTACTTCTCCAAAGAGGTCTTGGCCAGCTCAAGGAAGTTCTGGTTGTTCCTGCTCAAAGCCTCCGAAGCCAGCGCCTGAAAGGATTCGGCGAGTTTTTCCCGCGCCTTTTCCAGGAGGACCAGCTTCTCCGCGTAACCCTGGGTCTCCTCCTCCCTTCTGGTCTCTGCCTCCGTGAGCCGAAGGTCCAGGGCGCGGACCTCCTGTTCGCTCTTCTCAAGGCGGGCTTTGTCCTGGAGAGATTCCCGGCTTAGCTCTTCGATCCTTGCCTCCCGCGAGAGAAGCCGTTCGTTCAGGACGGCCTTTTCGCTCTCCAAGGCGATCCGCCTCGACCTCTCACTTCCCCGAAGGTTCTGGGTCATGAGGATCGTCAGAGTCGCCCCAGCGGCTCCCAGAAAGAGACAAAGAACAGCCAAAAGGTTCATGGAGACCTCCTTCTCCCACTATAAGGGTTCCTTCGCTCCAGGTCAAGTTTTCCCCCCTTTGAGAAGCCCCAAAGAGGGACGAGATCTCTTCCCTGTGTGGACCCTTCAAAGGTGTCGGATAGGAGAGGCCACCGTCTCAACCGATCTATCCCTCCTCAGCTCTTCTGATCTAGTATATCAGAGAGAGGTGATCCTCCTCCAAAGTCTTGCATTCGGTCAACTCAAGGGGGAGTCTCTCCTGTGTGGACAAATTTCTGAACAGGTGCGGCGCATCCATTCCGACCAAACAGGGCGATAGAACGAGGCTGATTTCACCCACCAACCCCTGCCGGATCAAGACATCTGTTAATTCCCCGCCTCTGCCGGTCCTGAGAGTTCTTCCCTTACCCTTGTGGCCTTCCGGGTCACCTTCACTCCCTTTGTCCGGAGCTATTCAAGGCTCATCCTTTGGTCCCTCCCGCCTCATCCCCCCGCAGAAGCAAAGGAATCTGTCTTCACGACAATCCTCAGAGAGGGAGTGTGAAACAGTCGCCTTAACGCTACGTATTTTGCTTAAGGAGGCCCTATGGTCAAAAAATCGCTTGCCACGCTTCTTTTCCTCTTCTTCGTCCTTCCTTTGGACGCCCAGAGTTATCTCCTGAAAAACGTCTCGATTTGGACCGAGGCGGGAACCCTTCAAGGGGGATGTTTCCTCCTGGTAAAGGATGGGTTCATCGATTCTCTGGGGCCCATGAAGGCACTCCCCAAAGGAACCTTCGACGGAGAGTACGATCTGAAGGATCACTTCCTCTACCCCGCCCTGATCGACTCCTACAACACGGGTTTTCAACCCTCCACGGCTCGTAAGGGAGCGGAAGGGTCCGAAGAGGCCCCAGGCCCCGATAAAAACACACGCCTCCCGCTGGAGGAGAGGGGCTTCACCCCCCGAAAGAGCCTCACCGAAACGCTCCTTCTCAAGAACGAGGACCTTTCAAAGGCCCTCTCCCGAGGCTTCACCCTCGTCCATGTCGTGCCCAGGGAGGGAATCGTCGGCGGGCGCACTCTCCTCTTATCGCCGATCTCCAAAAACCCCAAGGTCAATACCGTTTCCGAGGGACCCTTTCAAGTTCTCCGCCTGGAGCCAAACTCCAGCCGATACCCGACAACGATCTCCGGAATCCTCGCCCAGATCCGTGAGATCAAGGAGGAGCTTCTCTACCGTCACGCCCGAAAGGACCTTCCCCCCACGCTCTCCGGGCGCAGATTCCCCTACGACCCCGAGCTGGAGGCCTTCCGCCCCTTGCTCTTCGGGGATGAGCGGTTTCTTTTGGTCACCAACAACATGGTCCAACAACGCCTGGCCGAGCACATCGGCAAAGAGTGCCCGCTTCCACCCGTCCTCCTCTTGAGCCCCGACTTCTGGCGCCGTCCCCTCCCCGCTTCCCCTCTCATCCTCCCCCTCCTCTTCAAGCCCCCCCTGACGAGCCGTTACTCCCTGGAGGGAGAGGAGAAGAAGAGGGAAGCCGAAGAGAGGCTCTACCCTGAGAAGTTCTCCCTCCTCTTCAAAGAGCGCGCCGACATCATCCTGGCTCCTCCGGACTCGGGGGATTACGACGGTCTCCTCAAGAACCTCCGTACCCTCTTGAAAAAGGGAGTCCAGGAGAAGAGACTCCTCGACTCCCTAACCGTCAACCCCGCCAGGCTCTTCAAGGTTCAAGACCGGTACGGGACTCTTGAGAGAGGAAAAGTCGCCGACCTTATCGTCACCGACAGGCCTCTCCTAGAAGAGAAGAGCCGGGTAACAATCACCTTTGTCGAAGGCCGGCCCTTCGAATTCCCCAAGGTAGAGAAGGGAGACGAAACTCCGAAGGTCGACCCTTCAGGGAACTGGTCGGTCAAGGCCCAAGGTTCCCTGGGGAGCTTCTCCTTTACCATGGTCCTTCAACTCGAAAAGGGGAACCTCACCGGCCAGCTGTTCTACCAGGGCAAGAGGTTCGACATCACCGAGGGCTCCGTATCCGGCGACAGAGTCTCTTTCTCCGCGCGGGGAACCCTTCTTGGAGATCAGATCATGGAACTGACCTTTCAAGGCCGCATGGCCGACAAGCGGATCGAGGGAACTCTTTCTCTCGATGAGGGAGAGGAGAGTCTCTCCCTGGTGGCTAACCCCGAAACCTTGGGAGGTGAGATGTGAAGAAGTTAATGCCATGCCTCTGGATACTCCTGCTCCTGGCCGCCCTTAACCTTCCCGGGGAGGACCTCCTCCTTCGTAAAGGCCGCTTCTACACCTTTGACAGGGGAATCCTGGAGGGCTACGACATGCTGATCCTGAACGGCAAGATTCGCTCCATCGCCAAGGGGATCGTCAACCCCGGAAAGGTTCCAGAGCGAGACCTGAAAGGGTTCTCCGTCGTTCCCGGCCTGATCGACTCCCACAACCACATCGCTCTTGCCGGAGAGATCAACGAGGTTTCGGAGAACATCACGCCGGAGATCGACATGGCCGAGCAAATCAACCCCGACGACCCCAACATCTACTACTGCTTAACCGGAGGCGTCACCATGGTCCACCTCCTCCACGGAAGCGCCAACCCCATAGGAGGCCGCAACGTTACCGTGAAACTCAAGTGGGGTGAATCCGCCGAAGCGATGATCGAAAGACGGGCCCTGCCAACCCTCAAGCTGGCCCTGGGGGAGAACCCTAAGACAGCCACGGGGGGAAAGTCTTTCCCCATCACCAGGATGGGGGTGGCCGCGTCGATTCGAACAGCCTTCTCTCAGGCCCTTGAATACAGGAAGGGTTGGGAGGAGTGGCGGAGAGAGGCGAAGGGGAGGAAGAAGGCTCCCCCCTCTCCCAAGAGGAACCTGCGTCTGGAGGTTCTCCTCGAGGTTCTAGAGGGGAAGAGGGTGGTCCGATGCCACACTTACAGGGCTGAGGAGAGCCTTGAGCTGATGCGGATAGCCAAGGAGTACGGCTTCAAGATTCAGGGCTTCGAACACTTCCACCAGGCCTACAGAATCGCCGATGAGCTGGCGAAGGAGAAGATCGGTCTTTCCGTCTTTGCCGACTCCTGGAACTACAAGGCCGAAGCCTCTGAGTTCACCCCCTACGGCTTTGCCCTTTTGAGGGAAAAAGGGGTGGAGATCTCTCTCAACTCGGACCTCTCCGAGGCGATGAGACGCCTCAACATCGAGGCCGGAAAAATGGTTCGCTACGCGGATATGGAGAGGATGGAGGCCTTGAAAACCGTCACACTCAACCCCGCCAGGCTCCTGGGAACGGACAAGTACGTCGGCTCCCTCGTGGTTGGCAAAGACGCGGATCTCGCCGTCTTCGACGGAGATCCGCTGAGCCCGACTTCAAAGTGTTGCTTGACCATCATCGAAGGAAAGGTCTACTTCGACCGGGAGGAGGACTTGAGATCGCGGAGCGTGAAAAGAGTCGAAGAGAAGGAGGCAACCAGATGAAGAGGACGGCTCTCTTTCTCTCCCTGTTTCTAATCCTCTTCCCCCTCTTCTCGGCGGAGAGGTTCGCCCTCAAGGCAAAGCGCGTTGTCACCGTCTCAGGTGCTCCCATGGAAGGGGGAGTCCTCTTGATCAACAAAGGGAGGATCGAGAGGGTCCTCTCCTACCAAGACCCTCTCCCGGAAGGGTATCCCCTGGTGGAGTTCAAGGAGGGGACCGTCTATCCCGGGCTCATCAACCTGTACTCGAGCCTCGGCATCACCGGAGTCGGATGGGGTAGTGTCTGGAACGACAGTAAGGAGGTGGGAAACCTGAACCCTCAGCTCTCCACCTTCAGCGCTTTCTATCCCTGGAGCAACCTTCTTCCCATTGTCCGCTCCTTCGGCACACTCACGGTGCTTGTCGCTCCCAACGGGGGCGCCGTAAGCGGCAGAGCCTCTCTGATGAAGACCTCCGGCTGGAATCCCGACGAGATGGTCCTCGAAAGGGACGCCGCCCTGATCGTTCAACTGATCGACAAGCGTCCTGCCAGGGAGAAAGAGACCATGGCTCCTGCGCCTTCCAAGAGGACGAAGGAGGTCCGAGAGTTCCTGCAAGCCTCCCGGGTGTACTCCCTGAGAGCCTGCGCGGGGGAAAAGCAAGCCTACTCCCCCCTCTACGAGGCGACACGCTTCCTCTGGGAGAAGAAGAGACCCGTGATCTTCGCGGCCAACACGGTCGAGGAGATTCGGGAGGCTATCAAGATCTCCCAGGAGTTTGCCATCCCCGGAGTTCTCCTGGGAGCCTACGAGGGCGAAAAGCTCCTCCCGGAGATCCGTCTCTCCGGACTCCCGGTGATTCTCTCCTCCCTCTACGAGGGCAACCACAAATGGGAAGAGGGCTACGACATGGTTTACCGTCTTCCCGGTCTGTTGGAGAAGTCTGAGATTCCCTTCGCCTTCTCCTTCTACTCTTCCGCCAACGCCTTCGATTTCCCGGTTCAAGCCGGAAGGGCCGTGGCTTATGGTCTCTCCCGTGAGGGGGCCGTCAAGGCTCTCACCATGACTCCGGCCCGGATCATGGGGCTGAAGGACCGGGGAAGTATCGATGTGGGATCCTGGGCCGATCTGATCGTTCTGGACGGAGACCTGCTGGAAGGCACCACGAAGGTCTTGGCCGTCTTCTGCGAAGGGAAGAGAATCCAGGGGATGGATTATTTCCAGCGGGAGGCCGAGAGGGCTTCCCGAAGAGAGAGCGGAGAGTAAGCCATGACAAAAGAGGTGCGGGTTCTCAAGAGGGAAGAGGGGGAGAGGAGTTACCACATCTCTGTCGAGGTGGTCTGGAAAGAAGAGGAGAGAATCCGCCGCCGGGTTCGGCAGGTCCTCTTCTTCCATAAGAGCCTTCTTCGCTCCCAGGAGGGCGCTGAGAAGGCCATTCGTCAGGCTCTCACCGGCGAAAGCACCGAGGTAACCACCATCACCTGGGAACCCGGAACATGGGATCCCGCCATGCCCGGGGCCGAATAGAAGAGCCCCTCTCTCCTCCATTGGTTCGAAGAGATCCGGGTTTTTGACCGTCCGAAGAGACCCTGAAAGGAAGAGTCTTCCATCTCCCCAAGAGAGGCCTTGGATCTCACTCTTAACGTCTTTGAAGGGCGGCTATTCCTGCGACAAAACGTCATTATTGCACTCATTTTTTAATGTTTGACAAAACCGTTTTCTTCTGCCATGATGTTTTCTAAAACCCTCCGGCCCGAGATGTGCCGGTGTGAAAAGGAGGTTCAAAACTATGGCCAACGCCTTGTTCAAAGTTCCCACTCCCCACAACGAACCGATTCTTCAGTACGCTCCCGGTTCTCCAGAGAGGGCACGCCTCAAGGAAGAACTCGATCGTCAGTACAACCAAACCCTGGACATCCCTCTTATCATCGGTGGCAAAGAGATAAGAACAGGAAAGACCCTCGATGTCGTCTGCCCCCACGAGCATGCCCACAAGCTGGCCCATTGCCATCAAGCCGGTGAGAAAGAGGTGAAGATGGCCATAGAGACGGCCATGGAGGCCAAGGTCCTTTGGGAAAGCCTTCCCTGGGAAGAGAGGGCCGCTCTCAGCCTCAAAGCCGCGGATCTGATCACCCATAAGTACAGATACATTCTTAACGCAGCCACCATGCTCAACCAGAGCAAGAACCCCTTCCAGGCGGAGATCGATTCGGCCTGCGAAATCGCCGACTTCCTCCGTTACAACCCCTCCTTCCTTGAGGAGATCTACTCCCAGCAGCCCCTCTCCTCCAACGGAACCTGGAACCGGGTCGAGTACAGGCCTTTGGAAGGGTTCATCTTCGCCATCACTCCCTTCAACTTCACCTCCATTGCCGGCAACCTTACAACCTCGCCGGCCCTCATGGGAAACACCGTCATCTGGAAGCCTGCCTCTACGGCCTTGCTCTCCGGGTACTACCTGATGAAACTTTTCCAGGAAGCCGGTTTCCCCGACGGGGTTATCAACTTTGTCCCCGGCTCCGGTTCCACCCTGAGCGGCGTTCTCCTCAAGAGTCCCCACTTGGGAGGCATCCACTTCACCGGTTCCACAAAGACCTTCAACTCCATCTGGAGAACCGTCGCAGAGAACTTGGACAACAACAACTCCTACCCCCGCCTTGTGGGAGAGACCGGAGGAAAGGACTTCGTCTTCGTCCACCCCTCCGCCGATCCGCAGGAAGTGGCCGTCGCCCTGGTCAGAGGATCCTTCGAATACCAGGGGCAAAAGTGCTCCGCCGCCTCAAGGGTCTACCTCCCCGGTTCACTGGCCTCCACCGTCTTCTCCGCCATGGAGGCGATGGTCGCCGACATCAAGACCCGTACCGGTGATCCTAGAGATTTTCACAACTTCTT
>Ga0208826_1001510_pt1 | contig 19342 bp, 20 predicted proteins | sample AD_UKC115_MetaG_FD_184451 | JGI IMG/M metagenome (GOLD analysis project Ga0208826, IMG submission 184451) | Active sludge microbial communities of municipal wastewater-treating anaerobic digesters from Hong Kong - AD_UKC115_MetaG (SPAdes)... | ecosystem: Engineered > Bioreactor > Anaerobic >...
GACCACGACCAGGGTACGCGGGTCGGGCACGCTGGTACGGTAGCGGTATTCGCTGGCCACCTCCACCTGGGTCGGGATGCCGGCGATGTCCTCCAGCCAGTACTTGGCCGTGCAGCCGCTGTAGTAGCTGGTGCCGCAGGCCAGGATGAGCACGCGGTCGATGTCCTTGAATACGCGCCAGGCGGCGGTGCTCGGCTTGCCGTCCTGGGCCAGGCCATCGAACAGCTCGGGCACGATGCCCTGCACACCTTCGAGCGTGTCGGCAATGGCACGCGGCTGCTCGAAGATTTCCTTTTGCATGTAGTGCCGATACGGCCCCAGTTCGGCCGCGCCGCTGAAGGCCTGCACGGTGCGCACAGGGCGCTGCGCAGGCGTGAGCGGCGCGCGGTCTTTGCCCACGATCCAGTAGCGGCCCAGTTGCAGGTCCACCAGGTCGCCTTCTTCCAGGTACACGATCTGGTCGGTGACACCCGCCAGGGCCATGGCATCGCTGGCCAGGAAGTGCTCGGCACCGTCCTGCCCCACGCCCAGGATGAGCGGCGAACCGGCGCGTGCACCCACCACGCGGTGCGGCTCGTCCTTGTGCAACACGGCTATGGCGTAGGCGCCGCGCAGCTCGGCAATGGCCGCCTGTACCGCTTGGAACAAATCACCGTCGTAGTGGCTGTCCACCAGGTGGGCGATGACCTCGGTGTCTGTCTGGCTGGCAAAGACATAGCCACGCGCCTGCAGTTGCGTGCGCAGTTCCTCGTGGTTTTCGATGATGCCGTTGTGCACCAGGGCCACACGGCCGGGGCGCTGCGCGCCATCCGCGGCGGCCTCGGCGCCGGGTCCAACGCTGAAATGCGGGTGCGCGTTGTGCACCGCCGGTGCACCATGCGTGGCCCAGCGCGTGTGGGCAATGCCGGTGGCGCCTTCGATGTGCTCGCTGTGCACCTGCGCCAGCAACTCGGTCACGCGGGCCGTGCTGCGTGCGCGCTGCAAGCCTGCAGGCCGCGCGACATCGGGGCTGGCGGCATGCACCGCCAGGCCGCAGGAGTCGTAGCCACGGTATTCCAGCCGCTGCAGGCCCTGCACAAGAATGGGAACGATGTTGCGCCGTGATACCGCGCCGACGATGCCGCACATGGTTTTCTCCTGCCTGGTGGAATGCAATGGCGCGATGGTAGGCAGAGAAATGCAAAATTTCAGATTGATTTTCTTTTGTTTTTGAAATTTAATTTCAATCAATCAACCGTATGTAATTTTTGATCAAAAGACTAAACAATATGGAAGAAATGGTCTTGGACGCCGTGGACCTGAAGCTGCTGGACCTGCTGCAGGACGATGCCACGCGCAGCAACCAATGGCTGGCCGAGCAGGTGCATGTGTCGCCCCCCACCTGCCTGCGGCGCGTGCGGCGCCTGCACGAATGCGGGCTGATCGAGCGGCAGGTGGCCATCGTCCAGCCCGAGCGGCTGGCTGCCCTGCAAGGGCACGGGCTGGCGTGCATCGTGGAGGTGTCGCTCGACCGCCAGGGCGCCGAGTGGCTGGACGCCTTCGAGGCCCGCGCCGTGCAGGAACCCGACGTGCAGCAATGCTGGCGCGTGTCACCGGGGCCGGACTTTGTGCTCGTGCTGCACACGCACGACATGCCCGCCTACCTGGCGCTGGCGCAGCGCCTGTTCACGGGCGACGCCAATGTGCGCAATGTGAAGGCCTTTTTTGCTACCAAACGAGCAAAATTTTTGACAAAAGTGGCTGTAACGCCCGTCAAATAAACGCAAGTAGCTATTATATTTATAGCATTCCAGCAAGCCAGCGCACACTGACCGTGCAGCCCGCACCAGGCGCCGCCTGCGCGCTTACGGTGCCGCCGTGGCGCTGGGCGATGGCGCGCACGGCCGCCAGGCCGCAACCCACGCCGTCGAACTCGCTCTCGCGGTGCAGGCGCTGGAAGATGCCGAACAGCGCCTGCGCGCGCGCGGGGTCAAATCCCACGCCGTTGTCCTGTACGCACAGGGTGCAGTGCCCGTCTGCGCCGCATTCGCCGGTCACGCGGATCTGGGCCGGGCTGCGCGCTTGCGTGAACTTGAGCGCATTGCCGATCAGCTCGGCCAACAGTTGGCGCAGCAAGGCAGGGTCGCCCTGCACGGTAGGCCAGGGGCCGTCTGCCTGCCACTGCACCGTGCGGTCTGCGCAGCGCGGCGCCAGGGTCTCGCGCACTTCGTGCACCAGCGCCCCCAGGTCCACGGTCTGCGGCGTGAACGGTGCGCGCGCAATGCGCGCCAGTTGCAGCAGGCCGTCGAGCATGCGGCCCATGCGGCGGGCAGACTGGTCCATGGTGGCCAGAAATTCCAGCGCCTCCTGGCGGGTGGCTGCGTCCAGGCCAGGCGCCTCCTGCAACAGCTCATGCACCAGCGGGCCGAAGGAGGTGATGTGGCGCAGCGGTGCGCGCAGGTCGTGCGACACAGCGTGCGTCCAGGCCTGCAGCGCGGCGCCTTGCTGTGCCAGTTGCTGATCGCGCTGCGCCAGCAAGGTGCGCAGTGCGGGGGCGTCGAGTGCGTCGTACCGGTTCGACCCCGGCTCGGGGCACTCGGAAGACTCCGGCGGGGCCGACGGCGCTGCGCTCATGGCTTGGGCTGCTTGGTGGGACGCTGCCAGTTCGCAATGGCTACTTGCTTGCCGCGCGCCACAGCCAGGGCACCTGCAGGCACGTCCTTGGTGATGGTGGAGCCGCCACCCACCGTGGCCCCGGCACCCAGGGTGACGGGTGCCACCAGCACGCAGTTGCTGCCCACATGCACGTCGGCCTCGATCACGGTGCGGTGCTTGTTGGCGCCGTCGTAGTTGGCGGTGATGCTGCCTGCGCCGTAGTTCACGCGCTCGCCCACGCTGGCGTCGCCCAGGTAGGCCAGGTGGTTGGCCTTGGCACCATCGGCGAGCTGGGAGTTCTTCACTTCCACGAAGTTGCCGATGTGCACCTCGCGGCCCAGCGTGGCGCCGGGGCGCAGGCGCGCAAACGGGCCAATGAGGGCGCCCGCGCCCACGCTCGCGCCGAGCTTTTCGCCGTCGATGTGGGTGTAGGGGTGGATGACGGCGCCCGCCGCAATGCGCGCGTTGGCAATGCAGCAGTGCGCGCCCACCTGCACGCCTTCGCCCAGCTCCACGGCGCCGGTGAAGACGCAGCCCACGTCGATCTCGACATCCTGCCCGCAAAGCAGCTGGCCGCGCACACCGGTACGCGCGTCGTCGCGCAGGTCAAAGCGCGCGGGGTCCATCAGGCGCACGCCCTGCTCCATCAGTGCGCGCGCCTGGCGCAACTGGTGGGCGCGCTCCAGCTCGGCCAGTTGCAGGGGGCTGTTCACGCCAGCCACCTGCAGCGCATCGTCGATGCGGTGGGCCGCCACCGGCAGCCCTTCGGCCACGGCCATGGCAACGATGTCGGTCAGGTAGTACTCGCCCTGGGCGTTGTGGTTGGTCAGGCGTGCAAGCCAGGGTTTGAGCAGGCGCGCAGGCACGGCCATGATGCCGCTGTAGATTTCATCGATGGCACGCTGGGCTTCGCTCGCGTCCTTGTGCTCCACGATGCCGGTCACCTGCCCTGCGGCATCGCGCAGGATGCGGCCATAGCCCGTGGGATCGGGCAGGCGCACGGTCAGCAGCGCCAGCTGCCCCCCCGCCTGCGACGCGGCCACCAGCGCGCGCAGTGTGTCGGCTTGGGTCAGTGGAACGTCGCCCGAGAGCACCACCACCGTGCCGTCATCCGCCAGGCAGGGTACGGCCTGCTGCACAGCGTGGCCGGTGCCCAGCTGCGGCTCCTGCCGCACAAACTTCAGGTCATATTGGCCTGCAACGCTCGCCAGTCCTGCGGTAGCCGCTTCAACTTCTGTAGCGCCATGACCGGTGATGACAATGGCGCTGCGCGCCTGCAAATGCGCAGCCTGGTCAAGCACGTGGTGCAACAGCGGACGGCCCGCCAGGCGCTGCAGCACCTTGGGCGTGCGACTTTTCATGCGCGTGCCCTTGCCGGCCGCCATGATGAGGATGTCTATGGGTGTCATGGGATGGTGTGGATGCTAGTGTAGTGTTGCACTCTGATTGGTACTTTCAGCCAGTGGCCAAGGGGTCAGCTGCTAGGCGCAGGGGCGCAGGCATAACGGGTTACGTCAAGCCACTGCAACAACGCAGATGGCCCCTTGGCCACTGGCCCCAAGGGAGCCCCGAAAAAGCCGCCCAGCGTTGTTGCAGCCCTTGGCAAGGGCACCACCATTGCCTGCGCGCTGCGCCTAGCCGGGCAGCTTTTTCGGGGCTCTGAAAGTGCCAATCAGAGTGAAACACTACACCAGGTGCGGCGCACACCGACGCGCGACCGCGGTGGCCCGGATTATCCGCTGTGCAGTCCCCAGGGAATGCGCCGCGCCGCACCCCGGGCGAGCAGCGAAGCCACCCAGGAGCGCGCCAACGCCCATACCGCCAGCCCCAGCAGGCCTTTGGCCAGTCGTCCTGCGGCGTCCAGCAAGACCAGGCCTGCCTGGCCCAGGTCGCACGCCGGTGCGGCCACGGTCTGCCGCCAATCGAGCGGTGCCACGGCCGCTGCGGGCAGCGCCGCCCACTGCCAAGCCAGCGCCAGCCCACCACCGGGCTGCGGCCAGGCTTCGAGCACGGCGTGGCTGTGGGCTGGCAGCACGACACTCTCCCCTGCGTGCAGCACCATGTCGGCAGAGGGCTGTCCGGCCGCTGACACCGTCAGCCAGGCCCGCCCCTGGACCAGGGTCAAACGGCCACTGCCGCGCGGGTGCAAGGACAGCGCCCGGCCGGGCAGCAAGCCCCAGCTCCCCGCCGGGGGCAGCAGACTCTGGGAACCGAGGGAAGGGATCGTGTCGCACATGACAGCTCCTTTTGCATCAATGAAGCCACATGATCCGCCGCCAGCGCTTGGCAGTCCAATGAATTGACGCTAGGCTATTGATTCCCTAATCGCATCAATGGCACCATGAGCACCCTTGCATCGGCCAGCCCGGTACTGCGCACCCGCCCCGTGGGGGTGGGCCACTGGCGCGCCTTCCTCTGCGTGGCGCGGCACTTGAACTTTCGGGCTGCGGCCGAGGAACTGGCACTCACCCAGTCGGCGGTGAGCCGCCAGATCCAGGCGCTGGAGGACGAGGTGGGCATCGCCCTCTTCCTGCGCCACACGCGCGCGGTGGAACTGACCAGCGCCGGTGCACAGTTGCTGCGCACCGTGGGCCCGGCGGTCGAACGCATGGACGCGGCCGTGCGCCAGGTGCGCCAAACGGCGGGGCGCAAGAGCGTGGCGATCACCACCTGGTCGAGCTTTGCGTCGATGTGGCTGATCCCGCGCATGGAAGCCTTCCAGCAAGCGCACCCGGACATCGACATCCGCATCGACGCCAGCGACAGCCACACCGACCTGGACACCGCGGACCTTGACCTGGCGCTGCGCTACAGCGCGCCCGGCCCGCGCGTGCACGGCGGCGAGCGCTTGTTTGGCGAGCAATTGGCCGTGGTGGCCAGCCCCTGGCTGCTGAAAAGCGCAGCGCCGGTGCGCCAGAGCAGCGATCTGGCGCAGTTCACCCTGATCGAGGCCGGGGACGCGCACCGCAGCACGCACCTGCAATGGCTGTCATGGCGGCGCTGGTTCGACGCGCAGGGTTGCCCACTGCTGCAGCCCCAGCGCTGGCTCTATTTCAACTACGCGCACCAGATCGTGCAGGCCGCCCTGGCCGGCCAGGGCCTGGCCCTGGCGCGCCTGCCACTGGTGGCCGATGCGCTGGCCAGTGGTGACCTGGTGGAGGTGCTGCCGGGCACGCGGCTGGACTCGCCACTGGCCTATTGGCTGTTGCTGGGCCCGCGCAGCCGCCAGCGCCCGGAGGCTCAGGCTTTTACGGCCTGGCTGCGCCAGGAGGCTGGCGCCACGCGCCGTTTTCTGGGCGAGGGCTCTGAAGACGCCGATCAGGCGTAGCGCTTGTTGCGCAGGTTCTCTTTCATCTGCTGCAGGATGGGCTGCAGCGAACTGCCGATGCGCAAGGCCACGCAGGTCACCAGCACATCGATGATGAGCAGGTGCAGCAGGCGCGAAACCATGGGGCTGTAGCGGTCGTAGCCCTCGGGATGATCGGCCGAGAGGTGGATGAGGCACGCGCTGGCCAGAGGCGAGCCACTGGCGGTGATGGCGATGGTGGTGGCGCCGTTCTTGCGCGCAATGTCGGCCGCGTCCATCAGGTCGCGCGTGCGGCCCGAGTTGGAGATGATCACCAGGCAGTCGCCCGGCCCCAGCAGCGTGGCACTCATCACCTGCATGTGGCCGTCACTGGTGGCGTTGCAGGTCACGCCCAGGCGGAAGAACTTGTGCTGCGCGTCCTGGGCCACGATACCCGAGTTGCCCGCACCGTAGAACTCGATGCGCTTGCCCATCTTCCAGGTGTCGGCAATGGCGCTGGCCGCGCGCTCTATGGCCACGGTGCTGGCCGCGTTGCGGTACTGCAGGAAGGCGGCGACGGCGTTGTCCACCACTTTCACCAGCACGTCACCGGTCTTGTCATCGGCGTCCACACTGCGGTGGATGAACGGCACGCCCTCGCTCACGCTGCCCGCGAGCTTGAGCTTGAAGTCGGCCAACCCGTCGTAACCCATGCTGCGGCAAAAGCGCACCACGGTGGGCTTGCTCACATGGGCGCGCTCGGCCAGTTCGCGCACGGGCAGACGGGCAAAGGCGCGTGGGTCTTGCAGTACCAGTTTCCCCACACGCTGCTCGGCCGGGGCCAGAGAGGGCAGGGATGCGGTGATTCGATCCAGCATGGTGTTGGTAGGGGTGTGCGGGCACTTGTGAATGTAACGCCGTTTCATGGCAACCCTGCGCCAGAGGGAGGCATACACTTGAGGGTTGCGCAGCGCCCGCAGCGGCGCCACACAAACCCTTGAGGATTTGCATGAACCAGCTCGAAGCACTCAAACAGTTCACCACCGTGGTGGCCGACACCGGCGACTTCCGCCAACTGGCCCAGTTCCAGCCGCGCGACGCCACCACCAACCCTTCGCTGATCCTCAAGGCCGTGCAAATGCCCGAATACGCGCCGCTGCTGCAGTCCACCGTGCAGCGCTGGAAGGGCCGCCCCATGGACGAAGTCATCGACCGCCTGCTGGTGCGCTTCGGCGGCGAGATCCTCTCCACCATTCCGGGCCGTGTGTCCACCGAGGTCGATGCGCGGCTGAGCTTCGACACCAGCGCCACTGTGTCGCGGGCCGAGCGCATCATCGAGCTGTACCAGGCCGAGGGCATCCACATCGACCGCGTGCTCATCAAGATCGCCGCCACCTGGGAAGGCATCGAGGCCGCACGCAAGCTCGAGAGCAAGGGCATCCACACCAACCTCACACTGCTGTTCTCTTTTGTGCAGGCAGTGGCCTGTGGCCAGGCCAAGGTACAGCTCATTTCGCCCTTTGTCGGCCGCATCTACGACTGGTACAAAAAACAGGCGGGCGCAAGCTGGGATGAGGTCGCCATGGCCGGTGCCAACGACCCCGGCGTGCAGTCGGTGCGTCGCATCTTCAACCACTACAAGCGCTTTGGCGTGGCGACCGAGGTCATGGGCGCGAGCTTCCGCAACGTGGGCCAGATCATCGCGCTGGCGGGCTGCGACCTGCTGACCATTGCGCCCGAGCTGCTGGCGCAACTGGCACAGTCCGACGCACCGGTGGCCCGCGCTCTGGACGCAGAGGCCGCACGCTCCATGGACCTGCCCGCGGTGCAGTACGACGAAGCGGGCTTTCGCTATGCACTCAACGAAGACGCCATGGCCACGGAGAAGCTGGCCGAGGGCATCCGCGCGTTTGCGGTGGACACGGTCAAGCTCGAACAGATCATCCTGGCGGCCTGAAGCCACAGACACCCCGGCGGGGCGCACGCGCCCTAGTTACACTTGAGCATCGCGCCCGCGCGGCGGGCCACAGGATACCGATTCATGCATTCAGTCGTCATCAGCGGCACGGGTCTTTACCAGCCGCCCCACACCATCACCAACGCCGAGCTGGTGGAATCCTTCAACCGCTACGTGGACCTGCAGAATGCCCAGCATGCCACCGAGATTGCCGCAGGCACGCGCGAGCCGCTGCAGCACTCCAGCGTGGAGTTCATCGAGAAGGCATCGGGCATCAAACAGCGTTATGTGCTCGAAAAATCCGGCATCCTCGACCCGACACGCATGTACCCGCGCTTGCAGGAGCGGCCTGACGACCAACTCTCGCTGATGGGCGAGCTCGCCGTGGCCGCGTCCCAGCAGGCGCTGCAGCAGGCGGGCAAGACCGGCGCCGACATCGACGCCGTGCTGTGTGCGGCCTCCAACATGCAGCGCGCCTACCCCGCCATGGCCGTGGAAATACAGCAGGCCCTGGGTGCAGGCGGCTATGGCTTCGACATGAACGTCGCCTGCTCGTCGGCCACTTTTGCCATTGAGCAGGCCGTCAACGCCGTACGCACGGGCAGTGCGAAGTGCGTTCTGGTGGTCAACCCCGAGATCACCTCGGGCCACCAGGCCTGGAACGACCGCGACTGCCACTTCATCTTTGGCGACGTCTGCACGGCAGTGATCGTCGAACGCGCCGACACGGCCACCACCGCCGACGCCTGGGAGGTGCTGGGCACGCGCCTGGCAACCCAGTTCTCCAACAACATCCGCAACAACTTCGGTTTTCTCAATCGCAGCGAGGACAGTGACCCGAACGCACGCGACAAGACCTTCCGCCAGGAAGGCCGCAAGGTGTTCAAGGAGGTGGTGCCCATTGCGGCCGCCCACATCGAAGGCCACCTGAGCGACCTGGGCCACGCACCCAGCGCCGTGCGCCGCTACTGGCTGCACCAGGCCAACCAGGGCATGAACCAGCTCGTCATCAAGAAGCTGGCGGGCGACGCCAGCGCCGATCTGGCGCCACTGATTCTGGATGAGTTCGCCAACACCGCCTCGGCGGGGTCCATCATCGCCTTCCACAAGCACCGCGCCGACCTGGCGGCAGGCGATGTGGGCGTGATCTGCTCCTTTGGCGCTGGTTACTCGGTGGGCAGCGTCGTGCTGCGCAAGCGCTAACCCCACAGACTCCATGGCCGCCGCCTTTCCACGGTGCGACGAAACGCCGCAGTGGGCGCAACTGCGTACGCACCATGCGGCGCAGGGGGCGCGCTTTGATTTGCGCCATGCCTTTGCCGAAGACACGCAGCGCTTTGCGCATTTCAGCCAAGAGGCACCCCAGGTATTTGCCGACCTGTCCAAAAACCTGTGGGACCAAAAGACTGAAGCCCTGCTGCTGGACATGGCAAGCGCCTGCGGCCTGGCGCAGCGGCGCGACGCCATGCTGGCGGGGCAGCGCATCAACACCACCGAGAACCGGCCCGTCCTGCACACCCTGTTGCGCCGCCCTGCCGGGCTGGAGCTGCCGGGTGACGAGCCCTGGTTGCCCCAGGCACTGCAGCAGGTGCACTCCACGCTGCAGGCCATGCTCGACTGCGCCGAGGCGCTGCGCAACGACCCCACCATCACCGATGTGGTGAACATCGGCATCGGCGGCTCGAACCTGGGGCCGCAAATGGCGGTGCTGGCGTTGGAGCAGTTCCGCGTTCCGGGCAAGCGCTTTCATTTCGTCTCCAACATCGATGGCCACGAGCTCAAGCGCGTGCTGCGTGCGGTACGGCCCGAAAGCACGGTCTTCCTGTTGGCCTCCAAAACCTTCACCACGCCGGAGACCATGACCAATGCCCGCTCGGCGCTCGACTGGTTTGTGGCCCAGGGAGGGCAGGATGTGGCGCGGCACTTTGTGGCGCTGACCTGCAACGTGGAGGCGGCGTGCCAATGGGGCATCACCACCACCTTCGGGTTCTGGGACTGGGTCGGTGGACGCTATTCGCTATGGTCGGCCATCGGCATGCCCATCGCCATCGCGATCGGAGCCGAGGGTTTTCGCATGCTGCTGGCGGGTGCGCATGCCATGGACGAGCATTTCCGCACCGCGCCACTGACCACCAACCTACCGGTGCGCCTGGCACTGCTGGATGTCTGGTACCGCAATTTCCTGGGTTTTTCCAGCCGCTGTATCGCCCCGTACCACGCGGGCCTGCGCCGCCTGGCGGCGCATTGGCAACAACTGGAGATGGAAAGCAACGGCAAGCGCGTGGACCAAACAGGGCGCACCCTGCCCTTTGCGACCTCACCGGTGCTCTGGGGTGAGCCTGGGAGCAACGGGCAGCATGCCTTTTTTCAGATGTTGCACCAGGGCACCGACGTGCTGCCGCTGGAAATCGTGGCGGTGCGCCAATCGGCACACGGCCTGCCCGGTCACCACGAGATGCTGCTGGCCAACGCCCTGGCGCAAGCCCAGGCATTGATGCTGGGCCGCGCCAGCGACTGCGGGCACCGCCATTTCCCGGGCAACCGCCCCAGCACCTTTTTGTTGCTCGACGCGCTCACACCCACATCGCTGGGAGCACTGATCGCTCTGCAAGAGCACCGGGTGTTTGTGAGCGGCGCCCTGTGGGGCATCAACAGTTTTGACCAGTGGGGCGTGGAGCTGGGCAAGGTGCTGGCCAACGACCTGCAACAGCGTTTGGCCAGTGGCAACGTCGAGGGGCTGGACGCCTCGACCGCCGGCATGCTGTGCCGCCTGCGGCAGGATGGCTCCCACTGACACGCGCGGTGTCTGGACCAGAGAAACCCACCAATCGCGTTCAGGTCGTGGAGCGGTAGATACGCGCCGCCGAGCCCGCCTGCCCATAGGTAGGGGCCGGTTCGGCAGGAGGCAGGATGGAAGCGGCCTGCCGATCCACCAACGCCCCCAGGCGAGCAAGCTGCTCACGCTGCATGGCAAGCTGATTGCTCACCGCTTGCATGCGTGGCCGCAAGGCCTCGGGCCAGGGCTGGCCTTGCAAGCTACGGCTTGCCTGGATCAAGGCGTCCAGGTCTTTGCGCAGCTGCGCGCTGGATTGCTCCGCCGCCAAAGCATCGGCCGCCACAAGGGCGGCCGACATCTTTGCGAGTTGCTGTTCAACGGCTTGGAGCGCAGCTTCGGGCGTCATGGGCTGGAGTGTAGTGCCAGCAGGGCCTCCGTGGTACAGAAGGTTGCATCCCTGCAAGGCGCTGCCGCCGTGGCCCATTCCATGGGCCGCCAAACACTCAAATCTTGGTGCGCGAGAGGAATTCCTGGCTGTTGGCCAGCATTTTGTCGGCCACGACCTCGGCATCGACCTTGAAGGTGCCGTTTTCGATGGCAGCCCGCACGGCCTTGACCTTGCCGGCGTCAAAATCGCCCTGCACCCGGGCTGCATTGTCCAAACCCTGGGCCGCCTTGGACAGCGTAACGGGCACGCCGGCCGACGCCACTGCGGCAGCCGCCGCTGCGCTGCCTGCAGGTGCCGCACCTGTGCTGGCTGCTGGCACGGCCTTGCCCTGGCTCTTGGCCGCCGCACCGGGCGAGAGACCGCCCGGCATTTCCGGTGTTTGTCCTATTTTCATCGCTTGCTCCTAGGGCTCTGGCAACACAGGGCCCGGTAGCAATGTTTTCGACCCGCTGGACGCGGACTTTAGCGGTATTTCCCAAAAAACACCTAGAGTTGGGCGCTTATCGTCCCATCATAAAGCACAATGCCCTGAATTATCCTGCCATTCGTCATTCTGACGCGCACAGTTTGGCCCACGGCCCCGGCAGACATGGCCTGCCCCGCCGCCGTGATGGCAAAGCCGGGTCCCTGCGCTTGCACCCGTACCTGGGCGCCATGGGTGAACAATTGCGGCGCCTTGACCATGGATTGGCGCAAGGCCTGCCCTGCCTGCAGCGGCTGTGCCGCCACCTGCCCCACCCACAGCGCGGGGTCGGCGAGCACAGGGGAGTGCGAAGCCGCCCAATCGACTTCGGCCTGGACGGCGTCGGCAGCCGTCAACACTGCCCCCGAAGCCACATTGCCCGCCAGCACCCACGCCGGGCCGTAGGCCTTGACCGTGACGGGAAGGAACACATTCCAGCGGGTGGCACCCTCCACACAACGCAACCCCAGGCGTGTGCGGCCCCACAGCCGACCTCCGGTGGGCAAATAGGGCTCTGCGCGCGCGCAGGGCGCCAGGCGCAAATGGGGATCCAGCGAACCGACGGTGACTTCCAAGCGCAGGGGGGATGTTGCGGCCAGCCCGCTGCTGCGCAAGGCTTCGTCGGCCCAGCGTTGCGCGACCTGGCTCCAATCCATCTGGGCGTGGGCCTGCACTCCCGTCAAAGCCAAGGCCATGAGACACAGCACGCGGGCCGCCAGGCGGTACAGCGCCACCGGCGGGAGGGTCTGGAAAGGAACAATGGAACGTTGCATGGCGGCTCTCCCGCAGTGGCTTGCGCGGCCCGCGCAGTGCGGCCGTACGTTGGGAATCGTCGAAGCCCGGTCACCGGCTGCGCTGTGCCTCGAACACTGATGAGCACTTTAGGCCCGATGAGGGCCGACGAAGCGACAAATTGCGCACCCATCACCACGTTCTTCGGGCTTTAGAAAAGTGGGGGCATTTCCATAATCAGCCCATGCCGGAAGTCCGCCTGGACACTCCGGCGCCGTGCAATCCGTGGTACGAGGTCCCCATGCTAGACAAGATGACGAACCGGCTCGATTTCCAAGGCAAGGCCCTGGTGCTGCGTGCCGAGCGCCAGCGCGTCATTGCCAGCAACATCGCCAACGCCGATACCCCAGGCTACGTGGGCCGGGACATGAAATTCAGCGAGGCGCTGCGCGCAGCCACAGGGACCGAACCCAAGACCATGGCAACCACAGGCGGAACGCCCGCCGCTGCCGACGCGCGGCACTTTGCCCTCTCGTCCACCCTGCCCAGCAGCCAGAACGGCAAGCTCGGCTACACGGTGCAAACCCAGCCCTCTCTGGACCAGAACACCGTGGACATAGACCGAGAACGCGCCAATTTTGTGGACAACGCCGTGCGCTACGAGGCCACGCTGCGTTTCTTCAACGGACAGGCCAAGACCATGCTCAGCGCCATCACCGGCCAGTGATGGCAGCAGAAAGCGAAATTCATCATGTCGATGTTCTCCATCTTCAACGTCTCGGGCAGCGCGGTCAGCGCGCAGTCCCAACGCCTCAACGTGGTCGCCAGCAACCTGGCCAACGTCGATGCCGTGGCCGGCCCCGACGGCAAGGCCTACAAGGCGCGCCAGGTGGTCTTCCAAACCCAGGCCATGGGACCGGACAACGCCGCTGGGGTGCGCGTATCCGCCGTCAAGGAAAGCGAAACCCCTGGGCGCCGCGTGCACGACCCCAGCCACCCGGCTGCCGATGAAGAGGGCTACGTGACGCACTCCAACGTCAATGCCGTGGACGAGATGGTCAACATGATCTCGGCCTCGCGCTCGTACCAGAACAACGTCGAGGTCATGAACACGGCCAAGTCGCTGCTGCTCAAGACACTGCAGATCGGCCAGTGATTTCGGGAGACACACCATGTTCATGACCCCCATTGACACCAGCGCGCTGGATGCCGGCAGAACCACCACGGCGGCCCAATCCAACAACGCCTCGGACGCTGCCCAGTCACAGGACCGTTTTCTCAAGCTCCTGGTGGCGCAGCTCAACAACCAGGACCCGATGAACCCGCTGGACAACGCGCAGATGACCTCACAGATCGCGCAGATCAACACGGTCACCGGCATCCAGCAGCTCAACGACACCGTCAAGGGCATGATGAACCAGTTTGCCGCCCAGCAATTGATGCAGGCCGGCAGCATGGTGGGCCGCCAGGTGCTGGTGGAGGGGAACACCCTGTCCATCGACAGCACCACCGACAAGGCGGGCGGCGTCTTCGACCTGGCCGGCTCTGCCGCCTCGGTCACCGTGCAGGTGCTGGACCCCAATGGCAAGCAGGTGGGCACCGTGGAAATGGGCCCACTCAAGGCCGGGCGCTACAACTTCGACTGGGACGCCTCGGAATACGAGGGCGCCACCCCGCTGCGCTTCAAGGTGGTGGCGGCCAATGGCGAGACGGCGGTGGCTTCCACCGCACTGATGCGCGACAAGGTCAGCGCCGTCAGCATGGACAACGGCACCCTGTACCTGCAACTCGAAGGCGGCGGCACCGCCAACTACAACGGCATCAAGGCCATTCTGTAATTACTGCGAAGGAGCTTCCACCATGGCATTCCAGCACGGCCTCTCGGGCCTCAACGCCGCCAGCAAGAACCTGGACGTGATCGGCCACAACATCGCCAACGCCAATACCACCGGTTTCAAGGCCTCACGTGCCGAGTTCGCCGACATGGTGGCCTCCGCCATCGGTGGCGCAGGCGGCAGCAACGTGGGCATTGGCGTGCAGGTGGCTGCCGTGGCGCAGCAGTTCTCGCAAGGCAACCTCACGGTCACCGGCAACACGCTGGACGTGGCCATCAACGGCAGCGGCTTTTTCATGCTGCAGCAGCCCGATGGCTCCTCCGCTTACACCCGCGCGGGCAACTTCAAGCTCGACAAGGACGGCGACCTCAAGACCAACAGTGGCGCGCGGGTGCTGGGCTATCCGATCGATCCGGCCACCGGACTGCGTACGGCCACCGTCCCAGGCCCGCTGAACTTCCCATCGTCCCAGCCGATTGCGGCCAAGCAGACCACCACGGTCACGGCCGCCTTCAACCTGGATGCGCGCGCCTACGACGCCGCCGGCGTGCCTGCCACCCCCGGCCCACCACCCACACCGGCCATTCCACCCACGCCCCGTGCCACCTATGGCACCTCGATCAATGTGTTCGACAGCCAGGGCGTGGCCGTCCCCGTGACCCTGTACTTCCAGAAGACAGCCACGGACAACGAGTGGGAGGTGTACGACTCGCTCGACCTTGCGGCACCCTCCAGGGGCACCATCACGTTTGACAACAACGGCGCCATCACGGGCCCCGTGGCCCCCGCGCCCGCCACGGGCTTTGGGCTGACGCTGTCGGTGGACCCTTCGCCACCCAACCCCAACAACCTGCCGGCCTTCAACGTGCTGGTGAACCTGGACGACGTGACCCAGTTCGGCAGCAAGTTTGCCGTGTCCGACCTGAGCCAGGACGGCTATGCCTCGGGCGAGCTCACGGGCATCAACATCGAAGCCAGCGGCATGATCATGGCGCGCTACTCCAACGGAATGACGCGTGCCGAAGGCCAGGTGGCGCTGGCCAACTTCCGCAACCCGCAGGGCCTGATGGCCGTGGGCAACAACAACTGGGTCGAGACCTTCGAGTCGGGCCAGCCCGTCATGGGCACCCCCACCGATGGCAACTTCGGCGCCCTGCGCTCGGGTGCGCTGGAGGACTCCAACGTGGACCTCACGGCCGAGTTGGTCAACATGATGACGGCGCAGCGCACCTACCAGGCCAATGCGCAAACCATCAAGACCCAGGACCAGGTGATGTCCACCCTGGTGAATTTGCGCTGAGCACGTCGCCCCCTGAACCGGAGCCCCCACCATGGACCGCATCATCTACACCACCATGACCGGCGCCAACGCGGCCGCGCATCGGCAGGCCGTGCTGTCCCACAACCTGGCCAATGCGTCCACGCCGGGGTTCCGCGCCGAGATGTCCACCTTCCGTTCAGTGCCGCTGCAGGGCGACGGCGCCAGCACCCGGGTGTTTGCGCTGGAGGCCACCTCGGGCCACCGCGACATTTCAGGCCCGGCCCAGCGCACAGGCCGCAGCCTGGACGCCATGGCCATGGGCAACGCCTGGTTTGCGGTCCAGGGCGCGGATGGCACCGAGGCCTACACGCGCGCAGGCTCCTTTGAAGTGTCGGCCACCGGCCAGTTGCTGACCTCCACCGGCCGGCCCGTGCTGTCCGACGGTGGCGCGCCGATCGACATCCCCCCTGGCGCCGAGGTGTCGCTGGGCTCCGACGGCACGGTCACGGCCCGCACCGGCGGGCAGGCGCCGCAGGCCGTGGGACGCCTCAAGCTGGCCACCCCCACGCCGGAAGACCCGCTCAAGCGCGGCGACGACGGGCTGTTCCGCGCCGCATCGGGCGAACCCATCCCCAACGACGCCAATGCCCGCATGGTCAGCGGCACGCTGGAGGGTTCGAACGTGAACGCCGTGGAAAGCATGGTCGGCATGATCGCCGCCTCGCGCCAGTTCGAGCAGCAGATGCGCCTGCTGCAGACCGCCGAAACCAACGACAAGACCGCCAGCCAGTTGCTGGGCATGAACGGCTGAAGCGCCACCCGCCAGGAGATACCGCCATGATGAATTCCCTTTGGATTGCCAAGACCGGCATGACTGCCCAGCAAACACAGCTGGACGTGATCTCGCACAACCTGGCCAACGTCTCGACCACGGGCTTCAAGCGCAACAACGCGGTGTTCGAAGACCTGATCTACCAGAACCTGCGCCAGGTGGGTGCCAACACCACCGAGCAAAACCAGTTGCCCACCGGCCTGCACCTGGGCCTGGGCGTGCGCACCGTGGCCACGAGCCGCAACTTCACCCAGGGTTCGCTGCAGGAAACCAAGAACAGCCTGGACGTGGCCATCAACGGCAACGGCTTCTTCGAGGTCACCATGCCCGACGGCACCATCGGCTACACGCGCGATGGCTCCTTCCAGGTGGACGCCCAGGGCCGCGTCGTCACCTCCAGCGGTCTGCCGGTGGCCAACGGCATCACCGTACCGCAGGGGGCCACCAGCATCAGCATCAGCGCGGACGGCGTGGTCTCCGCCATCGTGGCAGGCAACACCCAGCCGCAACAGTTGGGCAGCCTGGCCATGTCCAGTTTCATCAACCCCGCAGGCCTGGAGCCCGTGGGCCAGAACCTGTTCAAGGAATCGGCCGCCTCGGGCCAGCCGCAACAGGGCACGCCGGGCACCAACGGGCTGGGCTTCATCAAGCAGGGGTTCCTGGAGTCGTCCAACATCAACGTGGTGGAAGAGCTGGTCAACATGATCCAGACCCAGCGCGCCTACGAGATGAATTCCAAAGCCATCCAGACCAGCGACCAGATGCTGGCCAAGCTCAGCCAGCTCTGAACCTCTCTTGCGCCACGGAGCCACACCATGAAACGCCTGCTCTCCCCCTCTGCCCTGCGCCTGGGCGCCCTGCTGTGCGCCGCCTGGCTGGCCGGTTGCGCCAGCCTCTCGCCCGCCCCGCCGGTGGACGTGCTGCCCACCACGCCGCCAGCGCTCACCACCCAGCCGCGCATGGCTCCGCAGCCTGCCACGGGCAGCCTGTTCCAGCAGGCCAGCTACCGCCCCATGTTCGAAGACCGACGCGCGCGCATGGTGGGCGATATGGTGACGATTCAGATCGTCGAGAACATCACCGCCAGCCAGAAGTCCTCTTCCACCGTGGACCGCAGTTCCGATGTGTCCGGCGGCATCACGGCGCTGCCGTTCGTGGGCTCCACCTTCACCGACAAGACCAAGCTGGCCGCCAAGTCGGGCAATGCCTTTGCCGGCAAAGGCGGCACCGAGAGTGCCAACAAGTTCGAGGGCTCGATCACGACGACCGTCATCGACGTGCTGCCCAACGGCCACCTGGTGGTGGCGGGTGAAAAGCAGATCGGCGTGAACCAGAACGTGGACGTGCTGCGTTTCTCCGGCACGGTGGACCCGCGCTTGCTGCAGCCCGGCAGCATCGTCAACTCGACCCAAGTGGCCAATGTGCGCGTGGAGTCGCGCGGCCGCGGGGCCCAGAGTGAGGCCCAGATCATGGGCTGGCTGGGCCGCTTTTTCATGACCATTCTGCCGTTCTGAGCATTCATTTGCTATCATTTTCATAGCTTGCAGAGCTTGATTAATAAGCGCTGCAGGCATTTTTTGCTTGTATTTTTGGGGCAACAGGTGGGTGCGGGCAGCAGCCCCGCCACTGCACCAAATGGCCGGTGAAGGAGCCGCTTTTCGGGTTTTAGAAATCCCGCATCGCTCCCACAATCAAAGCCATGCAAGCCACGCCCCACTCCTTCCGCTGGAACGTCCGCCGCCTACTCTGGCCGCTGCTGGCCGTGCTGGCGCTGTGCGCTGCCTGGCCCGCCCAGGCGCTGCGCATCAAGGAAGTGGCGGCCGTGCAGGGCGTGCGCAGCAACCAGCTCACCGGCTACGGCCTGGTGGTGGGGCTGGACGGCACGGGCGACCAGACCACGCAGATGCCCTACACCACCCAGTCGCTGCAGAACTACCTGCAGAACATGGGCGTGAGCCTGCCGCCCAACCTGACGGGCCAGTTGCAGCTCAAGAACGTGGCGGCCGTGATCGTGACGGCGCAACTGCCCGCCTTTGCGCAGCCGGGCCAGTTTGTGGATGTGAACGTGTCCTCCATGGGCAACGCCAAGTCGCTCAAGGGCGGCATGTTGATTGCCACGCCGCTGCGCGGCGCCGACGGCGAAATCTACGCCCTGGCGCAAGGCAGCCTGGTGGTGGGTGGCGCGGGCGCGTCCTCGGGTGGCAGCAAGGTGCAGATCAACCACCTGAGTGCCGGGCGCATTCCGCAAGGGGCGCAGGTGGAGCGCTCGGTGCCCACACCGCTGCACGAGGGCGACAGCGTCACGCTCGGGCTCAACGCATCCGATTTTCAAACCGCACGCCGCGTGGCGCAGGCCATCAACGCCCGCATGGGCGAAGGCCGTGCCCAGGCCCTGGACGGACGCACGGTGCAGGTGCGCGCGCCCAACGACCCCAACGCCCGCGTCAATTTCATCGCCGAGCTGGAGGAGTTGCCCATCGAATCCATGGTGCCCTCGGCCAAGGTGGTGATCAATGCGCGCACCGGCTCGGTGGTGCTGAACCAGGCCGTCACACTGGGGCCCTGCGCCATTGCGCACGGCAACCTGTCCATCGTCATCAGCAGCCGCCCGGTCATCAGCCAGCCCGCACCGCTGTCACAAGGCCAGACGGTGGTCACACAACAAAGCGATATCCAGATCAACCAGGACCCGGGCAACATCATCCAAATGCCAGCTTCGGCGCAGTTGTCCGACGTGGTGCGCGCGCTCAACGGGCTGGGCGCCACGCCGCAAGACCTGTTGGCCATTCTGCAGGCCATCAAGGCGGCAGGCGCACTCAACGCGGAGTTGGAGGTGATCTAGCATGGCCTTCTCCCTGTCCTCCTCGCACCCCCTGCACGCTGGCCAAGGGCTGGCGGCGGACGTGCAGTCGCTGCAAAACCTCAAGCGCGACGCCACCCAGAACGACCCCGCCGCCACCAAGGAGGCAGCGCGCCAGTTCGAATCGCTGTTCATGCGCGAGATGATCAAGAGCATGCGCGAGGCCACCATGAAATCCGGCCTGCTCGACGGCGCCCATGGCGACCTGGGCACGGACATGCTGGACCAGCAACTCTCGGTGCAGATGTCGGGCCAACC
>Ga0208826_1001511_pt1 | contig 19339 bp, 15 predicted proteins | sample AD_UKC115_MetaG_FD_184451 | JGI IMG/M metagenome (GOLD analysis project Ga0208826, IMG submission 184451) | Active sludge microbial communities of municipal wastewater-treating anaerobic digesters from Hong Kong - AD_UKC115_MetaG (SPAdes)... | ecosystem: Engineered > Bioreactor > Anaerobic >...
CTGCTGCCATGAGGCTGTCAGCAGGGGGGGCGCAGGATGCGCGCCGTGCCCCGGCACGCCCCGTCCATCCAAGGAGCCGTCCCATGTTGAACCCCACCGTCCCTGCCTGGTTCGAGATTCCCGTGCGCGATCTGCAGCGTGCGCAGCAGTTCTACGAGACCATCCTCGGCGTCGACCTGCGCCGTGAGCGCATGGGCGCGACCAATCTGGCGGTATTCCCCTACGGCGGCCAGCCGGCCCACGTCAGCGGCGCCCTGCTGCAGCATCCGGAGTGCGAGCCCAGCGTGCAGGGCAGCATCGTCTACCTCAGCGTGTCGGACCTGCGCCCGGTGCTGGCGCGGGCCGAGCGCGAAGGCGGTGACACCCTGGTGCCCTGCACGGCCCTGCCCGAGGGCATGGGCTGGTTCGCCCAGTTCCGCGATTGCGAGGGCAACCGCGTGGGTCTGTGGTCGCCGGCGTGACCGGCGCCGCTGGCGCGGCACGCGCGCAGCCCGCACTCTAGCGGGATGCGCCGCGCCGACCGCCTCTTCCTCATCGTCCATGCCCTGCGCGGGCGGCGCACGGCGCTGCCCGCGCGCCGCCTGGCCGACACCCTCGGTGTGTCGCTGCGCACGGTCTACCGCGACGTGGCCGATCTGCAGCGCAGCGGCGTGCCGATCGAGGGCGAGGCGGGCGTGGGCTACGTGCTGCGCCGCGGCAGCGACATCCCGCCGCTGATGTTCACCGCGGATGAACTCGAGGCCCTGGTGGTCGGCGCGCGTTTCGTGCACGCCTTCGCCGGGCACCGCCTTGCCGCCGCTGCCACCGCCGCCATGCTGAAGATCGCCGCCGTGCTGCCGCCGGCGCTGCGCGCGCGCACCGAGCGCTCGCGCGTGTTCGCTCCCGACTGGGGCCAGCGCGATGCCATCAAGGCGCACGTCGACGCGGTCCACGCCGCCATCGCCGCGCAGCAGGTGCTGCACCTGGACTATGCCGACGAGCGCGGCCGCAGCTCGCAGCGCGCGGTGGAGCCGCTGTGCCTGGCCTTCTGGGGCGGCAGCTGGACCCTCGGCGGCTGGTGCCGTCTGCGCGCGGACTTCCGCAACTTTCGCCTCGACCGCATCGCCGCGTTGCGCGCGGGCGATGCCTTCACGCCCTCGCCCGAGCGCGACCTCGCCGCCTACCTGCGCTCGCTCGGCGTGGAGCCGGGGCCCATGGGCTGAGGCGCTCCGCGGCGGACGCGGGTTGAAGAGAAGGGCGCCCGCGTTCGCGCGGGCGCCGTTGAGCAGCGGCCTGGCCGGTCCGCGGCCCGCGGCGCAGGGAGGCGCGGCGGGCGCCGTGGGCTGCCGGCGCGGGCGCGTCGTTGCGCGCGCCCGCGCGCCGCCTCAGAAGCGGTAGCCCACCGCGACGCCGTAGGCCATGGGGTCGATGTGCACGGTGCCGACGCGGTCGCCGTTCACCTTCACCTTGGTGTCGATGCTCATCCAGCGCGCGTCCACCGAGACCAGCCAGGCGTCGTTGATGGGGAAGTCGAGTCCGGCGTGCAGGGCCGGGCCCCAGGAACTGCCGAGGTCGAGATTGGTACCGGCCAAGGGACCCTTCTCCTTGACCGAGAAGAAGGTGGTGTAGTTGAGCCCGAGCCCGACGAAGGGATTCACCTTGCCGCCCGGATTGAAGTGCCACTGCACCGACACGGTCGGCGGCAGGTGCTTGGCGTCGGCGGCCTTGGCGCCGTTGAGCTTGATCTCATGCTGGAAGGGCAGGGAGGCGAGCACTTCCAGGCCGAGGTTGGGCGAGAAGAAATATTCGAGCTGGAAGGTCGGCTTCACATCGCCGCCGACGTCGGCCTTCAGCGTGCCGCCGGCCAGTGTGCCGTTGTTGGACTTGGGATCGACCGCGTGGGCGCCGACCTTGAATACCCAGTCGCCCGCCTGTTCGGCGTGGGCGCCGGCGGCCAGGGCGAGCAGGGCGGTGGCGAGTAGCGTGCGTTTCATCGGGGCATACCTCGTAGTGGAAAGGGGCGGGACCGTGCGCGCCCTGGCGGGAGCGTGCGGCCTTGTGTACCTGTCCACAGGGTCGATCCGCGGGAGCGTGCGGCGATTGATCGCCGTCAAGCGCGCGTCAGGCTGCGACAAGGCGCCGCAGCGCTGCGGGTACGGGCGCAGCACGGCGCTGGCGCGCTCGGCGCCCTGTCCCGAACTTGCAGGGAAGGCCGCGGCGCGGCGCGCCGCCTCAGACGTCGCCGTCGGTCAACCAGCCTTCGCCCGTGCCGCGCTGGAGCACGCGGTCGCCGGCCTGCACCTCGCCCGCGGGCAGCGACGCCTGCTCGCGCAGGCGCGCGTACAGCGGCGTGAAGTCCGGGCGCGTGGCCTCGAACAGCTGGGCGAAATCGTCGATGACGAAGTAGGTCTTCTGGTAGGTGTCGATGCGGTAGCGCGTGCGCATCACGCGCTCCAGGTCGAAGCCGATGCGGTTGGGCGCGGCCGATTCCAGGCAGTGGATGGATTCGCCCTTGGAGCTGACGATGCCGCTGCCGTAGATGCGCAGGCCGTCGTCCTGGCGGATCAGGCCGAACTCCACCGTGTACCAGTACAGGCGCGTGAGGTTCACCAGCGCCTCGGGGCCGACACCGTGCGCCTTCACGCCACCGGCGCCGTAGGCCTGCATGTAGTCGGCGAACACCGGATTGAGCAGCAGCGGCACGTGGCCGAACAGGTCGTGGAACAGGTCCGGCTCGCTGATGTAGTCAAGCTGCTCGGGCTTGCGGATCCACCAGGTTACCGGGAAGCGGCGGTTGGCGAGATGCTCGAAGAACGTCAGCTCGGGCAGCAGGCCCTCCACGCCCACCAGCTCCCAGCCGGTGGCGGGGCGCAGCACGCGGTTCAACTCGTCGAAGCGCGGGATGGCGTGGGCGCTCATGCCGAAACGCTCCTGGTTCTCCAGAAACTCGCGGCAGGCGCGGCCTTTCAGGACCTCGCGCTGGCGCTCGAACAGGCGCGCCCAGACCGCGTGCTCCGCGGTCGAATAGCTGTCCCAGGGCTGCTCCACCACCGCCGTGGTGTAGACCGGCACATAGCCCTTGTCGGTGAGCTGGTGTTCGACGCGGCGAGGGGTTTCCATGGCGAGGCTCCGGAACGCGGCGGGCGGCGCTGCCCGCCGCGCCAGTGTAGGGGGCCGCGCGCGCACGATTCGTGCTTTCTTGCGCAGCAATGGACTTGCTGCGCAATAATCCCACGGGAAAATCCCGCATGGAGCACGAATATGTCGCCAGTCGCCCTGGACCGCACCGACCTGCGCATCCTCGCCGAACTGCAGCGCGAGGGCCGCCTGTCCAACGCCGAGCTGGCCGAACGCGTGGCCCTGTCGCCCTCCCCCTGTCTGCGCCGGGTGCACCGCCTGGAACAGGCCGGCGTGATTGCCGGCTACGCCGCCCAGCTCGATCCCGCGGCGGTGGGCCTGGGCCTGCACGCCTTCGTACGCGCGCAGCTGGTCAAGCACGACGCCGAGGGCATCGACCGCTTCGTGCGCCTGGTGGGTGAGTGGGACGAGGTGGTGGCCTGCCACGCCCTCACCGGCGACATGGACTACCTGCTGGAGATCCACGTCGAGGACCTGCAGCACTTCTCGCGCTTCCTGCTCGACCGGCTGCTCAACAATGCCGGTGTGGCCGACGTGAATTCCAGCTTCGTGCTGCGCACGGTCAAGCACACGCGCGCCCTGCCGCTGGGGCACCTGTCCCGCTGAGGGGCCGCGTGGCTCAGGGACAGGGCGGGTTGTGCACGACCACCCGCTGCGGCGTCCGGTCGTGCCAGAAGCGGCCGACCAGGTCGCGGTAGGTGTTGCCCGGCGGACCCGCAGCGAAGTTCTGATTGGACACGCTGAGCGTGTGGTAGACGTCGCCGGAGGAGAACAGCCAGGCGGCCTGCCGCAGCGAGGCGGTCATGGCGCAGCGCCAGGTCTCGCGCGCCGGATCGTTGGGGTCGGTGAGCATCAGCCGTTGCGTGGCGACCGCGTCAAGCGTGCTGTTCTGCAGCAGCAGCTTCAAGCCCAGCCCTGGAGCGGGGCCGCTGAGGTAGGGATACCAGACCGACCCCAGGCTGCACAGGGCGGGATCGAGCCCGTTCGCGCGGCGATCGCGCTCGCAGGCGGTTTCGTAGCTGGCGTTCCAGAATTCACGACTCTGCGCCGCGACGACGTTGACCGCCGTGAGCGTGCTGGCGCCGATGAAGTGCCCGGGCTGGTCCCAGCCGTCGAGCACGTAGCCGCCGTCGATGACGAAGCGCAGGCCGTCAGCGGCGAAAGTCTGCGGCAGTGCCTGGGTCATCGCCTCGGCGTTGGCGCTGAGGCCGAAGCCGCCGGCCGAGGTGCCCACGAACAGCACGCGCTGGCTGCCGTCGTCGCGCAAGCCGTGGTCGCGCTGCAGCGATTCGATCGCCGCACGCGCATTGAGGCGCCCGGAGAAGTACCAGCCGCAGGTGCTGTCGTTCGCGGCGCATCCCGGCGTGGCGCTGGTGCCGTGGCGGATCGTCGTCGCCCCGCTCCACTGGTCGCTGGAGCAGTAGTCGAGCTGCACCAGGTTGGCGTCGGCGAAGTCCGGATTGATCGCAGGGTCGGGGTTGAGGACGCCGCCGTGGAACAGCGGCGCCCAGCGCCCATTGGGCTGCGCCGGCGTGGTGGTCAGGGCCGTGCCGCGGTCCACACAGGGCAGGGTCAGGTCGTCGCAGCTGCCGCCGCCCTCGAACAGGATCACCCAGTCGTGCGAGCCGCTGGGCGAGGGACGCAGCTCGTAGCCTGCCGGGGTGCCGTCGTTGCAGCGCGCCGCGGCCCACTGCGCGTCGACCTGCGCCGGCTTCACCGTGAGCCAGCAGCCCGGATCGCCCTGGCAGCTCTCGAACCCGTCGGCGAACACGGCATCGGCCAGCGCGGACGCGGGCGCGCTGCGCAGGCTGAGCGCCAGCGCGAGCATGAACAAAGGTAACGGCAGTCTGACGCACGGCACGGCCACTCTCCCCGGAGGAACGCGTTCCCCAACGCCCCAACCGCGCCGCGGTTGACCGCCCACCGCGACGTGCCCTGCAGTTATTAGCTGGGGCCGCGCCGCGCTGCTAGGCTCGACGCGAGCCCGCGCCATGCCCACCGACTACCTCACCCGCATCCTCACCGCGCGCGTCTACGATGTGGCGCGCGAGACCCCGCTGGAACCCGCGCCGCTGCTGTCTGCGCGCACCGGCGCGCCGGTGTGGCTCAAGCGCGAGGACATGCAGCCGGTGTTCTCCTTCAAGCTGCGCGGCGCCTACAACAAGATGGTGCGCCTGGACGCGGCGCAGCGTCGCCGCGGCGTGATCGCGGCTTCAGCCGGCAACCACGCCCAGGGCGTGGCCCTGTCGGCCGCGCGCCTGGGCCTGCGTGCGGTCATCGTCATGCCGGTGACCACGCCGCAGGTGAAGATCGACGCCGTGCGCGCCCACGGCGGCGACGCGGTGGACATCGTGCTGCACGGCGATTCCTATTCCGACGCGCAGGCCCACGCCGCAGGCCTGGCGACGCGGCGCCGGCTCACCTTCGTGCATCCCTTCGACGACCCCGACGTGATCGCCGGTCAGGGCACGATCGGCATGGAGATCCTGCGCCAGCATCCCGGCGGCATCGCGGCGGTGTTCGTGGCCATCGGCGGCGGCGGGCTGATCTCGGGCATCGCCGCCTACGTCAAGGCGCTGCGCCCCGAGGTGCGCGTGATCGGCGTGCAGGCGGCCGACTCCGACGCCATGGCGCGTTCGCTTGAAGCCGGACGCCGCATCACCCTGAAGGAGGTCGGCCTGTTCTCCGACGGCACGGCGGTGAAGCGTGTGGGGCGCGAAACCTTCCGCCTGTGCCGGCAGTACGTCGATGCGGTGATCCGCGTCGACACCGACGCTGTCTGCGCGGCCATCAAGGACGTGTTCCAGGACACGCGCAGCATCCTGGAGCCCGCCGGCGCGCTGGCAGTGGCAGGCCTCAAGACCTACGCGGCGCAACACGCAGGCAGCGCCTCCAGCCTGATCGCCGTGGCCTGCGGCGCCAACATGAACTTCGACCGCCTGCGCTTCGTGGCCGAACGCGCCGAGGTGGGCGAGGCGCGCGAGGCGGTGTTCGCCGTGACCATTCCCGAGGAGCGCGGCTCCTTCCGCCGCTTCTGCGCCGCCCTGGGCGCGCGCAGCGTCACCGAGTTCAACTACCGCATCGCCGACCAGCGCGCCGCGCACCTGTTCGTCGGCGTGCAGATCGCCGACCGCGCCGAGGCCAAGCGCATCGCCGCGGCCTTCGCGCGCGAGGGCTTCGCCGTGCTCGATCTGTCCGAGGACGAGCTGGCCAAGCAGCACCTGCGTCACCTCGTGGGCGGCCGCTCGGCCCTGGCCGAGGACGAGCTGCTGTACCGCTTCGAGTTTCCCGAGCGTCCGGGCGCGCTGATGCGCTTTCTCTCGGCGATGAGTCCGAACTGGAATATTTCCCTGTTCCACTACCGCAATCAGGGCGCTGACTACGGTCGCATCCTGGTCGGCATCCAGGTGCCGCGGCGCGAGATGCGTGCTTTCCGCGCCTTCCTCGCCACGCTGGGTTACCCGCACTGGGACGAGAGCGCCAACCCGGCCTACCGCGTGTTCCTGCGCTGAGCGTGCAGTGACCCCGTCGCCGCGCTGGCGCCGCCGGGGGTCACTGCACGGAGAGGGCGTCGAGGTAAAGGCCCGGGAAGGTGCCCGAGGAGTCGCTCTGGAAGGCGAAGCGCAGACGCACGACGTGGCCGGCGTAGGCCGACAGGTCGGCCTGAGCGGCCTGCCAGCCCAGCGCCGCCTGGTGGCCGCCCCAGGCGGGCTTGCCGGCGATGGTCGCGGCATAGGCTGGAGTGACGCTGGTGACGACGGTGTAGGTCGCGCCGCCGTCGATGCTGATCTGTACATTGCCGCCGTCGTAGCTCGCGCCTTCGGTATCGACCCACATGCGGAACGTCAGTATCGGATGGGGCAGGCCGATGAGGTCGATGTCGGGCGAGGTGGCGGTGGTGCTGCTCCAGGTATTGTTGTTGCTGTAATTGCCGGCGATGCCCGTGCCCAGGACCTGCGTGCCCTCAAAGGCCGCCGGCGGGCCGACGAACTGCGGCACCCCGCATTGCCAGTCGCCGCTGAGCACCCACCCGTCCAGGCAGGTCTCGAAGCCGTAGAAGACCGGCCCGGGCGGTGCCTGGAATCCGTCGGCAAACACACGCTCGTTGGATTCGACCGCGCCCAGGTCGCAGTGCGCGCCGTGCGGACGCACGACGCCGCGCTGATCGAGTCCGGCGACCGGTGCGGCGCTGCAGGCCACATCGTCGCCGCGGTCGATCGCTGCGCTGTCCAACGCCGGGGCGTGGGTTCGCGTCGGGCCGCCATTGTCGGCCAAGGGCCCGAGCAGCGGATCGGCATAGGCCGGGAGCGTGTTGCTGGCACAGCCGTGGCAGGGCGATGCCTGCGCGCCGTTCGCGTCGGCATTGTCCCAGTAGAGATTGTGGTCGGCCGCCACGGCGCCGAAGGCATCCTCGACAGCTGCGCCGCTCTGGCTCGCGCCATTGGCCACAAACACGTTGTTGCGCAGCGTGGACGGCGCGGCCGAGGCGGAGCAGATGGCACCGCCGTAGCGCGCGGAGTTGCCCACGAACGTGGAGCTGACGACCGTTGCCGACCCCGCGGAGATGAGGATGCCGCCGCCCAACGTGGGACTGGCATTGCCCGAAAAGGTGCTGTCGGCCACGACGAGGTTGCCGCCGCTGGCGATGGCGCCGTCCATGTTGCCGCGCAGGGTACTGGCCGTGACGGTCAGCATGCCTCGGTTGACGATGCCGGTGCCGGCGTCGGCGATGGTGAGGTGGGCGATCCTCGCCGTGACGCCGGACTCGATCTGCAACGCCGCCACCGCCGGATTGCCGCCGATCGTCAGTCCGGGCGCTGCAGCGCCGTCGATCGTCAGGTCCTTGCCGATGCTGAGCGTGCTGGCCGCGGCGATGGTTGTTGCGTTCGGCAGCGCAAACACGATCGTGTCGCCCGCCACGGCGCTGGTGAGCGCCTCGCGCAAGCTGCCGGGACCACTGTCGGCGCTGCTGCTGACGACCACATCCGCGCTCCAGGCGGGCGCGGTGCACAGTGCCAGCAGGGCCACGAGGGCACGCGCCAGTGGGGCAAGCGGACTGCGCATGGTCTGGCCTGAGGGGGGCATGAGTGGGGCTGGAAGTCTGGCGACGCCACCGGCTCGCGTCCAGTGCGGCGCTGCGCCGTCCCAGGCAGGGCGTGCGTGAGACCAGCGCGCCGTCGTGCGCCTCGGGAAGCCTACGAGGATGCGTCCGACTTCGGCACGGGGCGCAGCCGCGGCGGGAAGCGCAACACCACGCCGCGCTCGGGTTCGGCCCGCTGCCACAACACCGGCACGGCATCGGGCCGCGGCGGCTCGAAGGTCTGCGCCTCGGCAGCGGCGCGCGCTGCCTCCTCTTCCTCCTCCAGTTCCCAGCTGCGCTTGGGCTCCGGCGTCGGCGCATCGAGGCGACGCCACAGCAGGGCCGCCAGGGTGCCCGCCACGGCGCCGGACAGGTGGGCTTCCCAGGACACGTGCGGTTCGCGCGGCAACACGGTCATCACCATGCCGCCGTAGAGGAAGAACACGGCGAGGGCAATGGTGATCGCACTGCGGTCCTGGCGCAGCAGACCGAGGAAGAACAGGAAGAACATCAGGCCGTGGCTGAGCCCGCTGGCGCCGAAGTGCCACGACGGTCGCCCGATCAGCCACACGCCCACGCCCGAGAGCAGCCAGATCAGCGGCAGCGCGCGCCGCGTTGCCGCCGGGTAATTGAACAGGGCGAGGGTGAGCAGCAGGAAGGTGGGCAGGGTGTTGAAGATGAGGTGTTCAAAGCCAGCGTGCACCAGCGGTGCGGTGAGGATGCCGAGCAGGCCCTGCACGCGCCGCGGGTAGACCCCGAGCCAGGAGAAATCGCCGGGGCCGGCCAGCTCGACCGCCTTCACCAGCCACAGCACGGCGACGAAGCCCAGCGACATCAGCGCGGCGCGGCGGAGCTGGGGCAGGTCGCGCGGCGGCGGGGTCGACGTATCCATCGTCGTCAGGTGGGGCTGGGCCGCGCGGGGCACAAGGGCATCACGCTGCGGGCGGTGCGATTCCGTGGTCGCCGTCCTGCACCACCGTCCAGGTATCCCGTCCGCGCGCCTTGGCCGCGTACAGCGCGCGATCGGCGAGGGCGGTCAGCGTGGCCGGGTCGCGCGGCGTGGGCGCGAAGGCGGCACCGATGCTGGTGCTCACGGCCAGGGTGTGCGCGCCCAGCACGAAGGGATTGCGCATGACCTCGACGATCTTGCGCGCGGTCGCTGCGACCGCCTGCGCATCGGCGATGTCCTCCAGCAGGACCACGAACTCGTCGCCGCCCAGGCGTGCCACCAGGTCCTCCTGCCGCAGGCAGCGCTGCAGACGCTGCGCGAACTCGCGGATCACCGCATCGCCCACCTGGTGACCCAGGCTGTCGTTGATGGCCTTGAAGCGATCGATGTCGAGATAGAGCAGCGCCAGCGGCCGCGCGTGGCGCTGGGCGCGGGCGACGGCGATGGCCAGTCCTTCGTCGAAATGGCGTCGGTTGGCCAGCCCGGTAAGGCTGTCGGCGTGGGCCAGGCGCGCCAGCTCCAGTTCGGCCAGCTTGCGCGGGGTGATGTCGGAGGTGAGGGAATAGAAGCCGCGCACGATGCCGCCGTCGTCGCGGTCGGGCACGAGGATGGTCTCAAAGTAGAAGAGGCGGCCGCCGATCTCGGTCTGGCCCTCGAACTGCTGCCGCTCGCCGCGCAACACCGCGGCGATGTGCGGCTGCACCAGCCGATAGGCCGCCTCACCGCGCACCTCGCGTACGCTGCGCCCGACCATGGCGGCAGGGTCAACGCCGAATACCTTGCCGCTGAGCGCGTTGGCGAAGGTGTAGCGCTCGGCGTCGTCGATGTGGGCGATCAGGGCGGGCGTGTTGTCGGTCACCGCACGCAGGCGGGCCTCGCTGCGCTCGAGGGCCTGCTCGGCCAGCACGCGTTCGGACACATCGCGGGCGGTATAGATGATCTCCAGCGCATCCGCCGCGGTCGGGCTGGGGGCAAGCTGGGCCAGCGCCTCCATCCAGGCATAGCTGCCGTCCTTGCGCTGCAGCCGGTAACGCACGGTGATGCAGTCGCCGTTGCGCAGGAGTCCGGCCAGGGTCGCCTGCAGGCGTGCGCGGTCGTCCGGATGCACCAGCTCCCAGCGCGTCTGCATGGCCTCCTCCACCTCCCAGCCGAGCAGCTCGCACACCGACGGCGACACGTACAGGCGCGTACCGTCCGGACGCATGCGCACTACCAGGTCGCGTGAGTGATCGGCCAGCACGCGGTAGCGCGCCTCGCTCTCGCGCAGGCGTGCCATGGCCAGGGCGAGCTCGCGGTTGAGGCGGCGCTGCAGGTAGAAGCTCGCAGCCAGTGCCAGCATCGCGGCTGCGCTCAGAAGGGCCAGTAGCGCCGTGGACTGTTGCCGGTCGGTGAGCTTGGCCTCGCGCTCGGCGCTGAGCGCCTGGTCGCCGCGCAGGCGCTCCACCTCCACGGCCTGTTCGGCATAGCGGATGCGCGCGGACAAGTCCTCGGCGCTGCGCTCGGCTTCGACCTTGGCCACCTCGGCCTGCAGGTCGAGGTAGTGCCCCAGGTGGGCGCGCAGCGCATCGGCGGGCGTGCTGGCGCGCAGGAGCTGCCGCAGCAGCTCCTGCAGGGCGTTCAGTTCCTCGCGCTGCAGGTGCAGGCCGTGGTAAGCCTCGGCCGCATCGCGCAGCAGGCGCTGCGCCGCGTCGGCATCGCCGGCCATGGCTGCGGCCAGCCCGAGGGTCTCGTCCGCCTGGCCGTGCAGCTGTGCGTTGTCCAGTTGCTCGGCGTAGCGCTGCACCGCCTCGCCGCTGCGGCGAATGGCCGCCACGTCGCCGCGCGCCCGCGCCACGCGCGCCAGCTCCAGTTCGATGTCGGCGCTGAGCTTGGGGTCGGCCAGCGTGGCCTGCAGCGGCTGGGTCAGGGCCAGCGTGCGGCGGGCCTCCTCCCACTGTCCGAGCTGCGCCTGCGCGCGCGCCTTGTTGCGCAGCAGGCGCACGCGCAGGGAGGGCGCGCGTGCGCCCAGCGCCGCCAGGCCGCGGTCGGCGTACTCGGCCGCGCCGGCGTGGCGGCCCAGCAGGAAATTCAGCGAGGACCAGGCCAGGTCGACGTCGGCCTCGAGCTCCGCCTGCGGATGGCTGCGCAGGCGCACGCCGGCGTCGGTGAGCAGGCGCTCGCCCAGGGCGAACTCCTGCAGGGCGATCGCGCCACGGGACTGGGCGATCAGGCCGCGCACGACCAGCAGAGGGGCATCGTCGGCGTGGCTGGCCTCGGCATCGGCCACGGCCGCCGCGCCGGCATCGCGCTGGCAGGGCCAGTCGGCGGCGATGCGGCAGGCGTTGGCCCGCGCCAATTGCAGCAGGGCGTGCTCGCGGTGGTCGCCGCGCGCGCCGGCTGCGGCCAGTTCCGCCGGCAAGGCGGCCAGTACGGCTTCCGGTTCGGTGAGAGCGCGCCGCTCCAGCGGATGGCGCGGGACCTCGTCGTTCGGCGCCTCGGCGCCTGCGCTTGCCGCGGCGGCGAAGACCCCGCCGAGCAGGACCGCGCGCGCCCACCACTGCGCCGCTCCTGCCCGACCGCCCGTCCTCGCGCGTGCTTGCCTCACACTGCATCCGCCGCATCGCGCCCCTTGCGCGCCGCCGAGTATAGGCGCAGGCGGCGACGGTCCCGCCACGCGGCCACGCTTGTTTGCCTGCGCCGCGCCGGGCTCGCCCTCGGTTACCCTGCGCGTCCGCCCCCACCGAGGATCCGCCATGCGCCTGGCCCGCAGGTTCCTGCCGCTGCTGCTGCTGTGCACCGCCGCGCCCGCGTTCGCGGCGGCCGTCGACGCCGATGGCGCCTTTCGCGCGATCACCGAGCGCGAGTGGGCCTGGCGCCTGCAGGACGCGCCGCAATTCGCCACCAGCGTGGGCGTGCACGACTACGACGACCAGCTCGGCCACGTCGATGCCGCCAGCCAGGCGCGCCGCCTGGCCACTCTGCGCGGCGTACAGCGCGAGCTCGATGCGCTGGATGTGGCCGCGCTCTCGCCGGCGCAACGGGTGAACTACGCCGTCTACCGCGCGCAGATCGACAACGCGGTGGAGGACCTGCGCCTGCATGGCTGGCTGATGCCGCTCACCTCCGACTCCAGCTTCTATGCCGACCTCGCCTTCCTGCCGCGCACGCACCCCTTCGGCAGCGTGCGCGACGTGGAGAACTACCTCAGGCGCCTGGCGGCCATACCGGCCTATTTCGACGAGCACATCGCCCTGCTGCGCCAGGGCGTGAAGGAGGGCCGCACCCTGCCGCGCGTGGTCCTGACCGGGCGCGAGCAGCCCCTGCGCGACGTGGCAGAGCTGAAGGACCCGACCGACAGCGTCTTCTACGCGCCCCTGAAGCAGCTGCCGGCCGGCATACCGGCCGCCGAGGCCGAGCGCCTGCGCGGCGAGGCGCAGCGTGTGTTGCGCGAGGCGGTGATCCCGGCCCATGCGCGCCTGCTCAAGTACTTCGTCGAGGACTACGTGCCGCACGCGCGGCGCAGCATCGCCGCCACTGCCCTTCCCGACGGCAAGGCCTGGTACCGCCAGCAGATCCGCGAATACACCACGCTCGACCTCACGCCCGAGGCCATCCACGCCATCGGCCTCAAGGAGGTCGCGCGCATCCGCGCGGAAATGGAGGCGGTCATGCGCGAGGCGAAGTTCGACGGTGACTTCGCCGCCTTCCTCGCCTTCCTGCGCCGCGACCCGCAGTTCTATGCCAGCACGCCCGAAGAGCTGATGCTGCGCGCGCGCGACATCGCCAAGCGCATCGATGGCAAGCTGCCGGCCTACTTTGGCCTGCTGCCGCGCCTGACCTACGGCGTGGAACCGGTGCCCGAGGCCATCGCGCCCTTCTATACCGGCGGGCGCTACGTGCCGGCCGCGGTGGGCGGCAAGGAGGCCGGCACCTACTGGGTCAATACCTACGACCTGCCTTCGCGGCCGCTCTACGTGCTGCCGGCGCTGACCCTGCACGAGGCCGTGCCCGGCCACCACCTGCAGGGCGCCCTGGCGGCCGAGCAGGGTGAGCAGCCGCCGTACCGCCGCTACAGCTACATCTCCGCCTACGGCGAAGGCTGGGCGCTCTATGCCGAGCGCCTGGGTGTGGAGATGGGCATCTACCGCACGCCCTACGAGCACTTCGGCCGCCTCACCTACGAGATGTGGCGCGCCGGGCGCCTGGTGGTGGATACCGGCATGCACGCGCTGGGCTGGAGCCGCGAGCGCGCCGTGGCCTTCCTGCGCGACAACACCGCCCTGTCCACGCACGAGATCGACACCGAGGTCGATCGCTACATTTCCTGGCCGGGACAGGCGCTGTCCTACAAGCTGGGCGAGCTGAAGATCCGCGAGCTGCGCGCGCGGGCGGAGCAGGCCCTGGGCGAGCGCTTCGACCTGCGCGCCTTCCACGATGCCGTGCTCTCGCTGGGCTCGGTGCCGCTGCCGCTGCTGGAGCAGCATATCGACGCCTGGATCGCGCAACGGCGCAGCGCCGGCTGAGGCCGCGGCGGCGCTCAGGGCAGCACGGGAATCCGCCGCACCAGGGTGATGCCGCGCGTGTCGACCGCGGCGCGGTAGGCATAGGCCTCCACGCCGCGGGCCAGCGCGTCGCGCAGGGCGCGGCCGTAGGCCGGGTCGATCTCGTCCGCGGCGCGCAGGGCCAGCGCGTCGCCGCGCTGCACGCAGAACAGCACCACGGCGCGGGCGCCCTGAGCCGCCATCGCGGCGAGTTCGTGCATGTGCCTGGCGCCGCGCGCGCTGACGGCATCGGGAAACAGGGCGAGGTCGTGCTCGTCCACTGCCGTGACCGACTTGACCTCGACATAGCAGTCGGGGCGCTGCGGGTGCTGCAGCAGCCAGTCGATGCGGCTGCGCTCGCCGTAGCGCACTTCGGCGCGGCGCGTGGCGTAGCCGGCGAGCTCGCCGATCACGCCGGCGTCGATGGCTTCGGCCACCAGGGCATTGGCGCGGCCGGGATGGACGCCCACCAGGGCCTGCGGCGTGGCGCTCAGCTCCCAGGTGTGGGCGAGCTTGCGCTGCGCGGCATCGCTGCGGCTCAGCCACACCCGCATGCCCGGCGCAGCACAGCCGAGCATGCGCCCGGTGTTGGGGCAGAGCACGGTGAACTCGCGTCCGGCCGCGTCGCGCACATCGGCGAAGAAGCGCTGGCGACGGCGCAGCAACACGGCGGCAGATAGCGGTGGAGCGAAGATCACGGCGAAGGTGTCGCGGCGGGAACGATCCCGTATCCTCGCCGGCATGGCCACGCCGCTGCCAGTCCCTGCGCCGCCCGCCGTGCTGTCTCTGGATATCCGCACCGTGCTGCTGCTCAGCATGGTCATCACCCTGGTGCTGGGCCTGAGCCTCATTGCCGCCTGGCGGTCCGGCGACGATGCGCTGGCACGCGCGCAGCGCCTGTGGGTGCGCGGCTGCGCTCTGCAGCCGCTGGCCTGGGTGCTGCTCGGCCTGCGCGGGGCGATCCCGGATGTCTTCTCTGTCGTGCTGGCCAACCTGCTGCTGGTGGCGTCCTTTGCCGATTTCGGCGCGGCCCTGGGTCAGCTGCGCGGTGACCGACCGCCCTGGCGCGCGATCGGTCTGCTGCTGCTTGCGGTCGCCATCGCCCAGGCCGCCTTCACCTGGCTGCGGCCCAGCCTTCCGGCCCGGGTGGTGCTGATTTCGGTGGTGCTGCTGCTGCTGTCCCTGGCGGCGGTGCGTGCGGTGTGGCGTCTGCAGACGGCGCCCCGTCCGCGCAGCCACTGGCTGGTGGCGCTGGCGTTCGGCCTGGGGGCCCTGGTGCTGGCCGTGCGCATCGCGGTCGAGGGGCTGCTGTCGCCGGGTCTTGCCAGCCTGCTGCAGGGTTCGCCACTGCAGTCCCTGGTGTTCGTCTACGCCGCGGTGGTGCCGATCGCCGCGACCATCGGCTTCCTGCTCATCGGCAACGATCGCCACATCGCCGAGCTGCAGCGCCTGGTTGCGCTCGACCCGCTCACCGGCGCGCTCAACCGGCGCACGCTGGAGCGTCAGGCCGACGCCCTGTTGCAGCAGGCGCAGCGCCGCGGCCAGGCCTATTCGCTGCTGCTGCTCGATGCCGACCATTTCAAGCAGGTCAACGATGTCTTCGGCCACGACGCCGGCGACGAGGTGCTGCGGGCGGTGGTCGCGGTGCTACGCCAGAGCCTGCGCCCGGCCGACCTGGTCGGCCGGCTGGGTGGTGAGGAGTTCGTGGTGGTGCTCCCGGATGTCGGCACGGCGGCGGCCCTGCAGCGCGCCGAGCAGTTGCGCGCCGCGGTCGCCGCCCTGCACTTTGAGGTGGCCGGCCGGCGCGTGCCGCTGACCGTCAGCATCGGCCTCGCCACCGCCGGCAACGAGAGCTTCGCCGACCTGCTGCGCCGCGCCGATCACGCCATGTACGCGGCCAAGCACGCCGGGCGCAATCGCGTGGAGCTGGCGCCCGACCCGGTGGCGACGTTGCCGGAGTAGGTGGCAGGGCTCCGGTATCATGGCGCCATGACCCCGACCGAACCGCTGCCGCTCGTGCGGCTCAAGATCGAACGCCGCTCCAACCATCCCTGGATCTTCCAGAAGATGGTGGAGAAGCCCGCGCCCAAGCCCAAGCCGGGCACCGTGGTGGACATCGTCGACCGCGACGGCACGTTTGCCGGGCGCGGCTTCTACAACGGCCATTCGCGCATCGCCCTGCGCGTGCTCACCGCCGACCCGGACGAGGCGGTGGACGAGGCCTTCTTCGAGCGCAGGATCGCCGAGGCCGTGCGCCTGCGGCGCGAAGTGCTGCGCCTGGACGAGGTCACCGACGCCTACCGCGTGATCCACTCCGAGGGCGACGGCCTGTCGGGCCTGGTGGTGGACCGCTTCGCCGGAACGCTGGTCATCGAGTACTTCTCCGCCGGCATGTTCCGCCAGCGCGACCTCATCCGCCGCTGCCTCGACCGTCACTTCCCCGGCAGCACCCTGTACTGGTTCGCCGAGGAGCACGTGCAGAAGCAGGAAAGCTTCGACTGCGCCATCCCGGCGCCGCCCGCACCCTCGGTCATCACCGAGCACGGCCTGCGCTTCCACGCCGCGCCGGGCAGCAAGCACAAGACCGGCTTCTTCGCCGACCAGCGCGACAACCGCGAGGCCCTGGCGCGCTTCTGCGCCGGCAAGCGGGTGCTCGATCTATGTTGCAACTCCGGCGGCTTCGCCCTCTACGCCAAGGCGCGCGGCGGCGCCGAGGAGGTGGTCGGTGTCGATCTCGACGAGGAGATCCTCGGCATCGCTGAGCAGAACGCGCGCCTCAACAAGGCGCGCGTGCGCTTCGTGCAGGCCGACATCTTCCACTGGCTGCGCGACATCGCCGCGACGCGGCGCGACCTCTACGACGTGGTGATCCTCGACCCGGCCAAGATGACGCGCGACCGCGAGCAGGTGATTCCGGCGCTGAAGAAGTACCTGGACATGAACAAGCTGGCCCTGGCGGCGGTGAAGCCCGGCGGCATCTTTCTCACCTGCTCCTGCACGGGACTGGTCAGCGAGGAACAGTTCCTCGACATGCTGCGCCGCGCCGCCTTCTACGCCAACCGCACGGTGCAGGTGCTCAAGGTCAGCGGCGCCGGCGCCGACCATCCCTGGCAGGCGCACGTGCCGGAATCGCGCTATCTCAAGGCGGTGTTCTGCCGCGTGGAGTAGGCGCGTGCGGGCGCAAGGAGTCTGTGACCGGGCCGCGCCTCAGGGCACGGCGCCGGGCCACCGGGCGGCAATGCGCTCGGCCAGCACCACAGAGACCTTGGCCGCCTTGCCCTCGCGCAGGTACTCGACCGTCAGCGTCGTGCCGGCGGCGTCCTCGCGCAGGCGCTGGCGCAGGGCCGTCAGGTCACCCGCGTCGACGGCGCGGCCGTCGATCGCGCTGATGCGGTCGCCCGCGCGCAGGCCGGCGCGCTGCGCCGCGCTGTCCGCCGCCACGTCGGCCACGTCCAGGCCGTCGGCGCGACCGAGCAGCCACAGGCCGCTGCGGTCGAAGGGATCGGCGCGGCGGCCAGCGTCGTTGGGCGCGAGGTACATCGTCTTGGCGGCGTAGTCGAAGGCCACGGTGAAGCGGCGCAGCACGCCGCCGCCGAGGTTGGCCGACAGGTCGGGGCTGGCGAACGCACCCTTGTCGCCGGTGAAGATGTCGCCGGCGATGCCCTCGATGGCCAGGTCGCCGAGCTGCAGCGTGCCCAGGCGTGCCGGGCGACCGCGCGCCGGCCCGCCGACGCCCCAGCCGACCACGCTCTCGGGCGCCGCGGCGTACTTCGCCACCAGACCGTGCTCGCGCGCGAAGGGCGCGTGCACGCTGAGCGAGGCGCGCGAGCCGGTGTCGATGCTCAGGCGCGCCGGCACGCCGTCGAGCGTGCCCTGCACGATGGGAATGCGCTCGGCCAGCTCGAAGGGCACGGCGTGCGCGCCGACCGGCGGCGCGAACTTCGACGGCTCGGCCAGCAACAGCTCGTGCCGCGCGTAGTCGATCGTCACGCCGAAGCGGCGGAACATCTCGTAGCCGACCAGGCCGTCGCTGGCGTAGCCCTCCACCGCCGGCAGCTTGCCTAGATCCATGACGAAGAACACCGGCTTGTCGAGGACCGCATCGCCCAGGCGCACTTCGCGCGCGTGCGCCATGGCGACGTCGACGGTCTCTTCGCCCACGCCGCGACCGGGCAGCTTGCCCTCGGCCTCTAGGCCGAACTTCACCGCCGCGGCCGGCGTAAGCAGGTTCATGCCGCCGGTGTCGACGAGGAAGCGCGCCTCCTTGCCGTCGATGGAACCGCGCGCATAGATGTGGTTGTTGACCAGCTCGAAGGGCACGCGCGTCACGCCGCCGGGGGCGAGGATGCGCGCGTTCGCCGTCATGGCCGGCATGGCGAAGTCGGCGTCCGCCAGGGTCGCCTCGAGGGCGATGCGCGTGACGCTGGTTTCGCTGCGGTTGCGCGCATCGGTGCGCCCGGCCGCATCGGTGAGGAAGCTGATCGTGTGGAAGGGCAGGCGCAAGCCGTCGACCTCGCGCCAGTCCCCGTAGACCGTGGTGGCGCGGTCGGCGCCCTGCTTCTGATCGGTGCGGACCAGCAGGTGCGTCTGGGGGTCGAACCACAGCGTGACCGGATCGCCGCCGGCCGGCGTCGCCACCACGACGGTGTAGCGGTGGCCCTCGGTCTCGCGTGCCTCGGGCGCCGCATAGGTCGCCGCCAGGCGTGTCGGATACCAGTAGGCGCGGGCGTCCAGCCAGGCTTGGCTGCGCGCCCGGCGCTGCGCCTCGGGAGCATCCAGCGCAGCCACCTCGCCGCCCGGATCCTGGCTCCAGGCAAGCTTACCGTCGTAGCCGTCCGCACCTTCCACCGGACCCAGCCGGTAGCGCGTGACCGAGCGGCCGCTGGCCAGATCCTGCAGCGCGGTGAAGCTGCCGGCGAGGCCGCCGGCCGTCAGGCTGCCCTCGCTGCGCAAGGCGGTCACGCCATCCCAGCGCGATCCGCCGCTGGCCTGCTTGTAGTGCTCCAGCAGTTCGCCCGCCGTGTCGGCCCAAGCGACCCGCGCCACGCCCAGTGCGAGCGCCACCAGCGCCGCTGTCTGCCTGCCCATCGTCGTCTCCCGGTTGCCGGCGCCGGCTTGTGCGGCGCCCTCGCTCTTTGAATAATTCCATCTAATTTCAACACAGGCAACCCAACCAATGGCACGGAAAGGCAGCGCTCTGGTCGAAGACGCCGAGGAAATCGGCCTGCTGGCCTCGCCCACGCGCATCGACATCGTCGATACGCTGGAGTCGTTCCACGAGGCGGTGACCGTGGCCGAACTGGCCACCGCCCTGGGCCGTCCGGCCGACGGCCTCTACTACCACCTGCGCCAGCTGGCCGCTGGGGGCCTGATCGAAGAGGAGGACGCGCCCGACGGGCGCCGCTACCGCTCGCGCACGCGGCGCAGTGACCGCCTGCGTCTGCGCTATCGCCCGGGCGCCACGGCCAACGCCGCGGCCGTCGGGCGCGTGGCCGCGAGCATGTTGCGCGTGGCCGGGCGCGACTTTGCCCGCGCCCTGGCCGATGCGGACACGGTGGTCGAGGGGCCACGCCGCGAACTGTGGGCCGCCCGCGGCAAGGGCTGGGTCGGTCGGGAGAATCTGGAGGAGATCAATCGCCTGCTGGCGCGTCTGATGGACCTGCTGCAGCAGCC
>Ga0208826_1001513_pt1 | contig 19338 bp, 18 predicted proteins | sample AD_UKC115_MetaG_FD_184451 | JGI IMG/M metagenome (GOLD analysis project Ga0208826, IMG submission 184451) | Active sludge microbial communities of municipal wastewater-treating anaerobic digesters from Hong Kong - AD_UKC115_MetaG (SPAdes)... | ecosystem: Engineered > Bioreactor > Anaerobic >...
ATAAAAGTAATAATTTAAGTCGAACTGCACTTGAAATAACATTGTTAGACACTTTAGTTGCTATTTTGGCTTCTATTGCTATATTTCCTGCTGTTTTTTCTCTTGGCATCAATCCTACGCAAGGACCTCAATTAGTATTTATTACGCTTCCTAATGTTTTTCCAAAAATGCCGGGCGGCTATATTTGGGCAATTTTATTTTTTGTTTTATTGGCTTTAGCTGCTTTGACTTCTACCATTTCACTATTAGAAGTAATTGTGGCTTATCTGAATGAAGAGTTCAATGTGAGCCGGAAAACTGCTGCTATTGGCTCATCCGTGTTGATATTTATATTGGCTATTCTGTCTTCTTTTTCAATGGGAATATGGAAAAATGTGCATATATTTGGACTGAATTTCTTTGATTTATTTGATAGCGTTACTTCAAAAATTCTATTACCAGTTGGAGGATTTTTTATTGCTTTATTTACTGGCTGGGTAATGGATAAAAAGAAATTACAACTTGAATTAAGCAACGAAGGGAAATATAAAGTACCATTTTTAAATATCTACTTGTTTTTAGTTCGCTATATTGTACCAATTGCTATTTTAATGATATTTTTCGATCAACTTGGCTTATTTGGCTGGCTAAAACTGTAATGTTGAATATGAATTTTTCTAATTGATATAATTTAAATTTTATGAATTCTTCTTCAAATATTGATTTTCAATCTTTGCAAAACAACAAAATGATTATTGCTAAAAATATTCATAAAAGTTTTGGTAATCTTGAAGTATTAAAAGGTATTGATTTATGGGTGAATGAAGGAGAAGTAATTGCTATTGTCGGTCCTAGTGGAGCTGGTAAAACTACTTTATTGCAAATTCTTGGTACGATTGACAAGCCGGATGAAGGCAAAGTTATTGTAAATGGTATTGATGTTGCCAGATTAAATGAAAGAGAATTGTCCGTTTTTCGTAATCAACAAATTGGATTCATTTTTCAGTTTCATCAATTGTTACCTGAATTTACTGCTCTTGAAAATGTAATGATTCCTGCTTTGATTGCAAAAAAGGATGCTAAAGAAACTGCAAAAAGAGCAAAAGAAATTCTAAGTGAGTTACAGTTGGCAGACCGAATGGAACATAAACCAAATGAATTATCGGGAGGGGAAAGACAACGAGTGGCAGTAGCCCGAGCTTTGATGAACCAGCCTTCTGTGATTTTAGCAGATGAACCTTCTGGTAGTTTGGATTCAAAAAATAAAATTGAATTGCATCAATTGCTGTTTGATTTACGAGCAAGGTTTGGACTGACAATTGTTATTGTAACACACGATAAGGAATTGGCAAAATTAACTGATAGAATTATCGAACTGAATGACGGAATAATACAAAAAGTTAACAACAATGAAAAAGTAGTCCCGCCGGGAATCGAACCCGAATCTAAAGTTTAGGAAACTTTTGTTCTATCCATTGAACTACAGGACCTTTTTGGGAAGCAGTGCAAAATTACGTTTTTTTAATGAGAGAGAAAAGCATTCTATCCTATTTTGAAATCATTGTATAAGATTAAATTTATGAGCAAAAATAAATTTTATGTTGTCTGGAAAGGGAAACAACCTGGTGTATATTCTTCGTGGGAAGAATGTAAATCTCAAATTGACGGTATAAAAGATGCTGTTTACAAATCTTTTCATACAGAACAACAAGCACATGAAGCTTTCAATTCACCTTTTTCAAATTATATAAAGAAAAAATCTTCTTCCCCAAGAAGAAACTTAGACCAAAAAAGTGGCTTACTTCAACCCATCCAAGAAAGTATTTCCGTAGATGCAGCTTGTAGTGGAAATCCTGGTATGCTCGAATATCGAGGAGTTTATACTAGAACAGGCAAGGAAATCTTTCATCAAGGACCGTTTCAGAATGGAACAAACAATATCGGTGAATTTTTGGCTATTGTGCATGCACTGGCTTTGCAAACAAAAAAAAATACTTCTTTTCCTATTTATTCTGATAGTGCAACTGCCATAAAATGGGTGAAAACAAAAAAAGCAAAAACAAAATTGAAGGTATCACCTGAAAATAAATATCTCTTTGAGCTGATTGAGAGAGCTGAGACATGGCTGGAACAATATGAATATTCTATTCCTGTTTTGAAATGGGAAACAGAAATTTGGGGTGAAATACCTGCTGATTTTGGAAGAAAATAGGGAAATCTTTATTTTTTAGTTATTGCTTTTTTTCCCCAATTAAGGAATAAACAAACAAATAAGGTGTAATAAGTAATACCTTTTTGCAAAGAAAGTGGCATTTCTATCTGCATCATTATAAAATAAATTACCAAAAAATACAGCAACAGAAAATTTTTATCCTTAATGGCAAAATAAAACGAACTTCCCATTAAAGATAACAACAAAAGTAAACCGGGAATACCTAAATGAAATAAATCTCCTAAAAACTGATTGTGTGCAGTTGGATACCAGGGAATTAGAACTTTCATTCCTCCTGTACCAGTGCCTAATAAATAATGATCTTTCAAAAAAGAAAGGACAATTTCAGTTTGCATTTCCCGCGGACGATCCATAAAATAAGATCGATAATTTTTATATACATAAAAACTACCCAAACTAAATAATATTACAGATACAATAAACAAACTTATTACTAACTTTTTGTTTTTTCTTAAATTAAACAGTAAGGTTAAAAATATTCCTATAGGGAACATTATCATTCCAATTCGGCTTTGTAACAATAAAATAACAATGGCAGTTGCAATACAGTAAAAAAAGATTTCTAAACTCGAAATGCGATTGAAATATGTTGCATGATCATTTTTCCATAAATAAAAACCTACGCCATACATTAATGTTAAGATAAAAGAAACAAAAGTTGGATGGTTGTAGCCCGCCCAGCCCAACAACAAGTGATAATCTACTCCCGGCGGCACAGGCGTGGAGAAATAATTCTTTTTCAGATGAAAGCCAATTCCAAAACTTACTTTATGAAAATACACTTGATAACAATAAGCAAGTAATATCATAAATAAATAAATTTCCAAAAAGCGGAAAAAAATTCTTAACAATTTTTTCTTTTCGTCCTCTGAAATGGAATAAAAACTAAATGCCAATGGTACAATTATAAAAGATAATCCCTTCCCTACAAACCGGAAACCATTCTGCGGATCAAGAGACCAAATTAACCCAATATATTGAATTAAATAATAAGCCACTAAAAAATAAAATAATGGATGAGGTTGAAAATGAATTTTATTTTTTGAAGCATAAATTATTACCAATCCCGCAAAAGCAACTGTTGCTACAATGCTGGTATAGACACTTAAAACTGTTGAGATAATTAAAAACAACAAAGCCAGGTTTAATACAAACTCCCATGAAAAATTTATTTTACCTCTTTCTTTTTTAAATATAAAATAAGATAAGGTTAGATTAATAATAAAAAATGAAATGGCTATTATTGTGAGAAAAGGAATGTTTTGCTCATTGGGAATGGCGGTAAAATGATAGATTGCTCGAATAATCCAGAAAAAAACAAAAGCAACAAAAAGATTGCTTATAATAAAACGATCTCCTGCAGAAAGTTTACGAATCATAATTTACTTTTTATAGATTATGAAATAATTTTTGAAATGTTTTTATGTTTTTTCCAGCGATATTTTAAAATCCAGTCGATACAATTTTTTTCGTCTAAATTTCGTGCTTTGGCATATTCTTTTGCTATAATAGTTAAAGCTTCAGGTTCTAAATTTAATCTTTCAAAATTTTTGCAACCTTTTTCGGGTGATATTTTTTTAAATTTTATTCGATTCAGGTCAACTATTTCAAATAAAACTTCCTTCCCTTTGATAGAAAATAAAATATTTCCTTCAGAATAATCACCATGCAAAACATTATTTTCGTGTAATTTAGCAGAAAATTTTGCAAATTCCTTTAAAATAAGCTCCCTATCTTTAAAATCTTTATTTGTAATGATTTCATCAAATCGATGTTCACACTCAGAAACCAAAGTGGCATAAAAACTTTGAGAAAAAAAGAACAAAATTTTTTGTTCATAATAACCAATGGGAACAGGTGTTTTTATACCTAACGATTGAAGTTTCAAAGCATATTCATAAGACCTTCGTGCTTTTGATTTTCTAAAGTTTCCATAAATAAAGCGATTAAAGAAATTTGGTGCTTTGAACCATTTTACTACCCATTTTTGATTCCCAATTGAAAAAATTTTAATGATATTCCTTCCCGAATGAATCGTTTCGCCTTGCTTATCGAAAATATCGGGCAAAGAATAAAAAAATTCTTCTTCCTCTTTGAAATCAGGATGAATAAAAAAAGTTTCGGGTTTGTAAAGATGAATGAAAAAATTAAATAACTGTGATAAAGAGCGTTGATAGTGCAATTTTCCACCCAATTCACGATAAAAAAATGCTTTGTGACGACGATTTAAAACGTCAATAATATGTTTTTTCAGTTTTCTGTCGGAAATTCTTTTCGAATTAGCCCGAATTCTATAGTAAAATCCTATTTCAGGTAAATGAACTACCTCTCCACCATTTTTCAGCAACGAAATCCAAAATTCCCAATCTTCTCGTCCAATAATTTCTTCACAATAACCACCCACTTTCAAAGCATCTTCCCTACGAAACATTGAACAATTATTGATAACATTTTTCCGTGCAAGCAATTTTCTGTGATAAGGGCGATATTTCCCTTTCCCCTGTTTCTCGCCAAAACATTCATATTCACATGTAACAATTTTTACTTGAGGTCGTTGAATAAGGACTTTAGCAGCAGCTTCAAGATAATACTTAGAAATCTTGTCATCAGCATCTACCGGCAAAACAAATTCTCCTTTGGCATTTTCCAAACCCAAGTTACGGGCTGCTGACACACCCCGATTTGGCTGTCTGTAAAATCGAATTCGTTGATCCTTTGCACGGTAAGTTTCTGCAATCACTGGCGACTGATCCGTAGAACCATCGTCAATAATGATTATTTCAAAATTAGGATAGGTTGAAGCCAGCACAGAATCTATCGCTTCAGCCAGAAACGCTTCCATGTTATAAACCGGAATGATGACAGAAACCAAAGGATATTCCATTTTCTCAAATTTTATCTCTTCTTTTTGTATATTTCAACCAATAATATTTCAAAGGATGCGTGTATTTCAACTGTTTCCACGGACGGCTGCTGTGAGGCAAATGCAAAACGGGCAAATTAGTTATTAAATAATTATTAAATCCCAATTCAACGGCTTTGTGTGAAATAAAAACGTCATACCATGATTTTTCAGGATTTAATTCTTCAAAATTATATGCTGTGAGAAAAGAATAAGTTAAAAGTGTACAACAAAAACTGAGCCTTTTTTTGGTTTGAACAATTTCTTTTTTATATTTTCGTGCATATAAATAAGGAAAATTTATTTCTCCTGATTCGTTATGCGTAATAGCAGCAATCAAAGCCGGCTTTTCAACTAAAGTAGCAATTGTGAATAAATTTTGAATAGTATTTTTTTCTACAATAACATCCGATTCTACAATGATTAAATGAGCTTTTTCTTGCAAAGCTCTTTTTTGCGCAAGTTGTAAAACCAGTAAATAATTAGGGGATGGGTGAGAAGTAAATTCGCAAAGGTTTACCAATTGAAATCCTTTTTGTTTTGATAATTGCTTGATTTTCTCTGTGTTTTCTTCTGTGCTGAAATCATTGTATACGGTATAATCGCAATCAGTTAATATATCAGAATTTTTGATTGCTTCAATTGTGAGAAGAGTTGTTTCAATAGAATCCTTTACAGGAGTAATAATATGTAATTTATTTATATTCATATTTTTTTAAATAATCGGTTGACAACTGGAATATTCTCCAGAGGAAGATCATGTTTTATAAGATATAAAACAAAGAAAATAAGTAAAATAGTGTTGAATACTAAATTTAATCCGGTGGAAGAGGTTTTTATCATTAAACTAATTCCATACAGTGTTAGAGCAATCGCACTATAAATTCCCATTGTTTTAAGGTCGTACTTAATTGGCATATATTTTTGTCCCAAAAAGTAGGATATCAGCATCATAACAAAATAGCAAGCAAATGAAGCCCATGCAGAAGCCATATAACTAAATATTGGAACAAATAAAATATTAATGGTCAACACAACAACACTTCCAATAATTGATATAATAGCTCCGTAATAAGTTTTGTCAGTCAATTTATACCAAAGGGATAGATTAAAAAAGATACCTTGAAATAAATACGAAAAAAGAACAATGGGAACAACCCGAAGCCCCTCCCAATAATCGCTGCGAATAAGAAATTTAAGCAAATCAAGATAAAACACCATTCCTAAAAAAATCAATAATGAAAATATGACGAAATATTTCATCGCTTCTGCATAAGCTTCTTTGCTGTCTTTATCCTTATATTGAGCAAATATAAATGGTTCATAGGCATATCGAAATGCTTGCGTAAACATCATCATCACCATCGAAATTTTAAAACAGGCTCCGTAAATGCCAAGTTGAGAAGCCGCATACGCTTTGTCTTCGAAAAGGAAAGGAAAAATAATTTTATCCACTGTCTGATCAAGAATACCAGCAATTCCTAATATCAGCAATGGTAAAGAATATTGCAACATTCTTTTCCATAAGTCTGAATCAAAGCGGAAATTAGCTGTTCGTATATCGGGTAATAAAGCCAACGTCACTGAAAGTGTCGAGATTAAATTTGCAACAAAAATATAACCCACACCATAACTTGGATTGTAAAACCAATCAATCAACGAAGGAGCTTTTTTTGCAATAATAGGGCAAAGAACAAGGAAAAATATATTAAAAAGAATATTCATGAAAATCATGAACAACTTTAAAGCTGCAAATTTTATAGGACGGTTTTTATACCGCAAATAAGCAAAAGGGATAGCATCAAAAGCATCCATTGCAACAATCACGGCAAGCATGGCAATAAATTCAGGATGATTTTCATAACCCATCCCATTGGCAATTGGGTGAGAAAAAATGACGCATAAACCAGCAAAAAGCAAAGAGGTTGTTCCAATGGATATGAGTGTTGTTCCATAAACTTTATTGGGATCTTCCTGACTTTTATTGGCAAAGCGAAAGAAGCCAGTTTCCATTCCATAAGTCAAAATTACCAGTAGTAAAGCTGTCCAGGCATAAAGGTTGGTGACAATTCCATAATCGGCAGAACTGGGTAAAACGTAAGTATATAATGGAACCAAGCACCAGTTTAAAAATTTCCCTATAATGCTGCTCAATCCGTAAATGGCTGTATCCTTTGCCAGTTTTTTCATTTGTCTTTGTGCCATTTTTTAACTTTTTCTAATTTTTGAACGGTAGAGTAAGTCTCAAAAATGCTTATTTTTTAGCTCAGGGAAGCGATTTGAGAAAATGAAATTATTAATATGTTAATAATCAAATAAAAAAATAATTAAACCGCACTTCATTATTTTCTGTCTTTCAACTCATTAAATCGAAATGTGAAACATTAGTATATGATGTTAGATTCAATTAATTCTTCACCAATGAATAAATTTCAATCTAAAAATCACGCCAGTTCCATTTTCCCATAATAGTTCCGTCTTTTATTAAGACCAAACCCGGATTTCCCCGAATAATGGTTTTCAACATAATGGGATCGGCTTTGCAAAAAGGATAAGTTACGCCTGTCTGATGAATAAAATTCTGAATATCCTCATCAGATGAAGCGGTTACGGCACAGAAAAAACATTCCGATGCCTGCGACTTCTGATAAATTTTTTCTGCTTTCTTGGCACCAACTTTTGAAGCTTTGTTTACATCGTACATAATTAATAAATAAGCAGAATTATTTTGTTGAAGAATTATATCAGTAATATCTTCATCTTGAGCATCAAAAATGACAAAATCATGAATAGCTGGGCGATAGCCTGCTGATTTCAATGTGGTTTTTTGATCGATAAATACCCACGTAGAATCATCTTTTGGATAATTTTCGAGCGTAAATTCTTTTCGTTGCCCATTTTTTTCGTAAATGAAAGTTGTTTCGTACTGGTCTGTTTTGACACCTTCGGGAATACGCATAGCTTCTGGAATATTTACACCCACTTTATATGGAAGAAAATCAATTAATGGTAAATGACGATAACAATAAATTGAAATACTTATTCCCAACAAGACAAAAATTACCAACGCAAATGTTTCAATATAAGGTAAAAACAAAGGAATAAATTTTTTTCGGTAAACTAAAAGCAATACGGCTAAGGAGATAAGTACCAGATTTTTATAAAAAGTTTGCCAATTGGTCAATATAATTGCATCACCAAAACAACCGCAATCTGTTATCGGATTTTTAAGTGCCAAATAAAGTGTAAGTGCAGTAAGAGCTGTTAAAAAAATGGTAGTTAAAATGATAGTAATACGTGGATAAATCTTTAATATCAAATTAAATCCAAGTGTCAACTCAAAAGTAGAAAGTAAAATAGCAAAAGGAAGAGAAAGAAAAATGAAATGAGAAAAAGGGTGACCAAAAGCTATTAAATAATCTTCAATTTTATAGGCTGAACCTAATGGATCAATTGCTTTAACAAAGCCTGAAAAAATAAAAACCAAGCCCAAAATTATTCGAGCCAATTCAAGAAAAAAATTACCCGTTTTTGTTTCTTTGTGAGATTTTGATTTTTTCTTTTTCGTGGAATTGTAAGTCATTTTTTATAAAATAAACTTAAAAAAGATTTTTTATTTTTTCAACTGTGATTCTTATTAAAATGTAATTCAATTATTTAATGGTTGTTGTGCATTTTTTTCTATTTCTTCCAGTTTTATCAAAGCAAAAATTGAATAATTGATAATATCATAATAGTTGGCATCGATTCCTTCTGAAATTAAAGTTTTTCCTGCATGATTTTCAATTTCTTTTATACGACAGATTTTCATAAGAATAATATCCACAAATGATTCCACTCGCATCCTTCGCCACGCTTCATCGTAATCATGATTTTTATTAGACATCAAATCTTTGCTTTTCTGGATATATTTATCGTATAGTTCAACAGCTTGTTCAGCACTTATATCTACTTTTTCGGCAAAGCCTAATTCCAGTTGAATCAAACCGATGATTCCATAATTGATGATTCCAATAAATTCAGATTTTATATCTTCATTGATTTTTGAAGTTCCTTTCATTTGAATAGACCTAATACGATTGGCTTTGATAAAAAGCTGGTCGGTAACTGAAGAAGGACGTAAAAGACGCCAGGAAGCACCGTAATCTTTTAATTTTTTAATGAAAATATCTTTGCAAATAGAAACAATTTTGTCAAATTGCTGTTCAGTTTGATTCATAAGTAAAAAATTAAGAATCTATTTATAAAAAAATAATTACATCTTAATTAATCTTTTTTTCATTGAATTTTTGGTCATTTGCAAAAGTACAACTTTTAATCAAAAAAGACAATTAACACTTAAATCCCCATTTAAAAAAATCTCTTTGTCTTTGAAAATTTAAAATCAGACAAAGAGATGAATTATCCGAATATTTTTAAAAATTATTCTTCGATAGGTTCTAATTCAATAATCAAAAAATCCTTTGGTATTTGATCACCTGGTTTAACATTGATTTTTTTAATTTTAGCTGTAAAAGGCATTTCGATACGATTTAGTATTTTCATCGCTTCTAATGTCAAAAGTGGTTCTCCTTCTTCCACTACTTCGCCTTCTTTTACAAAAACCTCCACAATAGTACCTGGAATGTATGAGTAAATTTCATAAGGACTAGGATTTTCCCATTTTTTTCTATTGAGATATTTTTTAGTTAAAAGTGTTTTATATTTTCTTGCTGTAACTACAAAGTCAACAAATTCAGGAGTTTCATCTTTTTTTGCATTGTTTTTTTTCTGAAAATCATTTTTTCCCATTTATTCCTAAATTTTTTATTTTTAAAATTAAATTAATCGTTTCTGTGTTTTGTTAACTTTCTAATAAAAGTCTGAATCAGAAGTGAAAATCCTTTATAAGTTAATTTATAAAGGGATATTCCCATGTTTTTTTGCAGGACGATAATCAAACTTTTTCTTTGATACACTCAGAGCGTGAAGCAATAAATCGCGCGTTTCAAGCGGTTCAATTACGGCATCAATATAACCCTTTCCTGCTGCCACAAAAGGATTTGCAAATTTTTCAATGTATTCTTTTACTTTTTCCTGTCGCATAGCATCAGGATCAGGAGCTTCCATAATTTCTTTTTTGAAAATGATGTTAGCTGCTCCTTCTGGTCCCATCACCGCAATTTCGGCATCTGGCCAGGCAAAAGTAAAATCGGCTCCTAAATGCCTGGAATTCATGGCAATATAACCACCTCCATAAGCTTTTCTTAAAATAACTGTCATTTTTGGTACTGTTGCTTCAGAATAAGCATATAAAACTTTTGCTCCGTGACGAATGACACCGGCATGTTCCTGATCAACGCCTGGTAAATATCCAGGAATATCCACCAAAGTAATTAACGGGATATTAAAGGCATCACAAAAACGAATAAAACGGGCAGCTTTATCTGAAGCGTCGCAATCCAATACTCCTGCCAAATACAAAGGTTGATTGGCAACAAAACCTACTGTTTCTCCATTCATTCGTGCAAAACCAATAACAACATTTTGAGCCCATAGTTCCTGCACTTCAAAAAATTTAGAATTATCCACCAATGCATAAATAATGTGTCTTACGTCATAAGGTAATTTTGGATTGGCAGGGATTATATTTTCAATACTTTTTTTGAAAGTTGGTTTTTTAGGTTCTACTCCAGGAGCTTTTTCTTCATTATTATGAGGGATTAACGATATCAACTCTTTTATTTGAGCAAAACATTCTTTCTCACTCAACGCATAAAAATGAGCATTCCCGGTAATTTCTGCATGTACCCGTGCTCCTCCCAGATCTTCCTGTGAAATCTTTTCACCCAAAACAGTTTCAATTACTCCAGGACCGGTAATAAACATTTTAGAAATATTTTCAACCACAAAAACAAAATCAGTCAACGCGGGTGAATATACTGCTCCGCCTGCACATGGTCCTAAAATAACAGAAATTTGTGGAATTACGCCCGATGCTATAGTGTTACGATAAAAAATTTCACCATAACCTGCTAAAGCTCCAATACCTTCCTGAATACGAGCACCTCCAGAGTCGTTAATACCGATGCAAGGCATCTTCATTTTTAAGGCATGATCCATAATTTTAGTTATCTTACGAGCATGCTGTATCCCTAATGATCCTCCCATTACTGTAAAATCTTGAGCATAGATACATACAGGAGCTCCATTAATTGTGCCTGTTCCTGTAATTACTCCATCGCCCGGTAAATCTTTGGTATCCATTCCAAAATTCTTCTCTTCATGTTGAACAAAAAGGTCATATTCGTAAAACGAACCTTCATCTAACAACGCACGAATACGATCACGCGCTGTCATTTTCCCCATAGCCAGTTGTTTTTCAATGGCTTTATCTCCCCCTCCTTTTTGAACAATTGCTTTTTTTTGTCGCAAAGCAATAATATTCTTTTTGGTAGTCATGATAAGGTTTTATAAATTAATTAAACATAAAAAATTATCTTCTTATACCCAAAATATGGGTTCCTTTTCAAAAAGCAAAAGTACTACTTTTTTATTTATTTCTTTTGCTTAATCAATGCATTTCTCTATTTATGGGATATAAAATGCTTATTTATAATTAGTTATAAAATATTTTATATTGCTCTTAAAAAACGAACTTCATTTTCAACGAAAAACAATCTCTTTGATAACCTCAGACCCTACATATTTATTTAAAGCATTTTTAATTTCTTCACGAGAAAAGAACAATTCTTGTCGCAAAACAGAAGAGTTAATATTTACATAAAGGACAGATTTTTTTATTTCTAAACGAGAAGTGTATTGAGTAATTTGTTCACCTAAAACAACAGGCCAGGCATTAATAATTCTTTTTTCAAATAAAGGTTGCTCTAAGTGCTGTACTTTGAGCAGATGATAAATGATTTCAGCAAGTGATTCTGTGTTGCTTCGACGCATATTTATCTTAATTTTAAAACCTGACCCACTCTTGCACCTTCTGTATAAGGTATATTATTGAGTTGATAAAGTTTTTCTGTTTTTATTCCATATTCTTGAGCTATGCTATGCATGGATTCACCTTCTTGTACTACATGAATGGGATGGTTTTTTGAAGCTTTGTTTTTCTTTGGACGAATATAAACTTTTTCCCATGCTATTAATTCAGCTTCAGCATCTACTTCGTTATAATTTCGCAATCGTTCCTCTTCAAGACTAAATTCTTCTGCAATATTTTCATAGGTATCGCATGGAGTAGCAACTACATAGGGAACACCATTGTTTTTAAAAACTTTATGAGAAATATAAGCGCTTAAGCGGTAAATATCAGATGTTGCAATTGTTGCTTCTTTAAGTTCAGCCTTATCAAATTTTTGCAAATTATATGTTTCAATGATTGATATTAATTTGTAAGCATAAGCAGGATCAGTAGCATAACCTGCTTTTTTAAGACCGAAAGCCCAACCTTGATAATCAGTGGGCTCTAATTGAAATAAAAAAGCATAACGTTGTCTTTTTTTCAGAAAAAGAGAATGATCCTCATACGATTCTAATGCGCTTTTATACCTTCTGAAACATTCGTTTTTCTCATCATCGTCCCAGTAAATTGTTTCGCCTGTCCAATCATTATTACATTTTATTCCAAAATGATTGTTGGCTCGTTGAGAGAGATAACTTTGCCCTGCTGACGATTCCAACAATCCTTGAGCTAATATGATGCTGGCAGGAATACGGTGTAATTTTTGCTGTTTTTCTGCCAGAGAATGATATTTTTCAATGTAAGTTAGATAAGCCTTGTTTTGCACTTGACTATTGGCAAAACCACAAAATAAAATAAAAGATAATAACCACTTTATTTTTTTCATTATAAAAACAATTAATTAGCAAATGTCGATATTCAAATTTATTATTTTAAATTATGATAAAGTGTCTCTTAATTGGATAAAATTATAAGGAATTGCATATTTATGGTTTTTTCAAATTTAAACCAAATATTTATATGAGTTGTAAAATTAAACTTTTACATTACCATTTCTCATAGCATTTGGTAAAGGTTTTGCAATTTTATCATTAAACCATTCAAACTCTAATTGCCCTACTTTTGGAGTTTCTTTTTGCTGATGATTATGTTGTTTAATATCAGTAGTATCGAAATTACAAACCAAAGCTTCTACTATGCTTCTTCGGTTTTCAATACTTCCGCCATTGTAGTAAAAATGGTCTTTGGTTATAATATTAAATTTATTCCAAAACTTTGAAATCATTTTATTTTCTCGCCAATCGTTGTGGTGCCAAGTAGAAAGGATAAACTTTGCTTTGGTTTGGGATAATAAGTTAAATAGCAATTCTTCGTCTTTTTCTGTCCATCCGTTATAATAGTCGACATGCCTACCGTAATAGGGTGGATCACAATAAATTATGTCATCTTCAGTGGCAATAGGAATAATTTCTGAGAAAGACTTATTGTAAAATATCCAATCAGGTTCAGGTTGAATGATTTGCGATACAGCTGAAACTTGGTTCACAATTTTTGTAATGTACGCTTTTGCAAATCGGTCTGGCTTTTTGCAAAAAGGAATATTCCAATTTCCCTTGCTTCCAAAACGCATCATACCATTAAATCCTGCACGAGAAAGAAAGATAAAATCGTAGGAAGAATATTCTCCACTGTTGAAACGTGCTCGCACTTTCAAGTAGTGTTCGTAACCATTGTTTTCAGCTTTGCTCAATAATTGACCCTCTTTTTCAAGATAAGCTTTCATTGTCAATGGAGTTATTTCTTTTTGCTGTATAGCTTTGTAAAAGTTAATTATGTGTGGATTTGTATCACTTAAAATTGCCTTATTGTAACCAGAATTGAATGCAACTATACCTGTTCCTAAAAATGGTTCTATCCATCTGCCTTTTTGGTTGGCAATGGCTGTTACATCTTTAATCCAAGGGATAAGTTTTGTTTTTATACCTTGACTTTTTATAGGCGGAATTATTACTCTCATTTGTTGTCGTTTTTGTAAGTTTTGGTTACAATTTTATCCCACAGGTCTGTTCTTCCTTTAAATTCCAAAAAGTCTTTCAAATTGGTTATTTTTTTGATTTTCCCTTCTTTTATCATGGTCGCAGAACCGTGATTTATCCAATATTCATCAAACCATTCTTCACCCAACTGGCTGAAAATACCATTTTCGTTACGCAAATCTTCAATACTCAAAGTTGATCCAATATTTGCTGTGTTACCTGAACCTTGTTTATCGCTTGCTATTTTCCATTTTTCCGCTGCAAAAAACTCAAAATCTTTTATTACCGAAGTAATTGATTTTAAATTATCAACTGTTGTAACTTCCCTTTCGCCAACTTTTTTCTTCGAATTAGAATATATTTCTTGAAGTTCTTTTACTTGATAGATTTCTGTTTCAGGAATGTCCTTTTTTAGGTCAGTTCTCGTATAAATTATACCTAAACAATAATGTCCCAAATACTGATTATATGGGAATTGAATGTTTTTATTTTTTTCTCTTTCTTTAAAATAGCCACCGTGGCTGCCCAATGTAAAACTTGCAATTCCGTTTTTCTTTCGATATGTTGTTTTTATATCAACTGCAAATTTTATTTCCTCGTTCTTCTTGTGAATGAATGTTATATCAGGATAGTAATTTTGGTGTTCTGTCAGAATAATTTTGTAATTGTTTTCTTCGGCAAATTGAAGAATCTGGGGGAAAATATGTATTTCAAGAATTTTAGATACTATTTTTGTGTCGGATGAAATAGTGTAAATGTTTTTGTATATATCAATAAAACCTTTTACGGTCCACTCGCCATTTTTGGTCGAAACATATTTTTCGAGTTTATCAGCGAGCCGGTCTAATGCTTTTTTAAAAGCTGTTTTGTAAACGATTTTATCTTCAATGTTCATAAAACAAAAGTAGTAAATATTTTTATTGTCTGTTTGCGTCACACTTTTTGGCTTCTTTCTTTAGAAAGAAAAGATATATACAAATATAATTTATTTTTCCGAAAATAAGCCCTAAAAAAGAATTAATTTCCTATTTTTGTAATTCGGCATTAAATTTTAATATTAATGTCATTTGATTTTCAATAAGTTAAAAACATTAAAGGAAATATGTATGTATAAAAACAATATTGTAATACCGGTCACTATTTGTCAATTTGAAGAATTGTTACCTTCTTATCAGCATCTCATCATAAAAGCAAAAGAAGAAGTAAAAAAAGCTTATGCTCCTTATTCACGTTTTTTTGTAGGAGCAGCTTTAGAATTGGAGAATGGGGAAATTATTACAGGAAATAATCAAGAAAATTCAGCTTATCCTTCAGGTTTATGTGCCGAACGAGTTGCGATTTTTTATGCAAATGCAAAATACCCTGAGGTACCCGTGAAAACATTAGCAATTGCAGCTTTCAGCAACAATGAATTCTTAAAAAAACCAATCACTCCTTGTGGAGCTTGCCGACAAGTTTTGCTTGAAACTGAACTTCGTTTTCAAAATGATATTACTATTTTGCTTTATGGAAGTGACGAAATTTATTTAATTAAAAACGTAAAAGATTTACTTCCTTTCAGTTTTGATAAATACCAATTAAAAGACAGTAAATAATCGCTTCCTTTTTTCTTTTTCTTGTTTATTTGAATTATTATTTTTATATTGCCTCTCGTTTACTAACAGGTACTTTTTCTTGTGAATTAAAATTAAGAGAAGATGGCGAAAAATAAACTTCAATTAGAATATCCACTTAAATCAGCTTCTGTAAGTGTGCTTTGGAACAAAATAGGAACTCCGCTGGGGCTTTCTGAATGGTTTGCTAATGAAGTGATTGTGAACAATAATAAATATCTTTTTAAGTGGAATAATTATGAAGAAACAGCTTACTTGTTAGATATTAAACCTTTAATGAAAATTCGTTTTCAATGGGAAGATGAAATAGAAAATAATACCTATTTCGAACTAAAAGTTGAAACCAATGAAATAACCGGAGAAGTTACGCTGGTAATAACTGATTTTACTGAAAGCAATGAAGAGGAGGATGTTATATTGCTTTGGGACAAGCAAATAGAGGAATTGAAACGTAAAACAGGTATGGGGTAATAAAATCTTTTTTAAATTATTTTTATTTCAATTAATTTAATTACCGTTTGTTTTGGAGAACTTTTCCATTTAACAAATGGTTTTTTATTTATATATAAAAATATTATAGTTTTCAATGAATGTTAATTTCATGTTTTTCTTCCTAAATTATTGAACTTTTTGGTGTAATTTTGCATTTTAAAAAAATTATGTTCAGAGTAAAAATATTACATAAATATGTTTTCAAACATTTTATCACGCTCTTTATCATGACTTTCTTCATCTGCATCTTTATTTTGTTGATGCAGTTTTTATGGAAACATGTAGAAGATTTGGTAGGTAAAGGAATAGGTATTTCTGTTTTATTTGAATTTTTCAATTATTCAGTTCTGACTTTAGTGCCGATGGCTTTACCGCTTGCCATCTTGCTCGCTTCGCTAATGACCTTTGGAAATCTGGGAGAAACATCTGAACTTACTGCTATGAAAGCTTCTGGAATTTCTCTTTTTAGAATCATGCAGCCTCTTATTTTCTTTATTGCCCTTGTTTGTGTTGGCGCTTTTTATTTTTCAAATTATATTTTGCCTATCTCTCAAACAAAATTATGGACTTTAATCTTTTCACTGAAACAGAAATCGCCTGAATTGGAAATACCTGTGGGAGAATTCTATACAAACATAGATGGTATAAATATCTATGTGCGTGAAAAACAAGGAAAAGCTTTAAAAAACTTAATGATTTATGATTTTTCGGCTGGATTTAATAATGCAACAGTGATGGTTGCAGATTCTGGAGAAATAAATTTAACAGAAGATAAAAAGTATTTATTGCTTTCTCTATACAATGGAGAAAGTTTTGAAAATCTTAAAAATCAACGTGTCACCGATAATCCTGCAAGCATTCCTTACAGACGAGAAACTTTTAGGACAAAAGAAATTTTGATTGATTATGATGCTCAGTTTAATCGCTTGGATGAATCACTACTTCGCGATCAACATATCAGTAAAAACATTTCACAACTTTCGTATTCCATTGATTCTGTTAGTAAAGTTGTAAAAAATATAAGTATTCAGCAATCAAATGAATTATTAAATTATAGTTCATTTATCAGAGAAAGAAGCACTGTTTCAGCATCAGTTCCAATAGAAAAAAATAAAAACATCACTTTAAATGCCGATTCACTTTTTTTGTCGTTGAATCAGTCTTCTATGATAAAAGCTGTGGAATACGCCATTTCACAAGCTCAGCAAATAAAGGATCAAGTTGGATTCAATAAAATTATATTAAATGACCCTATCATGTATGTTAGAAGGCATCAGGTAGAATGGCATCGAAAATTTACGCTTTCTTTTGCATGCTTAATATTTTTCTTCATTGGAGCACCTCTGGGAGCTATTATTCGTAAAGGTGGTTTGGGAATGCCTGTGGTAATTTCGGTAGTAATGTTTATTATTTATTATATTATTGACAATACAGGCTATAAAATGGCACGGGAAGGTCTATGGTCAACTTTTGCGGGCATGTGGCTTAGCTCTTTTATACTTTTACCAATAGGCATATTTTTAACTTATAAAGCAGTAAAAGATGCTCCACTCCTGGATGCTGAAGAATATACAAGAATATGGAATAAAATGAATCAAAAACTAAATTCATTGTTAGATAAAATTAAAATTTAAAATTCGACATTCGATTAAATAATAATTACTTATGGAGCCAAAATTAAACACCATTGAGGAAGCAATTGATGATATCCGCCGTGGAAAATTTGTTATTGTAGTTGATGATAAAGATCGTGAAAACGAAGGAGATTTTATTTGTGCTGCTGAAAAAATTACTCCTGAAATGGTTAATTTTATGATTACACACGGAAGAGGAGTTGTTTGTGCTCCTTTGACGGAAGAACGATGCAAAGAATTAGATCTGGAAATGCAAGTTGATGTTAATACTTCTATACATTCTACTCCTTTTACAGTAAGTGTAGATAAATTAGAAGGTTGTACTACTGGCGTTTCTGCTGCTGATAGAGCAGCTACTTTAAGAGCATTGGCAGATCCTGCATCCAAGCCTGAAACTTTTGGACGTCCCGGGCATATTTTCCCTTTACGAGCAAAATCAAAAGGAGTTTTACGAAGAGCTGGTCATACTGAAGCAGCAATAGATCTGATTCGCTTAGCAGGTTTGTATCCAGCAGGTGCACTTATTGAAATAATGAATGAAGACGGCACAATGGCACGGTTGCCTCAATTAATGGAAATTGCTAAACGTTTTGATTTAAAAATAGTGACTATTGAAGATTTGATTGCTTATCGACTCAAAACTGAATCATTGATTGAAAAAGGAGAAAAGGTCGATTTACCTACCCTTTATGGACATTTTAATTTGATCCCATTCCGTCAAATTTCAAATGGGAAAGAACATATAGCTTTAATAAAAGGTGAATGGCAGAAAGAAGAACCTATTCTGGTACGAGTACATTCATCTTGCATAACCGGGGATATTTTTGGTTCTTTACGTTGTGAATGTGGTGAACAGTTACATAAAGCAATGCAAATGATTGAGAAAGAAGGAAAGGGAGTGATTGTTTATATGAATCAGGAGGGAAGAGGGATTGGCTTGATGAATAAAATTAAAGCTTATAGATTGCAAGAACAAGGACTTGATACAGTTGATGCTAATTTACATTTAGGTTTTGATGCTGATGAAAGAGATTATGGTGTTGGAGCACAAATATTAAAATCAATCGGTGTAACAAAAATCAGACTTTTAACCAATAACCCTGTAAAACGCATAGGTTTAGAAGCTTATGGATTGTCAATTGTTGAAAATGTTCCTATCGAGATCCAACCTAATCCTTATAATGCTTTCTATTTGGAAACTAAAAAGAAACGAATGGGACATGATTTAAAATTCATAAAAGACGAATCTGATCCAAATAATGAAAAGCCAACTAATGTATGAGAATATGTTTCTTCTTTTTTGAGATTGGCTATTAGACGACATTATATTATTTAGTTTAATAAGAGATTGATATTTTAAACAATACATTAAAGAAAAATTTAACTCAATTTTTAAGTTTAGCAGGTTTAACTGTTGAGTATTTTGAGAAATTATTATCCTATTTTTCAGAAGATTGGGATAATTATAGTTGGTATTATATTATTAATGGAACT
>Ga0208826_1001514_pt1 | contig 19335 bp, 27 predicted proteins | sample AD_UKC115_MetaG_FD_184451 | JGI IMG/M metagenome (GOLD analysis project Ga0208826, IMG submission 184451) | Active sludge microbial communities of municipal wastewater-treating anaerobic digesters from Hong Kong - AD_UKC115_MetaG (SPAdes)... | ecosystem: Engineered > Bioreactor > Anaerobic >...
AGGAAATAAGCCCTGAACTTGAAGCATTATATCTCGGAGGAAAGAGAGAAGATGCTGTTAAGTTTTTAATTAGAGAGCAGGAAAGTATTACCCGCGAAGCGGTGGATAAATTAAAAAAATCCATAAAAGAAGAAGGATATGATATGGAGAATATTGAGAAATGATAATTGATAAAGATATAGATTCAATCGCCCGTGAACGTCTTATAAATTATATTGATAGATGGAAACTTGATTCACATTTAGAATTACCCTCCGAATGGGCGGCAAGATGCCGTTATCTTCCGCAAGGGGTAACCGCTCGGCCTGGAAAGATAGACCATTCTATAGCTCCCCACATGGTGGAAATTTGCGATTGCGCCCATCCTGACTCGGGAATAATTCAAACGAGTATAATGAAATCAACTCAAAGTTTGGCAACAACAACAATTGAACACGTTATAGGATGGGCTATAGAACACGGCTTACACAATATACTTTATATAATATCATCTTTATCAATGGCGAAACAAAGGTCATCCGCAGCCATTGATGTTTTAATAGACAACTCCGGACTTGCCGACAAAGTAAAACCAATATCAAATAGGATGAAAAGAAAAACCGCCGACAATACATACTGGAAAGAATTTTCAGGCGGCTATAGAATGATGCTTACAAGCTGGAATAGTATTGCAGATGCAAAGTCTTTTTCTTGGGATTTAATAATCATGGATGAACTCGACGAAGCGCCGTATGAATTAGCGAATCAGGGAGACCCAGAACACCTGTTTTCAATGCGTGGTATTACAGCAAGGAATTTAAAAATATTTAAACTATCAACGCCCACGACAACGCAGGGACGCATATATAAAAATTTTCTCGCGGGTGATCAGAGATACTATAACTGTCAATGCCCGATATGCGGTGAATTGCAGGTTTTAACGATGATGTACGGTGGGCGTGATTATGGACTTTTCGGACGCTCAGAAGTAAAGGATAACATTACACAGATAATACCTGAAAGTGTGCGATATATTTGTAAATTTTGCAAAAAAGAAATATATGAATATCAGAAACAGGACATGTTGAACGGCGGGAAGTGGATACCGACAGCACGACCGATAAATCCGGCATACAGAAGTTATCACATAAGCAACCTAATGTCACCTATTGCTTTTTTCTCATGGGTAAAAGTTATGCAGAATTTTTGCGAAACTGATTTCGGCCAAAAAATAACTTCTTTTAAGTCGTTTATAATAAACATTTTAGGTGAAGCATGGGAGGCCCGCACAGAAAAAAGAAGTTATTTAGATTTATATAACAAAGCTGAAGATTACCCGCTCGGAATATTGCCGGAAGGCGCTCTAATCGTAACAATGGGGACAGATGTACAGAAAATGTATTTACAATATACCTGTGTTGCATGGGGCAGAGATATGCAGTCATGGGTAATAGACGAGGGAAAATTCCACGCAATAAACGGAACAAAAGACAAGAATGACCGCTGTTGGCAGGACTGGCACAATTTTATAGCAACAAAAAAATATAAGCTAAAAAAACGTGAAACGGTAGAAGTAATAATAAGCCGTGTAGCGATAGATTCAGGCTATAACCCGGACAGCGAAAAAATAGACGGAACAGATATTACTTACGAACATACAGTCTATGAAATGGTAGCACGCACACCTCGAACAATAGCTTGTAGGGGGAACGCAAAATTAAGAGATACAATTTTAAAGGAGGAACGTGTAAAAAGACAGTCACCGCTCAAGGTGCGATACGATCATGCAGTCAACGAATTAAAAGATGAGATATTTGTTAAGGTCGATTTGCCCGCGGGCGCACCCGGGGAGATGCACTTCACAAAACAGCTCGGTGAAGAGTTTTTCAGGGGCTTCCTGTCTGAAGTCTATGCCGAAACAGAGCCCGGCAAATGGAGTTATAGAAAAATATATGAACGCAATGAGCCGCTCGATACATGGATTCTTGCACGTGCAGCAGCGGAGCATTTGAATTTAAGTTCATGGACAGAACAGATTTGGAATGACGTAGAGATGAGCTTGTTGAAATAATGCTTGACAAAAAATAACAGATAAATTATAGGTTATATATAGCAATGAACTACACCCATTAAAACTCTCTTTCATGGAACCTCTTTTTTTTTATTTTTTGACCGCCTGCAAAGGGCGGTTTTTTTTAATTTACATATAAAAAAATCATTGACAGTATTTAAGCATATGCTATAATTGGCCGCATGGATATAAATTTAAACATTTTTACAAATTCTATTCAGACCGCTCCCGATATAAATATAATCAGGCAGACATATCAATCATTTTGTGATACTTTTGGAGAAATACCGACAACAATATATTGTGATTCACACCCTAACACTGCAAAATTTCCGGAATATTTTAAAAATTTAAAAGAATATTTTAAAAATTGCGAAGTAATACATACAAATTCACTTTCGGACGGATATTTAAAATCAATAAAAAATTCAACCGCTAATTATCTTTTTCAGCTTGAAGGCGACTGGATTTTTAACGGAAATATAAATCACAGTTTGCAAGAATTGATAAAAATAATGTATAAAAACAGCATTTATCATCTAAGATTTAACAAAAGAGCAAATATCCGTGCGGGGTGGGACACAATTTTTAATCCCGCCGAAATCGACGGCTTTAAATGCTGTATAAGCAATAACATGTCAAATAATCCGCACATAATCGACCGCAACAGATATATAACAGAAATAATAGACGATATAAAATTAAAACAAGGTTCAAAAGGAATTGAAGAGGAACTGAACGCAAGGAAAAAATATTTTTCCTGTTTGTATGGCCCTGAAAATTATCCGGCGACAGTGACACATCTGGACGGTCGGAAATCAGGTGTACAATAAATGCAACCATTAACATTTTTAGAGCTTGAAAAATATGCATTATCTGGAAAATCAAATTACTGGGAAGAGGGATATAAATATCGCTGGCAATATATGGATTATGTAATCGCTCAGGCTGTAAAAATCGGCGGTCAAAAAATTATTGAAGCCGGTGCAAGCGGTATGCCGTTATTTAAAGATAGCTTTTTATTTGATTATCCGGAATACGATTTAAATAATATACCATACAAATTTAAGGATAAAGAATTTGACACATTTATAGCTCTTCAGGTCTGGGAGCATTTAGAAAAACAGTCAGACGCTTTCCGTGAGGTAATGCGAATAAGTAAAAATGCAATATTATCTTTTCCGTACAAATGGACATGGGGGGACAAACAACACAAGGGAATCGATGATAAAAAAATATTAGAATGGACTTGTAATATAAATCCGGAAAGTGTAAAAATTATAAATCACAGAATAATTATGACATGGAGATTTGATTGAAAAAACTTGCTGTTATAATCCCCGCCTTTAACGCAGATGAATATATATACACCTGTTATAACTCTGTATTAAAACAGGAAAAAAAAGACGGGTGGATTTATGACATTAGAATCGGCGTTGACGGATGCAAAAAAACAGCAGAGGCACTAACCGGAATAAAATATTTTTACTCGGATAAAAATGTCGGCGCTTATATTATGCGCAATAGTTTGATGTCAATAGAAGATGCAGACGCTTATTGTTATTTTGATGCAGATGACGTAATGCACCCCGCTTTTATTTCTGAGTGTTTAAAAAAAATAGAGCAGGGCAATGAAATAGTAATGCCTGCAAAAATACAGTGTGATAAAAATTTGATGCCGCTGAAATCAAAAGCAATATTACAATCGGGCGGCGCAATGGTTTTTACACATAAAGTTTTAAAATCACTTGGAGGATTTGCACCCTATAGATGTGCGGCGGATACTGATTTCATTAAACGTGCAGAAATGGCAGGGTATGATATATACAAAATAAAAGATGCTTTATATTACAGACGTATTCACGGCGAAAACCTGACACACAAAGAAGAAACAAAACACGGGAGTAATTATCGGCGTGAGTCTTGGGAGAAGATGACAAAAAAAAGAGAAAACGGAGAAATAAAAATCAATCCTGAAATTACAGAATTAAAACTTATAGAGCCTGAAAAATCAGAAGTACCTCCTGTATATATTTTAATCCGTACTTCAGGCCGTCCAAAATATTTTAAAACCATGATGGAATCTGTTAAATCACAGACATATAAAAACATTATCACAATAGTCCACACCGATGACCCACGAGATACATATATTGAGGGTGATATAATCGTAAAAGGCAACAGGTTTTCTCCGCTTGAAGGCAAAGCACCTTACAACCTGTACAACAACAGATTGCTTGACTCAATACCAGAAGAACCCGGATATTATTGTTTTCTCGATGACGATGACATGTATACAGAACCCCGTGCAATAGAAAAATTTGTTTCACAATGCGAAGAGGACAAAATAAATGTATGCCGTGTCATAAGATGGAATAGAACCATATACCCAAAAAAATGGAAAGAATGTAACACCTTTCAGACCGAATGTTTTATGCTGCACACTAAACACAAGAACGCCGCCCGCTGGTGGGCAAATGAAGGTGGAGACCATTATTACACTGGACAATTGACAAGACGCGACGAAAATCCGCTCGAAATAAACTGGATTGATGACCTCATAGTCTGTGAGGCACAAACAGGCAAAGGACACGGAAGGCGTATTGACATAGATGGCAAAGGTGAGAGGCGACTCAGTAAAACAGATAAAATAGCAGTATATTTTCTGCGTGATGTAATGTCGCCATTTCCAGCAAGAGGCAAAAAAGGAGAAACAAAAATTATACAAGGCAATTATGCGGAATATTTGGAAAAGAAAAACTTAGGTGTTATAATGCATTATGACAATGTAGGCTTTGCAGAGTCAAAAGTATAACAATTTTTGAGGAAGGGAGAAAATAATGCGATGCCGCAAAATGAAATTATATTTAAATTTATCAGCCTGTTGCTTGGTATTGTCGGCTCTCTGTTGTTATTTGGCGGCGGGCTTGTTGTTTATATATTCAAGCGCCATGTGTCAGACAACGATTGCCAATTTGCAAAAAACAGAGACGAGCATATCAGAATCTTTGATAAAATAGAAGAGAAAGCGGACAAGAAAAGATGAACATAAAATTCAATCCTGACAATTGCATCGGATGTGGTACTTGTTTAGAAAATTGCAAAGGCGAAGCGTTTGTGGCAATGGGTAAATATTCAGTCAATTATATTTCAGACAGATGCTTACAATGTGAAGAGTGTGAAGTTTTAAAAACCTGTTTAGGAGATGCTGTTGAATATGTATAAATTTGAAATATTGCAAAGCATAGCAAGACAATATAACCAGATGAGTGATGACTCACTTTTATGGAAGGACATTATGCTTGTGCTCGATTGCACCGAAAAACAGGCTAAGAAATATGCGTTGTCACATTGTAACTCAGTATCTTTCTGGATGGGGTTATTCATTACGGATAAAATCTGCATAAACTACGACGAATATTTTAAAATCGGATATGAATTAGGATACATAAAAGAAAATGGATACATCACAGACAAACCGTCATTATGCGAAAAGTTAGGTGTTAAAAATTTTGAACTGAATTTTATTGAAGATTACAATGAAATAATAAATCCTGTAAATTTAAAGCCGGATGGAGTTTATCAGCTTAGAATATATACCGGCAGAACACCAACTGGCAAGCGGAAGAACCACTTTATTATCTGTATGATGAAAATGGGCGCGCTATTTTTATTTGATACAATGAATCGTGGCGTTGGTGTTTTGGCATTTAAAGAAATCAAAGAAAAGCAGTTTGAAAAATTACTTGATATGAATTAAAAATGAAGATACCGAAAACATTAAACATATTTTCCGTGAATTGGAAAGTAATAATGGAAAAGGATTATTTCATAAACTCTGATATTCCGGACATGCTTTTATGTGGCGACTGCGATTTTAATAACAAAATTATCAGGATAAGAAAATCACAGGATTCAATAGAATTGCAAACATTATTATATGAGGTTATACACACTGTATGTTTTGAACTTGGATTATACGATGAAGAGCATGACGAAAAATTTATTGATAGATTAGCATTAGGCTTGTCGGATGTTTTAATAAGGAATAAAATCATTAAGGAGAACTAAAATGGCAAAAGAAGAAATAAAAGCAGTCGGTGAAATCTTGGGTAATAAAACAAAATTCAAGCGTGTCAGAAACATTATTATAATAATTTGCATAACACTAATAATAATAACAGTAGCAGGTTTTTATTTCGGAGCAATAAATGTCAGCTTCTAAAGATTGCTGTTTTTTCTGTTCAAAATATATTTACTGCATGGACATGAAAAACGGAAATGACATTAAAAAATGTTTTATACCGACAAAAGAAAATGAAAAGGAAAATAAAAATGGTAATAGATAATATTATAACAGCGTTTATAACCTGCTTATGCCTGCTGTTTATATTTTATTTAATTTCGATGTTGCATGATGGAGATAATTTGAGATGACAGAAATTAAAGTACCGGTACTGACATATTCCCGTGTATCGGGATATTACAATCCCGTTATAGCATTCAACAAAGGGAAAAGAGAAGAATTTTCAGAGCGTAAAATGATAACATTAGAGGGGGTACAAAATGCCATTCGGAATAACAACTGATGAGAAAGCATTCTGGAACGTGAAAGAACTCGCATACCAGCACACGCACATGTTCTATGGTTTTTGGATTTCATTTTTCATTTATCGTTTTTTTCCGATAATATATTTGCCGGTTTTGTGCGGTTTTATTTCTGGATTGCTTATGGAAGTTTATCAGTATCGGGAATATTTTAAAGCTTTAGAAATACCAAAATCATGGATGGACTCAATAAGAGATTTAAGCTTCTGGATTGTTGGCGGGTGCTTGAATTACATTTTGATTTTTATGGGGTAAGCGATGAAAATAATATCAGCTATATTTTTATTATCACTAATTTTGATTGGTTGCACAAGCTGTCAGTTCGCACCGGACAGGAAGAATTATGACTCGGAGCTTGCCTTTATGCTTGCAGACTGTAATTACAGGAACACACAGAATCCGTTGGCATGCGTAAAATTGGCAGAACGATATAATGAAAGAGACCAAAATAAAGAACAAAGAGAAATATTAGATTTCTGCAAAAATAAAGACAATTACCCTGAAGGGTGGGATAACGAGAAATGCAGGATGTTTTTAAAACAGAGGTAATAAGATGAAAATAAATAGAAAAGAAGTCTATAATAAATACAAAGGATTGTGTGCATATTGCGGAAAACCGCTGGAGAATGATTGGCAAATAGACCATAAAATACCGCAAAAATTAGAGGTTTATATACCATCTGAAAAAATACAAAATATTGAAAATTTATTACCATGCCAAAAATTGATAAATCACTACAAACGCGCTTTAAATATTGAAGATTTTAGAAATATATGGCTTGGCAAATTACATTTAAGGTTAGCAAAACTTCCCAAAAACCCAAAAACAGAAAAATCAAAAAAGAGAAAAGAATATTTATTAAATATTGCTAATTATTTCGATATAACACCCGAAAAACCTTTCGGCGGAAAGTTTTATTTTGAAATTAACAGCGATAAATTTTAATTTTCACATATAAAAAAGTGTTGACAAATTATCATATATATATTATAATTGCAGAAATTTATACAGTATTTAAGAATTTTTTAAACTTATAAAGGAATAAAAAACTAAATGACTGAAGCCGAAATATTAGCCGAAATAGCCTCCATAAATACAGCACTTGAACATATACGCAAGGGCGGTCAGGAATATACAATAACATCAGCAACCGGAGCGGGCACATCCAGAACGGTTACAATGGCAGATTATAAGATGCTATCTGAAGAGCGGGACAAGCTGTATCGCAAACTAGCAGCAATCAGAGGCAATAGCGGTTATAGGATGCGTCCGATGTGGTAATTATATGTCAATAATGATAATTAACAACGGCAAACTTCAGAACATTACAAACCATGCACAATTGACAGGTGACAAAATCCCCGGCGACTTAGATACGTGGAATTATTTCGGAACAGACCCAAACGAGATACTAAAATTAAGCTATGATATATTATGCCAGAGAGCGACAACATTATATCACACACACCCGCCTGTCACTGCGGCGATAAATAAACAGACAGCTTATGCGATCGGAAACGGTCTTGTATATCGCAGTCAGCCCGACTGGCAGACACTCGGCATCACAAAAGAAAAAGCAAAAGATTGGGGAATGAGATTTCAGAAGCTCGTTCATTATGCTTTTTTGATGCTAAATTATTATGAAAAACAGGCTACACTTTTTTGCACAAGCCTGATTATGGGTGACAGCATTTTACTTTTTGACCGCGAAACACCAGATGAAAATATGCCGTTTGACCTAATAGAAATCGGTGGAGATCAAATAAATTTTCAGGCAACGCCGAAAGGCACAGAACTGATAACTCTCGGAATTATACATGATAAATTTTTAAGACGCAAAGGTTTTGTTTTAAACGATACAGAGCAATCTCATATATATTTCAGAGACGAAAACGGCGACCAGAACGCAATCCAATTTTTTGACAAGAAAATGGCGCGCCAATTAAGAGGGATGCCATTAAGTTATAGAATCATAGCCGCTGCAAAGAATAATGATCGTTGGTGGGATGCAACGCTCGCCCGTGCTGTCATGGAATCTACAATGCTCGGATTCTCAAAGTCAGATCAAACAGACACGCGGGAACAGGCTCTAAGGATAGCTCAGGAAGCGCGCGGGATAGACGGCATCAGCGCAAATCCGTCAAGCGGTTTATCGACACTTACAAACACAGCAAGCATGCCGACCGGTGCGATAATGCAACTCGACAGCAAAGGTGATTTTCAATTTGCAGATTTAAAAACACCGTCAAATAATTTTGACAAACTGCAAACTGCATATATTGATTGTGTTGGCATGGCAACAGATACACCTCCTGAAGTTGTAATGAGTAAATATTCAACAAGTTTCACAGCACACAAAGGCGCTTTAAATGACTTTGTAAAATCATATACACAGAAAAGATTTAACTTTATCCGCAATGTAAACAAACCCGTAATTCGTGAAATAGCAAAATGGCTGTTTATGGAAAATCTAATTGAGATGCCTAATCCGAAATTTTTCACAGACCCCATAATACAGGAGGCAACACTTGCCGGTGTATGGCTTGGCCCTGTTCCCGGACATATAAATCCGGCGCAAGAAGTCGGCGCACTTGTTACAGCAAAAGACAACGCATTTATCACACCAGCGGACGCGGCTGCACAATACGGAAGTAGAGAATGGGATGACCAAATCGAGGAATGGCAACAGCAAATGGAAGAGTTTCAAAAAATGTCACCCGAAAAACAGGCACAAGCATTACAGCAGGACATTGAAAAAAAGACAACAAGCGAAATTGACATAGAAGATGAACAGGAGGTTGAAGAATGAAAACCATGTATTTATCCGGTATAGTCGGATTAGATATAACAGCAGATGATATACGCGCACAGATGAACGGAGCATCAAAAGAGAAATGGCAGATAATAGTAAATAGCCCCGGCGGTTTTGTTATAGATGCTTTTGAAATATTCAATATTTTTTCAACATATAATGGAGAAATAGAATTTGTAATAAACGGCATGGCCGCAAGCGCAATGAGTTATATTATAATGTCCGGTGATAAAATTTCAGCATTTAAAAATTCAATATTTATGGCTCACAGAGCGCAAGCAATCGGCATAGGTGACGCGGATGAAATACAGCGTGAAGCCGACATAGCCCGCGCCATGGATAATGTTTTAGCAGAAGCATATTCTACAAGAATGCAAAAGTCAAAAGAAGAAATTTTATCAGAAATGAAAAATGAGATATGGCTCATCGGGTGGGAGGCTTTAACTAATGCCGGTATAATTGACAATGTAATAGATTCAGCAGATGAAATAAACATTCCGGACGAAGAGAAAAAACAGGAAATAATGTTCACCGATTCAGAGCTTGCAAAATGCGGAGATCCGGAAAAAAAGAAAAAAGCTCAATTAAAAATATTAGAATGTCAAAACAGAATGTCAAGAGATGTTGAGAGAATAGCAAGAAATAAAAACAAAGCAGCAGCACTATTACAGGATTTAACACCAGTTGAAAAACCGGTAAAAGAAAATAATATAACGGAGGAACAAATGAACTTACAGGAATTTTTGAAATCTAATCCTGAAGCCGAAGCGGAATATAACAAAGCCCTCCAGTCCGCAGAGCAAAAAGGGATAGATTCAGTGCAAGCAAAATTTGCAAACGACAGAAAAAGAATAGCAAACATTCTTGAACTGTCTGGCATAAAACTTCCCGATTCAACTATTGAGGCAATCGAAAACAATATTGATGAGGGCGAGTTTGCGAAACAGGAACTTATGAGGCAAAGAGAAATCAGAGCCGAAAAAAAAGAATCAGTATTCGCAAACATCAGAATTGATTCAGCACAAACACCGCAAGACCAAGCTCCGGCAGTAGTGGCTCAGGTTGATGATTTTGACGAAAAGCTAAACAAGGCATTTGAAAACAAAGGGGGTAAAAAATAATGGCGACAACTTACGCAACAGAAAATCTTATATGCGGACAAATCCAGACAGACCAGGTATATCTGAAGGCTGATACATATTACAGGGGTATGCCTCTTAAATATACAGCGGCATCAGATTACTACGAATACAGCGCGACAGGTTCAGAGCTTGCAGCGATTTATCTCGGTAATCCACAAGCAACAAGCAGGGTGCTAAGTGCGGCCGGTTACGATGCGGTTATAAAAGGCGGGCAGGTTTTTCAGGACGGATTTGTAAATGATTCAGGGGCAGCACTTACAATCGATGAAGATTACATAGCAGCAGCCGGTGCAAACGGCTTCTATATCAAAAAGAAATAAGGGAGGAATAGAATACAATGGCAGATACATTGGATAAATTTACCAGAACACTAAAAAAGCTCTACGAAGAAACCGGCAATATGTTGCTTGGCGGCAAAAAAGGAATCGACCAATTTCTTTTTGACATTGACGATATGGATACGAGCGCAAATTTTGCACTTGACCAGCTTATCGTTAATCCTGAGGCCGTAGCTTTCAGGCATCCGGATGAAGAGTCACACGTAAGAAAATATTCATCCGGTAGCGGAACAATTTACGAAGTGCCTCACGCATCGGAAAAAACACCGATAAGCGAGGCTCTCAGGGATGCAGTAGTCGCAGGCATAGAATCAACAGGCTCTTTTTCTTCTAAGCATGCCAAAATGGTTCAGAACATAATCAATCAGCACGTTTCAGCGCACACAGTAACACGCTGGAAAATGGCTCTTGATACAATCAGGACTGGTATATTTGCACCGCTCGGAATCGGCGGAAAAGACATCGGAATTAAAATTGATTATGGTCGTGACGCGTCACTGTCAATTACTTATGATTTCACCGCTGCTGGTGCAGACATAAACGAAGCACTCAAAGAGCTTATTGACGCTTACCGTGCATACGGCGGAAGTTATGACAACATGTGTGTTATACTCGGCCGCAAGTGGCTTGAAAAATTTTCAACTGACACAACCGTTATTGAGTACATGAAATCTAATCAGGCAAACATAATCCTGACAAGAGACATTCTGCCTCCTGAACTTTTCAACACTCAGGGCTTGAAACTCATGGCAAACTATCTTGTACCGGGAGAAATTGCACCTGTAAGCATTTGTGCTTTTGAGCCTCGATATAAATATGTTGCATATGTCGGCGCAACAGCATCAGATTATATGCCGGAAGATGAAGCAATAATTTTCTCTATCGGTGATGACAGATACCGTGTATTTAGGGGAGTTGATGTGCTCGACGGCAACGGAAAAGCAGTAAGAACGGTCGGTGAAATAGTGTTCGACTCTTTCAACACAAAAGACCCCGTAACTGAACTTATCAGGTCTCAAACAAGGGTGGCATTCGTTCCGGGTAATATTAACAGAACAGCACGCTCAACGGGAACATTTTCGGAGTCTTAACAGATGACATCAAGCGCACTTGACATATACAAGTTACATCTAACCGAACAGCTCGGAGAAAACGGTGTATTCACTGAAACCGCAATCTTTGACCCGTCCGGTGCGGATGTAACTTTGTCAGGCGTGTTTGACGAAAATAATTTCAGAGGCAATAAAAATACCACAGGCGTACAGCAGAAAAAAGACGGTGCGCGATTTGTTGTCTCAGAAATTATAACTTTTGATTTATACGAAAATGTGCAATTATATCTTTCATATCGTGACAAGATGTACACCATTCAGGAAGTTGAACGAGACGAACAAGGGGCGCAAGTGCTATGGCTCGTTTAATTTTTGAATATGATAATATGCAATTTGATTTTATGCGTAAACTCGCAGAGATGTTTCCGCAAATCAGGGCGCAAATGCTCGGCTATATAGGTAAAGAGGGAAAAGACAATTTAAAGACAAAACTTTTATCAGGGCAATCATTAGATTTAAGGGCCTATCCCGATGATAAACGCGGACGGCGCACGGTCGGATATTCAATAAACAGAAGAGCAGATCAAGTTTCTATATCAAGTTATCCGGTTAATTTATTTGAGCGTGGTCGTAGATTAAGAGGCGGGAAAAAAGAACCGGCGAGAAATATAATCAGAGGAAGATTAAAAGGCATAATGCAATCAGACTTACAGAGAATCTTAAACGAGTTCGACAGCAAATTTTTAGATAAAGAAATGAAAAAGATATGAATAAATTACACGACATTATAACAACGCTTGCTCTTGATTTACAGACCGACTTACCGGCATTACTGACAGCAGAAGGCGTTACAGCTTTTGAAGAAATACAAATCGGCGGAAGTCGTGACAGTAAAAAACTTTCATTATTTATTTACGATAATTCAGTACAGAAATCAGCAACAGAAAACAGATTATCATTATATTTTCAAGCACAATTATATAGAACGTCTTATGAGGACTCATTAAAATATCAGGAAGTTATTACAGATTATATGATAGCTTATGACCCTGAAAATATTGGAATGACAATTCTTGAAAACATAGAAATTGAAAGCATGGATATAATGCAGAATTTATCAGTATATATTTATTTTGCAATTACATTTTCAGAGCCCTTAGATTCATGCGACTAACGGAGGTTATATGACTAAAGTAATTATACAGGACGGCAAGCGGACATCTTTTTGCGGTAAACGCAATGAAGAAAAATTAAATACACCTGATGTTTATACCGTTGTTAAAAATGTAAAAAAGCAACCTGAAAAAAAAACATCTGCAAAAGTTGAAATTGAAAATATAGATAACAGTTTGTTATCTGGCAATATAGAAATTAAAGGAGAAGAATAATGTCAATAAAACACAAAGGAAGTGATTCAATACTTTATAACGCAGTAAAGGGAACTCTCGTTTCTTCCGGCGCACTTACTGCCAATTCGTGGTATAAGATTTGCACATTCGGGGCGGCATCAGCACTTCCCGATTTAAAAGTCGGTTCAATTTTTAAAACACCGGAAGGCGCAGGCGACGCAATAACACTTGCAAGCGGTGACAGTGTTTATCCTCTTACACTTACAGAGGTATGCAAAGTTGACGTTGAGATTTCCGGCGAGATGGGTGTTATAGATGTTACAGATTCATGCGATGCACCGTATATGTCAAACATCCCTGACGGATTCACAAATCTTTCAGGCTCAATAAATACTTTTCTCAGGTTTGATGAGGATACAGACGAGCTTGTGCCTGTAACAAAAGATTTCCTCGTTAAATTTTATGACATCATAGAAGACGATGGAGAGGGCACATACTCGCTAACCGCACAGAATGATAACGACCTGTTACTCATGATATTACTCAACAGCAAAAATGCAGGTGTAGACGGCAAGGTTGAAAACTGGCTTATAACTCCAGCAATACTAAATAGTGTATCTAATAACGTCGCACTCAAAGACGCTTTTAAAGGTGACTATGGATGGACTAAGGGGCAGGGCCCGGCAAGTCTGTACTTAAGAACAGTTCCAACAGCTTCAGTATAAAAATATAAGGAGATTTATCAAGATGAAATTAAGAGCTATAAAAATTGACAAAAGGTTTATTCCTGAATGGAACGACAACAAAAAATTACCATCTAATGAACAGGTAGTAATTGAGTTTTCCCGCATACCCGCAACAAGTGAAGAGCAGAATTATAAAGGCTTTAAGTTTGATTCATCAGGCACGATGCAGCTTGTATATAATGACAATATGCTTGTGTCAACTTTTGTTTCTAAAGTTTCTAATCTTGAAATCGGTGAGGATAAAATTAAAACCGGCACAGAGTTAGCAACGGCTAATAATCCATTACTGAAAGAACTGTTTACAGAAATCAGAGCTTATCTTTTCCCGGCAGATGAGGATTTAACAGCGGGGGAGTAGAAAGCCTGACAACTTTATTCAAGCTGTTATTACTCGGATATTTTGACACCGATGATTACAGTGATGTTTTTTGGGATAAAGCAGAGGAGTTGCCGGGCGGCTTTATAATACAACGAGAAATCAAGAAAGCCGTTTCCGGTAATAACTTTTTTTATAATGATAGTGAAACCGGAAAGCCAGTCAGATGTGAAGCAATAAGCGGAATAGAATTCAGATACTATTTCGACATCTGGGATAATTATCACTATTTCGGTTTACCTCACGGTTCAGGGTGGGGAAGTGAACGGCAATGGTTGTTAAACTTTTTAAAACAGATGGAAAAGACTTTTAAACACGTTGAAAATTTTTTAATAGAAAAGCAACAAAGAAAAGCGGAGGCAAAAATAAACAATGGCTGATATAAGTTTAAAGATAAAATCAGACTTTGCACAAGCTGAAGCGGATTTTAAAAGTCTAATCGGAACATCTGAAAAACTGCAAAAAGTTAACGATGTAAATTCAAAAGAATACAAAGCTCTATCTAATCAGATAGATAAATACATCGAGAAAAATAAACTATCCACTGTTGCAATGACAGCGACTCAGGGCAAATCGGCGGCGCTTGCTGCAGAGTATAAAAAACTCCAGACGCAAATTCAGACGCTTATTTCAAAAGGGATTGACCCAATGTCTCCGGCGCTTGATAAATTAAAAACACGAATGAGCGACATACAAGGCTATGCACCAAAAGTTCAGAGTTCATTTTCAGGTATGTTATCTTCACTCGGTGCGCTCGGTATAGGGTTCGGAGCTTATCAGGTAGCTAATAAAATAATTGATATAGGACGAGCATCTTTAACTGCCGCCGCAAACATGGAACAACAACAAGTTGCATTAACAACAATGCTTGGCTCAACAGAAAAAGCAAGCTCGCTGCTTGCAGACCTTCAGGACTTTGCAGCATCAACACCTTTTCAGTTTAATGAATTAACAGATGCAACAAAGCGGATGATTGCTTTCGGGTTTTCAGCGGAAGAGGTTATTCCTAATTTAAGAAAGCTCGGTGATGTTTCAGCCGGACTATCTCAACCGATAGGCGACATGATTTATCTTTTCGGCCAGATAAAAACACAAGGCCGTGCAATGACTCAAGACCTCATGCAATTCGCAAACAGAGGCGTTCCGATATACGACGAACTCGCAAAAGTTTTAGGTGTATCAACATCAGAAGTTAAAAAGTTTGCAGAGCAGGGAAAAATAGGTTTTAAGGAAATAGACCAAGTATTTAAAAACCTGACAAGTGAAGGCGGAAAATTCGCAGGACTTATGGACGCACAAAGCCAGACGCTCGCCGGTAGATGGTCAAACTTTAATGACCAATTAGACAGAACAGCGGTGGCACTTGGCAAGGAAATGGCAGGGCCGGCAAGTGATTTAATAACAATATTCAGCGCACTTCTTGATAAAATGGGAGCAATGAATAACGGGCCAGACAGTATAACAATGACAGGCTCTATAATCAAAGATGTTGCAAATATGTTAAACGGAACAGCAGACACGGTTGAAACAATCGGTGAGCAAATAGGAGAAGCAAAAGTTGACGAGATTCTAAACGAAGTCAGAATGTGGGAAGCCTCATCAACCGGCGTATCTGCTAAAGTTTCGGATATATTAAAAAAATATGGTGATGTAAATGGTGCGGCCGGTATATATTCTGAATATGTAAAAGGGCATGTCAAACTCACGGACGAACAAGTCAGTAATTTAGAAAATATAATACAGCAGTATAAAATAATGTCGCAAGCAAACAAAAATGAGCTTGAATCATGGAGACAGCGCGGTTTAGTTGTGGCAGCAGCAAAAGAAAAAACAGCAGAGAAAGCTCCAAAGGGCGCAGGAATCGGTACTAAAAAATCAGAAGAGCAGATATTCCAAGAGCGTTTAAATGTGATGCAGAACATGGAACTACTCCATTATGAAAACCGTCAAAAAATGGCAGAAGATTTTTTTACAAAGAAACTTGAACTTGAAAAAATAAACGGTGAAGAGTTGGCGGCATGGCAAGCGCAACAAACAGCGCTTATTGCCGAAAATGACAAATTAACTTTTGACCAGAAAATACAGGCAATGGACGCACTTTCAACAGCGGTTGCAAAAAAAGAACAGAATGATATTAAAAATTTTGCAACATTCGGAAAGTCTATGGCATCAAACGCAGTTTCAATGTTTACAGATTTACAAACAGCAATGGCAAACGCGGGCAAAAGCTCAAAAGCTCTTGCAATGACAATCAAGATATTATCAGCAGCAGAAGCGGGAATTAACTCATATTTGGCGTTTACTCAGGTCTTAAGAGATCCGACAATTTATCCGACATGGCTCAGGATACCAATGGCGGGTGTTGTTCTCGGTGCAGGTCTTGCAAAACAAGCGGCTATTTTATCAACACCAATTTCAGCACAAACCGGTTTAACATCTTACGAAGTGCCAGATATTAGGCAAAATAGAAATGACGGCGCACCGGTAAAAGCTCAAGCAGGCGAGACAGTTACAGTAACACCACGCGGAGAAAGTGCAACAGGTGTTACAAATGTATCAATAAAAATCGGTGAAGCTGAATTATTCAGTATAGTGCAAAAGGGAATAAATACAGGAGAAATATCAGTTACTAATAATAACATCGGGCGCGGAGTGTTTGCGAACTAATGAGGATACTTATAAACGACAAAATGCAATTTGCGTCAGGAGTGCCGGCAGAAATTAAATCACCGGCGTTGGCTGACAGATATAATGCATCGGTTACATTTACAGCAACTTTTGACGATGCCGAAACTGTTAATTGTATCGGTATAGGCTACACAGACGCAACGGAGATTACGATTGATGACGGAATAACAACACCGCAGATAATAACGTTACCAGTAAGAACTGACATTACACGGAAATATAACAACGGGCTTTATTTATTAACTGAAATGGAATCAGATACATATACTATTACACACAACGGCAATTACATAGGCCGTGTCGGAATAGGCGAATACAGAACTTTAGGAACAGCACCATCTAAAGAAATAGGATTTTATACAACAACAGAAAGCAGGGAAACATTATCAGGTCAAACCATACCCGGTGCGGGCGGTTATTACGGCAGGCGTTTTGTTGCCGACATAAGATACAAGTTCACTCAAGAAATTTACAACGATTTAGAGACCGCATATCAGACGCAGATTCAAAGGTCATTCCCTTATTTTTTATTGCTCGACGATGAACAGCATAAGGTACCGGATACAATGCTACATTTTTATGCGGCAACAGATAAGCCATTGTCATTATTACAATCAAGCAGTTATAAGTTTTTATACTCTTATAAATTCAATTTTGAAGAGAGGTTTTAATGAGTTCACCTCTTCGTCAAAATGTAAAATACATCGCAGAATTATTTCAGAGTAATAAATGGTCGCCTACCGTTGCCATAGCGCCGAATAACTTCTCAAGACAGAAAAACATATTCTCGTTTTCTGTTGCACCGCTAATAACAGACCCATCAAATTACTGGATTGCATGGGGCGGTTATTTTGATAACGTTGTCGGAACAGGTGTTCAAGTCTATATGGATAAATTCCTCACGGAGGTTTTTCTTGAATCAAATTTAGAGGTAATTGAAAACAGTTTTTATGTTGATGTTTTGAATAATATCTGTTATATGAACATAGACAAAAACCCGTGGCAATATTTCACGGCTTACGCTTCTGTATATGGTAATCCGCTTTCAACTTTTTCAACAGCTCCACGTAATGAAGACAATCTATCAGATATATATTATGGCAATGTTCGTGCTATTCCGCGCTTGGAAATTCCTTCTTTGAAGAACGCAATATCTGACGCTATATCGGGCGTTAATGTATATAATTCGTTCAATATCAATATAGATAATAGCGACGGTTTTTTTGACGGGGTTGATATATTGAATTATTTTAACACACCATTGCAAATTTCAAAGACAAGCACAAACGCACAAACTATTGACGAGTTTAATCAGATACGGTTTGGAATAGTTCAGGACATAAAAGTTGATTTTAAGAAAATACAAATAACAGCAGTAGACCAATTTTATCTTATGAATAAGGAATATTGCAGGAAATTTACGAGGGATGAGTTTCCAAATATTTCAGATTCAAATCTAAACGAAAATATTCCTGTTGGATGGGGCACATTATATGGCATCGAACCTATTGAAGTTGATAAAGACACAGCAAGCCCGGCGAAATGGATTGACTATATTGCTCTTGATAAATCTCATATTACAAGTGTGCAGGGAGTTTTCGACAGAGATGGAAATTCCCTGACACACTCTTTTAATCCGACAACCGGAGTTATCAGAGTAACAAGTGTAGACGGTGACGGAGAAGTCATTGAAGCGGAATACATGAACGTAACCGGCAAGACAGATTGCTCTATCGGTGAAATAATTATTGAAGCACTCGCACAAAATGAAAATATACAGTACATTGAAGGCGTATGGGATTTAACAGAAACAGACGATTACCTTTCATATTGCGCTGATGTCGGTTTTTATTTTGACGGCGGAACAACTAAGGAATTGATAGAAGGTGTTTTAAAAAATGATATAGCATTTCTGATTCAGAAAAATAATAAACTGCTCACTATAAGACAGTGGGGTAAAACATACGATGAGCATTATTTTGAAAGCTGGCTTGCAACACAAGCGCCCAAAAAGAATTTTATGGATGCAACTAAATATTATTGTTCAAGCGCAAAAATTAAATACTGTAAAAACTGGAATAAAGATGATTATGACTGTAATCACCTGAATAACACGTCAGAGCTTGAACTTTTCGGACGATGGAGAAAATCATATCTTGCAGAATTTGAAACT
>Ga0208826_1001515_pt1 | contig 19332 bp, 18 predicted proteins | sample AD_UKC115_MetaG_FD_184451 | JGI IMG/M metagenome (GOLD analysis project Ga0208826, IMG submission 184451) | Active sludge microbial communities of municipal wastewater-treating anaerobic digesters from Hong Kong - AD_UKC115_MetaG (SPAdes)... | ecosystem: Engineered > Bioreactor > Anaerobic >...
CGTCGGCGGAGTGATCCTGTCCTGGGGTCAGACCCCAGCGGCGGGCTTGCCGTGGGGAGCATTCGCGATCGCCGGAGCCTGCGCCTGCTGGGCGATCGACAACAACCTGACCCGGGAAGTCTCCGGGGGCGACCCCGTACAGGTCGCGGCAATCAAGGGCGGCGTCGCCGGTGCGATCAACATCACCATCGCCCTGCTGATCGGACAGCAACTGCCGGATGCGCCGCATGTCATGTCCGCTGGCGCCATCGGCCTGGTCGGCTATGGAATCAGCCTGGTGGCGTTCGTGCTAGCCCTGCGCCATTTGGGCGCAGCGCGCACGGGAGCGTACTTCTCGACCGCGCCCTTCGTCGGCGCGGCCCTGTCGCTAGTGCTACTGGGTGATGCGCCCACTCCTGGATTCTGGATCGCCGGCGCGCTGATGGCCCTGGGCGTGTGGCTGCATGTCAGTGAACGCCACGACCACGCGCATGCGCATGAGGCAATGGCTCACGAACATCTTCATATCCATGATATGCACCATCAGCACGCACACGACTTTCCATGGGATGGGCGCGAACCTCATTCTCACCTGCATCAGCATGAGCCCATGGTGCATTCGCACCCACACTATCCGGACTTGCACCACCGACACGGACATTGACATTGCGCATGGCCAACTCGGCCCCAATGGTCTGGTTTGATGCGCTCCACCTGCCGGAACCGTGCAATACGAGGCTCTCGAGAACCAGGATGCGGCGGTCTACGTGGATGGCACACAGTTTGTCGGCGAATTACGCATGGGCGTGACCGTCCTCGCAGGCCTTCCTTTCGACCTGCAACGTGGCGTCATGCACGTTGAAACGATCCTCCAGCGCCGTCAACAACGACAACCGCACCTCCTCGGGATCGTCTTTCCCTTCTCGTAGGACGATGTGCGCCGTCACCACGGTCTGCCGCGATCCCAGCGACCAGGCGTGCAAGTCGTGGATCTGGGCCACTGCCGGATGCTGGAGCAACAGGCTGCGGACGGAGTCCAACTCAATTCCCTCGGGCACACCCTGCATCAGCACATGGCCCGCCTGACGCAACAGAGTCCACGTGCGTGGCAGAACCCATAGGCCAATCAGCACGGCAATGATCGGATCGGCCACCGTCCAGCCAGTGAAGCGGATGACAAGTGCGCCGATAATTACGCCGATGGAGCCGAGCATGTCGCTCCAGACCTCCAGATACGCGCCCTTGACGTTGAGACTGCTACCGCTGCCGGCCTTGAGGAGCTGCATCGAGATCAGGTTGATCACCAGCCCGATGACCGCAACCACCAGCATGCCCATCGAAGCGACCTCCGGTGGCTGCCGGAACCGCCCGATCGCCTCCCAAAGGATGTAGCCAGCGACCACGAACAACAGGCCACTGTTGATCATCGCGCCGATGGCTTCCATCCGCGCATAACCATACGTGCGCTTGGCATCCGGCGGTCGACGGCTAAGGCGCACGGCGATCAGCGAGATCGCCAACGCGATCACGTCGGTCATCATGTGGGCGGCGTCCGACAACAGCGCCAGGCTGTTGGTAATCAAGCCGCCAGCCACTTCCGCAATCAGGAAGGCTGCGGTGAGCCCGAAGGCCCACCACAGGGGGCGCTCGTGCTGAATCTCGCCCGTACCGTGATCATGTCCTGCGCCCATAAGAGTTCCTTTGCAATCACGTGATGAATTGATGAGTCATTCGGCCTGTGGAACTGTGCCGAAGGCAGCCCGTGCCAGTGCAGGTACGCGTCGCGCGTGCCACACCAGCAAAATGACGGCCAAAGCGAGATACACCCAGGCCAGCGCTGTGAGCACGGCAATCTCGCGCTCTGGCGTTGCCTGATAGAAGAAGGCCAGTGCTAGTTGGATCACGAACAGGCTGACCAGCGCCACGGCGCTCCAGAGGCTCAGCCGCAACGGCAACAGCAGCGCCAACGCAAACAACGACTGCGCCGCCGTCAGGAAAAACTCTTCATGCTGCCGGGCGTCCAGCGGCAGCGTCGACAACGAGTGGGCACCGATGCTCATCGCAATCGGCAGCATGCCTACCAGTAGCGTCCACTGGTTGATCTTGTCGCTGATCACCATGGTCAACCCCGCCCGCGCTCGGCCGTCCAGCACGAACAGGATCGCCACGACAACCTCCGGCGCTTCGCTCGCCAAAGGCGCCAGCCATTGGATCAGCAGGAACTCGTCGATGCCGAGGCTGCGCCCCGCCTGGATCAGCGATTCGGCAAACGGTTCGGCCGACAGCACGATAAGAACCATGGCTGTTGCCGCCATGAGTCCCATCACTGTCCAGCGCAAACCCGGAGACATCGAGGCGATGATGGCACCTGGTCCAGGTTCCTCCTCTTCTTCGTCCTCATCGGCTCTGGGCAACTGCAGGGTCCGTCTCAGGTAGAACCCGTACAACACCAGCAAAGCCACGAAATCGATCAGGCCGATGGAGCCCTTCAGCACGATCACGAAGGCATACAGGCTCGCCAAGGCGAGGAAGCCGATCTCCACCGCATTTTCGGATTGCAACGCAATGCCGCGCTGGCGCGAACGCCACCAATGCAGCCCCACCAGCAACGGCCATGCCAAGCCGATCAGCAGACGGTTGGCGCCCGTCATGTTGGCGGCGGCATAGGCCACGTACCCGGATGTCGGATCGTGGCCGGCACGGTAGGCGTAGTAGAAGTCCACCGCGTATTCGGGCAACACCGTGATCAGCGCCACGATTGCGAGCACAAAGCCGGTGGACACGTATTTCTCCGCGGCCTCCGCACCCCAGGACAACAGGAACCCCGCCGCGAGGATGGCGACGCCAAACAGGGTCATGTCGCCCAGCGCACCAACGCTGCCACCGGTCACGCGCAGGAACAGCGCTGGCACAACTGCCAGCGCCGCCACACCCACCGGAATCACGAACTCGCGTACTGCGTTGTGTGCTCGGGTCATGTGTCTGATCCTCAACCGGGGCTACGCCACGCCACTACACGGCGCCATCGATCGCAAACGCCTGCTCGACCGGGCTGACATAGACCCAGCCGGCGTCGGGCCGACCCGTGTGCCCGACTTGGCGGAAGATCCCCACTGCCCGGGCCACATCGCTGTCTTCGCAGAACAGCTCCATCTGCACTTCGTTGATCACCTGATCGCCGAACTCGACGGAATACTCCTGCTCGCGCGCACTGAGTGCGCGCAGCAGGCCTTTCACGTCGAACAGGCTGAGTCGCTGGAAGCCGGCGGCTCCCAGCGCGTGGATCAAGTCCGAGACGCGGTTGCGGTGCACGAATGCCTTGATCTGTTTCATGACGCAGTCTCCCTGGAGTTGCGCTCGACCGTCTTGAGGTCGGAACGGTTTTCAAGCCATTCGTACAGAACCGGAAGCAGGATCAACGTGAGCAGCGTCGAGCTGATCAGGCCGCCGACGACCACGGTTGCCAACGGACGCTGGGTTTCCGCGCCCACACCGCTTGAGAGCAGCATCGGCACCAGGCCAAGGATCGCCACACTCGCGGTCATCAGCACCGGTCGCAGACGCAGCGCCGTGCCCTGCACCACCGCCTCGCGCACCGACAGCCCCTTCTCGCGCAGCTCGTTGAGGAAGCTCACCAGCACGATGCCGTTGAGCATTGCCACACCGAACACCGCGATGAAGCCGATCGCCGAGGGCACCGACAGGTACTGGCCGGTGACGAACAATGCCAGCAGGCCGCCTATGGTGGCGAACGGCACGTTGGCCAGGATCAGCGCGGCGTACTTGACCGAGTTGAACGCGGTATAGAGCAGCACGAAGATGAAGAAGATCGTGACCGGCACGATCAGCGCCAGCTTGGCCAAGGCGCGCTGCTGGTTCTCGAACGCCCCGCCCCACTCGATCCAGTACCCCGGCGGCAACTTCACCTGTTGCTTGATCGCTGCCTCAGCGTCCTGGACGAAGCCATCGACGTCGCGGCCTCGCACATCCATCTGGATCACGGCATAGCGTTGCAACTGCTCGCGGCGTACGAACGAGTAGCCTTCGGCCACGTTGATGTCGGCGACCTCCGACAGCGGCACTAGGGCGCCGGTCGCGGTGCGCAACGGGATGCGGCGCAAGGACTCGACCGAATCGCGTGTCGCGTCATCCAGCCGCACCGCGATGTCGAAGCGTTTCACGCCATCGAGCAATACGCTCACCGGTTCGCCGCCCAAGCCGTTGCGGACGATGGTGAGCACCTCCTCGGCGTTCATGCCATGTCGGGCGAGTTCGTCGCGCTTGACCGCGATGCGTATCTGCGGCTTGCCGATGTTGGCTTCCAGGGCGAGATCAGCCACGCCAGGCACCTTGTCCAGCACGCGCTTGATCCGGCCGCTGAGCTTGTCGAGCTCACCCAAATCTTCGCCGTAGAGCTTGAGCGCCAGCGTGGCGCGCACACCAGAGATCAACTCCTCTACGCGCATCTGAATTGGCTGGGTGTAACCGGGCACCACGTTGGGAACCACCTTTTCCAGCGTCTCCTGCATCGCCGCTTCGAGTTGCTTGATGTCGCGGCCCGACTTCCACTCGTCCTCAGGTTTGAGCGCGGTGTAGATCTCCATGTAGTTGACGTCGGCGGTCTCGCCCTTCTCGGCGCGGCCGATCATCGCCAGCGTGGTCTCGACCTCGGGGAACTGCTTGAACGCCGCCGCGATCGTGTTGCTGGTGCGGATCGATTCGTTGAGCGAGGTCGACGGGATGCCGGTGATCCGCCACATGATCGAGCCTTCCTGCAGCTGCGGCATGAACTCCTTGCCGAGGAACGGGAACAACGCGAGGCTCGCCATCAGCGCCACGACGGCACTGACCACCACCACACGCTTGCGTGCCAGTGCCTTGTCCAGCAGCGGGCGATAACCGCGCTTGATCCGTGCGACCAGCCAGGTGTCACGCTCCGGCTTGGGCTTGAGGATCATCGAGGCCAACACCGGGATCAGGGTCAGGCTCAGGATCAGCGAGCCGGCCATGGCGAAGGCGATATTGAAGGCCATTGGCTTGAACATCTTGCCTTCGAGACCTTCCAGCGAGAACAGCGGCAGGAACACCACGATGATGATGCCGATCGCGAAGGTGATCGGATTGGCGACTTCCTTGGCGGCAGCCAGCACCGCGGAGGTCTTGTCGACCTTCTCGCCGTGCTCCAATCGCTCGGCCATGATCCGGAACGCGTTCTCGACCATCACCACCGCGCCGTCCACCATCATGCCGATGCCGATCGCCAGGCCCGCGAGCGACATCAGATTGGCGGACAAGCCGACTTGCCCCATGCCGATGAAGGCAATCAGCATAGCCAGCGGCAGGGTGACGATCACCACCAGCGCCGAGCGGACCTCCCCAAGGAACAGGAACAGGATCACCGCGACCAGCAGCGAGCCTTCCACCAATGCACGTACGGCTGTCTCCACCGCCTTGTTGACGAGATCGGTGCGTTCGTAGATGGGCTTGAGCACCATGGTCTTGGGCAACGCATCGCGCACCACATCGAGCTTGCCCTTGACCGCCTCGACCACGTCCTTGGCGTTCTCGCCGATCCGGGCCAGTGCCTGCCCCATCACGACTTCCTGGCCGTCGCGCGTCACCGCACCGAAACGCGGCGCGGGGGCTTCGATCACGGTCGCCACGTCGCGCAGGTACACCGGCACGCCGTCCTCGGCCTTGAGCACGATCGCACCAATGTCTTCGGTCGATTTCAGTAGGCCCAGGCCGCGCACCAGGAACTGTTCGCGGCCCACGTCCATCACGTTGCCACCGACTTGACCGTTGTTGGCGGGCAACGCGTTGATGACATCGCCAAAGCCCAACCCGCGGGCGTAGAGGCGTTGCGGATCGATCTGGACCTGATACTGGCGTTCGCCGCCGCCCCAGGAGCTGACATCGTCCACGCCAGGGGCGGTGCGCAGGATCAGACGCACGGTCCACTCCTGCCAGGTGCGCAAGTCCATGTCGCTGACCTGATCCTTGGTGACACCAGGGGCACGTTCGACCGTGTACCAGTACACCTGCCCAAGGCCCGACGTGTTCGGGCCCATGCCCGGCTTGCCATAGCCTTCTGGCAGGCGGTCGCCGATTTCCTGCAGGCGTTCGTTGACCAGCTGGCGGGCGAAGTAGATGTCCATGTCGTCTTTGAAATAGACCGACACGTACGACAACCCGAACAGGCTGACCGAGCGGATTTCCTGCACCTTCGGCAAGCCGGCCAGCGCCGATTCCACCGGCGTGGTGAGCAACTGCTCGACGTCCTCGGCAGCCAGACCCGGGGACTCGGTGTAGATGTTGACCTGGACCGGCGTCACGTCGGGAAACGCATCGATCGGCACGTTGCGTACCGCGCTGATGCCAAGGAACGCAACCACCGCGAACACGATCAGGACCAGGAACTTGTAACGCAGGGAGAGTTCGACCAGGCGATTCAGCATGGCGCACCTCCCGCAAAGGCGGGCTTGGCGTCAGGGGTCATCACTCTTCCCCCAACTGCGACTTGAGCATCTGCGCCTTGACGGCAAAAGCGCCTTCGACCACAACGGCGTCGCCGGGCTTGAGGCCTTCGCGGATGACGGTTCGATCACCGATCGCCTCACCGGTTCGAACAGGCGTCGGTTCCAGCGCACCTGCCGCGTTGCGGCGGAACACGACCGTGTCGCCTTCCAACTGCACCACCGCGTCGGTCGGTACCGACACGACCGTCGCAGCAGGGCTCTTTCCATTGGTGGCGTCGCTGGCTTCAAAGAATACATCGACGTAATCGCCGCTATGCAGTTGGTCGCCTTTGTTGGGCACCTCGATACGCACCACCGCATTGCGGGTCGCGTCCGACGTGCGATGCGCGGGGTGCTGGACGGTGCCCGTCAGGCGTTCGCCGTTGAATACGACGGTTGCTTCCGTGCCAGGCGTGATGCGCGGGACGATCCCGGACGGCAGCTTCGCGTCAACCCAGACCACCGATTCATCGACCAGGCGGAACAGCGTCTTGCCCGGCTCGATCTTTTCGCCGATGACGACCGCATCCTCGGTGATGCGTCCTGCATGCGGCGCGGTCAAGGTGAATTGGCCGTTGCTGCGCCCAGCCGCCGTGCCCGGCAAGCCGTACGCCTGCGCGGTGGCACGGGCGCGATCGAGCGCGACCTGCGCCTCGTTGATGCGGCGCCCGGACACAGCTTCACGGCCAAGCGCGGACACGCGACGCCATTCCTGTTCGGCGATGCGCAACTCTGCCTGGGCATTGGCGACCTCGACGCTGGACAGCGTCACCAGCGGTGTACCAGTACGCACTTCGTCGCCGAGCTTGGCATGGCGACGCACGACCAGGGCTTCGACGCTGGGTGTGATCAGCGCCGTGCCGTAAGCGTTGTCGAGCACTTCACCGGGCGCACGCAGTTGCTCGCTCATCGAGGCGGGTTGCAACGCCTGCACGACGATGCCGGCCGCTTTCATCGCCGCAGCATCGAGCTTGACGGGCGCGATGCCGGCTTCACTTTCGGCAGGCGCTTCAGCGCCCTCGGCTTCGGTCGTGGCGGACTCGGTCGATGGGGACTTGGAACACGCGGCCATGGCAAGCAGCAACGCCGCGGCCAGCAGCGGGGACATCAGGCGGAACGGGGTCATCGAAATTTCTCTCATGGGGTGCCCTCCAGGCCGGCCCAGCGCTCGAGCTGTCCGGTGGCGGCGAGGTAGTCGGCGTAGCTGCGCCACAGGCGCGCTTCGAGTTCGGCGCCGGCGAGCTGCGTGTCGAGGGTCTGCTTGAGTTGCAGCAGGTAGTCGGCGGTAGACAGCTCGCCTTCGCGCCAGAGCTTTTCCAGCAGATTGGCGCGACGCTCCACATCCGTGCCGCGGCTCGCCTGCCAGCGCGCCCAGGCCGATTGCGCGGCGGCGTAGCTGTCGATGGCGCGGCGGCGATCGGCATCGAGTTCAACGCGCACGCGTTCGGCTTCCGCGACCGCGACATCCGCATCGGCCTGGGCCGCCACCACCTCGGCGCGATACGAATTGCGCACGTAAAGCGGGATGCTGAGCGACACGCCGATCACGTTGTCCTGGACATTGCCATAATCGATCCGCCCTCCACGCACGCCCACGGTGGGATCGGCGATGCGATTACGACGGGCGACGGTGACTTCGCGTTCGGCGGCGAGCGCAGCAGCTTGTGCGGCTTGCCAATCGGGCAACTGTTCGATGCCGGTTTGGGGCGCCGTCGGCGGTGGCAATGCATTGCTGGGCAGCGCCAGGCTCGCCAGGAGTTCCGGTGAGCCGCCGACCGCGCGGAAACGCGCCTCGGCCTCCGCCTGTTCGGCGACGAGTTGCGACTGCTCCGCCTGCGCCTCATCACGGGCCAGCAGCGCCAAATCGCGCTCCAACCCGGAAATGTCGGCGGCCGCAAACTGCTTTTGCGCCAAATCGCCGAAGCGCGTCACCAACGCCAATCGGCGTTCACCGGTACGCACGCGTTGCTGCATCGTCTGCAGCTCCGCCCAACTGGCGAACCACTGTTTGGCGAAATCGCGGCGCCGCAGCTTCGCTTCAGCGGTGGCTTGATCGACCCGCGCGGAGGCCGCTTCGCGACGCACACGGCGTTTCCCGCTCAGATCGAGCGTGAGGTTGAGGCCCGCAGTTGTGGTGCGATCCGGGCCTTCATCATCGCCAGCCAACTCCACTTCGGGGTTGTAGAGCGGCTGTCCGGCTGCATCGAACCGGGCGCGCGCCGCGGCCAGTTGCGCTTCGATGGCACGATAACTGGGATGGTGTTGCCAGGCGGCCTGCAGCGCGTTGCGAAGTGCGGCGGGGGCCTGTGTCTCGGGAGCTTGGGCGGCCACGGCCAGGCCCGACAGCAAGCTTGCTGCCAGGGCCAGGGCGGCCAGCCGCGCGACGCGACGTCGTCGCGGCGAACGAACAAGGTGCATTGGAGGATCCTCTGAGTCGACAGTGTCCTCGGGCGCTCCGCGCCCAAGGGGCATAACACCTGACTCAGACGATCGGTGGCCTCAGCTCCAATGGCTGCGACGCGCTGGGCGGCAACCCGGACGTACGCATAGGCAGTGCCTGCGGCACGAGCACAAGCGCGACCTGCGTATCCGGCACCATGGCGGCCGCGTGATGGCAACCGCAGTGGCTGCAAGCGGCATGCCCGAGCTTGAGCTTCGTGGAATCGTCATTACCGCCATCCAGCGGCGACGCCTTCACCGCCACGGCATGGCTGCCATCCGTGCCGAAGCCCATGTCCGCGAAATCATGCTTGACGCAGGCGGCGGCGGCACCCAGCTTCAGCGCGAACACCAGCAGCACAAGCACGGCCAGCCGCGCAGAAGCGCGCAGGCGGGCGAGCAAGGTACGGGAGGCGGCCGAAGTCACCCGCGCACAATACACACCCGGCTGGACGTTATGAAATTTCATCCGCGACGGTTGGCGGCAGCGTCGGGTGCGGGGGAACGTCGCACGCCACACGATGACGGCTGGGTGACAACCACAGACTCCGGACGATGCCAGTCCTGCCACGCCCCAGTGAGGACATGGGCCGCCGTGCGCAGGAACAGCACGGCGACCAGCAGGCCAATCAGCAAGTCCGGCCATGGACTATCGAACCACTTCACCAGCCCTGCTGCTGCAATCACGCCGACGTTATTGACCAGGTCATTGCGCGAGCATAGCCAGACCGAGCGCATGTTCATGTCGTCGCTGCGAAAGCGCGTCAGCAACCCGAAGCAGATCAAATTGCCCACAAGCGCGATGCTCGCGGCGATCGCCATGATCGGCGCGACGGGCTCGGCCCCCAACCATGCGCGACGCCCAACCTCGACCAGCACTGCGAGGCCGAATAGTGCCTGGATGCCGCCTTTGAGAAACACGGCCTTGGTTCGTTGCCGCAGCGTTCCGCCGATCACCCACAAGCTCAGGATATAGACCAACGCATCGCCCAGGCTGTCGAGCGAATCGGCCTGCAACGCACTGGAGTCGGCCCACCAACCGGCGCTGAACTCACCAACGAACAACAACACATTGATCGCCAGCACGACCCACAACACCCGGCGACGGGCGTGGTCGGTGTTCTTGCTCAGCGTGGCGGCGGTGTCGTGGCAACCACAATCGCTCATCGAGAGATCCTCAATTGGCCGCGCGCGCCAGGGCACGCGAAGAACGGGCATTGAAATAGAAGCCGCCGACCGCGATCACGGCAACCACGATCTGGGCCGTCAACGACTGCCAGGACGGATAGACGCCGAGCCAATCGATCCGCGGCACGGCGACCAGCGCTTGCCCGATCCAGCCGGCTTCCTGCAATGCGGCGATGCCCTTGCCCACCAGCACAACTGCAAGCACGGCAATCAGGATCGAACTGATGGAGAAGAACTGGCTGATCGGCAAGCGCTTGCTCATCCGCAGCATCCAGTACGCGATTGCGGCCAGCGCAGCGCTACCAGCCACCAGTCCGGCGACGATCGCGCCGCCGTTGTGCTCGCTCCACATGGCGATGAAGAACAGGATCGTCTCGAATACCTCGCGGTAGACCGCGATGAAGGCCAGCGAAAACAGGAAGATCGCCGAGCGCCGCGTCAGCGCGGCCGACATCTTGGCGTGGAGGTACTGCTGCCAGCGGCCCGCCAGGCTCTTCTGATGCATCCAGATACCAACGCTGAGCAGCACGATCGCCGCGAACAGCGCGGACAGGCCTTCCGTGACCTCGCGGTTGGCGCCACTGACGCCGACCAGATAGGTGGCGATCGCCCAGGTCACCACGCCGGCCAGCAAAGCGCCGATCCAACCGGCGTGCACGTAAGGCAGCACCTCGCGTCGTTCCGCCTTGCGCAGGAAGGCGATCATGCCGATCACGATCAGCAAGGCCTCCAGGCCCTCGCGCAGCAGGATGGTGAAGCTGCCGAGGAAGGCAGTCGTGCTGTCGGTGTGACTATCCTGCAGCACGCTGGCGGCGCGATCGAACAACGTGCTGATCCGGTCGGCCTGTTCCGTCACTTCGGTCGTTGGCGTATTCCGTCCGAGTTGTGCGCGGTACTCGCTCATGGCGGTTTCGATTTCGCGCATCAGGGCGCTATCACGGGCCGCCAGCGTCGGTTCGACCGGCTCGACGCCATCCAGGTACGCCGAGAGGGCCAGGGCCTTGGCCTGCGTGGCGTCGCCCGCGGCAAAGGCCTGCACGCTGCCCGCGAGGCGCTGGCGCGCCAGTGCGAACGGGTCATTCTTCGCTTCCGCGGTGGGGGTTGTGACCGCCCGCGGCTGCGAACGCAGGTACGCGATGATCGCCTGGGCTTGCTGCGCCTCGCCGAGCGAGGCGGCGAGATCGGCTTCGCTGGTCTGGGTCAGAGATTCGAGGGTCGGAATCCGACGACGTACCGCCTCGGTTTCGCGCCACAGGGCCTCGCCTTTCGCTCGCGCCTCTTCGGGGTACGCCAAGCCACCGACATAGAACGCCAGGGCCCAGCGGTCGGCTTCCGACATCTGCGAGAAGCCCGTCATGGCCGTGCCCTGGATGCCCTGCGAAATCGCCTGATACAGCGCCAGTGGGCTGCGCCGCGCCGCGCGGTCGACATCGGTGAAGTTGATCGGGGGCGGATTCAGGCTGGCCGCCGCCGGACCATCACCCCGGCCCGAGGCACCGTGGCAGCCGGCGCATTGCTGCCCGTATAGCGACGCGGCCCGTGCCGGGTCGGGCGGTGTCGAAGGCACCGCCGCGATGGGATAGCTCTTGAGCAGCGCGTCGGCCAGCCGGTGGGCGGCCGCGGCGACCGTATGCGCCTCGGCCTTGGCCTCCACGGTCGCCACCAGCTGATCAGCTTGCGCGATCAGCTCCGTCTGGGCCGGGGTTGCCGGCAGCGCCGACAGCTGCGTTCGCACGGTCGCGGCGAACTCGCGCATCTCGGCGTACTCCGCCGGCGCAACCACCTGCCCGCCCTGCACCGCGCCGGCGTAGTCCACGGCGATGTAATCCAGCAGTTGCCAGGTCTGGCGCGGATTGGCGGGCTCGGCGGCCACTGCCGCACCAAATGCGCAGGCCAAGGAGAGCAGCAAACCGAGTCGGGCTACGAATCGCACGGCGGCGGACATCCATAAAGGGCGCCGGGTTGGCACCGCACAAGTGCACAGCGTAAAGTCCGTAGCCGCTACAGGGTCAAGGGCAAATGCGAATGAAAATCAGTGAAGCGGCGGCGGCCAGCGGCTGTCACCTGGAAACCATCCGCTACTACGAGCGCTCGGGCCTTATGCCCGCCCCTGCCCGCACCGCCAGCGGCTACCGGGAATACAGCCCCACCGAGGTCGACCGGCTGCGCTTCATCAGCCGCGGCCGCGAGCTTGGCTTCAGCCTGGAAGAAATCCGTAGCCTGCTCAGCCTCGACGACGACCCGGCGATGTCCTGCTGCGATGTTGACGTCATTGCGCGCCAGCACCTCGCCGACATCCGCGATCGCATCCGCGAACTGAGCAACATGGCCGCCGAGCTCGAACGCGTCATCTCCCAGTGTGCCGGTGGCGAGCGCGACCGCTGCGCGATTCTTGGCGCTTTGCGACGGCCTCATGAGCGAGGCACAACCTGTGCGAATTGAAGGCGATTGACCGTGACGTGAATTACCGTTCTTCCAACAGTGCTTTCATCTGCTCGACTTCGGCGCGCTGGGAAGCAACGATGTTATGGCAGAGCTGCTTCAACTCAGGGTTTTGCAAGTGGTTCTTTTCGCACATTAAGATTGCCCCGGCATGATGTGGAATCATGGATTTGAGGAACTGCCTGTCGCCGACACCGGCCTGCGCGCGAATCCCGAACCAACTGCCAACCAACACGAGGCCAGCCAAGACGAAGATCACGGCGTTCTTTCGCTTGTCCTGGTACATGGCGCCCATCAGTGCAAGTTCCAGGATCGCCATGGGCGCGGTCATCAGAGCGGCCATGTAGAACTGGTTGATATTCGGCACGACGTTGGCAAAGCGATCGACCATGGCGTACATGAGTGCGTACATGCACGCGAAAGACAACCCGAGCATCGCCAGTAGGCGTCCGTAGTGATTTGCCTCCGCATGCCCACCCTTTCCAGCATGCGCTTCATGTTTGGCGTGTTCCATCGCTCACCTCCTTGGCAGCTAATGCGAAAGACTGGTACTCGCACGGTGGCGGCAGTGTGATCTGCCGCCACATGCCGGCATTTCGTTACATGCTTTCCATCATCGCGAACTCGGCTCGATCCAGACGGCCATCCCGATTGGAATCGGACATACCGAACATTGCGACCTTCGGATGCTTGGCGACCTCCGCCTTGGACACGAACCCATTCTTGTCCTTGTCGTAGGCGGCAAACGTGTCCTGCTTCGCTGGTGCAGCCGGCTGTGCGTGCGCCGCATGCGTGCTGTGATCGGTCGCCGTAGCGGATTGCTGCGGACCTGCCCAGGCAGCGCCTGATACGAGTGCGGAGATAAGGAACAGGGAAACGTATTTCATGGCATGACTCCTATGTGGGGAAGGAACAACTAGTGACAGGACGCGCCGTGCTTGGGTTCCTGGCGCGATAAGGCCGCGTCAGATTCGGCAGGGGAAGCACGTCCGAGGCGCAGCGCATTGGTGACGACCGAGACGGAACTCAGGCTCATCGCCAATGCCGCGATCATCGGGCTGAGCAACAGACCGAAGACCGGATACAGCACGCCGGCGGCGATCGGCACGCCGATGGCGTTGTAGAGGAAGGCGAATGCGAGGTTCTGCTTCATGTTGGCGACCGTCGCATCCGAAATCTCGCGGGCTTCCAGGATTCGCCGTAGGTCGCCCTTGACCAAGGTGACCTGCGCACTCGACATCGCAACGTCGGTACCGGTGCCCATGGCGATGCCGACATCGGCCGCCGCAAGGGCCGGTGCATCGTTCACGCCATCGCCGGCCATCGCGACACGTCGCCCTTGCGCCTTGAGTTGCTGTACCAGCGCGGCCTTGTCTTGCGGACGCACTTCGCCGCGCACATCCTCGATCCCGAGCGTGCGACCCACCGCCTCGGCGGTCGATTGCGCATCGCCCGAAGCCATCACCAGATGCAGGCCTGCCGCACGCAAGGCGTTCAAGGCCGGCAAGGTCGTGGCCTTGATCGGATCGGCCACGGACACTGCGCCCGCCAACCGGCCATCAACGGCCAGGAACATCACGCTGGCACCCTCTCCTCGCGCGGTTTCGGCGCGGGCGAGCAGCGGAGCGACATCGGCGCCCACCTCGGCCATGAGCGCCTTGTTGCCGAGGGCAAGCATCTGCCCAGCGATCTGCCCGCGCACGCCTTTGCCGGTGACCGAATCAAAGTCATCGGTCGCGGACAGCGGCAAGTTCCGGCGCTTGGCTTCGGTCAGGATCGCGTCCGCCAACGGGTGCTCACTGCCCTGCTCCAGACTGGCCGCAAACCGCAGCACGGTATCGTCGTCGAAGCCGTCGGCGGCCATGACGGCGCGGAACGCGGGCCGCCCTTCGGTCAGCGTGCCAGTCTTGTCGACGATCAGGGTATCGATCTTGCGCAACTGCTCGATCGCTTCGGCATCGCGGAACAACACGCCAGCACGCGCCGCACGACCGGTGGCGACCATGATCGACATCGGCGTGGCCAATCCCAGCGCACACGGACAGGCAATGATCAGCACCGACACTGCGTTAAGGACGGCGTACGTCCACGACGGCTCCGGTCCGAACAGGCCCCAACCGAAGAACGTGAGCACGGCCACCGCCAGCACCGCGAGGACAAACCAGAACGCCACCTTGTCGGCCATGCGCTGCATCGGTGCGCGCGACCGCTGGGCCTGGGCCACCAGTTGCACGATCTGCGATAGCACCGTTTCCGAGCCGATCCTGTCGGCGCGGATCACCAGGCTGCCGGTGCCATTGAGCGTGGCGCCGATCACGCGGCTGCCGGCGGTCTTTTCGACCGGAATCGACTCGCCGGTCAGCATCGATTCGTCGACGCTGGAACGCCCTTCGAGCACTTCGCCATCGACCGGCACCTTTTCGCCCGGGCGCACGCGCAGGCGGTAGCCAACGTGGACATGGTCGAGCGGGATGTCCTCTTCGCTGCCATCGTCGTTGACGCGGCGCGCCGTCTTCGGTGCGAGTCCGAGCAGGGCCTTGATCGCGGCCGATGTCTTCGAGCGGGCGCGCAGTTCCAGCAGTTGCCCCAACAGGGTCAACGACACGATGACCGCGGCGGCCTCGAAATAGACGCCGACGCGGCCGTGTTCACGGAACGAGTCCGGGAACAGGTCTGGCGCCACGGTGGCGACCACGCTGTAGCCGAAGGCCGAAGCCACGCCGATACCGATCAGCGTGAACATGTTCGGGCTGCGGTTACGGATCGATTGCATGCAGCGTTCGAAGAACGGCCACCCGGCCCAGAGCACGACCGGTGCACTCAATGCGAGTTCCAGCCAGGTACGGGCACCCATGCTCAGGAACGTCAGCCGGTCGCCCAGCATTGCCAGCAGGAAGACCACGACGGTCAGCGGCAACGTCCACCAGAAGCGGTGCGAGAAGTCGCGCAGTTCCGGGTTTTCCTCGTCTTCCAGGCTGGGCATTTCCGGCTCCAGCGCCATGCCGCAGATCGGGCACGTCCCGGGCCCTTCCTGGCGGATTTCCGGGTGCATGGGACAGGTATAGATCGTGCCTGCTGGCGCGGAAGGCGCCGCCTCGGCCTTCGGCGCGAGATAGCGAGGCGGATCGGCGACGAACTTCGCCTGGCAACGCGCGGAACAGAAGTGGTAATCGGTCCCGGCGTGGCTGGCGTGATGCGGTGTGGTCGCAGGGTCCACTTGCATGCCACAGACCGGATCAATCACCGTCTGCTCGGAGATCGCGGCAGTCGCCTTGCTTGCACAGCAACTGCCCTTCTTTTCTTCCATGGCCGTGGGGGCCGTGTACCGCCCGGGATCGGCCACGAATTTTTCCCGGCAGCGCGCCGAGCAGAAGTGGTAGTCGGTGCCGGCATGGCTGGCGTGATGCGGCGTGGTCGCAGGGTCGACTTGCATGCCGCAGACCGGATCGAGGACCGTGCTCGGTTTCTGGTTCGCGTTGCTGGCGCAGCAACCGCCCTGCTCATGTGCGTCATGGTCGTGGTGAGAATGCATGTGCGTGTTCATGCGGCGTCCTCATTCAGGGCGTGCAGAATCGGGCACGCGTCAAGCGCGCCATGGCCCGGACACGCCTTGATCAGGGTCCGGAGGCCATCGCGAATCCGGGCCAGTTCCGCCAGCTTGGCTTCGACGCCCGCCAGCTTCTGCTCGGCGGCCGCCTTGAGACTGCCCATGTCGTGTTCGCGATGGCTGGAAAGCGCGAGCAGTTCGCGGATCTCCTCCAAGGTGAAGCCGAGCGCCTTGGCGCGACGCACGAAGCGCAGGCGCAGGACATCCGCAGTCTGGTAGCGACGGTAGCCGGACGGCTGACGTTGCGGCTCCGGCAGCAAGCCCTGCCGCTCGTAGTACCGCACTGTGTCGATGGGGACACCGGCGCTTTGGGCGAGTTCACCGATCTTCATTGGGGAATCTCTCGTGACGGGATGCCGCCAGTCTCCACCTTTGACTAAAGTCCAGAGTCAAGCCCTTTTGCATTCGGCCCACCATGTGCGTTCAGTGCGCTGCAAAGGCCGCAGTGGTGCCGTCCCGACGAACGAGTTCGACGGTGTACGGCTCCGTGTGCCCGTCCGGCATTTCCATGCCGGGCGACCCCGTCGGCATGCCGGGAAGCACCAGTCCCTTGGCGTCGGGCTTCTCGGCCAGCAAGCGTTTCACGTCCGCGGCCGGCACGTGGCCTTCAATGAAATAACCGCCCACTTCGGCGGTGTGGCACGACCCCTTGCCGTACGGCACACCCACGCGCTCCTTCACCGGATTGACGTTGTCCTCGTCGCGCACCTCGACCTGAAAGCCGGCCTGGCGCATGTGGTCTACCCACAAGCCGCAGCACCCGCAACTCGGACTCTTGTGAACGACGACGAGCGGCAACGCTTGTGTCGGTGCGGGCACTGCGGTTGTTTCGGCCGTGACCTCGGCGGCGCGTTCCGGTGCCGGTGCCTGCTTGGCACAAGCACCCAGTGAAAGGGTTGCGCCCAACAGCAGCACGGTCGTTGCAACATGCATCGACATGGCCAGCCTCCTCATCGCTTGGTCCGTGAGGACCAATGGATATGGACGATGCGCCAGCCCGCTTTACCGCGCTTGAGCACCATGGTTTCGGTGCTCAGCACCGTCAACGGCTTGCCGTCCTTCGTCGCGTGCAGTTCGCTCTCGCTCCCCACCCAGGCCAGATCGCCCGTCGCCTGGGCGGTGCGCTGCTTCAACTGCACATGTGCATCTTTCAGGAACTCAGCGTCATGCGTCGCATGCCCGCCCAGGTATTCGGCTTTCGAATGCTCGGCACCACCGCTTTAGAGGATCAGCACATCATCGGCCAGCCAGGTGCCGGCACGCTTCAGATCACCAGCCTGCAATGCGGTCGAAAACGCGTCCACGGCCGCAACTGCCGGCTTCGCCTCCGTACTGATGGAGGGGACATTGGCCTTCGCGTGCTGCGTGGGGTCATGCGCCTGCGATGTAAATGGAAGCGCGAGCAAGGCGAGGAAAACAATTCGATGGATCATGGGGTTCATGGCTCCGGTCAGTGTTGGTGATCATGGCCATCGCTGGCCGGTGCGGTTTCAGGCATGTCCATACCGGCATGCGGGTCGGCGGCGGCCGGCTTGGCCGTCGCAGGCGCCGGTGCGTTGTGGACGTGCTTCTTGCCGTCGGCATGGATGTGCACTTCACCGGACGGCGCCTTCGTATCCTTGGGCACATCGGTGTGCGGCGGCGTGCCCGGAGGATGCGAGTGAGGCTTCGACTCATCCATCGGCATGCCCGCCATTGCGTCGTGTTCGTCGCCTTCAGCATGTGTGTGCTCGTCGCCGTCCTCGTGATGGTCCTCGCCGCCCTCGGCATGCGCGTGGCCGTCGGACTCGCCACCGCCGTGCGAATGCCCGCCACTGCTGGCGACGAGCGTCTGGTATTGCTCGGGGGTGAGCTTGGGCAGCGCCTGCAGAAAGGCCGCCATGTTCCAGATGTATTCGTCGCCCATGCTCTTGCCCCAGGCCGGCATGCCCGAGGCCTTGATGCCGTGCTTGATCACCCAGAAGGCCTTGCCGGCATCGACCGTCTCCTTGCTTAGATTCGGCGGCGCCGGATACAGGCCCTTGCTCAGTTCGGTGTCCTCCATGCCTGGGCCAAGATGGCAGCCGGTGCACATGGCGTTGTAGTTGCCAGCGCCCTGACGAATCCGCGCCGGATCGCTGAGATCGGCAGGTCGTTGCAGCTTGTTGGCACGTACCTCGATCGAGCGTTCGCGCAGGGCTTGCAGCGTCGAATACACGGGCCGGGTGTGGGTGTCATCGGCGCCGATGTTGTAGACGCCTGACCAGACGAAACCGGCGGCTGCCGCCAGGGCGACGCCGGACAGGATGCTCAAGGTGAGCAGGGACTTTCGAGTCACGAATGGCATGGTGATCTCCCCGATCAGAACCAAATGCGGATGCCCGCGACGACGCGGGTGTCATTGACGTCTTCGCCGGCGGCACGGCGGAAATCTGCGGTGCTGCCGAAGGCGTGCTCGCGAACGACGCCGATGTATGGCGCGAATTGCCGGGTGACTTCGTAGCGCAGGCGCAAACCGGCCTCGGCGGTACTCAGGCCAGAACCGATACCACGGCGCGCGTCGTTCTTGCCGTAAAAATTGACTTCAACCAGCGGCTGCAGAATCAGCCGGTTGGTCAGCAGTGTTTCGTATTCGGCCTCCAGGCGTGCCGCGGTCTGGCCGGACTGGCCGAGGTATGCGGTCGCCTCCACCTCGAACTTGTATGGCGCCAGGCCCTGCACACCGATCGCGACGAAGTCCTGCGATGCGCCCGGCTTGAAGTCGTGGCGCACACCGCCCACCACATCCCACCAGCGAGCGAATGCACGGCCATACAGGACTTCAAGATCCGCGCCTTCAATGTGGCCACCGACCCGCTCGCCTTCGCTGCGCAGCCAAAGCTTGTTGAGATCGGTGCCGACCCAGGCTTGGCCTTCCCATGCCATGCCGGTGCCATCATCGGTATCGAAGCCTTCGAGACGGTTGAACAACACATAGTGCTGCACGCTGTTGTCGTGCACCGGATGATCGTTCGGTGGCGCTACGGCCGCCGCGCGGTCTTCGGCCGTCAGCACCGGAATCGGCGTGATGGGCTGATCCGCGGGATGCGGCATGGCATGCCCCATCGCGGCGTGATCCATCGGTGCCGGTTGCGCGGCGTCATGCCCCATGGCGGCCGGCGCCTGCGCTGGCATCTCGTG
>Ga0208826_1001518_pt1 | contig 19312 bp, 14 predicted proteins | sample AD_UKC115_MetaG_FD_184451 | JGI IMG/M metagenome (GOLD analysis project Ga0208826, IMG submission 184451) | Active sludge microbial communities of municipal wastewater-treating anaerobic digesters from Hong Kong - AD_UKC115_MetaG (SPAdes)... | ecosystem: Engineered > Bioreactor > Anaerobic >...
CGCGCCGCATCGCGTCCGCGTCAGTGCGGTGCGTCCGTGTCGCCGTCCTGCGGACTCGGCGGCAGGGGTGCACACCAGCCGCGGTAGATGGCCATGAGGCGCAGGAACAGACAGGCCGCGGCGCCGAGCAGCAGGGCGTAGGGCATGGCCACGCCCACCACCGGCCGGCGGCGACCAGGGCGCCGGCGGCCGGGTGATGGGCAGTCGGCTGCCCAAGCCCGGCCATCCGGGCCGCCACTGGCCGCACCGCCCGTGCTCTCGATCAGGCGCTGGCCGATGTCCGGCCGGGGCCAACGCCGCTGGCTGCCGGCCTGCGTAGAGTGGGCCTTGCCTCCGCGGCACGCGGGCGTGTCGAACCTCATGGCGATCCCGCACTGGACGCGGCATGCCTGATGCGCGCACCGCACCGTCCGGCTCATACCCGGAAGCGTCCAGGGCGTTAGAGCGGGGCGCATCGGGGCCTTGCTGTGTTCGCAGGCACTACCTGGCGAGCGCGTGGCGCCCTGGGCGTAGAGCAAGCATGGAGGTGCCCCCTACCTGCGCCGGTCGTGCCGACGCAGCGCACGACGGGGCGGTCCACTCCGGGCGTGCTTGCTGACCCCGTCTGTTCACAATGCAACGCGGCTCACAATGCAGCGCGGCGCGAGTCAGCTCACACGAAGGGACCGGCCGATCTGACTGCCCTCCCTCGCGCTCGGCATCAAGGAGCCGGACGATGTCTGGCACGTGTGGGACGAGGCGAGCAAGGAGTCCTTTGACTTCCTCGCGCAGTTCGAGCCTGGCAAGGTCCGGCCCGGCGGTGTGCAGGCGGTGTTTCGCTGGCGCGGGAATGTCGGGCAGGCGGTCACCGCCTGCGAGAGTGGCATTGCGCAGCAGGCGAGCGAACGACGGGAGCGATGGGGACGCGTCGGCGCCTTGGTCGACCAAAGCTCGGCGCATGCCGCGGGAGCCTGCGCCGCGGCATCCGGCTGAATCCTCGTGCCCCGTGCAGGCGGGGGCGGTACGTTCAGCCGTTACTTGCTCAGGAAACCGCGCATGAGGCGGCCGAGATAGGCCCCGAGCGCCATCGGCTGTCCCGGAACTTCCTGCCACCTCGACGACCAGCGCGTGGCTCAAGCACGCTGGCGTCTTGCTCTATCGAAGATGGGGCGCGCGCCGTGCGCTGCGCGCGCCATGCTGGCGCTCGTATGCATTGCGCACTGCGTGGCGCTTCCAGCTGCGGCGCAAGTTAACACGCGGCCCCGCGGGTCAGGTGTCCACCAGGCGCGCCAGTCGCGCCACTCTCTGGGGGATGGCGCGACTGGCGGCACGGCATCGCAGCGCCATCGAGTGGGCGCTGCGGCTAGCGGGTCGCCGCAGCGTGGCCGGTCTTCGCAGGCTCGTCGGCGCAACGTGCGGCGCCCGACCAGCTTGGATCATCGCTTCGTGGACAGCGCGTGGTCAGAACGGTCGCAGATCTTCCGGGCGTCTTGGGACAGCAGTGAGCGTAGGTTGTCGCCATGGCCGATGCGCACCCCACACCGCCCCAACCGAGTGTTCCCTCACTATCCCGCTGCCGTTCGCCGCGGCCGGCAGTCCATCCAGCGAGCCGCGGCCGCGCGAGTTGCGCGGCGTGGCCTACAGCGGCGATGTGATCACGGGGCACTCGTACTGGGATCGCCGCCCGCCGCCCGGATGTCGCAGCCGACGGCCCGAGCATTTCGACAGACCGCTGAGCGGTGTCAACGGACCTCATCCGCACCTTGAGGTCGGCGGCGTGGCTCAGCTTGATGCTGCTGTCGGTCATGCTAGGGTCTTCCCATGGCCTTGCTGTCAGCCCTGCTTGCACTCACGCTGTTTTTTGCTGGTGGCGCGACCGGAAGCGTTGTCCTGGTCTTCGGATCGGTCATCGCCGCCATGGTGGCGGTGACCACCCTGCTCTCGACCGGCCGCCTCACGCGCTTCCACTGAACCACTCCGCCCCGTCCCTCATGGCCGCCGCGGCGACCGTTGGTGTCTGTCCGTCGCCCATTGACTCCTCCGTGCAGGGAATGCCATCGCGGTCTTCTCCCATGCCCATGCGTATCACAGTCGCTTCCTCGCGTGCGCGGAGGCGATGCGCCGCGGTTGGGCAGCGGGCGAAGCTGCGGCAGGCCGGCTCCGGCCGGTGGGTGTAAAGGATGCGGGCCTGGCGAGAAACACCGGGCGCGGTCTAGTCAAGCCCACCAAGGTGATCGGCGATGAGCTGTTCGTGACGCTCGCTGTCGTGAGGGGCTTCGGTGATGCGTAGCGGTCGGTCTCCGCGTACGCGGAGTGGCCATGAGCGCGCCGCGCTACGCAGTAGCGCAGGCGGGTCGATCCCCCGGCCAGTGCGCCGGGCCGCGCCGCGGGCTGGTCCGTTAGCGCATGCGGTCGGCGTCGCCGTCCTGCGGACTCGGCGGCAGGGGTGCGCGCCAGCCGCGGTAGATGGCCATGAGGCGCAGCAACAGGCAGGCCGCGGCGCCGAGCAGCAGGGCGTAGGGCGCGGCCACGCCCATCACCCGGCCGGCGGCGACCAGGGCGCCGGCGGCGAGGGCGGCGATGGCGTAGAGGTCGCTGCGCAGGACGAAGGGGATCTCGCCGGCCAGCACGTCGCGCGTCATGCCGCCGCCGATGCCGGTCAGCATGCCCAGCAGGGCGGCCATGAGCGGATGGATGCCGTGTTCCAGCGCCTTCTGCGCCCCGATCGCGGCGAACAGGCCCAGTCCGACGGCGTCGAGCAGCTGGATGGGGTGCGCCAACGAAGCCACGCGCGGATACCAGAAGAAGGTGGCAAGGCCGCCGCACACGGCGATGGCGAAATAGTGGATCTCCACCAGGGCCGCCGGCGGCACCGCGCCGATCAGCAGGTCGCGCATGATGCCGCCCGCCACGGCAACGACGAAGGACAGGAACAGCACGCCGAACAGGTCGAAGCGCTTGCGCACGCCGAGCAGGCCGCCGCTGATGGCGAAGGCCAGTGTGCCGACGCCGTCGAGCAGGTCCTGGGTCAGCGGCAGCAGCGCATCTGGCACGGCGGGAACCCTCGCGATCCGCGCGGCGCGCTGCGCCGCGTGCGGCTGCGTACTCTACACGGCGCACGCCGCGGTGGCGCCGGCTTCGCCCCAGCGCGGCGTGCCGAACCACTGCAGCAGCGCGGCGAGGGAGCGCAGGTCCTGACGGTTGTGGTCGATCACGCGTCCGAGCTCGCGGCTGCCCTCGCCGCGCAGGAAGGCCAGCCACGCCGCCGGCGCCTGCGCGCCGGGCAGGTCGTCCTCGCGCACGATGCCGAGCAGCTCGCGTTCCACCGTGGCGAGGCGGCAGTTGGCCCACACGCCGCGGAAGGCGCGGCGCACGGCGTGCAGCAAGTCCAGGTGCGGGCGGCCCTCGAAGGGGTGCTCGCGGCGCTGCAGGCGGTAGCGCCCCTTGAGCAGCGGCGCGTCGTAGCTGCGGCCGTTGTAGCTGACGAGGATGCTGTCCGGCGCCAGCCAGGCGGCAAAGGTGTCGAGCATGGCCGCCTCGCCCGCCAGGGCCGTGAGATACAGCTGGCGCACGAGGAGTTGCCCACCCTGCCACTGGGCCAGGCCAAGCATGAAGGCCTTGGTGCCCACGCCGCCGGCGAGGCCGGTGGTCTCGGTGTCGAAGCAGACGAGGCGCTCACGCGCCACCGCCGTGGTGTCCGGACCGGGCAAGTGCAGCTGCGCGGGCGCGTCGCTCGGCCAGCGGGTCTGCACGAGGTACAGGCCATCGGCCAGGCGCGTGCCCGCCGGCGCCGCCAGGGGAGTGCGCTGTCGCTGGACCGCGCGAACGCCCAGCAGGCGGCGCAGCTGCAGGGACAGCGCATCGCTGGGCGGGCGCGGCGCAGCGCCCCGCCCCGCCTGCTTCTGCAGCACGCGCAGTCGCTCGGCCAGAGTCACGCCAGCAGTTCCAGCACCGCCAGGGCCAAGGCCCGCGGCGAGCGCTCGGCGTCCTCGTCGGCGGCCAGCACCGGACCCACGCAGGCCGGGCAGCCGCTGCGGCAGTCGCACTCGCACACCAGCGCGAACGCATCGGCCACCAGCTGCGGCGCGCGCCGGAACAGCGGCTCGCTCAGGCCGATGCCGCCCGGGTAGTTGTCGTACAGGTAGACGGTGGGGCTGAAGTCGGCCGCGGCGGGCGCATCGGGCGTTCCGCCCGCGGCCCGACGCCACTGGCCGCGGCCCTGCCGATCCTGGCTGGCAAACCAGGCGCCGTCGCCGGAGCCCACGGCCTTCTGCAGATCGCGCCCTTCGGCCATGGCCTGCACCTGGGCCACCGTGTGCAGGGCGTAGGCGGCGCCGAGGAAGCCGTCGACGGCGTCCTGGCACGAGCCGAATGCGTCGTTCAGCGCAGCGGCCGGCAGCTGCCACCACAGAGCCGTGGTCTGCAGTTCCTGATCCGGCAGGTTCACCGGTCCGTAGCCGATGTTCTCGTGGCTGTAGAAGCGGATCTTCTTGTAGCCCGAGACGTGCCGCACCACGTGCACCTCGCCGTGGTGGCAGGTGCCCTGGCCGGCCTTGGTCCCGTCGAAGCGTGTCAGCTCCTTCAGGCGCGTGTAGTCGATGGCATCGGTGTAGTAGTCGACGTGGGTGCGCGTGACGAAGGCCTTGCGCCCGGCCCAGTCGAGCTTCTCCACCTGGTAGGGCACGGACTGCACCATGTAGATGGCGCCCTCGTACACGGTCAGGGCCGCGGCGGTGAAGTCGACCTCGGCGAGGATGCTCTGGCGCCCGTCGGTGCGGTCCACCACCACGAAGTTGCCGTCGGCCACGGCGCGCAGGCTCACCGCCTGGGCGGGGTAGCTGTCGGCGATCCAGTCGTAGCGGTCGCCCTCGCGGTGCAGCACCCCCGATTCCGCCAGCACGTCGAGAAAGGCCTCGGCCGGCACCGGGCCGAAGCGGTCGCCGGCGACGAAGGGCAGCTCGAAGGCGGCGCAGCGGATGTGGTCGAGCAGGATCAGCAGCTGGTCCGGCGCGATGCGGGCGAACTCCGGCGGCGCGCCTTCGAAGAACTCGGGATGGCGGATCACGTACTGGTCCAGCGCCTGGCTCGACGCCACCAGCACACCCAGGCTCGGCCGCTGCCGTCGCCCGGCGCGCCCCAGGCGCTGCCAGGTGGCGGCGATGGAGCCGGGGAAGCCGTTCAGCACCACCACGTCCAGCGCGCCGATGTCCACGCCCAGCTCCAGCGCCGAGGTCGACACCACCCCATCGACCTTGCCATCGCGCAGGGCGCGCTCGGTGGCACGCCGTTCGGTGGGCAGGTAACCGCCGCGGTAGGCGTGGATGCGCGCCGGCTTGCGCGGGTCGGCGTCGAACACGTCCTTCAGGTACTTGGTCAGCACCTCCACCATCAGGCGCGAGGAGGCGAACACCAGCGTCTTCAGGCGCGCGCGGATGGCGTGACGGGCGATGCGCGTGGACTGCGAGCGGGCCGAGGCGCGGATGCCGAGGTCGGGGTTCACCACCGGCGGATTCCACAGCAGCACGTGACGCTCGCCGCGGGGTGCGCCGCTGTCGGTGATGGCCTGCACCTCGGCGCCGAGCAGGGCTTCCACGTGCTCCTGCGGGTTGCCGATGGTGGCCGAGCAGGCGATGAACTGCGGCGCGGCGCCGTAGAAGGCGGCGATGCGCTGCAGGCGCCGCAATACGTTGGCCACGTGCGAGCCGAACACGCCGCGGTAGGTGTGCACCTCGTCGATCACCACGTAGCGCAGGTTCTCGAAGAACTGCGCCCACTTGGTGTGGTGCGGCAGGATGGCCTGATGCAGCATGTCCGGATTGCTCACCACGATGTCGCCGTGCACGCGCACCGCCTGGCGCGCGTCGGCGGGCGTGTCGCCGTCGAAGGTGTAGGCGCGCAGGCCCAGCTCGCCGGCGCGGTTGAGCTCCAGCAGCTCCGCCACCTGGTCCTGCGCCAGCGCCTTGGTGGGAAACAGGTACAGCGCGCGGGCACGCTGGCGCCGCACCGCCTCGATCACGGCCAGGTGGTAGCACAGCGACTTGCCCGAGGCGGTGGGCGTGACCACGGCCAGATGCCGGCCGGCGGCCAGGGCATCCCAGGCCTCGCGCTGGTGGGTGTAGAGCTGCTCGATGCCGCGGGAGCGCAGCGCCAGTCGCGTGGCCGCGGACAATTCCGGCGGAAACGGTGCAAAGCGCGCCGGTGTGCCCGGCAGGCGCAGGTAGCCCGTCACCCGATCGCCGTATTTCTCGCGCAGGCGCTCGGCCAGTCGCTCGGCCGACGGCACCGCCGGCCGCACCGTCCCGCCCCCTGCCTGCGCCGCGCGCACCGTCTGCCCCGCCATGCCAGCTCTCCCGCGAAAGGCGCCGGTGTAGCGGCGCGCCGTCTCAGGGCGCGAGACGCCGCGTCGCCCGGCGCGGCAGTGCGGTGTGATCGCGCGCTCGGCATCGCCGCGATCGCGACGATCACCTCCTGCTGAACGGGCGCACGCAAGGCGCGTCCGCGGCGACACCGGGCACGACCAGGTGGTGCGCCCATGCGTGGGCCGGGCCGGGCGGCCGGACGCCTTGACGGCGCCGTGGCGCTCGCCCACCCTGCGCGCTTTCCCAGCCCGGCCCGACCCGCCATGCGGACCCTGGTGGTGCAGTCCTACCGCACGCGCGACGTCGCCGCGTGGATCGCGCAGTGCCTCGCCTCGGTGCGCGACTGGGCGGCGCGGCGCGGCTTCGCCTACGACTTCGTCGACGACCGCTTCTTCGATTACGCCCCGCCCTGGGTGCGCGAGCGCTGCGCGCGGCAGCTGTTGCCGCTCACCGACGTGGCGCGCCTGTACCTGCTGCGCGAGCGTCTGGACGCCGGCTACGAGCGCGTGATCTGGGTGGATGCCGACGTGCTGGTGTTCGCGCCCGAGGCCTTCACCCTGGCCGGCGTGCACGGCTACAGCCTGTGCCGCGAGGTGTGGCTGCGCGTCGGCGCCGACGGCGCGGCGCAGATCGAGGAGAAGGTGAACAATGCGGTGATCGTGGCCGACCGCGGCCACCCCTTCCTCGACTTCTGGCGCTTCGCCACCGAGGAGATCCTGCGCGCCCACGCCGCCGAGGACATCGGCCCGCTGTCGGGCAGCACCGTGCCGCTGACCGAGCTGGCGCGCCTCATGCCGGTGCGCGTGCTGCCGCAGGTGGGCCTGTTCAGCCCGCCGCTGGTGCGCGAGGCGGCGGCGGGCGGCGGTCCGCTGCTGCGCGCCTGGGCGCAGCACTTCGGCCAGCCCATCGCCGCAGTGAACCTGTGCGCCTCCTTGCAGGACCGCAGCGCCGGCGGCGACAGCGTCGGCGCGGCGGAGCTGGAGGGCGCCGTGCGGCAGCTGCTGCACACGCGCGGTGCGGTGGTCAACGCGGCGCTGCAGCCGGCGCCGCGCTACGCCTGGGGCTGAGGACCGCGCGCTGTCAGTGCCCGCGTGCGGGCGCCGGCCTGGTGCGCGGCGGCGCCGACTTCTTCGCCGCTGTGGCGGGGCGCGCCTTCGCCGGCGCCCGCGGCGGCGGCAGCGCGGCGCGGTGCAGCACGTCGGTCAGCGGCTGTGCGGTCCAGGCCTGGGTGACGAGATCCTCGTGCACCAGGTCGCTGTCCAGCGGCAGGAAGGCGATCTCGCCGCCGCCCAGGCGCGGCGGCAGGTCGCGGCCGAAGGCCACGCCGCGCTGGCGCAGCAGGGCCTGCAGCGCCTCGTTGCTCGGCTTCGCCGGCTCGGTGTAGGCGCTGACGAAGAAGCCGTCGTGGCGGTGGCGCGCGATCCAGTCGGCGAACAGGGCCTCCTCGCCGTACAGCGCGTCGAGCAGGAACACGCCCTGCACGCGGTGGTCGGCGCCGCCGCGCGCCAGGGCGAAGGCGGCCGGGTAGTAGCCGCCGCTGTAGGCGACCAGGATCACGGGGGCGCGGCGCAGGGCGCGCGCCAGGGCCGGATCGCCGGCCAGCTTGCCGGCGCGGTCGGCCGCCTCGTCCAGGAAGCGCGCGAACACGCCGCGCTGCCAGAAACGCCCGGCGCTGGAGTCGTGCGCATCGCGCGCGAACTGCGGCGCCACCAGCACGGCATTGAGGCCCGAGCGCGCCAATTGCAGCGGCACCCTCTGGCGCTGCTGCACGTCGCGCTCCAGCAGGGCGTCGTTGCCGTGCAGGAACACCACCAGCCGCAGCGGCTTCTTCGCATCCAGCCGCGGCGGCAGGTAGACCAGGACGCGGCGGTCGGCGTAGGTCTCGTGTTCCCAGTAGATGCCGCCGCGCGCCGAGGTGTGGCCGCGCTGGCCGCGGAAGCGCACGTCGAGGAAGGGCTTGCCGTCCGGGCGCGGACCGTCGTAGGGGAACGGCGCGTACTGGAACGGCAGCAGCGCCAGGCGTTCCGTCGCCGCGGCCGCCGCCGCGCAGGCCAGCAGCAGGCCCAGCGCGACGCCCAGACGCCTCACGCCGGCGCCGCCCCGCGCAGCGGCCTGAGCACCGCGAAGAAGGCCGGGATGGCCACGAGGTAGGCGCCTCCCGCCACCACCAGCACGGCGGTGAGACCGTAGGCCGTGGCGATCAGCGGCACCACCGCTGCGCCGATCACCGAGAAGCAGCCGTTCACGCCCCAGGCCCACAGGAACATGTGGTCCTTCCTCAGCAAGGCCAGCGAGGTCATCGCCGTGGGCATGGGAAAGCCCATGAGGAAGGCCGGCGGCGCGATCAGGGCGAAACAGCACAGCAAACGCAGCGCATAGGGCAGGGTACCGATGAGGTCGAGCGCACGGTCGAGGTAGAAGCCGTAGCCGATGAGCAGGGCGCCGATGGCCAGGAACAGCGGCGGCATGACGCGCCGCGCGCGCCCCAGGAAGCGTTCGGACACGAAGCTGCCGAGGCCGGAGAACACCAGCATGCCGGTGATCAGCACCGAGGCCGATACCGTGGCATTGGACAGCGCCAGCATGAAGTGGGCGATGAGGCCGACCTCGACCATGATGTAGCCCAGGCCCAGGCAGGCGAAGTAGACGATGCCGAGCAGCAGGCCCGGCGTGCGGCTGGCGAAGCTGCGCCAGCCGAACACCACCGGGATGGCGATCAGCACCAGCCCGGCGAGGCAGGCGATGGCCAGCGTGGCCCACAGCAGCAGATAGCCCCACTCCTCCTGCAGCAGCTCCAGACGGTCGGTGATGCGCGGCAGGTCGCCCGGACGCAGGTAGGCGGCGAAATAGGGGTGGGCGTTGGTCAGCGGGCGCGTGTCGAAGACGTAGCGCCGCGCCATGTCGTCCCAGGCGCCGGGTGCGCTGTCGGCGTGGATCAGCGCCTGCCAGGCCGCGCGCGCCAGGGTGGTGGCCGGTACCGTGCCGTCACCGGGCGCCTCGTCGCTGGGGCCGTCGCTGGGCGCGGTGGGGTCGCTGGCCTCGTCGCCCGGTACGGAGGCATCGGCCGGCGCGGCGGTCGCCGGCCGGGCCTGGGACGCCACGGCCTTGGCGCCGCCCTCGCCGAACAGCTGTTCGCGGTAGCCATCCAGCACCCGGTCTGCAGCGTGCACGTCGAACACGTAGCCGGGCGAGTAGATCTCGTCGAAGGACATGGCCGAGGTGTGCTCGCGCAGCGCAGCCACCGTGGCGGCGTCGAAGCCGCCGCGCTGGTACAGCACGGTCGCGGTGGACAGGTAGCTGGAGGTGACGAAGAAGCTGTCGGCCAGCTTCGTCTCGCCCGCATCGCGCGCCGCCGCGACGAGGGTGGTGTAAAGCTTGAGCACCGACTTCGGCGGCTCTTCCTTGTTCCACAGGGTCACCGCCAGCACGCCGCCGGGCTTGAGCGCGCGCATGTAGCTGGCCATGGCCTCGCGCGTGTAGGCGTACTTCTCCACGATGGCGAAGCCGCCCGGATTGGACAGGCCGGCCGAATCGGCCAGCGACAGGTCGATCACGTCGTAGCGCCGTGCGGTGTGGGCAAGGAACAGGCGGCCGTCGTAGTCCACCACGCTGACCTTGGGATTGGCGAGCACGTCGCCGGTGAAGGCGCGCAGCGTGGGATCGTGGCGGAAGGCGTCAAGCACGGCGGGATTGCTCTCGGCCACGGTGACGTGGCGGGCACCGCTCTTCAGCGCCACGGCGGTGGAGATGCCGCCGCCGAACTGCACGATGAAGGCGTCCGCGTCGGGCTTCACCAGGTAGGGATAGATCATCGGCAGGTAGCGGAAGTACGCCGTCTGCTCGGCCGGCAGGTCGCGGATGATGCCGCTGGGGCCGTCGCTGTCGATGTACAGGCCGAGGTAGGCGTTGGCCGGCATCTGCGCCAGGTTCAGCGCCGCGTTGTCCGACAGCCCCGGAGCGAAGTGCAGGTAGGAGCTGGAATAGACCTCCAGATAGCCGAAGGGCGAGGCGCGCTCGTACACGCGCTGGTTGTCCGGAAACTTGCGCGCGTAGGCCACGCCCTTGTAGTCGGACACCGCGAGCTTGGGCAGGCCCAGCCGCGTCGGCACCTGGTAGTGCGCCAGCGCCGCCAGCACGGCGATCGCCGCCATCGCCAGCGCCGCGCGCGGGCGCGCCAGGCCGAGGAACCACAGCACGCCGCCGAGACCCGCCAGCAGCACCGGCACCACCACGAGGTTCTCCGGGCGCAGCAGGAACATCGCGCCGAGGAACAGCAGGCCGCACAGGCCCGAGCCGGCGAGGTCGGCAAAATACACCCGCCCGAACACGCGCTGGGCGCGCAGGAACACCGTGCCGAGGAAGGTGGCGCCGGCGAGGAAGGGCAGCAGGTACAGCATGAAGTTGGCGAACAGGCGCCACTTCTGCATGGGATCGGAGACGAGGAAGATCGCGTTGAAGGGCAACTGCTGCGCGGCGAGGTTGCTGCCCACGACCAGCGGTCCGAACAGCGCCAGCGCGCCCGCGATCACGCCCTGCCAGCGGCGCTCGAACCAGCCCTTGGCCACGCACATGACGGCGCTGGTGAGGCCGAAGCCGAGCATGGCCAGGCTCACCACCAGCGAGCCGAAGTGTGCCCAGCTGCCGACCGAGAACACGCGCATGATGCCGATCTGCAGGGCGATCACCGCGCCGGCAACGAGGCCCACGGCGGCGTAGAGCATCCAGCGGCGCGGGCTGGCGGCCCATTCGTCGGCGGGGAGGGAGGCGTTGGCGAGGGTCACGCGAAGTCCGTTGCGATGCGGGTGCGCTGGGCGCGGGGTACGGGGCGGGTGCGTCGCGTCCCGGGCGGTGGGGGCGAGGCGGTTCCGGACGTCGCGGCGCGCCGTCCGGGCCGTGGCCGCGTCCTTTCCGAGCGCGGCGGGGCCGCCCCGGACGGACGCCGGCCGGTTCGGTTACTTGCCGCCGCCGTTGTGGCTGCCGACGATGGCGTCGCCTTCCAGCTTGGTGAACGGGACGAAGGGCACGATCTTGCCGTTGTAGATGTCCGACCGGACGATCTTGGCCTCGCCCTTGTCGTTCACTTCCTTCACCACCTTCAGCACGTGCTGGGCGCCCGGCGGGCCGACCGGGATGACCATGATGCCGCCGGGCTTCAACTGCTGCAGCAGCGGCGGCGGCACGTGGTCGATGCCGCAGGTGACGATGATCTTGTCGAAGGGGCCGGCCTCGGCCCAGCCGTAGTAGCCGTCCGCCTGCTTGGTGGTGATGTGCTTGAACTCGCCGTAGCCGCGCGCGATGAGGTCGTCGTAGACGCCGCGCGTGCGCTCGGCCAGCGGCTTGATGATCTCGATGCTCCACACCTTGTCGGTGAGGTGGGCGAGGATGGCCGACTGGTAGCCCGAGCCGGTGCCGATTTCCAGCACCTTGTCGCCCTGCTGCACGTCCAGCGTGCTGGTCATGCGGCAGACCGCGTGCGGGCCGGAGATGGTCACGCCGTAGCCGATGTCGAGGAAGGCGTGGTCGTAGGCGTGGCTGCGGTTGACCTCGCGCACGAAGTCCTCGCGCGGCGTCATCAGGAAGGCGTGCTTGGTCTGCTCGTTGAGCAGGTCGTTGTTCTTGAGCAGGGCCTGGTAGCGGTCCCAGCGCAGGCCGAGGAACTTGGCGTCCTCGCCGCGGTTGGCGGTCATCCAGGCGACGAAGTTCTCCTTCGTGTCCATGGGCGGAACGAGGTCGAAGGTGAAGGCCTTGGGCACGTTGGCGAAGGCGCGGCGTGGCAGCAGGGCCTGGCCGGCCAGGGCGGCGGCACCGAGCAGAAAGAGTCGTCGATTGAGCATGGTCGTTGGGGGTGGGTGGGCAAGCGCCATAGCATAGCGCCCGGCGCGGCCGCAGGTCGGGTTTTTGCAGGGCGGTAAGCTGAATTTCCCCGGGCGGGGCCTCCGCCCGCGGCTTTTTCGCGGTTTTTGTGCGCTTGCGGCTTGGCGCCGCCGCAGTCATGCCCTACAGTCGCCGTGCCGTGGGCCCCCCACGCAATCCAACCAACCATCGAGCAGGAAGAAACGCTATGGCGAAGAGCAAGAAAGCAGCAAGCAAGCCGGCCGCCCCGAAGCCGATCAAGGAAGCCCTGAGCAAGTCGGGCCTGGTCGCCCACCTCGCCGAGGCGGCAGGCGTTGCCGCGCGCGACGTGCGCGCCGTGATGGCGGCGCTCGAGGGCGCGGTGCACGGCTCGGTGAGCAAGAAGGGTGCCGGCATGTTCACGCTGCCGGGCCTGCTCAAGATCACCGTGGTGAACGTCCCGGCCAAGCCCAAGCGCAAGGGCATCAACCCGTTCACCAAGGAAGAAGTGTGGTTCGCCGCCAAGCCGGCCACCGTCAAGGTGAAGGTGCGCCCGCTGAAGAAGCTGAAGGACGCCGCGGCCTGATCGCCGCACGCCACGCCTGAAGCACGCGAGGCCGGAAGGAGACTTCCGGCCTCGCTGCGTTTTGGGGCGTCTGCACCGTCGCGGGCGCCCCGCCCCGGTCCGCCCGCGGACCTGCGCGGAACAGCAGTTTGCCCCGGCACCCGCTGCGCGGCGCAGCCCGGGCGGGCCGACTCAGCGAACCGCGTGCCGCCTGGTGTTGGCCTCGAAGTAGGCCGGGTTGAGCGGTCGCGGCAGGTAGCGGCCGGCACCGCGCTCGGCGTGCAGCACGCCGTCGTCCCATACCAGCCTGCCGGCAGCGATCGTGCGCCGGGCGATGCCGCGCACGTTGCGCCCCTCGAAAATATTGAAGTCCACGTTCTGGTGGTGCGTCGCCGCGGAGATCGTGCGCGTGCCCGCCGGATCCCACAGCACCAGGTCGGCGTCGGCACCCACTTCCACCGCGCCCTTGCGCGGGTACAGGTTGAAGATGCGCGCGGCGTTGGTCGAGGTGGCGGCGACGAATTCGTGCGGCGTCAGGCGACCGCTGTTCACGCCGTAGTGCCACAGCACGGCCATGCGGTCCTCGATGCCGGCACAGCCGTTGGGGATCTTGCTGAAGTCGTCGCGGCCGGCGGCCTTCTGCGGCGCGCAGAAGGCGCAGTGGTCGGTGGCCGTGGTGTGCAGGTGACCGGCCTGCAGCGCCTGCCATAGCGCCTCCTGGTGCTCCCTGGCCCGGAAGGGCGGGCTCATCACGTGCGCCGCGGCGCGGCTGAAATCGGGGTCGCGGTAGACCGAGTCGTCGATCACCAGGTGCCCCGCCAGCACCTCGCCGAACACGCGCTGGCCCTCGCCGCGGGCGCGGGCGATGGCCTCCACCGCCTGGCGCGCCGAGTTGTGCACGATGTACAGCGGCACACCGATGACCTCGGCAATGCGGATGGCGCGGTTGGCCGCCTCTCCCTCCACCGCCGGCGGACGCGACAGCGGATGCCCCTCCGGCCCGGTGATGCCGCGCGCCAGCAGTTCGCGCTGCAGCTGGAACACCAGCTCGCCGTTCTCGGCGTGCACCGTGGGCAGCGCGCCCAGCTCGAGCGCGCGGCGGAACGAGTTCACCAGGATCTCGTCGTCCGCCATGATGGCGCCCTTGTAGGCCATGAAGTGCTTGAAACTCTGCACGCCGTGTTCCTGCGCCAGCACGCCCATGTCGCGGTGCACGGACTCGTCCCACCAGGTGATCGCGACGTGGAAGGCGTAGTCGGCGGCGGCCTTCTCCGCCCAGCCGCGCCAGGCACGGAAGGCCTCCATGAGGTTCTGCCGCGGATTGGGAATGACAAAGTCGATGATCGCCGTCGTGCCGCCGGCGAGCCCGGCCGCCGTGCCGCTGTAGAAATCGTCGCTGGCCACGGTGCCCATGAAGGGCAGTTCCATGTGCGTGTGCGGATCGATGCCGCCGGGCATCACGAGCAGGCCGCCGGCATCGACCACCTGCGCTCCGGCGGGTGCGGCGAGATCGGCGCTGATCTGCGCGATCCTGCCGTCCACGCAGAGTACGTCGGCGCGGTAGCTGTGTGTGGCATCGACGACGGTGCCGCCGCGGATCAGAAGGCTCATGCGCAGGCTCCTGTTGCTGGGACTGGATCGCTAACGTAGTGGCTCGGAGCGGGCGGCGCCAGCGCCCGGGGCGGCTCCGGTTCGGTGCTGCCGGCGGTCCGGCACGCGGTCCATCGGCGCGGCACCGGCTACTGCGGCGCCACGGCCGCGACGGTCGGCGCGCTGCGTGCGAGTTTCATCAACAGCGCATACACCACCGCCGAAATCGCCAGCCCGGCAAACCACGCATAGGTGTACAGCGTGGTGAAGAAGGCCGGCACGTCGGCAAAGGCGGAGGGGAGGGCGGTGTGCAGGAAGCCGGGCAGGTTGGGCAGCACGCCGCACAGGAGGGCGATCACGGCGGCCGGATTCCAGCCATTGCGGTAGGCGTATTCGCCGCGCTCGGCGAAGAGCTGTTCGACGTCGAGCCGGGTACCGCGCAGGAAGTAGTAGTCGACCAACATGATGCCGGCGACGGGACCGAGCAGGGCCGAGTAGCCGATCAGCCAGGTGAAGATGTAGCCGTTGGTGCTCTCCAGGATCTTCCAGGGCATGGCCAGCAGGGCGATGCCGGCGGTGATGAGCCCGCCGGTCGTGTAGCTGATGCGCCGCGGCGCGAGACTAGCGAAATCGTAGGCGGGGCCGACGAGATTGGCGGCCAGGTTCACGCACATCGTGTCGAGTGTGAGGATGAACAGCGCAACGCCTACGCCGACGCCGGTGAAGCGGCCCGACAGGTCCACTGGATCCCAGATCGCCTTGCCGTAGATCACCACGGTGGCCGAGGTGACCACCACGCTCATCAGGGCGAGCAGGCCCATGGGCAGGGGCAGACCGATCGCCTGGCCGAGCACCTGATCCTTCTGCGAGCGGGCGAAGCGGGTGAAGTCGGGGATGTTGAGAGCCAACGTGGCCCAGAAGCCGACCATGGCCGTGAGCGAGGGCCAGAACACGCTCCAGAACCGCCCTTCCTTGGCCGCGCCGGCCACGAACTGCGAGGGCGTGTGCATCATCGTGCCGAAGCCGCCGGCGCGGTCCACCGCCCACCACACCAGAAACAGGCACATGACGATCTTGATCGGCGCCGACCAGGATTCCAGCCAGCGGATCGACTCGGTGCCGTGCACGACGAAATACAGCTGCAGGACCCAGAACAGCAGGAAGCAGGCGAGTTGCCCGGCGTTGATGCCCAGCGCGGCGACGGGCTCGGCGTGCAGGGCGTTGCCGGTGAGGATGTTCACAAGAGAATAGATGGCCAGGCCGCCGAACCAGGTCTGGATGCCGTACCAGCCGCAGGCGACGATGGCGCGCAGCAGGGCGGGCAGGCGCGCACCGACCGTGCCGAAGGAGCTGCGCACCAGCACGGCGTAGGGAATGCCGTACTTCGCGCCGGCGTGGCCGATCAGCAGCATCGGCGCCAGCACGATGAGGTTGCCCAGCAGCACCGTCCCTACGGCCTGCCAGGGCGACATGCCCTGGTCGATCAGGCCCGCTGCCAGCGTGTAGGACGGGATGCACATCACCATGCCCACCCACAGCGCCGCGTAGTGGTACCAGGTCCAGGTGCGCTGCGCGGCCGTGGTGGGCGCGAGGTCGGCGTTGTGCAGGGCCGACGCGGCCATGGCGCTGTCGTTCATGCGCAGATCCTTGGGGGCTGGGGCTGTTGGAGAGATGAGAGCCGGTTACGCAGAGGGCGCGGAGGAAAGAAGAAGCAAGAAACGCAAAGTAAGACAAATCCATCAAAGAGCTTTTCTCGGCGAGTCTTTCTTGGCTTTTCCTTCGCGTCCTCTGCGTAACCGGCTTCGCTTTGACTATCCCATCGCGGCTCGTGTGGGAGAGGATCAAAGGCCGGCTACGCAGAGGGCGCAGAGGATAGAAGAAGCAAGAAACGCAAAGTAAGACAAACCCATCAAAGAGCTTTTCTTGGCGAATCTTTCTCGGCTTTTCCTTCGCGTCCTTTGCGTAAACGCCTTTGCTCTGGTTGGCGTAGCCCGCTCAGCCCTGATCCAACAAATCAAGCGGTCTTGCGCAGCGGGTTGTTCGGGTGCGTGGTCCAGTTGGCGTAGCCGCCCTGGTCCACACGCTCCATGGTGATGCAGTCCTCCACGGGGCACACGTGCATGCACAGGTTGCAGCCCACGCACTCCGCGTCGATGACTTCGAAGTGGCGCTTGCCGTCCTTCTCGCGCGTGATGGCCTGGTGCGAGGTGTCCTCGCAGGCGATGTGGCACAGGCCGCACTGCACGCACTTGTCCTGGTCGATGCGCGCCTTGATGTCGTACTGCATGTTGAGGAACTGCCAGTCGGTGACGTTGCCGATGGCCTTGCCTCGGAAGTCCTCGATGCGGCGGTAGCCCTTGCTGTCCATCCAGTTCGACAGGCCCGCGATCATGTCCTCGACGATGCGGAAGCCGTAGTGCATGGCCGCGGTGCAGACCTGCACGGTGCCCGCGCCGAGGGCGATGAACTCGGCCGCGTCGCGCCAGGTGCCGATGCCGCCGATGGCCGAAATGGGCCGGCCCCGGGTCTCCGCGTCGCGAGCGATCTCCGCCACCATGTTCAGCGCAATCGGCCGCACCGCCGGGCCGCAGTAGCCGCCGTGCGTGCCCTTGCCGTCCACCGTGGGCGTGGGCGCCATGAGGTCGAGGTCGATCGAGGTGATGGAGTTGATGGTGTTGATCAGCGACACCGCGTCGGCGCCGCCGCGGAAGGCCGCGCGCGCCGGATGGCGGATGTCGGTGATGTTGGGCGTCAGCTTGACGATGCAGGGCAGGCGCGAGTGCTGCTTCACCCAGCGCGCCACCATCTCGATGTACTCGGGCACCTGGCCCACGGCCGAGCCCATGCCGCGTTCGCTCATGCCGTGCGGGCAGCCGAAATTGAGCTCGACCGCGTCGGCGCCGGTGTCCTCCACCATCGGCAGGATGGATTTCCAGCTCTGCTCGTCGCAGGGCACCATCAGCGACACGATCATGGCGCGGTCGGGCCAGTCGCGCTTGACCTGGCGGATCTCGTCGAGGTTCACCCGCAGCGGGCGGTCGGAGATCAGCTCGATGTTGTTGAGCCCGGCGATGCGCTGGCCGTTCCAGGCCACCGCGCCGTAGCGCGAGCTCACGTTCACCACGGGCGGATCCAGGCCAAGGGTCTTCCACACCACGCCGCCCCAGCCGGCCTCGAAGGCGCGGATCACGTTGTAGGCCTTGTCGGTCGGCGGCGCGCTGGCAAGCCAGAAGGGGTTCGGCGAGCGCACGCCGAGGAAGTTGCTGGAAATGTCAGCCATGGCGGTGATCCGGGTTCAAGAGCCGTTTACGCAAAGGGCGCCAAGTAGCGGCGGCAAGGCACGCGGAGGAATCAAAGGCCGTTCACGATGCGCACGATTCCGCGCTTCAGGAGCGGTTCGTTGAAATTTAGCAACAAGCCGAGCTTCAAATTGCAGCATCGCAGATAGGTCAGCAGCTGCGCTTCGTGCGTCGGCAGCAGGGTGTCCACTGATTTCAGTTCCACGATCACCAGTCCCTCCACGAGCAAATCGAGTCGAAACGCGCCTGGAATCTGCAAGTCCTTGTAGCGAACACTGGCTTGGACTTCGGTGTCCACGCGCATGCCCTGCAGTCGAAGCTCGTGCGACAGAGCGTGCTGATAGACCGACTCCAGCATGCCCGGCCCCAAGGCGCGATGCACTTCGATGGCGGCGCCAATGATCCGGCGCGAGCAGTCGTTTTCATCCATGCTTCGCGACCTTGCGGCGTGGTCTTTGCGTTCTCCGCGTAATCGCTTTTCTATCGCTGCCGCAGCGCGCGGTCGATGGCCCGCGCGGCGCGCTTGCCGTCCTCCACCGCCTGCACGGTGAGGTCCACCTTGCCGCCGACGCAGTCGCCGCCGGCCCAGACGCCGGGCAGGGAGGTTGCGAACTCCGCGTTCACGGCGATGCGGCCCCGGTGCGTCTGCAGCAGCTCGGCACCGTCGCCGTCGGCCGGCAGCACCAGGGTCTGGCCGATGGCCTTCAGCACCGTGTCGGCGGCGAGGCTCAGCCGGTCGCCGGTGCCCATGAGGCGCCCCTCGCCGTCGAGTTGCGTGTACTCGAACTCGATGCCCGCCAGCACGCCGTCGCGGGCGATCAGGCGGCGCGGCTGCGCCCACTCGATCACGCTCACGCCCTCGGAGCGGGCGAAGTCCTGCTCCACCGCCGTGGCGCTCATCGATGCCGCGCCGCGCCGATAGACCAGGGTCACCGACTCGGCGCCCAGGCGCTTGCTCTGCACGGCGGCGTCGATGGCGGTGTTGCCGCCGCCGATCACCACCACGCGCCGGCCGACCGGCAGGGTGGCAAGGTCCGCGCACTGGCGCAGTTCGGCGATGAAGTCCACGGCGTTGCGCACGCCGGCGAGGGTTTCGTCGGGAACGCCCAGTGCGTTCACGCCGCCGAGACCCAGGCCGAGGAACACGGCATCGTGCTCGCGGCGCAGGGCGGCCAGCGACAGGTCGGCGCCGAGGGCCTGACCGCAGCGGATTTCGATGCCGCCGATCGACAGCAGCCAGTCGATCTCGCGCTGGGCGAAGCCCGGCACCTTGTACGCGGCGATGCCGTATTCGTTGAGGCCGCCCGCCTTGTCGCGCGCCTCGTAGATCGTCACGCGGTGCCCGGCGCGCGCCAGGGCGTGGGCGCAGGCCAGCCCCGCCGGCCCCGCCCCAACCACGGCCACGTGGCGACCGCTCTCGGCCGCGCGCTGGAACAGCGCCGTGTCGGTCTCGAACACCCAGTCGGTGGCATGCCGCTGCAGCGCGCCGATGGCGACCGGCTCGGCGGCGTCCTTGTGCCGCACGCAGGCGCCCTCGCAGAGGATTTCCGTGGGGCACACCCGCGCGCACATGCCGCCCAGGGCATTGGCATCGAGGATCTTGTGCGCCGCGCCGCGCAGGTTGTCCGTGGCGATGGCGCGGATGAAGCCCGGGATGTCGATGCCGGTGGGGCAGGCCTGGATGCAGG
>Ga0208826_1001521_pt1 | contig 19306 bp, 9 predicted proteins | sample AD_UKC115_MetaG_FD_184451 | JGI IMG/M metagenome (GOLD analysis project Ga0208826, IMG submission 184451) | Active sludge microbial communities of municipal wastewater-treating anaerobic digesters from Hong Kong - AD_UKC115_MetaG (SPAdes)... | ecosystem: Engineered > Bioreactor > Anaerobic >...
ATATTTTCCCAACGCTTATTGATTTGCTTGAGTTGAATATCGATCCTCGATACCGTTTCGATGGTATAAGCTTAAAGCCTGTTCTGCTGAATCAGACGGGTACCGATCGCATGTTTATCGTGCAACAAGGAACCCATGTCAATCCGGCTAAATACAATTCCTGTGTAGTCTGGAACAATTGGAGGTTAGTAGGGAAGGACGAATTGTACGATATTACGACAGATGCTGGGCAACTGACTAATCTGGCACAGCAGCGACCAGAAATCGTAAGTCAAATGAAAGCTTATTATGAAAACTGGTGGTTAACAGTTTACAGTGCAAATGCAAAATATATTCCCCTGGTAGTCGGCGATCCTGCATCAAATCCGGTTATTTTATCTTCATCCGATTGGATAGGGGCGGGACCCAATACCCAGTGGGATATTGCGCTTGCTAAAGATGAACCGAACGGATATTGGGTAATCGATGCGAAAGTCGGAGGAAAATACAGAATTGAACTGAGTCGATGGCCCTTCCATTTAAATCGCAGTTTGACTGTAATGGGACCTTCGATGACTGTTGGTGGAACAAGTATCCGTCCCGGCAAAGCACTTGCTATAGTATCTGGTTGTGTGTCGTTGAATAGTAAAAATCCAGTGGAAGCGGTGTCCCAGACTATTGATGCGACGAAAATTACAATTGAGATGGATATCCCTGCTGGATTGAATACACTAAAAGCATTTTTTAAAGATAAGGAAGGAAATTATATTTGTGGAGCATATTATGTGAAAATTGAAAAAGTATTCTAAGAAAAAATCTAATTTATTATGAACAAAATCAAGTTGATAAAAAATGTACTTCCCCTGATTATATTCTTGTGGTTCATGAATAGTGCTTCCATTGGGCAGACCGTATCTGGAAAGGTAACTGATGCGGACACTCATGAAGAATTGATTGGTGTAACTGTCATGGTCAAAGGAACAAATATCGGAGTGATCACAGATATTAACGGGATGTACAAAATATCGGCGAGCAAAGGGAATACATTGGTATTCAGTTATGTAGGCAAGGAGAATGTTGAAATCGTGGTGACATCGGCAGTACATGATGTTGCTTTAAAGGATAAAACGGTTTCGATTGATGAAGTTGTTGTGGTAGGTTACGGTTCCCAGAAAAAAGAAAGTGTAGTAGGAGCTATTTCCAATGTAAAGGGAGATGAGATAGCCAGAATTTCTGGAGTAACGAATGTGTCTAACGCACTTTCGGGGATAGTTCCGGGTTTAACTACCCTCAATTACAGTGGAAAACCTGGACAAGATGAAGCTCAGTTGCTGATTCGCGCCAAATCAACATGGAATGGTATGGAACCGCTGATTCTGGTCGATGGAATCGAACGAGACATGAATAACCTCGATGCCAATGAGATAGAATCCATTTCCATTTTGAAAGATGCTTCCGCAACTGCCGTATTCGGGGTACGGGGTGGAAACGGTGTTATCCTTGTTACAACTAAACGCGGACGGGAAGGCAAACCTGTAGTGCGGATGACTGCCAACGCGGGAGTTAAGAATGTATCGAAAGTTCCTGAGTATCTCAATTCATATGAAGCTCGCTGGTTGCGTAATCAAGCAATTGAAAATCAGCTTCCTGTTGACCCTTCCACTTGGGGATACATTACACCTGTGGCAGAATTGAAACATTATAGAGATCAGGATCTTCCTTATCAGTACCCTGATGTCAACTGGCAGGATGAAATGCTGAAGAAGCAGGCGTGGACACAAAAAATTAATTTAGACATTCGTGGAGGAACAAAATTTATGAAATATTTTAGCTCTATTTCATATTTATATGACGGGGATATTCTGAATTCCCAGGATTTCGGACAGGGCTATATCCCTAAAAACGACTATTCCAGATTTAATTTTCGTTCAAACTTCGACTTTTTGCCTACCAGCACTACTACTTTCAGCGTTGATATCGATGGTGCTTCCGGAAAGGAGCATACGATGGGTGCTCCGGCTTATTTGATCTGGCTCGGAGTATATGGCAAGGGACCGGATGATTATCCTATCCGATACGAAGATGGCATTTTTGCCAACAACTTGGCTGGCTACAATATGGAGAATCCTGTGGAACTCTTAAATTATGGGGGAATGATAACGGAAACCCGAACAGATGTTAATACTACTTTTTCACTGAATCAGAAATTAGACTTTATTACCAAAGGATTGTCGTTTAATGGCAGGGTAAATTTTCAGAATTACTATTATTCGCAGGGTCCTAATATCGCCGAATCAAGGATGGTTACCAAATATGTGGACTGGCGAAGCGGTACGGAAGTATGGAATTATCCGATCGCTTATCTGAATTCCAAACACGGATTCAATTTCATTCCTCAAAAGGCGATAATCGACACCGAAAAAGCCAAGACGAATGTGTATCAAAATTTGATGTATCAAATGTCAGTCGACTATAGCCGAAATTTTACTGGAGGGCATGATGTTACTGGATTATTTCTGTTCAAAAGAAGAGAATACTCAATTGGATCCAATTTTCCTTCTTACAGGGAAGAATGGGCAACTAGGTTGACTTACGGTTATAAAAATACGTATTTGTTTGAAACAAACGGTGCGTACAATGGTTCGGAAAAATTCGACAGGGGACATAAATTTGGTTTTTTCCCTTCTATAGCGGGAGGTTGGGTGTTTTCTAATGAACCATTTATGAAAAGCATGAAAAAATATATAGACTTTATTAAATTTCGGTATTCATGGGGGAAAGTCGGAAGCGATAATAACATTCCTAAGTGGTTATATGTCACCCAGTGGAAACAGGTAACAAACAGTGCCAAAATCGGTTATCCTAACGCTACCGTCCCGCCTTATACTTCATACGACATTAGCAATATTGGAAATCCGAATGCGCGTTGGGAAACCGCTACAAAAAACGACATTGCGTTTGAGGGTGTTTTCCTGTCGAATTTCCTGTCGGTAAACTTTGATTATTACTGGGGCAGACGGGATGATATCTTCATGAGTGCGGAACAACGAAATATTCCGCCTTGGTTCGGTGCCGATCCCGTTGCTGCTAATATTGGAAAAACCAAAGAAAAGGGCTGGGAACTAGAAGTGAAAATCAGGGGAACAACCTCGCAGAAACTTAATTATTTTGCTTCGGCAGCAATTTCGTATGCTAAAGATGAAGTGATTTATGAAGAAGACCCCTACTTGTTGCCTCTTTATCAGAAAAATGAAGGATATCAGATCGGACAAACCCGCAGTTATCTGAATGAAGGAGTTATTCAGTCATGGGATGAAATGTACACCGGAGTCATGTGGCTAAACAATCCACAAGCAATGCCCGGTAATTTTCGGCAGATTGACTATAATGCCGACGGCTACATCGATGCGAATGATGTGGTGCCTTATGGATATCCAGACCATCCGCAATATTCCATGAATTATTCCATAGGCTGCGATTACAAAGGATTTAGTCTATTAATTCAGATTTATGGAACAACTAATTCTACGTTAGAAGAATCTATATACGAATTTAGCTCTCCTTACTACGCATCAGTGGTTGACAGACAGTTGTATAATGATATATGGCTTCCTGGATACCCCAGAAGTGGTTCATACCGTCATCCCTCTTTCATGTATTCCGCTAATAATATTGGGAACTATAAATATAAAGATGGTACTATGTGGCGACTGAAGAATGTTGAATTGGCTTATCAGTTCCAGAATAAATTTCTGAAAGAACTCGGCGTAAACTCTGTGAGAGTATTTTTAAATGGTCATAATCTTTGGTTGTATTCTCATCTAAATGAAGACAGGGAAACTGGAGGAACACGTATTAATGATAACGTGTTAAAATACCCAATGACAAAAACATATAACATGGGATTTAATATACAATTCTGACACTTTTAAATTGAATCAAAAATGGAACGATCAAATATAATACGAATAGGTGGTATTTTAATGGCTATTTCATCATTGTTGATTTCCTGTGAAGATTACTTAGATAAAACCCCAGCTTCAGACCTGACGGAAGAACAGGTTTTCGGAAACTACAAAAAATTCCAGGGGTTTGTAGATCTTTTCTATGGAGACAAACGGTTAATACATTATAATCAAGCTTTAACATCTTCGCTTGATCTTGGAGATGATGTCGACTGCAATAAAAATTTCACCGTTACCTATAATATTCCTCATGGAAATTATTGGTGGGTATGGCAAAACTATCATCAGAATATCTTTAATCAACATGATGAATCCATAGATCCTGCCGTACGTTCAGGTATCTGGACTGCTGGCTGGTATAATATCCGGAGAGCGAATATGGGACTGCACTACTTCAATCTGCTACTTGAAGCTACTGATGAAGAACGAAATCTCATCAAAGGGCAGTTGTATTTTTTCCGGGCTTGGAATCATTTTGAAATTGCCCGTAGCTGGGGCGGTCTTCCGTATATTGATAAATATTTGAATCCGGATGATGAAATGCATCTTCCTCGTCTGAGTTATCACGAAACCCTAATGAAAGTGGTACAAGACCTGGATAGTGCGATTGCTTGTCTGCCTGTGGATTGGAATGAAACGGTGCAGGGACAGCAAGCATTCAATTCATGCGTGGGACGGGTAACCAAAGGTGCGGCACTTGCCACAAAATCGCGTGCTTTGTTATATGCTGCCAGTCCGCTTGCCACAAAATTGAGAACAGGCAACCCTGTCTACGATAATGAATTACTTATCGAATCAGCAAAAACTTCGTGGGAAATAATCAAATTGGCTCAACAGGGTGTATATGAACTTGTTCCTTGGTCACAGTACCGGGAAAATTTTGCCAGCAACAAAACTGGAAGTAATACGATCTGGAATAAGGAACTGATCTGGACACGTTTGAAAAATGCTACAGGTCCCGATCAGATCAATAACGGAATGGGACGTATCCATAATAGTCAGCGTTTTGGAGGTAATGGTGTAGTCACCTGCCCTACGCTCAATATGGTTGAGTTATATGAAACTGCAACAGGATATCCGATCGATGATGCGCCTGCCGGTGATTATAATCCGTTAAATCCATGGGTAAACCGTGATCCGCGTTTTCTCTCCACCATCCTTGTTGACGGTGTTAAATGGGTGGCATCACAGAATAATGATGATGCTTACATTCAGCTTTACTCCTCGGGAGGAACCAGTGCGTCAGGAGCTGGTCTGGATATGGATCCGGGAACAACTTCCGGTTCAATTTCCGGCTTCCTGATCCGAAAATATATTCCGTATGGAGTAAATAACAAGGACAAGCAGTGGTCGCAGTATCGTTTCCAGGTGCCTTTTATCCGTCTTGCTGAAATTTATCTGAACTATGCGGAAGCAGTGAATGAGGTGTACGGACCAAAAACGATTCCTCCTTTTGCTGCTATGACAGCAGAAGAAGCTGTTAATACGGTACGTCGCCGAGTAAAACTTCCAGTGGGTGAAGATATAAGAAAACCGGTAGAATTGTTTATTTATGGGAATGCATCTCTTCCTGATGTTCCTCAAAAATACACCGTATCAAAAGAACTGTTTCGTGAAAGAATCCGCAACGAACGTTCAGTGGAACTGGCTTATGAAGGTCATCGCTGGTTTGATTTGAGAAGATGGTATGTAGCGCATCTGCCTAAATATAAAATAAGGTATAAATGCATATTTGATAAAAACCATACTTTCTTTAGAAAAGAAGTATTGTTTGAAGGAATATTTGAGGAGAAACACTACTGGTTGCCTTTCAATAGAAAAGATGTGAATCAGTATGAAGGATTTAAACAAAATCCCGGTTGGGAATAAAATTAACCTTATTAATCAATATTTGATATGAATCAATCGAAAGTAATATTATTTTTCTTATTAGCCGGATTTTTATTTGTTACCCAGAATATTTCTTCCCAGAAAAAAGCGAAAGAACGTACCATTACAGTTTCGTCCACAATTATCGATCCGGCTGGGAATCCAGTGAAAAACGCTGTTGTCTATGCTCAAGAGGGCAAAGTAATAGCTGTCAGTGATCAATTTGGTGAATTCTCTGTTGTAACCGGTGTAAATGATGATTTGCTCATCGAAGCTTCTGGTTTTGAATCGCGACTTGTTCCGGCTTCGGAAGTCAACAATAAGAATATCGTCTTGATGGTTACACCCTTTTTTCTCGGGGAAAAAGATAAAGTGATCGTTCCGTTCGGTGAACTTAATAAGAGGCATGTGACGGGAGCCGTAACTGAAATCAATGTGAAAGATATTGAAGACCGGTATTCCGCGTGGAATTATGCTTCGTTGCTGAAGTCCGAAGGCTTTGGCCTTATCGGAGCTAATAATGTTCGCGGAAACGGATATACCATCATCATCGACGGTTTTGTCCGTGATGGCAATTCGTCAGTATCCGCGCTGAGCGATCTCATCAATGTTTCTGAAATTGAAAAAATAACTGTGCTGAAAGACGTAACTTCCCGCTTGCTTTACGGATCGTTGTCCGACGCGGGCATCCTGATGATCACTACCCGCAGGGGAGAGGCCAATAAACGGAAAATTAACGTGAAATACGAAGGATCGATCGGATATCCGCTAGCTTATCCTAAATACCTGGGTGCCGCCGAATACATGTATCTGTATAATGAAGCATTGAAAAATGACGGACTTCCAGCTCGCTATACAGATGATGAAATCCAGAATACGAAGGAAGGTATTGATCCGGTACGGTATCCAGATCAAGAGTATTACAACAATCTTTTTTTGAGAAAGACCAAACCCCAAAACAGGGTCTCAGCTGAATTTAGCGGAGGGAACAACACCACTTGTTATTACTTGAACTTCGGCTGGTATAATACTAAGTCAATTCAAAAGATGGGAGAGGCTGACAAACAAACAACCAATCGTTTCAATGTACGTAGCTCAATAGATGTTAAAGTTAACGATTACATAAAAGTGAATGTCGGGGCGCTGGCATATTTTAACGCTTATCATGGTGCAAATTACAAGAATCAGGATTTCTGGAAGCTGTCTACGTCTGAACGTCCAAATGCCTATCCTTTCCTCATCCCGATCGAACGGATTGTAATTGCTGACCGCAAGCTAGTGGACGATGCTTTTGCACAGAAGTCGGTAATTGACAATCAGTATTTGTTGGGCGGTACGTCTTTGTTTACTCAGAATATTTATGGTGATTTACTACTGGGCGGATACAAAAATATAATTGACAGAAATTCCGAGTTGAATATCGGATTTGATTTTAACCTTTCAAAGTTATTAGGAGGATTGACATTCAAGAGCTATTTCGGATATGATAATTATAATACATACACGATTTCACAGAATAATTCGTACGCAGTGTATGAGCCCACTTATTTAGCAGATGATAGCATTTCCGTTAAGGCCATCGGTATCAATAATTTTGTTGGCTCTCAAGAAATAGGCAGCATTAGTTTTTATCGACGCCTTGGGTGGTCGAATGCACTGAATTATACAAAAAAACTGGGTGATTTGCACGATATAAATATTACGGCGATGTCCTTGTTAAGCACATATAAGCAAAACGATTCAATATATACAGAAAAAACGATCAATTTCGGTTTTCGGGCAAATTATATGTTCAATAATCGGTATATCGCTGAGGCGGATGGCGTGCTGGCGGGTTCGTCGCGTTTTGCAAAGGAAAAACGCTGGGGTTTTTCACCGGCTGTAGGTTTGGGGTGGATCCTTTCTGAAGAAGATTTTCTAAAAAACTCAAATCATATCGATTTCTTGAAACTGAAAGCTTCGTATGGAAATACCAAAACGGATTATGATGGAATGCTCAAAAACAATTATCATTTGTATCAAAATGTATACAATGTTGGCGGAAATTTTAACTATGGGGACGGACTCGGACAAAACGGTTATCTAGTTGTGCAGATTGGTAATCCAGCTATTTCGTGGGTACAAAGGAACGAATTGAATGTCGGTGTGGAAGCTTCGCTTTTCAAGAAAGTATTGTTTGTGGAAGTTAATTATTTTAATAGTACTCGTTTCGATGAAGTTCAGAAATTAACCAATACTTATCCGCAATTTATGGGTGGATCGGACTTCATAGCTTATGAAAATTATGCCAAAAGAGTTCAACAGGGCTTTGAAGCAGATATAAAGTTCTCAAAACAATTCGAAAATTTCCGAATTGGCGTAGATTTCAATGTCATCAATCTGGTACCTACCCGCTTACTGATTGACGAACTTGATTACGGACCGGAACATGAATATCGACAACGAAAAGGAAAAGCCAACGATGTGATTTTTGGACTTATAGCAAACGGTTTATATACGCAGGAAGAAATTGACAAGATCAACGACCCATTGGATCAAACTGTTCCCAAACCGACTTTTGGCGAAGTAAAGGCAGGTGATATTAAATATGTCGATCAAGATAATAACAAAATCGTCGATGAAAACGATATTAGACCAATCGGGAATACTCAGCCACGCTTCAATTACGGGCTTCGACTCATGCTTGACTACAAGAATTTCAGTCTGTTTGTATTCGGGATGGCCGAAACTGGATATCACCGGATTATGAACAACGATTACAATTGGGTATATGGGGAAATGAAATATCCGACTTATCTCGTAAACCGATGGGCTTATGATCCGTCGCTGAACGTAGATACACGAGCTACGGCAACTTATCCGAGACTAACGACCAAAAATAATACAAATAATTTCAGAAGTTCAACTTTCTGGCTGACCGAAAGAGATTATTTTAGCATTCCGGCTATCCAGCTTTCATATGCCGTTCCTCAAAAACTACTCAAAGAAGTGTTTCTAAAACAATTTTCAGTGTATGCCCGCATCGATAATTTGCTGACACTCTCGAAAGATAAGTACGCAACATTGAATGTGGGAAGTTCTCCTCAGTTGAGAATGTATAGTATTGGTATTAAGGCAGGTTTTTAAACGATTAATAATAAACATTATGAAACAGTTCAATATAATCAGACAGGTATTTGCTTTGACCGTCAGTGCGTTGCTGATCCTGTTATTTCTTGGTTGTGACGAATTTCTGACACCTGACAAAGATAATGTATATCTTGAAACGGAAATCTTAAAAGATCCTTCTATGGCGGAAGGAATCTTACTCAAGGCATATTCCGGTGTTCCAGCTATTTCTAACTTCTCGGAAGTGGCAACTGATGATGCAGTTTCCAATGATAATGCAAATAATTTCCGGCTTGCAAGCACTGGAGAATGGAAATCGACCAACAATCCGTTTAGCGTGTGGAATAATTCTTATACCAATATCGCTTACGTAAATTTATTTCTCGATGTGGTGAATAAAGTAACATGGTCGTATAAAAGCGAATGGCAGAATGAAAACTTTAGAAAACGGCTGACTGCTGAGGCGTATGCATTGAGGGCTTTATACCAGTTTCGTTTGCTTCAGGCGCATTCAGGTTACGATGCGGATCATAATTTACTAGGATTCCCTATTTTAGATAAATCAATCAAAATTAGCGACGACTGGAAATCTATGCGTCGTGAAAGCTATGACAATTGTGTAACTCAGATTCTGAGCGATCTCGAAATCGCTATTGAAGGACTGCCAGATGTATACGCTGATGCGGATGCTTCTGATCCCAACAAAGCTTTGAAGGACGCGGTATACGGTAGCCGCTTTGTAAACAGAATCAATAAACGAGTTGCGATGATGCTCAAAGCCAGAACATTGTTGCACGCTGCTAGTCCAGCATTTAATCCAATGAATAATAAAGCGAAATGGGTTGCTGCTGCCGATGTTGCTGCTGCCATTATTGATGCATACGGGGGATTAACCAAACTTGCTAATTCGAGACTTGAATACTATCTCAACGAAACATGCACCGATATTTTGTGGCGTATGGATTATACCAATTCCAGATCACTGGAAGAAGATAATTTTCCTCCTTCGCTATATGGAAAAGGTCGCGTTAATCCGACTCAGAACTTTGTGGATGAATTTCCTACTATCAATGGTGTGCCGATTAACCTAAATCCGGCTAATTACGATATCACGCAACCGTATAAAAACCGGGACCCGCGTTTGGCTAAATATGTAATCTATAATGGATCAAGTTTTAAAGGTAATGTCATCAATACCATCGATGGACCAAAAGATGGTGTCAATATGTTAGCCGGTACTTCTACACGTACTGGTTATTACCTTAAAAAATTATTGAATAGCAATGTGAACCTAACGCCGGGGAACATCATCAATCAACGCCATTTTGTTACCCTGATGCGTTATACGGAAGTTTTTTTGATGTATGCTGAAGCGGCTAACGAAGCTTGGGGCCCGGACGGTACAGGTACCCATGAATATTCGGCCCGGCAGGTCATTGCAAAAATACGAGAAACAGCCGGTATTACGACTGATAATTATATAGCCACAGTGACGACACTTGAAGATATGCGACAACTCATCCGTTCCGAGCGCCGGATTGAATTATCTTTTGAAGGGTTTCGGTTCTGGGATATCCGCAGGTGGAAAGACATTGCTAAAATGAAAGAGACAGCTAAAGGAACCATGGATGGAGGAATTTCTGCTATAGATGTAGAAAAGCGGATGTACAACGATTTCATGATTTACGGACCAATTCCTGACTCCGAATTTAGAAAAGGATTGGTACAAAATGAAGGTTGGTAATTTCTTAAAATTAATGTTAAAATTAATGAGTATGAAAAAGATATTTTTTTTCTTAATGATAATCGGATTATCGGCATGCTATAATCAAGAAAAAATGTTTGATGATTATGATATCCAGTCTGTTTATTTTCCGTTTCAATATCCAGTAAGGACCTTGTCGCTTGGCAATGACCGACTCGACAATTCACTGGATAAACAACATAAATTTCACATTGGCGTGTGCGTTGGTGGTTTGTATATGAAAAACACAAAAAACTGGACTGTTAATTTTGAGGTGGATAATACGCTTGTTTATCAGTATCTGGTAAATGCTAACGGAGATACCCTGAAAGTCCTTCCGACAGAATATTATACCTTGAATCCGGCTGCTACCGTAAACATACCGAAAGGTTCTTTTTCGGGATTGATTGAGGTGGAACTTACTGATGCTTTTTTCCAGGATCCTGTTGCAATCAAAGGTAATTATGTGATCCCCCTGAAGATTGTAAGCTCGCCAAATGACGTGGATATTCTGCGTGGTACAGTAGCTGAAGGAATAACTAATCCGAATATCCATTTGACTTCCGATTGGTCAGTATTGCCAAGGGATTATACTTTGTTCGGCATCAAATATGTTAATCCGTATCACGGAACATGGCTCAGAAGGGGAAAGATGCTGGTTAAAAATGTTGCCGGTAACATTTTGAATATAGTAATATATCGGGCAAATTATGTAGAATTTGATATGCCGGTAAAACTGACCACCACAAAACTAAATCAAGTAACCGGGACGTTAAATGTTGAAAATGAAACCTGGAATATTTCGCTAACCGTTGATAATGATAAAAATATCGTGATAAAATCACTTATTGGCTCTCCTATTACGGTGAATGGCATGGGAAAATATGTGGAAAACGGCGATACCTGGGGCGGTACACCTGAAAATCCGACTCCACGTGATGTTTTACATCTGCAATATTCTTATACACGCTCCAACGGAAATATCTGCGAGGTTTTTGATACTCTTGTGTTTCGCGACAGAGGAATAAAAGTCGAAGAAGCAAGACCTGTGCTGAAATAAGGTGAAGTCTAAAATATAGCAAATGTTTAATTAAGTATATATAAACAAAAAAAGTAAAAAGTAAATATGCATTATATCTGTAAAATAATATTTTCTCTTGCTGTATATAATTTTTTCATAGCATCTTCATGGACACAGACTGTTAATATGCATCTCTGGGCAACAGGAGAAAACCACAATGTTACAGTGAAAACTGTCCCCCTGCTGGATAATTATACGATCCGGGCGAATGGAGATGATGTGTTTAACCGGTATGGAAGCGATTCACGTATTAAAACAGATGCTACAGGTTTTTTTTATACGAAAAAAATAAATGGAAGATGGTGGCTTATCGATCCTGATGGTTATGCCGGAGTCAATATGGCTGTTACCAGCATGCCCGACATGACTGAAAGCAAAGCAAACTGGGCGTACAGCTTGTTACGAAAAAATGGTTATAATGGCACGGGTAATTTTTTATCAAAGGAAGATATGACGAAAAGACTTTTCAATGAAAAATCATTTGAGAAAATGTCATATACGCGACGTAAGAATTTTTTTCAAAATTACCGAATTCAACGACAATCTGTTTATTCGACGCCTGAGGCAGTGAAAAAAAATCCGCAGAATTATATAACAGTTTTCGATCCGGAGTTTGAAAGTTTCGCTGACAATTTTGCATCTTCGTTTACGAATTACAGGAATGAGCGTGATCTGTTGGGCTACTTTTCGGATAATGAGATCAATTTTACCGAAGATCAGCTAAAACTTTTCCTGACTGTACTTCCGAATACTGACCCGAACTACCAGGCGGCAATAAATTATCTGGATACGAAAGGATTGGATAAGAATTGGGTTATTGCAAACTATGATCATATTCCTGATATCCGAAATGAGTTTCTGACTTTAATCATGGATCGCTATTTCAGTGTAGTGACAGCTGCGATCCGAAAATATGACCCGAATCATCTTTACCTGGGAACTCGGCTTCACGGCAAACCACGGGATTCGGAGACGGTAGTTACAGTAGCCTCAAAGTATTGTGATATTGTTTCGGTGAACTATTATAATTATGTTTTCCCGAGGGATCAGATATGTAACCCTGCGAAATGGGGAAAATGGTTGCAGAAGTATGACAAACCGGCTATGGTGACTGAGTTTTATGCAAAGGCCTATAATGCTTCCTATCCAGAACAACCGGGCGCTGGATTTTATACAGATGACCAAAACGGCCGAGGAATATTTTATCAGAGCACGTGTCTTGATCTCATTCGTTCTGGATATTATGTGGGCTGGCAGTATTTTCGTTGGCAGGATGATCCGCCCCCCGCTTTCTCTAACAAGGGTATAGTAAATTCAAATGATGAGGAATATACTGACATGACGGCTTATATGGAAGAACTTAACCGGCAAGTGTATTATCTGATTGATTATGTAGATGGAAATACATATGAGGACAATGCCCATGAAATAATTCTGCCGGTTTATGAAGATACATTCATCCAGATATCCGGTTCTGATCAAAGCGATGTACAGGGAAACAATTCACGGCTTTCCCTCTCTGTGTCTCCATCTTCCAGTGGGGTGAGGGAAATCTTTTTGAAATTTGATTTGCAACAGTATTATGATTCGTTGCATAAAATTGCGGATGCAAAAATACGGTTGTATTATCTTTCTGGCGATAATAATCAGAAATTGACTGTTTATGGCGTGAAAGACAACAACTGGAACGAACAGGAACTTAGCGGAATATCTGCTCAGGCATCATCCGGCCTACGGGACGGATATGGTAAGGGCAGAATGAAAACTTTCGATGTTTCGGGAATAAATACACCCATATATCTCAATGTGAGAAACTGGTTGCTTGGGGAAATAAGTACTCCAATCGTAACATTTCGCATCGTTTCTGAAAATCCAAGTTTATATGCTTCTTACTGGGCTTCGAAGGAATATGAGGATACGCTATTGCGTCCAGTATTGATATTGACTTTAAAAAATGATGAAACCACGGCGTTACCGGTTAACCAACAGTTTCCGGATGTTAATATTGTGGTGAGAAACCAACATTTATATGTAACTGGTTTAAATGAAACTGCTTATTATGAGATAATTTCTTTATCGGGGCAAACACTTCAGTCAGGAAAAATTAAAAGGGATGCCACTCTACCGCTTAAGATAGGGAAAGGAATTTATATAGTTCGTCTGCGGTCAAATGAAGTATTAATCACTAAAAAAATTAAAATATTATGAAGAGAAACAGACATGTATTACTAACCACTGTTTTGTTAGTATTTACGTTATCGGTATTAGCCGAAAATCGTATTGATATTGACTTTACACGGGATTCCACATTTTGGAAAAATAAATTTCCGGTTATGTCGTGGAATACCAATCAAACTGATTTCTTTGTCAGTGGACTCGATAATTTTATGATAGAAGGCTTTGTATTTAAAGGTGCTTATGGAAGATTTAATCCTGGAGCCGGGATTTATGCCCAGCCTATTGACAGGGAAGATTACTGCAAACAGTATATTTATTCGTTCCGGCTTGCAAATACAGGCAATTCATATATTGTCTTTCCAGAAGTTCCAGATGCAGGTCAACTGACTATTCATTGCAAATCGGGAAATGCGTCTGAAAGTGCAGTATTTTATATTGAACAATTTATTAATGGGAAATGGGAGCGTATTCGTACCATGGTGGCTCCACCCCACTATAATCAGGATTATGATGTGGTGCTACGTCAGAATATCAACATCGATACTCCAGTGAAACTCCGGATTTACGGAGCCTCTAAAAATCTGCATATTTATACCATCAGTCTAACGGGATATGATCCGCAACTTGTCAAAGATAAAGGTATCCGGCTGATCGTGCTCCCCGATACGCAGCATTATGTCAAGGACTTCCCCTATATTTTCCAGTGGCAAACAGCCTGGATCACGAATAATGCTGACAGCATTTCATTTGTCATTCATGTAGGAGATATTACAAATGCGAATAACGAAAAACAGTGGCCCATAGCAGTAAGTGCCATGTCTATCATGGATAACAATGTACCTTATACGTTCTGTCCCGGAAATCACGATATAGGTACCAACGGAAGTGCGGATACTCGCAATACCACGATGTTAAACAAGTACATGCCATACAGCAAATACAGTCAGATGCCTGGATTCGGCGGCGTTTACGAAATTGGAAAGATGGATAATAGTTGGCATACTTTTTCTACGCCCGAAGGTTATAATTTCCTGATTCTCTCGCTTGAATTTGGTCCCCGGAATTGTGTACTGGAATGGGCAGGCGAAGTAATCAAAGCACATCCATTATATAATGTAATCATCAATACCCATGCGTATTTGTATTCGGATAACAAACGTATCAGCGCTTCCTATGGACATAAATGGACGCCAAGTAGTTATGGACTGTATACTGCTGAAGGACAAGATGCTAACGATGGAGAGGAAATGTGGACAAAATTAGTTAAGTTGTATCCTAATATCTTCATGGTAGTTTGCGGACACGTGCTTAACGAAGGTACCGGACTTCTTATTAGTGAAGGTGACAACGGGAATCAAGTATATCAGATGTTGGCAAATTATCAAACTGGCGTAATCGGTTCGGAAAATGGTGGAAACGGTTATCTGAGGATTATTGATATTGACCCGGTTCGTGAGATGATGTCGATACGTACCTATTCCCCTTTTTTGAATGAGTTCAAAACGGAAAAAGATCAGCAATTTTCTTTTGAAGGAATTAAACTGATTAAAAGCGATTTGTCTCAGGTAAATGCACAGACCGAGAAAAAACTGGATGCATTTGTTTCTGGAAATATCCTGTATGTTTGGCCAGATGCGGATCAAAACGTTTCAGTAAATATGCTTGACCCGGTAGGGAAAATCATTTATTCAAAAAAAATACTAGGAAATCGAATAGAACTTCCCGAAAAAAAAGGATGCTATATAGTACAAGTGAGCGATGGAGAAGAAAAACTCGTTAAAAAAGTAATTCTTCAATAATTATAAATAAATAGAAATTTTACTAACCATTTAAAAAACAAAAGTCATGAAAAGGATTTTTTTACTCTTAATGTCGGTGTTAGCTGTTTTCTCATCAGTACAAGCAGCTGACGATTATTGGATTGATGTGAACTTCACACGTGATTCAACAATGTGGAAAGAAGTGATGCCACCTTTGTCGGTGGTAAGTACCTACAATTATCAATGTACTCTGGACCCAAGTATTGAATATATGGGTCATCGGTTTGATGCAGCTTTCGGAAGGTTTGCCGTGTCAAATTATTCTTATACACCTTATAATGTAGAAAATCTTTCAGAGCAGTTTATTTACGCTATTCGTTTACACAATAACGCTACAAGTTTCTGGGCTTTACCCGGAACCCCGGATGTCGGTACGATTAAAATTAATTGTATATGTGGTAATGCCACCAGTGGAGCTGAAATTAATTTGCAAAAATATGTGAGTGGGGAAGGAACGGAAGCAATTTGGGAAGACTTTGATCCAGTTGTAAAATTTGAAGTACCTCCTCATAATTATTCAACAACCAGTTTTGTAATAGAAAAGACATTGAATTTGTCGGGACCATGCAAGCTTCGTTTCAAAGGTCCAACCTTGAAAAATGTTCACATTTTTGCTGTAACAATCTCTAAAAATGCTAATTCCGCCTTGCAAGACAACCTGATGAATAAATTCGAAATGAATTTGAAGGGTCGTTCGTTCGAAATAAAAGCTGATGATCAAGAATATACTGCAAAGATATTTAATTCGGCCGGATTGAAGATTGTTACCCTGAAAAAAGGTCAAACATTTACATTTGTTTCACCGGGAGTATATCTGGTACAGGTAGAAACTGCAGAAGTGACGTTTACAAAAAAGATCGCTGTTTTCTAATTAACTCTTCTCCATCGCTTACTCTTAAATCTTTAAAATGAGAATATTATGAAAAAGTTATTATTAATTTTAGGCATTGTATTGGTTATGCCAGTCATCACAAGTGCTACCGATTATTGGACTGATATCAATTTTACTCGCGATTCAGTTTTTTGGGGACAAGGTACTACTCCTCCTCAACCCAATAATCAATTATATGATAATCGTGAGTTTGGAGATTTTATTATTCATGGATATTTCGGACGATTTAATACTACATTACAAAAGTTGAACAGTGAAAATCCAACGGAAAAATTTATTATGTCTTGGAGACTATCTACAAGTGTTGCCAATCAACTAATATTTCCCAGATATGATAACATCGGCAGATTTAAAATTCATTTTTTTAATGTAAACACTACTATTGGTGGTAGTATTTGTTTGCAGTACAATAGTGCTGCTGAAGGAGAAACTGCTGTATGGACTGATTTTAACCCAGCTCTCGAACTGTCTTTTGATCCTGGTAACGGCTCTGAGTATACTTCAGTTATTGATACCCTATTAAATCTGGGATCTACGCAATTACGAATAGCGCCGGTTAAATATGCTTCGGGGTCTGGTAACAAGTACCTTCAGGTGTATGCTATCACTATTTCCAAAAAAGATGATTTTCCTTCGAGTACCATAAAAAATGAAGCAGACAGAATGCAGTTAAATTTGTTGGATAGATCTTTAACAATTATAGGTCTGAATACTGAGTATAAAGCAACGATTTTCAACTTAGGTGGTATTGAAGTTGGACATTTTTCCCAAGGGGAAATTTTTACATTCCGGGACCCCGGAATTTATATGGTGAAAATTGAAACTACCAGAAAAACCATAGTGAAAAAAGTGTTGGTACTGTAAAGTGGAGTGCGCCGAAATGTTGATGATCGGAGTTTGAATCCGATATATCGGCACATTAGAAATTTAATTCATTCGAGTCATGTATAGAAAGCTTTTTCTCTCTTTTGTATTGATAATATCTTCTTTTTGTAGCTTGATCGCTCAATCGCAGCGGGAACTGATTTATAAAGAGATCGGAACTGTAAAGTTGAAGATGGTCATTTATACGCCTGAACAAATGACTGCATCGGATACCTTACCTGCCATGATTTTTTTCTTTGGCGGAGGATGGGAAACAGGCAACATCATACAGTTTCAGTATTACGCAGAGAATTATGCGAAAAAAGGGTTGATCACTATACTGGCGGATTACCGTATTAGCTCAGTGCATGGCACTACGCCTTTTGAATCGTTGAAAGACGCAAAATCTGCTGTGCGATATCTAAAACAGCATGCGAAAGATTTGCAGATCGATACGACACGTTTAATTGCTTCCGGTGGATCTGCCGGCGGACATCTGGCTGCTGCTTGTTTTACCAACGAAACAATCGATGAGGATACGGATCCGATGGAGTATACATCCAAACCCAAAGTGCTGGTGCTTTTTAATCCTGTGGTTGACAATAGTGTGAATGGATACGGTTATGATCGCCTGGGTGACCGTTGGGAAGAATTTTCTCCCTTGCACAATGTTCGGAGTCCTTTTCCACCGACTATATTCTTCCTCGGTACAAAAGACAATATTATTCCGGTTGCTACAGGACAACTTTTCAAGCAAGAAGTAGAAGCTATTGGAGGACGTTGCGACCTTAAATTGTATGAAAGCGTGGGGCATGGTTTTTTCAATCAGGCTGAATACCGGGACCGTGTTATCCTTGATGTGGATACCTTCCTACAGTCTGTGAATTGTCTGGCTCAAGATGAACGCATACCTCAGACTATTACTTTTCCGTTGATCACGGCTCGTTATGTTGGAGATGAAGATTTTGATCCCAGAGCGACGGCAAGTTCAGGATTGCCTGTTGAATATACCAGCGGCGACACGAATGTAGCCGTTGTGTCGGATGGAAAAATACGGATCATGGGAAAAGGAAGTACGGTAATTACCGCCCGGCAATCTGGAAATGACAAATTCTGTCCTGCTGCTGCCGTTTTGAGAATATTAGTGGTACTCGATCAGGATGATGTGTCCGAAAATTATTGGCTGGACATTAATTTCACAAGGGATTCAACCATGTGGAAAAATGCTTTTCCTCCTATGACGATGAATGGATTGAATTTGCAATCTGCTCCTAGTGGCGATTATATAGGATATAGTTGTACAGGCGCTTTTGGGAAGTTTGCTGTTTCTGGTTATAGTTATACCCCATATAATTCGGACAATCTAAATGAGCAGTTTATTTACGCTTTCCGTTTGGGTACTGGTTCTTCGAGCCATTGGACTTTTCCGGTTATTCCGGACGCAGGGGCGATCAGAATGCATTTATTGTGTGGTAATTCCGCTACCGACGGAGAATTTGTTTTGCAAAAATCGATGGGAGATAATCAGTGGGAAGATTTCAATCCTGTTATCAAAATTGTAGCGCCTGCCAATGGTCTTTCGACCAGGACTTTCCCTATAGAAAAAGAACTGAATCTCGAAGGTCCAGTGCAACTCCGCGTCAAAGGTCCGGCAACAAAGAATGTCCATATTTATGCTATAACAATCTCTAAAAATGCTAATTCCGCCTTGCAAGACAACCTGATGAATAAATTCGAAATGAATTTGAAGGGTCGTTCGTTCGAAATAAAAGCTGATGATCAAGAATATACTGCAAAGATATTTAA
>Ga0208826_1001525_pt1:0-7500 | contig 19254 bp, 12 predicted proteins | sample AD_UKC115_MetaG_FD_184451 | JGI IMG/M metagenome (GOLD analysis project Ga0208826, IMG submission 184451) | Active sludge microbial communities of municipal wastewater-treating anaerobic digesters from Hong Kong - AD_UKC115_MetaG (SPAdes)... | ecosystem: Engineered > Bioreactor >...
CAATGGCTACAGATTTTATTTCCTTTAATTGTTCCATTTAAATTAACCTCCCAATGTAGAATTATTTAAATTCACTATAATTATGGTTATTCTATTTATTATTAATCTATTATAAGTCTGAAGGGAGTTCTACCTGAACTCACTATAATTTGCATCCTTAAAAATTCTTAAAAGAAGTGTTGGATTGATATTTGGGGATTTTTGGGGAAAAATAAAAAAAATGGGGGAAATAATTTTTGCCGGGTGTTATTCCAGTACCAATTTGATTCCACCGATTCTGGGCTGTAAGAAGTTGTAGAATACTGTGGCCAGTGCAATCATAATGAAGTACATTACGAACCAGGATATGGCATAGCTTATGAGCCAGATTATTGCTAGTACAACATCTCCGGTCATTATACCCATTACTAATCCGTATATTGCACCTAAGACTGCCATTACTATGGATATGGATAGTGCAGCAGGTACCACTGGAATGTTGGTTAACTCGAATCCATTGGCTGCTTCGGCGAATATGAGTTTTAGTCCACCGACCTTGGGTATTATGATGTTGTAGAATACGGCGAATAGTGCGTAGGCAATGAAAGTCAGGATGAACATGGCTATGGGCAGGATGATGATCCAGAATAGGGCCCAAATGCCGGATATTGCAGCCATCATTCCTCCGGTTGGTAGTGTTGCATTGGTAACGTTGGTTGCATCGGCGGCTAAATTGGCGGCAACTGGGATTACTCCGCTGACCAGTGATAACACTGAGCTACCTGCCAGTCCAATGTAGAGACCGGTTAAGAATGTTAAAATAGCGACTATAACTGATAGTATAAGGGCGAAAGACATTACTGGAATCGATTTAACTACTTCTCCTTCCATACCTAGCTTTATTCCCCCTAATCTGGGTGCTAAAAGATTGTAAAGTAATGCCAGAATAAAGGCGTAAACTATGTTGAAGAAGAACGAGGTTAAAGGCCATAGGATAATGATTGATAATCCTAACACGGTTATGAAACCAGCAAACATGTTCATACCAGGTATGAGTGCGGCTATTGTTCCGAAGAATAGAATAACAAGAATTGCTGCGATAAAGGCTAGAATGGCGTGTATTGAAGAGGTCATCAATGTGAATGGTGCAGCTCGGATGTGTTTAATTTCTTTGATATCGAGCATTTTTTCACCTCCCTTTATAATAAGTATCAATACTGTTTATTGTTGGTATTATATTAAATTTTCGTTACCAAAGGTGTAAAAAGAGCAAAATATGAAAAAATAAAAAAAAATAAGGGAAAAATAGAGGTTATTTGGAATAGGTTCTATTTTAAAGATGGTTTAAAACCATTCCTTTGATTTTTCCAGAACATTATCCACAATCTGTACTGAAGATCCCAGGTAAGTATGGGGGTCCATAATTTCTTCCACTTCTGCGGGGCTCAGATAATCATTTATCCCTTCCTGTTGGAGAACCACATCCTTCAGGTTGATATTTTTTTGGTTAGCTTCCAGAGCACATTTACGGACCAGTGCATAGGCGCTCTGCCGGCCCATTCCTTTCATGGTGAGTTCAGACATGAATCTTTCGGCCATGATAAGTCCACCAGTGAAGTTAAGGTTTCTTTCTATGTTTTCCGGGTAGAAAACCAGTTTTTCCATCAAACGGATGGTCAGGTTCAGTATGTAATCAGTTAGGATGGATGCTTCGGGGAGCATGATCCGCTCTGATGAGGAATTAGTAAGGTCCCGTTCATGCCATAAGGCGTTGTTCTGGAGTGCGGGTGCAGGGTATGCTTTAATAATCCGCGATACACCGCAGATTCTCTCGGCGGTGATGGGGTTCATTTTATGGGGCATGGTACTGGAGCCCACCTGTTTTTCCGGGTCAAAACTTTCCCCTAACTCTTTGATTTCAGTACGCTGCAGGTTGCGAATTTCCAGGGCAATTTTATCTAGGGTGCTGGCCAGGTTAGCCAGGCTCATAACATATTCGGCATGATTATCCCGTTGCACAACTTGGTTGGAAATTAGCACCGCCGGGAGTCCCAGTATTTCTGAAACCTTACGGTGGACCTTCAAACCATTTTCACCCAAGGCGGCAGTGGTACCAACAGCTCCGGTCATCATACCCACGCAAAGCCGTCCTTTACAGGATTCCAATCGTTCGTATTGTCGGTGGAGTTCATCTGCCCACAGGGCGAATTTCATCCCGTAGGTGGTGGGTAGGGCGTGCTGGCCATGGGTTCTACCTATACAAACTGTTTTTTTGTTTTCATCAGCTAATTTAAGGACTATCTTCACTAAACGGGTAATTTTATCCTGTATAATATCAATAGACTCCTGAAGTAAAAGGGACTGGGAACTGTCAATGATGTCATTGGAAGTAGCACCAAAATGGACGTATTCCCCAGCTTCACCATCACATACCTCGGCCAGAGCTTTTACAATAGAGGCAATATCATGATTGGTTTCTTTTTCAATTTCTGCCACTCTTTCATTGGTCACATACTGGGTGCTGGCCTTACTTCTTATTTCCTTGGCGGCTTCCGGGGGTACCAGGCCCATTTGGGCTTCGGCTTCGGCTAGGGCTGCTTCTACTTCCAGCATTTTCTGAAGTTTATTCTCTGCTTCCCAGACTTTTTTCATTTCCGGGGTTCCATAACGAAATTCAATGGGGTGAATAGCCATGTTTTAAAACTCCTTAAAATCTACTTAACCTCTTTTAAAATATAAAATCCAATAAATTTCTTTTTAAAAAAACTTTTACCAATAAAATCTTAGACCTTAATTAATTAGGGGAGTAAATTGATGTTAATCCTCTGCATAGCATCAAAATGGGCCTAAATCCCAAAACTAGGTTGTAATGTGGCCTTAGGAATATGAAAACCGGAGGGCTATGCAGAAAACAGCCAGGATTACTGTCATTATGACTACCTGTTCCGGGCTGAGCTTGGGGCCTTTGGTTTCCTCTTCAAAGTACCTTACCAGGCCTGCTCCACTGGGGGGAAGGTATTTTTTTTCTTTCTTTGCCATTGAAATCACCGTTAATTTGATCTTGATTTAATAATGATTTATATTTAAATATTTAATTCAATTTATTTCATCAAAATTATTTATAATATCTATCTTAATTTTTACCGACTTATATTTATAGTGGTGGAGGGGGAGTGTTCTGGACATAAGTATAAATTATCACAGGATCAATTACCATTAGTAGAGTTTAAATGATGTTTGGGGTGTGCAGGGTTTGAATCGTATTTTTAGCAGACTATAATTTTTAAATGTAACTCTAGACGTCTTTATGGGTTTATTATTTTAAACTAATATAAAAAATCAAGGGAATTAATATGGGATACTTTGAAACATTGGAAGAAGGCACAGCAAAGGCCTATGAGGTGGCAGAAGAGGCCCGGAAAAAAGGTCATGATATTGAACTTGAACCAGAAATACCTCTTGCAAAAAACCTAGCTGAACGTGTCGAAGGGCTAGTGGGTCCACCTGGGGTGGCTGAGAAGATTAAGAACATGGAAGACACCATGTCCCGTGAAGAGGTTGCATTTCATGTGGCCAAGGAGATAGTCACATCCGATGAGGTGATGAAGGCGGACCCGGGAAATAAAGACCAATTCAAAATAAAGGAAGAGGCTGCTGATCAGGCGGTGCGAACTGCTCTATCCATTATCACCGAGGGGGTAGTGGCAGCGCCATTGGAAGGAATAGCCCGAGTATCTATAAAAAGAAACTTTGACCAGACCTGGTATCTGGCCGTGTATTTCACGGGACCTATACGGAGTGCCGGTGGAACTGCCTCAGCACTGGCAGTTTTGGTCACAGATTACATACGCCGCAGTATGGGATTAGATGCTTACAGGCCCACTGATGGGGAAATTGAACGTTACGTGGAAGAAGCAGAGCTTTACGAATCAGAAGTAACCAACTTGCAGTACTCACCCTCGCCGGATGAGGTCCGCACTGCCGCCAAGAACATACCAGTGGAAGTCACTGGTGAACCCACCGACCAGGTGGAAGTTTCCCACCGGGACCTGGAGCGTGTGGAAACCAACCATCTTCGGGGAGGTGCACTCCTGGCTATGGTGGAGGGGGTTATCCAAAAAGCCCCTAAAGTCCTGAAATACGCCAAGATGTTGAATATGGATGGATGGGACTGGCTGGATGAATTCTCCAAAACTAAAAAAGTTGAAAAGACGGAAGAAACCGATGAAGAATCCAAGGAAGAGGAAACTAAAATAGATGACAAATATATGAGGGATATCATAGGCGGGAGACCTGTTTTAGCCTACCCTCAAACCAGAGGGGGCTTTCGCTTACGATATGGCAGGTCACGCAACACTGGACTGGCAGCCATGGGGGTGCACCCGGCCACCATGGAAATGGTGGAATTTCTGGCAGTGGGCACCCAGATGAAGATTGAAAGGCCCGGTAAGGGGAATTGTGTGGTTCCCTGTGACACTATTGACGGGCCTCTGGTAAAACTCAAAAATGGTGACGTGGTAAATGTAGATTCAGTGGAGGAAGCCCGAAAAATCAGGTCGCAGGTGGTAGAAATTATCTATCTCGGTGACATGTTAGTGGCGTTTGGGGAATTCCTCCGGAACAACCACCCTCTGTTACCCGCTGGCTGGTGTCAGGAATGGTGGATACAACTTTTGGAAAACTCAGACAGTTATGATGAAGGACAGAGACCAGAACTGGACCGTTATCTTCAGGAAGGAATCAGTGCTCCCCGGGCCTTTGAGTTATCTAAAAAGTACCAGATCCCCCTCCATCCAGATTACACCTACTTCTATCATGATGTAACCAGAAAGGACCTTAACGCATTACAATCCTGGTTAAACCAGGATATTGATGATCATAATATGGAAGATAGTCTGATACTGGATACAGGGCCTGAAAAGAGAATACTGGAGTCTCTGGGAGTTCCTCATCGTGTGCAGGAGGGTAAAGTTGTCCTGGCTCAGGATGAGGCTTATACTCTTCTTAACACATTAAAACGGCCCCTGGACACAGAGGATAATATTTCCACCATGGAGGCTGTAAATCAGGTTTCACCAGTGGAGATAATGGCTAAAGCACCCACTTATTTGGGTGGGAGAGTAGGAAGGCCGGAAAAAACCAAGGAGAGAATGATGAAACCCGCCCCCCATGCTCTGTTCCCCATAGGGACCAATGGGGGTAGCCGGAGAAACATTATAGATGCTGCCAAAAAGGGTAACATAACTGTGGACATTGCCCGGTGCAAGTGCACCAATCCCGAGTGTGGTGTGGGGTCCATGCAGGCTATCTGCCCGGTTTGCGGGGCACGTACAGTTCCATCCAGTTCCGGGAAAAAAAGAATAAATTTGGCTAACCTCCTCAGAAAGGCCTATAAAAATTCAGGAGTACGCAAACTGGATGAAATCAAAGGGGTGCAGGGAATGATATCCGAAGAAAAATTTCCAGAACCCCTGGAAAAAGGAATACTGCGTGCAAAAAATGGAGTATATACATTTAAAGATGCCACCATACGTCATGACTCTACAGATTTGCCTTTAACTCATTTCATACCTCGAGAGATAGGTGTAAGTCCTCAGAAACTTCGTGAAATCGGATACACTCATGATATCCATGGAGATGAGCTTAAAAACCCTGATCAGGTAGTTGAGCTCCGTATACAGGATCTGGTAATATCCGAGGCCTGTGCCGAGTATCTGGTTCGTGTTTCACACTTCATAGATGACCTGCTGAAAAATTTCTATGAAATGGAACCATTCTACCAAGTTAAAACCAAAGAGGATCTGGTGGGACACCTGGCAGTTGGTCTGGCACCACACACATCTGCCGGTGTTCTGGGGAGGATTATAGGGTTCACTAAGGCTGCAGCCTGCTATGCTCATCCCTACTTCCACTCGGCCAAGCGCCGAAACTGTGACAGTGATGAAGACTCAGTAATGCTTTTAATGGATGCACTACTGAATTTCTCCAAGGTTTACCTTCCCAGCAGTCGTGGAGGCCGGATGGATGCTCCACTGGTTCTTTCCTCCCGTATAGATCCAGAAGAGATCGATGATGAATCCCATAACTTGGATACCATGGAAACACTTCCCCTAGAATTATATCAGAAAACCCTGGAAAATGTTAAACCGGCGGATGTGGTGGATCTGGTGGATAATGTGAAGAAAAGACTGGGTAAGGATGAACAGTACCGTGGATTGATTTACTCCCACGAGACATCCAGCATCCATCAGGGGCCAAAAATATGTCTTTATAAAACATTACCTACCATGAAAGAGAAGGTAGATGAACAGATCAAGTTAGCAGAGAGGATTCGTGCTGTTGATCAGAAAGGTGTGGTGGAAGGAGTCTTGAATTCCCATTTTCTCCCGGATATGGCGGGAAACATAAGGGCTTTTGCCCGGCAGAAAGTACGTTGCACAAAATGTAACAAGAAATACCGCCGCATACCTCTCTCTGGGGAATGCAGTTGTGGTGGGAACCTTATACTGAGCATATCCAAGGGTTCTGTCATGAAATACCTGGACATATCCAAGGAACTTGCAAATCGTTACCCTATCGATCCTTATCTTGTTCAAAGGATTGAACTCCTGGAGTCCGGGATCCATTCCCTCTTTGAAAGTGACCGATCCAAGCAAAGCTCACTGGATGTGTTTTTGTAGAAGGGATTCTACAAGTTTAGTGATACTTCGAGATTAGTGTACAATGGTGTTATTGTACACTATCAAGGGAGTTTCATTGTATTTCTGTTCACTTCAAGGCGGGTTATAATGGAGGGGAGTGAGGTTATCATGGAAACAGTTTGTAATATAAGAGTATTCATGGATAGAACTGTTTGGAATCGGAAAGTTATATAAGATACAAGTAAAATAAAATAATGTAGATTAAAAACGCCTCTAGGGGGTTAATAGGGGAATTTCATGAATTTAATTAATACATAATTATTGTTTATTTTAAAACTTGAGTCGGAGGATAAAGGATGAAGGATGCCCGTATTATTGCTGCTATACCAACCAAGGCGGAAACATGTGTTGTAAAGAATAATGGGATATTTGAGAAGTTCAGTCATGAAAAAATTCTAAAATCTTGTTTCATGGCGGGAGCCCCACTCTGGGCGGCTGAAAAAATCGCATCTCAGGTTGCAGGTGCGGCCTACGATGGGGTTACTACCAAAGAAATTAAGATGTGGGTCTATGATTCCCTCAAGAGGGTAGATCCAGAAATGGCGGACAAATATCTTAAAAGTAATCAGCTACGTGTTCGAACCGCACGGGACACCATAGAATCTTTCGACAAATCTAAAATCGAGAAAACACTGATTGTAGAGACCGGCGCAAGCCCGGAACTGGCGGATAAAATCTCCACTGAAGTTTGGAAAGAAGTTAAGAAGCTGGATGTAGAATACCTCACTGCCCCAATGCTCAGGGAGATGGTAAACACCAAGCTGGTTGAAAATGGCCTGGAAACTCTCCGACGAAAGTACACCAGACTGGGTATTCCGGT
>Ga0208826_1001525_pt1:12500-19254 | contig 19254 bp, 12 predicted proteins | sample AD_UKC115_MetaG_FD_184451 | JGI IMG/M metagenome (GOLD analysis project Ga0208826, IMG submission 184451) | Active sludge microbial communities of municipal wastewater-treating anaerobic digesters from Hong Kong - AD_UKC115_MetaG (SPAdes)... | ecosystem: Engineered > Bioreactor >...
TTCTAAGAACCCGGTAAGCCGCGTGTCCATACAAGTCACAATAGCCAATTTTTTTTGAGGCATATGACTCATTTTTTTAGGCTCAAAATTTTTAACAAACTCTTCATTAGCTTTTAATACCTCATCAAGTATCATCTTATATCACCATTACATGGAGTGTCATTAAATAAGGATTAATTTCTAATTTTAAATTTTTCAAATAATCAAAATAGGGTGAGTTGTTTTTTTATTCCTCACTAGGTTCTTTGTCTATCACTGAAAGTGGTGGTTTTTGTTTTACATCGTATCCGGGGTGGTAATCAAAGACATACTGTAATTTCACGTTTATTTTATGGAATATCCGGGCTAGTGGTATTTCGGCTGGGCATACTTCTTCGCACTGTCCGCAGTTAGTACAGGAATCCACCATATGTAACATTCTCACAAAGTGGAACATTGGTGATGGGGGAATTTCTCCTTTAGGTACCCAGTTAACTGATTCTGACTCGATGGAACATTCCCTGCAAAAACAGATAGGACATGCTTCTCTGCAACCGTAGCACTTGATACATTTGTCAAATTCATCCAGGTACTGATTCAAGTTCATTAACTCGTCACTTTCTTTGAAATTCCGGGCCTGCCATTTGTTAGCCAAATTAACCATAGCTTTGTCAATGTTAGCCCTTATTTCAATACCCTTTGGAACTGGGTCCTGCACTTTTAAGACGTTTGCTTTAATGGCTTTATCAAGGATTTCGGCACCTTTTTCGGAGAATACTTCTACGAAGGTGGCTTTACCTGCCTGTGGTCCGATTACTCCCCAGTTACCCATGGCTAGGTCTGCCATTTTGGGTATGTTGGTTTCGCACCTTCGGCAGTTGGTTCTTCGTCCGTATCCCTGGTCTTCCAGTTCATCAATACTAACCTCTTTTTTAGAGTCATCTGCAGTTTCAATTACTAGGTTTCCTTTGGCTATTTCTTCCTTCACCACGGTGTCTGGATCGATTTCGTAGAATTTTTCGATCATTTCACGGGCCTGTACTGGGGGTAAGGTTCCTCCACAGTTAATCCCAATCATCACCACATTGTCCTGGTTGATCTGCTTCCTTTTCATCAGTTCCACGATGGTCATGGCGTCGCAGGGTTTGGTGGTAGCTGCGATTTTCATATCCTGGGCACCGTCAAGGTATTTGTGGATTACCTTAGCCATGTTCAGTGTTCCGCAGTGGAGGGATCCTGCTGATTCTATAACTTCTTCGGGGTCAGTTATTAGTGTGGGTACAGCGTCATATAGATCTGAACCTTTTTTTACAGCAAGAACGGCATCAACTATTCCTTCTTCAAGTAAAAATTTTAGAATGGATGTTACAGCGCCTCCACATTCTCCCTTGGTTGATATTTGTTCATCAGGGGATAAAGCATAATAAATATCGTTTATTTGAACCATTTGATCACCTTACACTTCGGCTTTGTTTTTTCTCCAGGAGAATGGACCAAGCTCTTTAACGCGTTCAGTCACCATCTTCATTGTGTTGGCGAATTTTTCACCTTCTGAAGCAGATATCCAGTCCAAGTAGAATCTTCCTTCTTCAATACCAATGGTTTTCATGACGATTTGTAGGGCCTTTATTCTACGGTCACAGGCATAATTTCCCCGATCATAATGGCAATCTCCAAAGTGGCAGCCGGCAACCATTACTCCGTCAGCTCCTTCGTTGAATGCCTTTAAAATAAATAGGGGATTTATTCTACCTGAACACATTACCCTTATTATCCGCACGTTTGGAGGATATTGCATTCTTGCTGTCCCTGCAGTATCTGCTCCACCATAGGAACACCAGTTACAACAAAAAATTATTATTTTCGGGGTCCATTCCATACGATTATCTCCTTTTCCTTTTTGCATGAGAATTATAATATTTATTTTATAACTAAATCCCATTTCTAAGTGATTAATTCAGGTTAATGTAATAACAAACCACATAGCGTTTCATTTTTTTTAATTTGCGGGGGGTGATGTTCTACTGACTCTAATTCTTTAACTTTTTTTGGGTGATATAATTGAGCTATAATATTAGGTCAGAATCAAGAGATTATAACGCAAATGTGGTTTGTTATATCTTGTAAGCTATGCTTCAAGATCGTGATTAATGACTTATCTGTTGTTCATCTATTCTTTTCATCTATTCTTCACACGATTTTAGCCAGATGAATATTTGTAAACATAAAATAGGTGGGATAAACCCACCTTAATTTTTTTTAAGCTATTTTCCAGGCATTTGGAAATAGGACAGTGGTGGCATTTTTTCATCCATTCCCCTGGTGAAACCATAGGTTTCCTGCAGTTTGAGGTTGATTTCATGCCAAATTTTTGCCAGTGGTATTTCGGCTGGGCATACTTCTTCGCACTGTCCACAGTTGGTACAGGATTCCACCATATGGATTAACCTTTCCATATGGAATAGAGGTGATGGTGGGAGGTCCTTGCTCAACCAATCTGGACCATTATTGGACTCTAAACAGCAGTTTTCGCAGTAACAGATGGGACAGGATTCTCTGCACCCATAACATTTGATGCATTTGTCAAATTGGTCCATATACTGAGCCATAGTAGCAAATATTTCTCCTCTGCTTTCATCGAAATCTTTGGCTTGCCATTTACCGGCTAATTTTGCCATGATTTTATCGATGTTGGCTCGTATTTCCACACCTTTAGGTATTGGTTCCTGAGTGTTGAGTGCCCCAGCTTCTATGGCTTTACCGAGCACATCAGCACCTTTTTCGGAGAATACTTCTACGAAGGTGGCTTTACCTGATAGTGGTCCGATTACTCCCCAGTTACCCAGTGCGAGATCAGCCATACGGGGGATATTAATTTCGCATCTACGGCAGTTTGTCCTTCGACCGTATCCTGCATCTTCCAGTTCATCGATACTTATTTCCTGTTCTTCATGGTTTTTGGTTTCAATGATCAGATTTCCTTTGGCAATTTCTTCTTTAACCACTTCATCAGGATCTGTTTCATAGAACTTTTCGATCATCTGCCGGGCCTTAACTGGGGGCATGGTTCCTCCACAGTTAACTCCTACCATGAGCACGTTGTCCCCATCTATTTCTTCCCGTTTGATTAGCTCAACCAGGGTCATGGCGTCGCAGGGTTTGGTGGTGACTGCGATTTTCATGTCTTTAGCACCATCCAAGTATTTTCCCACAATTTTGGCCATGTTCAGTGTTCCGCAGTGGAGGGATCCTGCTGATTCTATAACTTCTTCGGGGTCAGTTATTAGTGTGGGTACAGCATCATATAGATCTGAACCTTTTTTTACAGCAAGAACTGCATCAACTATGCCATCTTCTAAAAGGAACTTTAATATAGTGGTTACTGCACCACCACATTCTCCACTGCTAGCTATCTCATCATCGGAACCCCAAGCATAGTACATATCTCCTACTTTAACCATAAGAATCACTCCAGTTTTTCCACACGTGCTGCGGAAACTTTTAGTTCAGGCATTTTGGCGAATGGGTCCAATGCATCTCCACTAGTAAGCATGTTTGCTGCACATTCTGCAAAGTGGAATGGTATGAAAACTGTTCCTTGGATGATGTCTGCAGTGACTTTGGCTGGTACTTCAATTTCACCACGTCGGGTTTTAACTTTGACCATTTCTTTGTTTTTAATGCCTAATTTAGCTGCGTCTTCAGGGTTAATTTCCACAAAACCAGTTGGAACTTCACGGTCTAGTGTTTTTGATCTTCGGGTCATACTACCGGTGTGCCAGTGGAACAGCATACGTCCGGTGGTGAGTATGAATGGATACTCCTTATCTGGGTTTTCTGCTGGTGGTTTGAATTCAATGGCTTTGAATACTCCTAGGCCATCAGGGGTTGCGAATCTTTCTGCGTGGAGTATGGGGGTTCCAGGATGTTCTTCGTCAGGGCAAGGCCAATGTAGAGCTTCTGGTTTGGATAATCTTTCCTGGTTCATACCAGCGTACTGGGGAGTTACTGATCGAATTTCTTCAAAGATTTCTTGTGCACTGTTGAATTTAAAGAGACCAGAACCCATCCTGGTGGCAATGTCGGAAACTATTTCCCAGTCATCTCGTGTTTCACCAGGGCCGTCAACTGCTTTCCTAATGTATTGCACTCTTCTTTCAGTACTGGTAAAGGTTCCATCTTTTTCCGCCCATGAATATGCAGGTAATACTACATCAGCCAGGGCAGCAGTTTCAGTTAAGAAAATATCCTGCACTACTAAGAAGTCTAGGTTGTTTAGGGCTTCTTCCACGTGTTGTAGGTCAGGATCAGATACCATGGGGTTTTCACCCATAATATACATACCTTTAATATCTCCATCGTGAGCAGCGTGCATCATTTCCACTACAGTAAGGCCAGGTGCACATGATAGGTCACCACATCCCCACGATGTTTGGATTTTTTCCCCAAGCTGTTCATCGCTTACTGATTGGTATCCAGGGTATACTACAGGGAGTGCCCCCATATCACAGGCTCCCTGAACGTTGTTTTGTCCTCTGAGGGGGTTTACTCCAGTTCCAGGTTTGCCGATGTTACCGGTGAGCATGGCTAAGTTGGAAGTGGACATAACGTTTTCAGTTCCCACAGTGTGTTGAGTGATACCCATTGAGAATAACAGTGCTGCACTATCCGCTTTAGCGTACATAAGTGCTGCTTCCTTGATTAAGTCAGCGGGAACTCCAGTTATTTTTTCAACTTCTTCTGGTGGATATTTTTGGACCATTGCTTTCAGTTCTTCGAAGCCTTTGGTTCGGTTTTCAATGAATTCTTTGTCTTCCAGTCCTTCGGCAATAATCACATTCATCATGGAGTTCAGTAAAGCTACGTCTGTACCTGATTTGAATGGTATGTACAGATCAGCTTGTTTGGCAGATGGAGTGAACCGGGGGTCTGCCACCATGATTTTAGCGCCTTTTTCCTTGGCCTGTAAAGCCCTTCTCCACATAAGGGGGTGTTGTTCTAGGGTGTTGGTTCCAATCAGGAATACCACATCAGCATGGGCACAGCTTTCCAGGGAGTTGGTCATTGCTCCGGATCCGAAGGTTTGGGCCAGTCCAGCCACTGAAGGGCCGTGACATAATCTTGCGCAGTGATCCACATTGTTTGTTCCAATCACAGTTCGAACAAACTTTTGGAAGGCGTAGTTATCTTCGTTAGTACATCTAGCTGAGGATAGGAAAGCCAGTTGCTCAGCATTTGCTTCTTTCATTTCAGTTAGTTTGGATGCAACTAGATCAAGAGCTTCATCCCAAGTGGCTTCCACAAATTCCCCACCTTTTTTAATTAAAGGGGTGGTTAACCGGTCTTCGCGATGAACAAACTCATATGAAAAGTTACCCTTAGGACAAAGTTTTCCTTCATTTACAGGGTTCCGTTTCCATGGTTCCACACCTTTAAGCTTGCCATCGACACTTACTAGGTTAAATCCACATCCACATCCACAATAGGGGCATGTAGTTGGTGTGTATTGGATATTCATTTTCTTCCTCCTTTCATCATAAGATATGATGTAATAATACTTCTCTAAAATCCATGAACATTCATGATAGTTTAAATTTTCTTCGACATATATTCTCAGTTATATGCTGAGGATAGGGGTTTTGCTATATGATCATTCATGATAGATTTTAAGAATTGGATTTATTCCTCTTTGTTTTTTAAAAAATAAAAGAAGAATGGGAAAAGTTCACAAGATCATTATTGGTGTGTAATCACTTTTCCTTATTATGCTTTGTCGGTACTTGTTCCCCGCAGGTAGGTGAACCAGTAAATACATCCCACGAATATTGCTCCACCAATGATGTTACCAAGGGTAGCAGGTATCATGTTGTTGATGAAGAACTGGGACCAGGTTACTCCGCCTATGAATATTCCCACAGGTATAAAGAACATATTTGCAACAACGTGCTCGAATCCTATACATACGAAAGCCATTATGGGGAACCATATTCCAAATACTTTACCTATTACATCATCTGAGGCAACTGCCAGGTAAACTGCCAGACAAACCAGCCAGTTACAGCCGATTGCTCTCCAGAACACTTGCATCCAGCTTAGAGATGTAACAGTTTTTCCTGCTGCTATGAACTGTGCTCCACCTAATGCTTTAGTTTTAGCAATGGTAACTGCGGTTGCTGCCCAAGGTTCTGCGGTTAGGATACCGGTGAGATATGCAAGTACGTATGCTACAAATAATGCACCTACCAGGTTGAAGACCCAGCTTCCGACCCAGTTTTTAAGTGTACCCATGACGCTTGCTTTTCCTTGAAGTATTCCCATGGGCATGTACATGCAGTTTCCCGTGAACAGTTCTGAACCGGCTATGACCACCAGCATCAGTCCCACGGGGAATACTCCACCAAATACCAATTTTACTAATCCAGTTGGCCAACCAGCGGCAGCCATTCCTCCAGTGGCTACTTCGGCCAGAAGTCCTCCAAATGCAATGTAGGCCCCTGCTAAAAAACTTAAAACTATTAAATTACTCAAAGGGGCTTTTTCTTTCAACTCTGCAATACCAACACATGCCTTGGCAGTGTCTGCAGGTGATTTAAACGACGATGCCATATTTATTAGACCTCCTTATTAACTACTATCCATTGAATAACACATGAAATCCATGTACAATAGAAAAATCTATCATGATTTTTTAGAATTTTTGTGCATTTTTGCAATTGAAAATGGCCTCTACTATGATTTTTGAAGTTGAGACCCAAAATTCTACATGAATATTCAT
>Ga0208826_1001531_pt1 | contig 19204 bp, 14 predicted proteins | sample AD_UKC115_MetaG_FD_184451 | JGI IMG/M metagenome (GOLD analysis project Ga0208826, IMG submission 184451) | Active sludge microbial communities of municipal wastewater-treating anaerobic digesters from Hong Kong - AD_UKC115_MetaG (SPAdes)... | ecosystem: Engineered > Bioreactor > Anaerobic >...
GCGCGACTAGGGCGATCCGGCGGCGGCCATTGCCAGTGCGGTGCCGATGCGACTTGCGTGGAACGCCGCGTTGCCGCGCCTCGCCGGCGATGCCGTCGATCCGCGCCGCGCCGCACTGCGATGCACGCCGGTGCACGTTGGTGCCGCCGCGGCCCGGCGATGCGCGCAAGGGCAACGTGTCGCGATCGCGCGGCGACCTCGCGGCGTGCGCGCTGAGTGCTAGTCCTGCAGCGCGCTCACGCGGAAGCGGCGGCCCTTGATGCCGTGCGCGCGCAGCCCGTTCAGGGCCTTGGGTGCCTGGGCGCGGGCGATGGCGACGTAGCTGCGCGTGGCATAGACGTCGATCTTGCCGATGGCGTCCTTGTGCAGGCCGGCGTCGCCGGTGAGCGCGCCGACGATGTCGCCGGGACGCAGCTTGTCGCTGCGGCCGGCGTCGATGCGCAGCGTCGCCATGGCCGGCGCGGGCACGCCCTGCGGCTTGCCGCCCAGCGGTGCGGCGCGCTCCCAGCGCAGCGGCTGGCCCAGGCGCGCCTCGATGGCGTGGGCGCGCGGCAGCTCGCGCGGCGAGCACAGGCTCAGCGCCAGGCCGTCGCGCCCGGCGCGGCCGGTGCGGCCGATGCGGTGCAGATAGGTATCGGCATCGGTCGGCAGCTCGTAGTTCACCACCGCGCCGATGTCGTGGATGTCGAGGCCGCGTGCGGCGACGTCGCTGGCCACCAGCACGCTGCAGCTGCGGTTGGCGAAGCGCACCAGCACTTCCTCGCGGTCTCGCTGCTCCATGTCGCCGTGCAGGGCGAGCGCGCTGAAGCCGTAATGGCCGAGCGAGCCCACCACCTCCTCGGTGTCGCGGCGCATATTGCAGAACACCACGCAGGACTCGGGCCGGTACTGCAGCAGCAGGGCCGCCAGCAGCGGCGCGCGGCGCGCGGGTTCCACCTCGAAGAAGCGCTGGTCGATGGCCGGCGCGTGGACTTCGCCACCGATGCTGACCTCCAGCGCATCGCGCAGCATGGCCTTGCCCAGGGCGCGGATCGTCTCGGGGAAGGTGGCCGAGAACAGCAGGCCCTGGCGCGAGTTCGGCGTCTTCTTGACGATGGCACGGATGGCCTCCTCGAAGCCCATGTCGAGCATGCGGTCGGCCTCGTCCAGCACCAGGGTGCGCACGCCGTCCAGCGGCAGCGCCTGCTTCTGGCTGAGTTCGAGAATGCGCCCGGGCGTGCCCACCACCACGTGCGGCGGATGGGTGAGCGAGGCCAGCTGTGGCCCCAGCGGAATGCCGCCGCACAGCACCGAGAGTTTGAGGTTGGGGATGCCCACGGCGAGCGTGCGCAGCTGCTTGCCGACCTGGTCGGCCAGTTCGCGCGTCGGGCACAGCACCAGGGCCTGGGTGCGCAACTGCGCGGCGTCGATGGTCTGCAGCAGGCCGAGGCCGAAGGCCGCCGTCTTGCCGCTGCCGGTGGGGGCCTGGGCGATGAGGTCGCGTCCGGCGAGGATCGCCGGCAGCGCCTGGGCCTGGATCGGGGTGAGGGCGGTGTAGCCGAGGGCATCGAGGCCGGGCCGCAGGGTGGCAGCGAGGGGGAGTTCGGAGAACGCGTCGGGAAGGGTCATGCCGCCATGATCGCAGCATTGCCGCGCGAGCGTGACCCCGCGGGGTGCCGACGCGCCATCGCGACGGTGTTGGCAGGCCGCGCCGCGACCGCGCGCCGCCGCGGCGGCGCGGGGCGGATGCGCGGAGACAGCGGCCGTGGCGCAGGCGTGTGGGCGCAAGGTGGCGCACACGCGTGCGGGCGATGGCGTGGCGTCCGCTCGCCCGTGCGGGCGCGGGACGCGGGATGCGAATCGGCCAGACCCGCGGCGGCCGCCTCCGCCGCCCGCTCAGCCGCGGCGCGCGGCCTCGATGGCGGCGATGTCGATCTTGGTCATGGTCATCATCGCCTCGAAGGCGCGTTTGGCCGCGGCGGGGTCGGGGTCGGTGATGGCCGCGGTGAGGGCGCGCGGCGTGATCTGCCAGCTGACGCCCCAGCGGTCCTTGCACCAGCCGCAGGCGCTGGCCTGGCCGCCGTGGTCGATGATGGCGTGCCACAGGCGGTCGGTTTCCGCCTGGTCGTCGGTGGCGATCTGGAAGGAAAACGCCTCGGTGTGCTTGAACGCGGGTCCGCCGTTGAGGCCAAGGCAGGGAATGCCGAGCACCGTGAACTCCACCGTCAGTACGTCGCCGCGCTTGCCGTTGGGGTAGTCCGCCGGCGCGCGGTGCACGGCGCGCACGGCGCTGTCGGGAAAGGTGCGGGCGTAGAACGTGGCGGCGTCCAGCGCCGTGCCGTCGTACCACAGGCAGATGGTGTTCCTGGCGATCATGGCGGGTCTCCTCGCGGGTGGGTGGCCGGGGCCGCGCGCCGCGGCGGCGTCGATGCCGGCGCGGCGCGTCGACGGATTGTCATGTTTGGATTGTAGTCTGCGGCATCGCTGCGTCCGCCGCGCCCGTGTCTCGCGCGGCGCGGCGCATCGCGCCTCCCCCTGCCGGAAGAAACTGCCGTGATGCGACCTGCGTTTGCCGCCCTGCTCGTGTTTGCCCTGTCGCCCCGACTCGCGGCCGCGGAGGCCATCGACATCGAGCAGCGCCTCACGCCCGAGCAGCGCCACGCCACGGGCCTGGACACCTTGTCCACCGAGCAGCTGGCCCTGCTCAACCGCCTGCTGCGCGAGCAGGCCGCTGCCGCGGACGGTGCGGACGCGCCCCGCGTGGCGCCGGCAGCGCGTGCGGACGGCAGCCCGCGCGCGGCGGCAGGCCTGATCGGCCTGGACGACCAGCCCATCCACAGCCGCGTCAAGGGCCGCATCGCCGGTTGGGCGCCGGGCAGCGAGTTCGTGCTGGAGAACGGCCAGACCTGGAAGGTGCTCAAGGGCGAGGCCACGCTGCGCACGCCGCGGCAGAATCCGGAGATCGACGTGATCCCCGGACTCGCCGGGCGCTGGTTCCTGCAGGTGGACGAGACCCTGCCCAAGGCCCGCGTCTACCGCGTCGACTAGGGCGGCGTCGCGCGGCGCCAGGCGGCCTACAGCACCACCATCGGCTTGAAGCCGCCCCAGAACATGCGCTTGCCGTCGCAGGGCAGGTTCTTCGGGTCCATGCTCTCGGCCAGGCGCGGGTCGCTCATCACGCGCTTCAGGATGCGGTCGCGCTCGCGCCGGTTTCTGTAGACGATCCAGGAAAACACCACGACCTCGTCGGGCCTGAGCTTCACCGCCTGGGGAAAGGACGTGACCTTGCCCGGCTTCACGTCGTCGGCCACGCACTCCACGTATTCCAGCGCGCCGTGCTCGCACCACACCCTGCCGGCCTTGCGCGCCAGGCGCCGGTAGGCGGCCAGGCTCTTCTTCGGCACCGGTACCACGAATCCGTCCGCGTAGCTCATCGCGTCCTCCGCTGCATTGTGTACCGCCGCGGCAGGGTCCGCCTGCGGCGGCGTCAGGTCAAGCGTGGCGGCGTCGGGCGCTCCGCTGCGCAGCGTGGCAAGGTCGTTGGCGCGCTGTTCCAAGGTGCTGCCCCAGCCCATGCCCATGCGGTCCTGCTGGGGCCGAGGACTGGTCATGCGCCCGTCCTCGGACGGGCGACGGCGGTGCGTCAGGGGTTCTTCAGTGCTTCGACCTGGATGCGCAGGTCCACACCCATGTCGAAGCCGTAGTCCTTGCCGGCACTGAGGCCGAAGGCGTCACGGGCGAAGTGCCCCTGCACGTCCGCGCCGCACAGCTCGCGCTTCTGGATCGGATGCGGCATGCAGCGCCAGGACAGGATACGCAGCGTGAGGGGCCGGGTGACGCCGTGCAGCTCCAGCGTGCCCTCGACGCGCGTGGGCGCGCCGCGGCGAAAGCCCTCGAGGCGGCCGCGGTAGTGCGCCTGCGGGTGCTTGGCGGTGTCGAAGAAGTCCGGCCCGCGCGCCCAGTCGTTCAGGGCATCGAGGCCAAAGTCCACGCTGTCCAGGTCCACCCTCACCTCGACCGTGCCGCGGCGCTGGGCGCGATCGAGCTCCACCGTGCCCGCGCTGCCGTTGAACTTGCCGCGCCAGCGCGAGATGCCCATGTGGTCGGCCTCGAAGCTCGGAAAAGTGTGGGCAGGGTCGAGCGTGTAGGCGGCCGGCGCAGTGCGCTCGTCACCGGCCAGGGCCGGCGTGGCGAGCATCGCGAACAGCAGCGCGCTCGGGAACACAGCGAGGCAGCGATGCATGGGATGGGCCTCCGAAGTCCCGGGTGAATCAGGTGCCGGCGCGCAGGGTCAGCTGCGACGACGGTGGCTCGTGCCGGGCAGGCAACGATGGTATGCCTGTGCACTCCTGGCGGATGGGAACGGGAGTCCGCGGCGCCTGCGGGTTCGCGGCGCGACCGGCGACGCCGGCATGGGATCGGCGCAGGTGGTGGGCATGGGCGCGCCGGCAGCGGGGCAGGTGACCGCGATCTTGCCACGTCAGGCGGGTGCGGCTGCGTCACCGCAGGGGCTCGAAGCGGCGCCGATCCCCGCGCCGTCGCACCAGCTCATGTCAGTTCGCGCGCCCAGGCCAGAAACTGCGGCAGCGGCAGGGCGCCGGAGAGACGCTGCACTTCGCGTCCACCGCGAAAGGCCACCAGGGTCGGAATGCTGCGGATGGCGTGGCGCGCAGCCAGGTCGGGCTGAGCCTCGGTGTCGACCTTGGCCAGGCGCAGGTGCGGTTCGAGCTGGCGTGCCGCCGCGGCGAAGTTTGGCGCGAAGGCGCGGCAGGGCGCGCACCAGGGCGCCCAGAAGTCGACGATCACGGGCAGCTCGGTGCGCCCGACCACGGCGTCGAAGCCGGCTTCATCCAAGGCAACTGGCGCGCCCTCGAACAGGGCCCGATGGCAGCGCCCGCAGCGCGGCTCCTGCGCCAGACGTTCGGCGGGCACGCGGTTGGGCGCGTGGCAGTGGGGGCAAGCGATGACCAGGGAGGTGTCCATGCCGCCCAGATGGCGGCGCGATGTGGCGATTCAATGGCCGCGCGCCAGGCGTCGCATTCAGCGCGGCCAGTGCACCTCGCCGCGCAGGACTGTGCAGGTGGGGCCGCCGACCCAGACGCTGCCGTCGGCGTCGCGGCGCACGCGCAGGCGCGCGTCGTGGCCGATCTCACGGCCCTGGCTGACGCGGTAGCCGCCGGCCAGCGCGCCGCCGGGCTCGGCCAGGGCGAGGTAGCCGGCGATCAGGCCATTGGCCGCGCCCGAGGCCGGGTCCTCGGCGATACCGACGCCGCAGGGGAAGGCGCGCACCACCACGTCGTGGGCCGCGGTGTGGCAGCGCGCAAAGATGCACAGGCCGAGCGCGTCGTCGCGCTGCGCCAGGGCGGCGATGGCCGCGGTATCGGGTGAATAGGCGCGCACCGCGGCCTCGTCGGCGAGCTCGGCGATCCACCAGCGGCGCCCGCCCTCGACCAGGGCCGGCGGCAGCGCTCCGCGCGTCGGCGGCGGCAGCAGGTGTACCAGGGCGGCGTCAGCAGGGGCCGCCGTGTCGGTGCGCAACACGCGCGCTCGCGGTGCCTGCACGTACAGCCAGCGTTGTCCGGCGGCGGCTTCGGCGCGGATCGGCAGCTGGCCGGCAGCGCATTCTTGCACCACGGTGTCCGCCTGCAGCGCGGCGCGGCCGCTGTCCAGCGCGGCGTGCGCGCTGCCGAGACTGGGATGCCCGGCAAAGGCGATCTCGCGCTGCGGCGTGAAGATGCGCACGCGGTAGCCGGCGCCGGGCTGCGTGGGCGGCAGCAGGAAGGTGGTTTCCACCAGGGCCGCCCAGCGCGCGAAGGCCTGCATGGCCGCATCGCTCCAGTCGCGCGCGTCCAGCACCACGCCGAGCGGATTGCCCTGGCCGGGGCGCTCGGCGAACACGTCCAGCTGCCAGTAGGGGGATCGGAGCATGGGCCGATTCTGCAGGCAGCGCCGCTGCGGCGCACCTGCAACCCGCGTCGCCGCGCGCCGGCGCGCTCAGGCTTCGGACGCGGCGCCCGCGGCGGCGAGGGCCTCGACCATGGCCTGCTCCAGCGACTGCGCCGGATCGCTGCGGATGGCCGTCAGTGCGGCGCTGTCCCAGTGGCGCACGAGGCGGCCCTCGACCAGCAGGGTGGCGCGGGTGATGAAGCGCTCGGCCACCTCCAGCGCGTGGGTGGCCAGCAGCACCGCACAGCCGTGTTCGCGCGTCAGGCGCACCAGGTGCTGCTTCAGCGCATAGGCGCTCTGCGGGTCCAGACCGTTCATGGGTTCGTCCAGCACGATCAGCGGCGGCGTGCCGACGAGGCCGAGCAGGATGCCGAGCTTCTGCCGCGTGCCGAGCGAATAGTCCTGCACGTCGCGGTCCAGCCAACGGGCGAAGTTGAGCGCCTCGGCCAGGGCCAGGGTGTCGGCGGGCACCTGCGGCAGGCCGCGCGCCGCAGCGAACAGCTCCAGGCACTGGCGGCCGCTGAGCAGGCCCGGCAGCAGGGTCGGATCGACGGCAAAGCCCAGGCAGGCCTTGGCCGCGGCGGCGTCGACGGCGAGATCGTGTCCGCCGATCAGCACGCGCCCGCGCTGCGGCGCCAGGATGCCGGCGAGGCACTTCAGCAAGGTGGTCTTGCCCGAGCCGTTCGGGCCGATCAGGGCGAGGAACTCGCTCGCGTCCAGGCGCAGATCCACACCGTTGAGCACGGTGTGGCTGCCGTAGGCGTGGTGCACGGCGTCGATGGCCAGAGTGCTCATGGGAGGTGTCGTGCCTTGTGGAAATGGAAAGAAAGGAGTCCGATCCAGGCCAGCGGCAGCGCCAGCGGCAGGGACCAGGCCACGGCGGCGAGCACGGCGACGTCCACACCGAACCTCAGGCGCGCGCGCCAGGGGGCGCGGCGGTGGCGCCAGGCCAGCACCAGTTGCATGCTGAGCAGCACGGCCAGCAGTGCGGCGCAGGCCAGCACCGCCACGGCGCTGGCGCGCTGCAGCAGCAGGCCCACGGCGGTGAGCGCGCTGGCGCAGGCGCAGGCCCACAGCGGGTAGCCGAGCGTGGCGCGGCAGTAGGCGCCGAAGCGCTGCGGCGTGGCGCGCAGCAGGGCGTCGCCGCGCGCGATCACATCCAGCGAGGCGCGCAGCACCAGGCCGAACCAGACCAGACTCAGCCCGACCAGCAGCAGGCCCAGCAGCGACCAGCCGAGCACGTCGCGCGGCACCAGCAGGCCCAGTGCCAGCAGCGGCCAGACTCGCGCGCCGTGGCGCCAGACGCGCAGCGCCTCGCGCCGCTGCCAGGCGGCCAATTGGGGCTGCGCACCGCGTTCGAGCCAGGGCAGGCGGAACAGCGGGCGATCGGCGGCGCGTGCACGCATGCGCGGCGCCTCGGCGGCGAAGGCGCGCGGCGAGCGCCACAGCGCCGGCACGGCGCCGAGCGGCAGGCCCACGCCAACGCTGCGCAGCGCCGGCACGAGCCAGGTGCGCCAGTGGTCGGCGACGGCGGCCAGCGCCAGCAGCACCAGGGCCAGCACCGCGGCCATCAGCACCACCGCCAGAGCGGCGACCAGGCGTTGGCTGCGCCGCTGCGCTGCCGCGGCCACCGGCACGGCGCCCCACCAGCCGTCGCGCCATTCCGCCGCGACCGCCTTGCCGGCGCCGCTGGCGGTGCCATAGCCGAGCACCGCACACAGGGCCAGCGGTACGAGCGGCTCCTGCAGCAGCAAATGGATGACCACGCCGGCGTGGTCGCCGTCGACGTGGCGCCAGGCCCAGGCCAGCAGCAGGAGCAGGACGCTCCAGGCCACCAGCTGGAACAGGGCTTCGCCGGGATGGTGGCAGGCGCGGCGCCAGCGGGCCCGCAGCAGGGCGCGCAGCTCGGCCAGCCAGGGATGCCAGGAGGGCAGGACGTCGGCAGCATTCATCGCCGCAGCGTAGCGGCCGCCACGGCCGCCGGCATGGGCCGGGAGTTGGGGCGCGGGCCGGCGCCGGCGTGCTAGCGTGCGCGGCCGAGGAGGAGCCCCGCATGAGCACCGATGCCGCACCTGTCGCCACCGCACCGGCCTGGGCGCGTCGCCTGCGCCGCTTCAGCGACTGGGCCTCCTGCGACCTCGGCGGCGGCCCGCAGCCGTGGAAACTGGCGTGGATCATCAACGCGCAGAAGGGCGGCACCTTCTTCTTCCTGGGCGCGCTCATGCTCTGGTACCGGCCGACGTTCACCGCGGCCTGGATCTACCTCGCCCTGCACGGCGGGTATGGCCTGGTGTGGCTGATCAAGGACCTGACCTTCCCCGATCCGTCCTGGCAGCGGCGCGCGACCGTGCTCGGCGGTCTGGCCAGCTTCGCCCTGGTGCTGGGCTGGTACTGGGTGTTCGGCTGGCTGCTGCTGGCGCGTCCCGCGCCGCCGCAGTATCCGCTGCCCGACGCGCCCTGGTTCTGCCTGTGCATCGCCCTGTGCCTGGTCGGCTGCGCCCTCATGCTCGCCGCCGACGCGCAGAAGTACTTCACCCTGCGCCTGCGTCCCGGTCTGATCACCGACGGCATGTTCTGCTACGTGCGCCACCCCAACTACCTGGGCGAGATGCTCATCTATGCGAGCTTCGCCCTGCTGGTCGGCCACTGGCTGCCCTGGCTGGTGCTGGCCGTGGTGTGGAGCGGCCTCTTCGCCGTGAACATGGTGATGAAGGAGGCCAGCCTGGCGCGCCATCCGGAGTGGCCGGCCTACCGCGCGCGCACCTGGTGGCTGCTGCCCGGCCTGCTGTGACAGCGGCCGGGCAGAGCCAGGTCCGCACTACTCGAAGCCGTTGCCGAACACGCGGTCACCGCCGGCGTACACGCTGGCGCGGAAGGCGGCGCTGACGGCGTAGCCACCGGCCACGCCGGCGTCGGCCAGATACCAGCGGCCATACAGCACGTCGCCGGGCCGGACCAACGTGCTGAGGTCGAGGTTGACCGCCGCGCTGCCCGCGGCATCGAGGGTGACCGGCACCTGGGCGACGTCGCCCGCGGGCAGGCCCGGCGCCAGGCCGGGGTCGGCGTGTGCCACCACCAGCACGGCCGCCGCACCGGCGCGACCGCGATCCACGGCCACGGTGAAATTGCGATTGTCGGCTCGCGGCGGCTCCAGCGCGACCAGGCGTGGCGCGAGGCCGTTGCTGCCCGCCAGCGGCGTGCCCTGCAGCGTGGGCACGTGACTGGATTCCGTGTACAGGTGCGGGCGCTCGAAGGGGCCGGACTCCGCCGCCGTGCGCGGATCGGTGAGCGGTCGGCGCAGGAAGGCGAGCAGGGCGGTCTTCTGCGCCGGCGTGAGATTGCGCGGGCGCACGCGCGGGTCCTTGTTCGGTGCGCTGAAGTCTCCGCCGCGGTTGTAGAAGTCCACCACCTCCTCCAGCGTGGCGAAGCGGCCGTCGTGCATGTAGGGCGCGCGCAGCGCCACGTTGCGCAGGCTGGGCGTGCGGAAGGCGCCGGTGTCGGCCGGATTGCCGGTGACCGCGAAGCGGCCGGTGTCCTCGTTGGCCGGACGCACACCGATGTAGTGGAAGGCGCTGTCGCTGAACAGGGACCCCGCGTGGCAGGCGGCGCAGTCGTTGGCGATGAACAGCTGCTGGCCCTGGCGCTCGAGTTCGGTGAGCGTCGGCGTGCCGCCGAACTCGCTGTCGATCGGCGCCTGGTTGGCGCTGAGCGTGCGCTCGTAGCTGGCCAGGGCCAGGGCGATGCGCGCGGCACTCACCCCGGCCGAGCCGAAGGCTTCCTGGAACAGGGCCGGGTAGGCGCGCCCGGCGATCCAGGACTGCAGCGCCGCCGGCACGCTGTCGGCGAGGTCGAGCGGGTGCAGCGCCGCCACGCGCGCGGCGAGATCGGCCGCGGCCTCGCCCTGGTGGGCCATCTCGGCAGGGTTGAGCAGGGGCACCAGGCTTTGCGTCTCCAGCGCGCCGCCGACGGGGATGAGCACCTGGCCCGTGGCCGGATCGCTGAAGCTGCCGCCGGCGCGGCCGTCCCAGAACAGCTGCGGAGCGTAGGCTGCGTTCACCACCGCGGGCGACTTGCGCGAGGTCACCTGGGGCGCGACGCCGAAGAAGCCGGCCGCATGGTACAGACCGTCGGCGGCGTGGGCGGCGACCCCGGCGGAACCGCGCACATCGTCGGCCGTGCCGAACACGCCGTCCGCACCCGGGTGCGTGGCCGCCGCGGTGCCCGACGCCGTGCGCGGATCGCTGCCGCCGCTGGCCGGGCGATGGCAGGTGCCGCAGGCCACGGTGCCGGTGAGCGAGAGTTGCTCGTCCCAGAACAGCGCCTGGCCGAGCTGGATCTTGGCGCTGCTCAGCGCATTTGCGGCCGGCACCGGCGGCGATCCCAGCGGCTGCGGCGGTGGCGGCGGGGCCTGTGCGATCACGGCGCAGGGCAGGCCCAGCAGGAGCACTGCGGCGGCGCGACGAATGCTGGCGGTCATCGGTTCCCTCGGCGGATGCCGCCCCCCGGCGGCCAGTGGAACCAGGCTGGCGGGTGAATGTGCAGCCAGCGTGCAGGCGTGCGGGAGTTTCCGCGCAGGCTACCAGTCCGCGGCGAGCGTCAGGCCAAGGCTGCGTCCGGGTTGCGTGTAGAGGTCGAGGTCGCGCGCGCTGGGCGCCACGCCGCGCACGGCATTCCAGTCCCAGTAGCGCCGATTGGTGAGGTTGCCGAGGTTGAGGCTGAGGCGCGCGCCGCTGCCGAACTCCCACCAGGCGTCGGCATCCCAGCGCGCGTAGCCGGCCGGGCGGAACAGCGGCCCGGCGCTGGCGTCGACGCGGTCGACGCGGCGCGCGCCGCTGAGCAGCAGTTCCACGCCGCCGCGGCCGTCGCGCGTCTCGCGCCCCAGGCCGAGGCTGGCGCGGGCGGGCGGCACACTGTTGAGCGGCCGGTCGCGGGCGGTGTCGTCGCCGCGCGCGCTGCTGGCGCGCGCCTCGGCCAGCCAGCCGGCGGCGCGCCAGCGCGCCTCCAGCTCGGCGCCGCGGATGCGTGCGCTGGCGCGGTTGACCGACTGGAACACCAGCGCGCCGCTGGCCGGGTCGGTGCCGAGGTTGGCGCGCGAGTCGATCAGATTGCGGTAGCGGTTGTCGTACAGGGCGAGGCTCGCCTGCAGCGTCTGCCCGCTCCAGCGCAGGCCGCCTTCGAGACCGCGGCTGGTCTCCGGCTTGAGGTCCGGGTTGGGCTTGACCACGTAGTTGAGGCTGGTCAGGTACAGGCCGATGTTCACGTCGGAGAAGGGCGGCGAGCGGAAGCCGCGCACGCCCTGCAGGTACAACGTCGCGTGTTCGCCCGCGGCGAAGCGCAGCCCCAGCTTGGGCGTCCACTGCGCGGTGTCGCGCGCGCTGGGCGCGCTGCCGGGGTTGTCGCCCTGCCAGACCGCGTCGGCGCGTGCGCGCAGGCGGTACGCCTCCCAGCGCAGGCCGGGGACCAGCGCCCAGCCCGAGCCCAGGCGCATCTCGTCCTGCCAGAACAGGCCGCCTTCGCGCGTGCGCGTCGGCGGGAAATCGCGCACCGGGAACACTTCGCCCAGCACCACGTTGGTGCTGCTGCCCGTGTCGAGGTTCACTTCGCGCCCGTCGCGCAGGCTGGCGTAGTCGTGCTGCGCGAGGTCCAGGCCGAACACCTGCCAGTGGCGCACCGCGCCCGTTTCGCCGCGGGCCTGCGCCACCAGGCGCAGGCCGCTGCTGCGCTGGGAGAAATCGAAGCGGCGCTCGCGCAGGGTCGGGTAGCGTGTCTGCGCGTCCGCCAGGCGGTCCTGCGCCGTGCACTGGGTGACGTCCGCGACCTGCCGGTACAGCAGCAGGTCGACGGCGTCGATTCCAGGCAGCGGCGTGGCCCAGACGCCGGCGAGGCTGAGGCGATCGCGCTGCCAGTCGTCGTCGCCGGACAGCGCGGTGGTGGTGCTGTAGCGTCCCGGGCCGAACACCAGCGAGCGCACGTCGGTCTGCTGCGTGCCAGCGCCGTGGTCGAGCGTCATCGTCCAGCGTCCGCGCGCGGCGCCGTCGTACTCCAGCTTGGCCAGGGCGCTGTCGCGGCGCGTATCGGCCGGATTGGCGGCCATGCCGCCGGGGCGCGGGCGATTCTCCGTCTCGTGGCCGTCGCGCCGCGCCAGGCTGACGAAGCCGCGCCAGCCGTTGCCGGCGTCGGCGGCGTAGTGGGCGGCGGCGAGGGTGCTGTTGTCGCGGCTGGCATGGCCGAGCGTGCCGCCCAGGTGCCAGGGTCGACCGTCCCAGAGAAAATCCTCCGTGCTGCGCGTGGTGTAGGCGACCACGCCGGCCAGGGCCTTGCTGCCATACAGCGTGGAGGCTGGGCCGCGCAGCACTTCCACGCGCTGCACGCCGCCGAGATCGAGCAGATCGCGCCCGGCGAGCGAGAACTGGCCCAGGCCGAAGCCGTCGGGCAGGGGCACGCCGTCCACCTCGATGCTGACGCGGTTGCCCTCCAGTCCGCGCAGATTGAAGCCCTGGCGGCCGAAGCGCGTGCTGTCCACGGGCACCTCCAGGCCGGGCACGCGCCGGGCGAGATCGCCGATGTCGGCCACGCCGTGCCGGTCCATGTCCTCGCGCTCGACGGTGCTTACGCTGCCCACCACCTGACGCAGCGGCTCGGCTGCGCGACTGCCCACGACCACCACGGGATCGAGCCGTGTCGCCTCGTCGCCGTCCGCCGCCAGGGCGGCCACCGCGGCAAGGGCAAGGGGCGCGGCGCAGACGCGGTGCAGCAGCGGCGTGGGCATGGTTCGGGGGCCTGGGGGATGTGAGCGCATTCTGGCCGGGGCGTCCACGTCCTGCCTTGATCCCACTCAAGCCTCGACGGGGAGGCGGCCCGCGCGGCCAATCCGGACCGCTTCAGTCCGGATTTTTCGGGCTTGATCCTGATCAGGGAGGCGGCGGGATCTTGTAGTCAGATTGACCCGCGTGCCCCCGGCGGGCAGCCCGCTTCCAACCTGTGAGGAGAGTCGGCAATGAGACTGCGATCGATCGGTAGCGCCCTGGCGGCGGCCCTGTGGCTGGGCGGAGGTGCCTGGGCGCAGGATCTGGCCAACGAACGTCTGCCCAAGCAGGGCCACGAAGCGGGCGAGGCGGCCTTCAAGGCCAACTGCGCCGCCTGTCACCAGCCCGATGGCAAGGGGCTTGCCGGCGCCTTCCCGCCGCTGGCCTCGTCGGACTACCTCAACGCCCGCAAGGCGACCGACATCGCCGGCTTCGTGCTCAAGGGCGTGCAGGGCGAGATCACCGTCAACGGTGCCAAGTACAACGGCGTGATGCCGGCGCTGAGCCACCTCGCCGACGCCGACATCGCCGCGATCGTCAACTATGTGTACGGGAGCTGGGGCAACTCCGGTGCCAGCCTGCGCACGGAGGACGTGAGCGCGCTGCGCAAGAGCCTGGCCGTGACCACCGACAAGGCCCAGGGCGAAAGCCACCCCGGCACTTCGCAGAGCATGGCGAGCTACCAGGGCGCGCCCTCGGCCGCGGGTGCGGCGGGCGTGGAAATGGTCGTGAATCCCGACGCACCGCCCATCACCAAGGCCGAGTTCACCCGCGCCACGCAGATCTTCTTCGAGCGCTGCGCCGGCTGCCACGGTGTGCTGCGCAAGGGTGCCACCGGCAAGCCGCTCACGCCCGACATCACCCGCGCCAAGGGCACCGATTACCTCAAGGCGCTGATCAACTTCGGCTCCCCTGCGGGCATGCCCAACTGGGGCACCTCCGGCGAGCTGAGTGCACAGGAAGTCGACCTGATGGCGCGCTTCCTCCAGCACGATCCGCCGGCGCCGCCGGAGTGGGGCATGAAGCAGATGCGCGAGTCCTGGAAGGTCTTCGTGCCGCTGGAGCAGCGCCCGGCCAGGAAGGAAAACCGCTACAACACCGACAACATCTTCGCCGTGACCCTGCGCGATTCCGGTGAGATCGCCCTCATCGACGGCGACAGCAAGAAGATCATCAACATCATCAAGACCGGCTACGCGGTGCACATCTCGCGCCTGTCGCACTCCGGGCGCTACGTCTACACCATCGGCCGCGACGCCAAGATCGACCTGGTCGACCTGTGGATGAAGGTGCCGGACAAGGTGGCCGAGATCAAGATCGGCCTGGAGGCGCGCTCGGTGGAGACCTCCAAGTTCCCCGGCTTCGAGGACAAGGTGGCCATCGCCGGCGCCTACTGGCCGCCGCAGTTCGTGCTCATGGACGGTCCGACGCTGGAGCCGAAGAAGATCGTCTCCACGCGCGGCCCCACCGTGGACACGCAGGAGTACCACCCCGAGCCGCGCGTGGCCGCCATCGTCGCCAGCCACCAGCATCCGGAGTTCATCGTCAACGTGAAGGAGACCGGGCGCATCCTGCTGGTGGACTACAGCAATATCGACGCGCTGAAGATCACCACGCTCGACGCCGCGCGCTTCCTGCACGACGGTGGCTGGGATTCCACCAAGCGCTACTTCCTCACCGCGGCCAACCAGTCGGACAAGATCGCCGTGGTGGACTCCAAGGAGCAGAAGATGGCCGCCCTGGTGGACGTGGACAAGATCCCGCACCCCGGCCGCGGCGCCAACTTCGTGCATCCGAAGTTTGGCCCGGTCTGGGGCACGTCGGCCCTGGGCAACGAGAAGATCACCCTGATCGGCACCGATCCCCAGAACCACCCGGACCAGGCCTGGAAGGTGGTGCAGGTGCTCAAGGGCCAGGGCGGCGGATCGCTCTTCATCAAGACCCATCCCCGCTCGCACAACCTGTGGGTCGACACGCCGCTGAATCCGGATCCGAAGCTGTCGCAGTCGGTGGCCGTGTTCGACATCGACAAGCTCGACGCCGGTTACGCCACCCTGCCCATTGCCGAGTGGGCCAAGCTGGGCGAAGGCCCCAAGCGCGTGGTGCAGCCCGAGTTCAACGCGGCCGGCGACGAGGTGTGGTTCTCGGTGTGGAACGGCAAGACGCAGAAGAGCGCGATCGTGGTGGTGGACGACCGCACGCGCAAGCTCAAGGCCGTGATCACCGATCCGCGCCTGATCACGCCCACGGGCAAGTTCAACGTGCGCAACACGGTCGAGGACATCTACTGAGGTGACGGGCGCCGTCCGACCCGTGGTCGGGCGGTGCTGCGGGGTTCAGGGAGGGGCAGCGACCGGCCGGTGCCCGTGCGCAGACACGGGCACCGGTCCGGTTCGCGGCCGACCGCTGCGGCTGCCCCGCAGTGGCCACGTCGGGCGTGCACTCAGCGCAGCGCCTTGCGCAGCACCAGTTTCAATGCCGACCAGGTGGCATCGACGGCGCAGACCTTGACGTCGACGAAGCCCAGCGGCAGGGCTTCGGCGCGAATCACGTCCTCGCTCACGTCGGTCGGCACGCGCGCGGCCTTCTTGGGCCAGGACACCCACACTACCGCGTCGGCGCGCAAGTCCGAGCGCCAGCGCGTGAGCGTGGCGGCCAGCACCTCGCGACGCGTGACGAAGAGGTGGGCGAGATCGGTGGTGGCATCGACCGCGGACTGGAACTGCACCGCCGCCGGCAGCGGTGCCAGCAGATCGGCGTAGCCTGCCGGTGCGTCGACCGCACACACGCGCAAGCCTGCCTTCAAGCCGAGTTTCTTCGCCAGCGGCGTGCCGCTGTAGCCGGAAGCAGCAGGAGTCATGGCGACGGTGCAGAGAGCGGGTCGGGGCGGCGTGGCCGCGATGGCAGGTGGGGCGCGCAGCATGCCACGGCCGCACCTGCCAAAGTACCGCGACCCTATTGCGTTGGCTGAGCTGCGGCTGGCGCCGCGTGCGTCTCGCGCTGCAGGGCCACGCGCACCTGCCAGGCGGTGGACTCGTCGAGGGTCTGCAGGGGTGTCACCTCGCCGGCCACCAGGGTCGCCAGCGGCACGCCGTCGCGGTACAGCACGCGCGCCGCGGTGAGCGTGGGCACGCGCGCTCCGGCGAGCACGCTGCCGACGAGGTTCAGCGGATCGGCGCCGCAGACGCAGACGAAGGTGCCGTCGGCGGCGCGCTGGCGCACGCGGCGCAGGCTGGCCACGGCCTCGGGCAGGGCGAACTGCTCGCCGCCGATGCCGGCGATGAAGCGGCCGCCGCGGATTTCTCCGCGCGCCTCCAGGCGGTGGTAGACGCGGCGCAGCTCGCGCCAGGGCGGCAGCCAGGCGGCCTCGCGTTCGAGCATTCGCCAGCACACCACGCCGTAGCGGCGCAGCAGCACGCGCGCCACGTGCTCGTTGCGTTCGGCCACTGCGCTGGCGTCGGGGGCTTCGATCGCGCCGCGCTGCGCCAGGGCCCAGCGGCCCGCGTCGGCGATGCCGAACAGGGCGCCGCGGCGGCCGCCGCGGCGGCGACCGGCAGCAGGTCGCTGGCTGGACGGCACCAGCAGGGCGCGCAGGCCGGCGAAGCTGTCGGCGTGCACGCGGCCCTGGGCCACGAGTTCGGCCAGGGCGTCTTCCAGCTCGGTCTGCAGCAGGCGCGTGCCGTCGAGCAGTTCGTCGAAGAACGAGGCGCCGTGCTGCGCCAGCCAGTCGGCCACGTGTTGCGCGCGTGAGCCCAGCGGCGCGCTGGCGTCGGCGGCGGGAGCGAGGCCGCGCCACAGGGCGAGCTGACGCCGCGACAGCAGCACCACCGGGCTGGCGCGCACGGGCGCCGCGCCGCGGGCGCCTTCGCGCGGGCCGCCGGCCGGCGGGCGCAGGCGCGTCCAGGCGATACGGCCGCTGCGGCACAGGTCGTCCAGCCAGGCGATGTCGTAGCCGGCCACGCGCGCCGGCAGCAGTTCGCTTTCCCAGGCGCCGGCGGGCGCTTCCCAGCCTTCCAGCTGGGCCAACACGGCGGCGAGGCCGTCGGGACCGCTCAGGTGCGCGTCGGCGCCGAGGTGCTGCCAGTCGACGAGGAAGCGCAGGTAATCGCGCGGTTCCACCGGCTCGATCTCGCGGCGCAGGCGTCCCACCGTGTAGCGGTGGATGCGCGCCAGCAGATGGCGCTCGCACCACTCGATTGCCGCCGGGTCCTCGGCCGCGGCGAGTGCAGCGGTGCTGTAGCGGCCCTGCATGACGTAGCCGTCGCGCTCCAGACGCGCCAGGGCGATGGCGACGTCGCCGGCGGGCAGGGCGAGGCTGGCGGCCAGCGCATCCGCGCGCACCGGACCCAGGCCGGACAGGCGCGCGCGCAGCAGCTCCACCAGGGCGTCCTCGGCCGTCCAGCTGGCCAGGGCGAATTCTCGCGGCGCCTGCAGCGGTGGTTGTGAGGTCACACCCGCATGCAGGGCCTGGAACTGCGGCAGGCGCTCGGCGCACAGCCACAGCGCGCGATCGGGCGCCGGCAGCCAGCGCGCCGCGCGGCCCTGCGCCACCAGCGCGTCCAGCCAGGGCGCCCAGTCGGCCTCCTGCGCGACCTCGGCCGCGGTGACGAAGCCCAGGCTCATCAGCACGTCGTGCATTTCCTCCACGCCGCGCACCTGCGGCCAGGCCTCGCCGCGCACCGCGGCGATGGCCTCGGCATCGAGGTGGCCGAAGTCGCCGGCGGTGGCCGGATCGACGTAGCCGCGGCCGATGACCGCCTGGGTGCGGCGCTCCTCCAGCGGCGCATCGTCGAGGAAGGCGTAGGGCCGCGCGCTGAGGATCTCTGCGGCGAAGGGCGAGGGCGCGGTGAGGTCGCGTGCCACGATCTCCACCTCGCCGCACTCGACCTGCCGCAACAGGGCTTCCAGGCCGTCGATGTCCATGGCCTCGTCGAGGCAGTCGCTCAGGGTCTGCGCCACCAGCGGGTGATCGGGCACCTCGCGCTCGCCGACGATGTTCTCCAGGCAGGCCACCTGGTCGGGAAACACGGTGGCGAGCAGGTCTTCCGACTTCATGCGCTGGATCTGCGGCGCGACCTTCCTGCCGCCGACGTAGCGCGGCAGGGCCAGGGCCGTGGTGGCGTTCCAGCGCCAGCGCGTGGGGAACATGGGTGCGTCGAGCAGGGCCTGCACCAGCACGTCGCGCACGCTGTTGGCGTGCAGGAACTTCGCCACGTCGGCCAGGGGGAAACTGTGGCTGGTGGACAGCGACAGCACGATGGCCTCTTCCGTGGCCGCGGCCTGCAGCTCGAAATTGAAGCTGCGGCAGAAGCGTTTGCGCAGGGCCAGGCCCCAGGCGCGGTTGAGGCGCACGCCGTAGGGCGAGTGGATCACCAGCTGGGTGCCGCCGGCCTCGTCGAAGAAACGCTCCATGGCCAGGCGACGCTGCGTGGGCACGAGGCCCAGCGCGGCCTTGCCCGCGCCGAGGTAGTCGACGATCTGGCGCGCGGATTCGCCATCGATGCCGGTTGCCTCCACCAGGCGCAGACGGGCTTCCTCCAGGCCTTCGTCCAACCCGTCGGACACCGCCTGGCGCAGGCGCGACACGGCGAAGGACAGCTCGTCGGTGCGCCCCGGCGCCTCGCCGATCCAGAAGGGGATGCTCGGCGGTGCGCCCTGGGCGTCCTCCACGCGCAGGCGGCCGCGCTCCACGCGCAGGATGCGGTAGGAAGCATTGCCCAGCTGGAAGACGTCGCCGGCCATGCTTTCCACGGCGAAATCCTCGTGCACGCTGCCGATGAGCTGCGCCTGCGGCTCCAGCATCACCTCGTAATCGGCCGTGTCGGGAATCGCGCCGCCGGAGGTGAGCGCGGTGAGGCGCGCGCCGGGTCGCGCGCGCAGCACGCCGTTGACTGCGTCGCGATGCAGGTAGGCGGCGGTGGGGCCGCGGCGCGTGGTGTAGCCGTCGGCCAGCATGCGCACCACGGCGGTGTACTGCTCGCGCGTCAGCGCGGCGTAGGGCCAGGCGCGGCGCAGCACGTCGTACAGCGCGTCCTCGTCCCAGTCGCGGCAGGCCACCTCGGCCACGATGCTCTGCGCCAGCACGTCCACCGGTTGTGGCCGCAGGCGCAGCCGGTCCAGCTCGCCGCGGTGCACGGCGTCAAGCAGGGCGGCGCATTCGATCAGGTCGTCGCGCGTCTGCGGAAACAGGCGCCCCTTGGGCGTGGCGCCCACGGCGTGGCCGGAGCGCCCCACGCGCTGCAGGAAGGCCGCGATGGCGCGCGGGGAGGCGAGCTGGCACACCAGGTCGACGTCGCCGATGTCGATGCCGAGCTCGAGCGAGGCGGTGGCCACCAGCACGCGCAGGTCGCCGCGCTTGAGCTTCTGCTCGGCGTCCAGGCGCAGCTCCTTGGCCAGGCTGCCGTGGTGTGCGGCGACGCGCTCCTTGCCCAGCAGCTCGGACAGGTGCCGCGCGGCGCGCTCGGCCATGCGCC
>Ga0208826_1001533_pt1 | contig 19178 bp, 21 predicted proteins | sample AD_UKC115_MetaG_FD_184451 | JGI IMG/M metagenome (GOLD analysis project Ga0208826, IMG submission 184451) | Active sludge microbial communities of municipal wastewater-treating anaerobic digesters from Hong Kong - AD_UKC115_MetaG (SPAdes)... | ecosystem: Engineered > Bioreactor > Anaerobic >...
TGTGGTACTCTTTACTCACGGTGGTTCGCTCCTTCTCTTGATGAGTTTCCAACCCAATTCTAACCGAATTGGGCGGAGTCGAGCCACCGGCTTCTTCCTAACTTTCAACTAAACCTGGGACATGCTCCCCGGCATAACCTTGGACGCTACTAGGGCTTGACAACTATGGTCGCTAGCGGTTATACTACCAATTGTTGATTGGCTGTGTTTCGCTCTTGTCTCCGAAAGCCTTTCCCTCGTAGGTGCCGAATGAGAACTAAGAGGCTACTGGCAGACCACATCAGAATGCTCGATCTGGATAACCGGAGCGAGCTGATCAAGCTCTCCTGGTCCGGCAATCCTCCCGAGCGCTATGTTGTCACATACAGATGCAAGGGCCTTGTGTGGATGCCAGATCATTCGGCACCATCGGTAAGCTCATATCACCAGATGGAAGTTTACCTGCACCGCAACTACCCTAGACTTCCGCCGTCCCTCCGCTGGCTCACTCCGATATTCCACCCCAATATACTCTCGCCTAATCGCAACGGTGGTGTCTGCATAGGTGGATGGACTCCGTCAGAGACATTGGCCGACCTGTGTTTGCGGATCGGTGAGATGGTTCAATACCGAAACTACAGCATAGATGATCCCCTGGATACGTCGGCAGCCGAATGGGTGGCGATGAATCGGCATCTTCTGCCGGTTGATGCTCGACCGCTCCAGGCATCGGTTGGCAGACTTAGCGTAGAGAGGACGGTATGACCATGCGGGTGCCAGGCTTTGGTATCGAGGTGCGAACCAAGCTGTTAGTCCTAGTAATGAGTACGGTCCTCTGTGCCAGCGGCTCGGCACAAGAGGACGTCAGCCTCGCCGTTCGATATGTCGATCCGGCAGTTGTGAGTATTGCCACAACTAACGGATCCAGCGGCTCCGGGTTCGTGGTTAACTCCGATGGCTACTTGATCACGAATCGCCATGTAGTTGGAACGGCCCGTCGAGTGCGCGTGAAGTTCAGTACGGGCAGGGAAGTCGAAGGGGCTGTGCTGCGGTGTGCAGACGCAGTGGACTTGGCCCTCGTCAAGATCGACGTAGGCAATCTCCCAACCGCACGCCTTGGCGATAGCAGGAAGGCTAAGCAGGGAGATGCTGTGATCGCGATAGGTTCGCCGATGGGTCTTGATCATTCGGTCACGAAGGGCATAATCAGCGCAACGAAGAGGGAATACAAGGGACAGGACTACCTGCAGACAGACGCCGCGCTCAATCCGGGAAACAGCGGGGGGCCACTCGCCAACACCGGGGGTGAAGTGATCGGCATCAACACTATGCTGATGTCGGATTCTCAGGGTCTCGGCTTTGCCATCCCAATCGAAGCAGCGCATCAGCTCCTCAAGAAGCATGGTATCTCTGTGAACATAGTATTGGATGGACAACATGCGCTGACACCCATCAACACTGCTAATGGGACTGCCGACCGGTCTGGATCTAGGCAGAGCGGGACAAGATGGCCTTACCTCGTCGGCATCTTGGTTCTTGCCGGATCTCTTGCACTAGTTGGCAGAATCCTGCTTCGCCGTAGGAAGCGGTCGTACCGCACAACAGCTACTGATGTTATGGATGATATCGAGATCACGCTCCGGTAGCATTCTTCATGGCCAACTACCGCCGAGTGCCAACTCGAGAGGGATGAACCCAGATGAACCGAGGCCACGGCCATACATGTCCATTCTGCCAGACTGCCATTCTCCCGCAGCAGCCGTCGCGGACATGCGAGAGGTGCGGGATACCGCACCACGCTGACTGCTGGGCAGAGAACGGGGGCTGCACAACATTCGGCTGCGGATCGTCGCCCGTGTCCGCTGCATCGCCTGGCGGCGCAGCTCGCGCTGGAGCAGCCCAAGCTGTGTGGTCTCCAAGTGACCGCGTCGAGTTGACATGGGATGACCTTGAGAACAGATGTGCTATCTGTGGCCGCGCGATAGATGGTTCACTCCAGTACTGTGCGCAGTGTAGCGCGCGCACGCAACCATACCGTACGCAGGACATGCGTGGGCATGGATCAGTTGGCCATAAGAGCCCTACTACGGCATGTCTGCTCAACCTGCTATTGCTGGGGGCCGGCTACTTCTATCTTGGTCAGGTCGGCAAGGGCATACTCGTACTTCTTATCAGCGTATGCACAGGCTTCTGCACGTACGGCATAACCACCATCGTCGGACTGATCTACGCCATGGTAGACTGCTATGGCACAGCACAACGGATGAACATGGGTTTACCACGCTGATCCGTGTCGGTTACCGACATGAATCAGCGCACTGAACTAGCTAGGAGGTAACAATGGGCAAAGTCAACGTAACGATCATGGATACCACGGGCAACAAGGAGCAGCAGGCTACGCTTCCGGACGATGCACCCGTCAGACGCATTATCGCCAAGCTCGTCCAAATGATGAGCTTGCCGACCACTAGTCCGGATGGACAACCGATGAACTACAAGTTCCATCACAAGGCATCGGGCAAGCAGTTGACCGATGAGCAGACACTTGGGGACGCTGGAGTGCAGGATGGCGATGTGCTGCGGCTGCAGCCGGAGATCACTGCGGGCTGAGTCAGAGGAGTTGAGGTACGGCGATGATGGACGAATCTGACGATCTGGACATCCAGTTGGCTGATACTACTTCTGCAGGTGATGTCGGCGAAGCCGATCGAGAGCCTATTGTCGTGGCTGATGACGATGTGGATGATCGGTATAGCCGCCTGCGCCTTATCCCCTGGTGGGACCAGGACAGGCTCTTGTCGGCTAGAGTCATGGTAGTAGGCGCGGGCGCACTCGGTAATGAGATACTCAAGAACCTGGCATTGCTGGGCATCGGCCATATCTTCATCGTTGATATGGACAACATCGAGAACTCGAATCTGTCACGGTCGGTCCTATACCGTGAATCAGATGAAGGCCGAAGTAAGGCGGAGGTTGCGGCGGCAAGGATCAAAGAGATCAATCCCAGCATCAAGGTTCAGTGGTTCCACGGCAACGTAGCATATGATCTCGGATTGGGCGTCTTTCGCTCAATGGATGTGGTCATGGCTGGCCTAGATAACCGTGAAGCTCGGCTGGCCATCAACCAGAGTTGCTGGAAGGTGAACCGGCCCTATATCGACGGTGCTATTGAGGTCCTGCACGGATTCGCCAGGGTATTCGTGCCGCCGGATGGGCCGTGCTACGAGTGCACGATGAACGAACTGGACTATAAGCTCCTCAGCGCTCGGAGATCATGCGCACTCCTGAGTAGGGATGAGTTACTGGAAGGCAAGGTGCCGACAACCCCTACGACGTCTTCGATCATCGCGGCTGTCCAAGTTCAGGAGATGGTCAAGTTGATCCACAATCGGCCGGAACTGCCAGTCCTGAAGGGCAAGGGGTTTGTGTTCAATGGCCTAACACATGATTCCTACATCGTCGACTATCCCGTCAAGGAAGACTGCTACAGCCACGACACATACGCATCGATAGAGAACCTCGGACGAAGCGTGCGGGACACAACCGTCGGATCTATGCTCAACGTGGCAAGAGAGCGCTTGGGACTGGATGCTCAGTTGGAGTTCGACAAGGAGATCGTCAGCAGCCTCAGATGTGATGCCTGCGGTACCGGTGAGAGGACGTTCCGTGCACTAGGTCGGGTTACTGAAACCATGGGAAGATGTCCGAGTTGCGGCGCAATGCGAAATCCTGAGCTTACCCATGCTGTATATGGCAACGAGGACTATCTGGACATGACCTTGGCTGACATTGGTCTACCGCCATTCGACATCGTAACTGCCCGTGTAGGGCTGGACGCCCTCCATTTCGAGCTATCCGGCGATCGGGAGGAGGCACTTGGAGAACTCGCCTGACATGAAGTGCCTATGGGGCAGCGGTAGGTCGAGAATGGTTCCGCTAGGTCTCGACCCTGGCGACTACGAGTTGGTAGCGGACCGGGAAGCCAAAGAGAGACTGTCGAAGCTCACTGCACTCCGTAGACTGAGTGAGCAGTTTGTCAGCGACGTGGCGGAACCGTGGATAACGAGCAGGCTGACTGGACATTCCATCCGAGTCTCGGCCAGGCAGTTTCCGCGTATCTACTTGTTGGTTTCAGAGATCGCGGCGATACTCAGCGTGTCTCCACCGGCCATATATATCCAGCAGGGGGCAGTGCCGAACGCCTTCACGCACGGCACAGGTCGACTGAGTTTTCTCGCTATCGCCCATTCGCTTGTGGAGCAGTTGGATGATGACGAGTTGGCGTTCGTCATCGGGCATGAGGTGGGCCATATCAAGAGCGAGCATGTTGTGTTCACAACATTGGCTCATTGGTTGCTAGAGGACGAGAGTAGGCAGAAGGGATTCTCGGATGAGATGATCCTCAGTCTGCTCGACTGGATGCGCAAGTCCGAGGTGAGCGCCGACAGGGCGGGACTCATAGTGTGCCAGGACTTGCAGGCGGCGTGCCGTGCTCTATTGACAATGGCTATCGGCAGTAGAAAGCTCGCATCGGAGGTAGACATCGATGATTATGTGGATAGCCAGAACTTGTCTCTCGAGTTCAACCCTGCCAGTGAACGGATGCTGGCCTATCAGAGCCACCCTTACACGCCGCAGAGAATGCGGCATCTGATTGAGTTCCGCTCCTCCGAGGAGTACGGGAATCTGTTCAGCCGTGCGCTGACACTTCGGGACGGATAGTGGTGCGCCTGATGCTGGGCAGATGCATACTAAGTAAGGAGCTAGTGTATGGGGCAGACGCGATACGATGACTCCGATGATCTGCAGATAGTCCTGGGCGGAAGCACCGATCAGGATACCGGTGGATATGCAGGTACGGCATCTCCGGGGTCAGGAGACGGACCTGATGGGTACACGCTTGTGGGTATCCGGAATGAGGATGATACTAGCATTTTCATGAATGGGGGCGTCTATACGTTCCTGCAGGAGTTCGCACGCACGGACACTACGAGGGAGCTTGGGGGTGTATTGGTCGGTACTGTGGTTGAAGGAACCCCAGCCGCTGTGCATGTAGACGCCGCAATCGAAGCGAAGTACACGGAGTCCGTTCAGACATCAGTTAAGTTCACGCATCAGTCCTGGGAGTATATCAACCAGGTGAAGGACCGGGACTACCCGGACAAGAAGATCGTTGGGTGGTTCCACACGCATCCAGGCTTCGGCATATTCCTGTCCAGCTTCGACACCTTCATCCACGGCAACTTCTTCAACCTACCTTGGCAGATTGCATTTGTGATAGATCCTCTAGCAGGTAAGGAAGGCTTTTTCCAGTGGAAGGACGGGAAGATCGTTCGTTGCGGTGGGTATCATCTCGGCGGTGGTGTGCTCCCAAGGATAGAGACCAAACCTGCCATCAGCAGGCCTGAACAAGGCCGCCAGCGACGAATCCTTGGCTGGAGGGATCTGGTGATTGCAGCGGAGACACTGCTTATCGTCGGGTTGCTCGTGATCAAGCAGGCTCCGGAGGTCGTGACTCCGCGGTCCAGCCCGCTGATCATACCGAGGCCGAGAACCTCGGTATCACAGCCCAGAGCAGAACCGAAGAGCGTTGATCTGCCACGAGTGATCCGTGTGCGAGAAGGGGATTCGCTCTGGAGTATCAGTGAACGCATCTACGGCACAGGGGTGTATCACCGCGCGATTGCAGTTGCGAACAGGCTAAGTGACCCTGACCGGCTAGACGTTGGAAGGGAGATCGTGATCCCGGCTCTTGAGTTCTTGCCAGATGCGACTCGGGACACGTCCCAGCACTGATTCCCGGAGGAATGGTGATGGATGAGCATCAACCAATCGGTCCGCAGACTCACGGATCGTCAGAGGATCTTGATATCCGGCTTGGGGTCCAGAGATCGCGTTCATTGGAGGAGAAGGCACATCCTCTTCGTGATAGGACTCGGTCCATCGAACCGTATGGCAAGCCGCTGTGTCCGGGTGTGGTCATTCTGCTGCACGAGAAGACTCTGAGGGATCTCGAGCTTTTCTCTTCTGGAGATCTATCTAGAGAAACCGGCGGCGTGCTCCTGGGAGAGGCCTATCACAGCGGTGATGATGTGATCGTAGAAGTCATGGACTTCATCCATGCCGAAAAGGCGGAGGGCAGCCGGATGGAGCTGACCTTCACTCACGATGCATGGGAGAGAGTGAACGCTGAGAAGGAGCGCAAGGCTCCGAATCTCTCCATCGTCGGCTGGTATCATACTCATCCCGACATTGGTGTGTTCCTATCCAGCCAGGACATGTTCATCCAGCGTAACTTCTTCCCTGAACCGTGGCAGGTGGCTCTGGTCCTCGACCCGGTACGCCATGACAGGGGAGTGTTCTACTGGCGGAACGCCCAGATAGAACAAGCCGATGGTTTCTATGTATGCTCCAGTCGCAGAGAATCCTCCGAACTAAGGAGATACATCAAGGGACTTGAGCGTGGCGTGAGGAAGAAGCCGGTCCACGGATGGACGGGCGAATCGGACAATCAGTCTGTACCGAGGTCACAGCATGGTATCACAGGCCCGTGGCAGTGCCTGATCCTTGTTCTGCTGGTGGTCGTGGTCGTGCAAGGCATCTACCTGCGGAGCCTCCTGGCAGAACGTAGTGCCGAGTCCAGACCAAATCAGATCGCCCTCCGCTATGTACAGCTCGCTAGTGATTGTGAGCAGGCGTTTGACTATGAGCACGCGGCGCTCTACCTGAGACTGGCATGGGCGAAGGATCCGGAGAATGAGATAGTCGCGAGGAGACTGCTAATCATACTCAGCCACGTTCCACGTGAACGTCAGGAGCCGTTGATTGCACAGACGCTCGATACTGCGAAGAGCATTGCTGGTACTCCTCACGGCACATCGACGGTACGCATTGTCGCCGGCGCATTGAGCAAAATGGGATTGAGTCCAGATCAGGAACAGCGACGCAAAGAGCTTATTGCGCAGCCTGCGCCAGACAAGACCTCTTCCCGGAATGAGGACGCTAAGAAGCAGGGATTGCTGGGTTGGGTGAAGCGGTTGGTAGGTTTGGATGAATAGCGCAGGCGATTGGAGGTAGATACGAGATGCATCAAGCCGGACCAGATATCGTAGGAAAGACGTGTCCGTTCTGTCAGACAGCTATCAAGCCGGGAGTGCCGGTCGTGGTGTGCCCGGCGTGTGGCATACCGCACCATTCGGAATGCTGGACCGAGAATGGCCGCTGCACGACGTTCGGCTGCAGTGGCCAGACTGCGTCTGTTCCGCCACCCCAGAACGCAAGCGTGCAGGCCGGACACTGTCCAGTATGTGGCTACTTCATGAGCCCACTGGACCGAACCTGTCCGCGGTGTGAGGACATGAGGAGGCACGGCGTTCAGCCTGGGGTAGCCATGCAAGGTAGAGCCGCCAATCCGGCATCGCCGCAAGCGTACGCGCCCTATGCACCCCCGATGCAGGCTGGCTATGTTCCTGATGAGATCAAGGGATGGAACTGGGGCGCGTTTCAATGTTCCTTGCTCTGGGCAGCAGCCATGAATCGTTGGGGGTGGTTCGCAGTCTGCTTCATCCCTTACTGCGGTGCATGGATAGCGGCGATATACCTGGGTATCAAAGGTAATGAACTAGCTTGGCAGTCGCGTCAGTGGCGGAACATCGAGCACTTCAAGGAAACCCAGGCAGTGTGGAACTCCTGGGGCAAGGCTCTTTTCGCGATATCCATAGTTGTCTTTATCCTATATGTTATCGTGGCTGCATCGAACAGCGGTGGCTACTAGATAGGTGGGTGCGGTACTTGGACAGATCACGGACATGGAAGGAGTCGAACGAACAGCCGGTGGACCTGGAGATTGGGATCGACGACATCGTGCCCAATGGAGCGGGACAACCGCCAGACGATGAGCCGCTAGACACAGCACGCGTTACTGGGCTACGCCCCGCGTGTATGCATGCTGGCGCATTGCGGTCGGTGGTGACGCATGGCGTAACGGATACTCTGCGCGAGGTTGGCGGTCTGCTTGTAGGCCGTGTGTCGCTGGATGGTAGTGGCAAGGTAGACGTATTGGCGGCGATACCGGCAGAGCACAACCGCGAATCGGCCGCTCGGCTCACGTTTACCCATGAGAGCTGGGATCAGATGCTGGCTGACATGGAGCAGGATCACCCTGGGTGCAGAGTGGTAGGATGGTATCATACCCATCCCCGACATGGCATCTTCCTGTCTGAGCACGATCTCTTCATCCATAGGAACTTCTTCAGCTCTCCCAATCAGATGGCCATGGTCTTTGATCCTACGACTGGTGATTTGGGTCTGTTCGGTTGGTCAGGGGATCGTGTGGTACGCTACCCGTGCGTACCAGTGTGTACACCCGCAGGGGACGAGATGGGCATCACCAGGGTGACCGCCGATTCCTTACAGAACACAGGGCGTATCACGGTTGATGCTTCGGACTCGTTTCTAGATTTGATAGCTGATCTGGGGGAGAGTGCCACGAGGGAGTTCAGTTCGTTCTTCCAAGAGCTGGGAGCAGCACTGGAAACCGCATTTGGGCCCATCGACAAAGCACTCGATAACGGCGGACAAGCAGACGGCGGAGATGACAGGGGCAAGCACATCGACGTAAGGGCGTGAGCATTCCTATGGACGCAAGACGGTTTCTCTCAGCACTGTGGGCAAACATATATCTCATCATCATCGTTCTCGTCGTGTATGCCTCGATGGTGTCTGTTAGCTACGCGTTGAGAGCAGAGCGTCCCAAGGCTCCACCTCTGGATGTGGTGTTCGTCTTCGACACAACGGGGAGCATGTCGGATAAGATCCAGGGCCTGTTGCATATATCATCGAGGTTTGGTTCGGTACTAGACTCGACCGGTAGCGACTATCGCATCGCCATGGTTACTTTCGGTGCAATTGAGGATGGTCCGGTTGTGCACAAGACTTTCGGACCGAGTAACGATCTTGCAGCCTTTCAGACCTTCCTCAGAAACGTGGACATTGACAGCGGCGGCACTGAAGACCAACCCACCGCAATGAGATACGCGATGGACAATATGACCTTTCGTCCCAATACGCGCAAATTCCTGATCCTGGTAACTGACGAAGAACTGCAAGGGCAGATATCGATGCAGCCAGGTAACCCGACTCCAACGGACGAGTGGAACGGCATCATTCAGGAGTTGATCAAGAGGAAGCACACTGCGTACGCGGTGTGCATTCCCGAAGAGCCCTATATGCAACTTGCTACGCGGACGGGAGGTAAGTTCTATGATGCTGAGCAGGGCGAGGACTTCACTGATATCCTGATGGGCATAGCGCAGGATATCAACGCAAGCATCACCAGGTAAGGATCGGATCTGATGCAAAACAGCAACCAAGACGCCCGTGACGAGGAAGAGAAGATCGAGATCAGCTTGGACGATCTGGAGGAGCCGACCAGGACCGATGGGACGGTGCATACCGTGTCTGCGGCAGGTGATCAAACGCTGGTCGTGGAGCTAGAGGACGATTCCGGTTCGGCGCACTCTCGCTCCGCTACAGGCGATTCCATCGAGATCAGTCTAGACGATCTAGACAATCAGGCGGATGCATTCCCGACTGTGTATCCGGGGGTCTCCGCGGGTATGGCGACTGCTTCTACTGGAAAGAAGAAGTCTCCAACTGCACTGACCGGTATGTCAGGTAGAAGCATTCTTCGGACGGCCTTGGCTGGCCTCATCGGTGGGGGATTGGCGTGGCTCGTCAGTGAGCCTATTCAGTCAGCATCCACTCAACTTGATGATCTTGGTGCCCTCGTAGCAGATGCAGCTTTGTTTGCCGGTCTAGCCGGGGCTTCAATAGGCACGGCCATCGCGGCAGCCAACTGGCTATCGTTTGGCGCTAAGGGAAGAGGAAGCATGGCAGTTGCTCTCAGTGCTCTCTTCGGGACTCTCGGTGGCGTGTTCGGAGGTTGTATTGCTCAGTATATCTACGGCGTCCTGAGTCTGCAGTACTTGATCGAAGGTGTAGGTCAGATACTCCTGAGAGCAGTTGGATGGTCCATCATGGGGCTGTTCTTCGGGCTCGGCCAGGCGGCATCAACTTCCACAAGGGCGAGTATGAGGAACGGTATTGTCGGCGGTGCTGCTGGCGGTCTGCTGGGAGGAGTGGCTTTCCAGTTGATACTGAGTGGTGCGAGCAACGATTCCGTGGGACGCTTGCTAGCCTTGTGCGTCGTAGGAACTGCCATAGGCCTCATGCTTAGCCTGGTAGAGGAAGTATCCAAGGAAGCCTGGATCTGTATAGTCAAGGGTCTGCTTACGGGTAAGCAGTTCATTCTCTATCAGGACAGGACAGCCATCGGTAGTAGTCCGTCGTGTGACATAGTTCTTAGCAAAGATCCATCTGTGGCCCCAGAGCATGCTGTTGTTGCGAACCAGGGAACGGGGTTTCTGCTAACTAGTCACGCAAGCACAGAGGTGAACGGGACTACGGTCACCCGTCACGTGCTTCAGGATGGGGATTTGATCGGCATAGGCAACTCTCGAATCGAATTCCATGAGAGATTGGCAGCGCAGAAGCCGATTGGTGGCAGACGGTTCTGAGATGGCATGGGTAGGCGACAGCATCGGTCAGACTCCGGTACGATATAAGTGCGTCCTCTGGTCGACGGTCGAGGCCGAGGTCATGCTGGCATATGAGGACGTGATTGAGTGGAACACGTAGGCAGAACATGTCCGTACTGCCAGAGCGTCATAAAGCCTGGAACTGCTGTCCAGGTATGCAACCGGTGCCTCATACCTCACCATGAGGAATGCTGGCAGGCTAATGGTGGGTGCACCACATACGGCTGTTCTCGTGCAACTGGTCCTACGCCGTTCGCGGATACGGTACGTCGTAGCCCTGGTGCCCATCGGCAGAGCGGAGTAGCCGGGACTCCGCTGATTCATAGAATTGGGCGGCGCGAGGGCATTGCTCTGGCTGCACTGCTACTCGTCGCAATCTTGGTTGCAGTCTGGATTGTCAGCAGCCATCGCGGTGCCGAGAGAACGCAACTTGTGCCCCGCTATCCGCCACCTCCTGTAGCAGGGCATTCGACTGGGGTGACGCCCGAGGCCGGCGATATGATTCCGACCGAGCCCTCGGAGGAATGCTCGGGATGTGGTGGCCGCGGCACAATCACCTGTTCCCCTTGTAGGGGAACAGGAAGGTGTGGCTATTGCAGCTATTCCTACGGCGGAAGGCGATGCAGTGTATGTGGTGGCAGCCGGATATGCTACTACTGCGGCGGCTTGGGACATCTGCAGTGTGCGCGTTGCGGTGGGACAGGGACCGCCTACTAGTGCTGTCGTGCTGGCACAGGGCCGGCAATCTGACTTAGGAGCTGATTGATGCCTTCGATCCGCTGTCCGCATTGCGGTGCACCAAACCCCGATAGGTTGGACAATTGCTACAACTGTCAGAAGGTGCTTCGGATTGTTGATCCGCTGACCCAGGCTCAGCCAAGCCTGCCTTCGGTCGTGACTCCGACGGCGAATTCTCTGTCCATCAGATGGATGTACGCTGCTGTCGGAGTCCTGCTGTTCGTGATTCTAGCCGGAACCAGCTTGTCGGGCGGTCTGCGAGTGTATGACTACAAGGTTGTGGAACTCCAGGCGGTGAACCCGGAGCACGCAGAGGGTGGGCTCAACATAGACAGCTCAGCCCTGCAAAAACTCGGCCGGCAAGGTTGGGAGCTAGTGGGAACGGTGACCGATGTCGAGACCAGCTTTCCCAACTTCGGCAATGAGGAGTATCACACCGGCATCAAGAGCAATACCCACACGCGGACCGCATTCCTGCTCTTCAAGAAGTCACGATTGCGGTGGCTGAAGCCTGCCTCGTAGCTGGAGTACTGAGTTGTCGGATTCCGTAGGCCAAACATGTCCGTATTGCCAGACGCGGATAATGCCGGGAGAGCAGGCACGAGCTTGCCCGACCTGCGGCGTTTCTCATCACATCGACTGCTGGCGCGAGAACGGTGGGTGCACTGTCTTCGGGTGTGCCAGTGCGCCAAGTGCATCTGGCAGGCAGGCATCCAGTGTACAGCAGCCTGATGCCCGAACGCCATCAGGCATGTCTTGTGGTGAGCAGCGGCTGATAGTTCATGTGAACCCGGAACGGGCTGGTCCTCAGTCGAATCGAGCCCTGGCGTACCTGCTATCGAGCATCATTGGGTGCGTTGTCCTGGTCACGCTTCTGGTGCTGTTCACTCGCGAGCCGGGGTCATCGGCGGAGAGGTATCTGAGCCAGGGATATGAGTGTCAGGAATCAGGCGACTATGACGGCGCGGTAGTGCAGTATCGCAGAGCACTGCTCCAGAAGCAAGACTCGCCGGCAGCGCACTTCCTGATGGGGCTGGCTTACCTCCATATTGGTGGTGAGACCGACAGCATGTCTGATTTTGTCGATCTGGCGCGAACAGGTGATACATCCGCGTTGGATTCCGCAGATCGATGTTTCGGCAGCGCGGTGCAATACGGACAGGCCTTGAGCCAGGGTGAACAGATCAGGGCAGGATCGCTGGAACTGGGCACTAGGGATACGTTTCTCGCCGATGCGTACGGATGGCTTGGCTACACCGCCATGATTCGTGTTGCCGCATGTGAGGACAACCGGCAGTACGAGTATGCCAGACAGTGGGTTGTAAGAGCACGTCAGCATTTCGGCGCGTCGGTCCAACTTGATCCGGCGAACAAGATGGCACGGGCGGGGTTGGAGGCTCTTAGTGGTTACCGATACTAGGATGACACCGCAGTCTGTAGAATTGGTCGTTCACCGGCTTCGACCCGTTCGAGTTGCCCTGCTTCTTAGCCCAAGATAGCTATGTAGGAGGTAGACATTGAGTGCACGTCTGAGGCGCCTGATGGCGGACTATGAGAAGATTCGTACCGAGTTCACTGGGCACCGATATATCACGGTAGAGCCCATGAGCGGCAATCCACCTGAGCGTTACAGGATCACATACAAGATCAAGGGTCTGCGGTTAGACCCCGCCCTGAATCGTCCTGCGATCACCAACATCCATAGGGCCGAGATCTATCTCCACAACGACTACCCGCGCGAGAAGCCCAAATGCGTAATGTTGACCGAGATCTTTCACCCCAATTTCGGACCATACATCTGTATCGGAGATCACTGGGCGGCTGGTGAAACGCTGGCTGACGTGATCGTGCAGATCGGTCAGATGATCCAGTATCAGAGCTACAACCCGAAGAGCCCGCTAAATGGTGTGGCCGCCATGTGGGCTCAGCAGAACGAGCAAATGCTTCCAGTTGGGAACGTGGACTTGTATCAGCCCGAACCAGAGATCAGCTTCGGCGATGAGCCAGCCGCTGAGGACGACCTCGACATCACGCTGGGTCCGTCCGGCGATTCAGACGATGAAGACTTCGACGTTCAGTTGCAGTAGCGCACTAGGGAGACAGCCATGGAAGAGCAGAACCAAGACAAGATCGAGATCTCTCTCGACGATCTGCAGCGGGAAGAACCCACCGATTCTGGCAGGCTGGTCATAACTGGAGATGACCTGCTCGATGTTCCGGATACGCCGGTGTTCGCATCTGTACCGCCACCTGCGTCTGGTGGGACCGCTCCAGGCGTGGGTCCTATGCCATATGTTGATAAGGGGCGGTCTTCGGGCATTGCGTCTTCTAATCTACTTCAGAACCTGCTTGCAGGTGCGGTTGGTGGCTTGCTGGCGTGGGCTATCATCGAGCCGTTGTTCAACGAGTCTGCGACGAGCGTTACGGGTCGTGTGCTGGTTGAAATGGGGCTCTTCGGCGGACTGATGGGTGCGCTCATCGGTCTTGCACTTGGTGCAGTCGAAGGCATCATGAACCGGGTCTCCGAGAAGGCGATGATCGGAGGCGCGATCGGTCTGGCTATTGGCTTCGGCGGAGGTTTCCTGGGCGGAGTGGTAGGCCAGGTGGTCTACTCGGTGCTTGGAGGCGGAGGTGCTGCAAGTATTGGGCAGCAGGTTCTGGCACGAGCTATTGGCTGGGGCGTGGTAGGGACCTTCGTTGGCCTCGGGCAGGGCATAGCAATACGCTCGAAGCGGAAGATCGTGAACGCGCTTCTCGGCGGACTGATCGGAGGTGCGATCGGCGGGGGGCTGTTCGATTTCATCGGGATGGCTGTAGGTGGCGGGACTGCCAGCCGGGCAGTTGCGATCACGGTGCTTGGCGCCTGCGCTGGAGCAGCCATTGGTCTCGTAGAGGAACTCAGGAAGCAGGCATGGCTAGACGTGGTCGAAGGCTGGCTTACTGGCAAGCAGTTCATCATCTACAAGGACGTCACCACCATCGGCAGTGCTTCCAAGTGCGACATTGCCGTGTTCAAAGATCCCAGGGTAATGCCTGAGCACGCAGTGATCAGGGCCGAGAATGGCCGATACAGCATTCATAGCACTCAGGGCAACGCGCCGACTTACGTCAATCGACAGTCGGTGGGCCACAGGGTTCTACGGAACGGCGACCTGATAGGAATAGGCGGCACGGTTTTCCGCTACAGTGAGAAGGCAGCGGAGTGGAACCAGCATTGATCTCTATCTGCTGATATCCATGTGTCTGGAGGCATTTGCATGAAGACCCGCACCGGAGTGGCACACATCATCAGAATTCTGGGATCAATGCTTGTATGCACAGCTGTCCTTTCGGGTTGCGGAAACCTTGAGTTCAACATTAAGACGGTCTTCAACTCCAATGGTTCTTGCGAGCGAATTCTGCACCTTGTAGCTGACGGCATTTTTGTTGAACCACTCAGCGATCGCTCAGTAGACCAGGAGGCCAAGCGAGACGGTTGGACTGTGCAAACGTATAACGAGGGCTCGCGACTGCACAAAGTCTTCACGCGCAAGTTCGCAGACGCGACAAATATGGGGTCATCAACACCGCTGCTGTTGGGGCAAGGTAAGGGGATGCCCGGTGGTTTCGGGCAGTTCGCGCCAAACGTGAAGTTGAGCATCAGCAGCCGCTTTCCCTACAAGTACTATCGCTATGAAGAGGTGATACAGCCATCCGCCGAACCGAACCGCGATGTGTGCTCTGCGTGCGACGGTAGAGGTGGGGAGACTTGTTCGCTGTGTGGCGGTCGGGGCAGGGATACCTGTTCGGCCTGCGACGGCTCCGGCGTTGTTCAGATTCTGGATGAGAGCATGAGGTGTCCGGCCTGCGATGGCGTTGGCAGCACCCCTTGCATGGCGTGTTCGGGTACCGGGCGCACCGTCTGTTTTGCGTGCGGCGGCTCTGGAAGACCTGGCGAGATGGAGCGGTCCATGGAGAAGACTGCCGAAAGCATGTTCAGCTTCCGGAATGAGATCGTCTTACCGGGAGAGGTCATATCCACCAATTCCGACCGCAGGTCCGGCAAGAGCCTGGTGTGGGACATCACATTCGAGCGCATGAAGAACGGCATCAGCATGCAGGCGATCTCCCGGGAGCTGAATATGGGAGCTATTCGCGCCCTCGTGATCGTATCGCTGCTGGTCAGTGGCGTGATCGTTGGCATAGTCGTGAACCGTCGTCAACCTCGGGGCGATCTTGGGATCGAGTTGCGTCGGGAGTGATCAAGCCGAGAGACATCGGCTGTTGTTGAGGGGCATTCGGGAATGACAGAGACTCATATAGGAAAGACATGTCCTTTTTGCCAGGGCATCATCAAGCCCGGCATCGAGGTGACGGTATGTGCGAGTTGTGGCATGCCGCACCACGCCGAGTGCTGGGAGCAGAATGGAGGATGTACCACCTTCGGGTGCCAGGGCGAGCGATGTGTGGCTCCATCACTCAGTGGAGCCATACCGTCTGAAGCTAGTCCGGCTCGTCGTATCATTCCTAAGCGTAGCGCTGGCATGTATATGTTGCTTGCAGTAATCCTGTTTGCCGGTGGCCTTTTGGCAGGAAGGGGACAATGGCGAGTAGAGCAATCCCCACAGACACGAGTGCAAGCTCAGCCCACCTCACCCACTAAGTCTCCATCGATCGACGAGTTCAAGCGTAGCGTGCGTGACCTGCTCGGATCAGAGCGATTGTCAGGTTTGAGCGAGGCCGAACTCCTAGTCTACTACTACTGCGAAGCCTATAACCGCGGCTACGGTGATATCGCAGATTCGCTGAGCCAAGATGGAGCCAGGTACTCGGATCTGCTTGCATCGAGTATGCCCAGCAGGCTGATCTCGTATGCAGTTAACGGTGCCAGCGGGGACTCCGACTCTTGGCAGTGCAATTGCGTGAAGTGCGAGCGCGCAGAGTCGCTAGGTAACCATTCGTTCCACGTCAAGGGTAATGCAGAGGATGGAAGTACGCATATCCTGACAATACAAGCTACAACCGAAAGTGTCTTGGGTGTCGAACATGAAGAACCGATACCCAAGACTAAGGCATATCGGCCCTTTCCCGCACCCTCACGCGATGATATGCTTGCGATCATTTCTGCCATCAAGGATGAGGAGTTGCAGGATGGCAGGTTTCTCAGTCCAATAGGGTGCTACGTTGCGTGGGAGATGTCGGCGGTCCACAAGCGCTATGCTGTAGTAACAGTTGGAGGAGACCCGAGTGGGCATTACTCCGTTCTCAAAGCAGAAGGCGGCAGATGGACTGAACTCTTCGGTGGCCAGGACTACCCGTCGAAGAGCTACGTTGATGAACTGAAGATACCGGATGATGTGCAACTAGAACTACTAGCCCCAACGATAGGCATCTGGGATGAGAAGACAGGCAGTCACTACGGACCATCCCCTGACGATGATCTCTGATGCGTAGCACGTAGCGCTATCATGTGGCACCGAATGCACCGGTCTGCATAGGTTCGACGTCTCGAGGAAAGACTGATTATGCAAAACGATTACGTAGGCAGGACTTGCCCTTACTGCCAGAGCGCTATCAAGCCCGGTACCGAGTTAGCAGTATGCCGAGACTGCGGAATGCCCCATCATACTGAGTGCTGGGAGCAGAACGGAGGATGTACCACCTTCGGCTGTGTGGCGGGGAGACGCTCCCAACCGATCTCGAACGGTATAGCAACTGGCGTCACAGCTGCCGGTAGACATTCGCCAGCCAAGATGAGAGTGGCAGTGTTGACTATGTCCACAATAGCGCTACTCATTTGCGGTATGGTTATCGGTAGGACGTACTGGCCATCGCAATCTGCTACCTTGTCACCGAAGCCCGCTCAGGCGGTCCCGCACATAGGATCAGAGCCACCAAATGAGTCCGAGACACTGGGTGCGCAGCACGGACGAGCCGACAATGGATCTGCCAGTCCCGCGGGTGTCTACCCGATCATCGACGCTTCACATGGCTACTTGCTCGGAGGGATTGTTGATGGAGAGTGGGTCGATGATTCCACGATGGCCGCCTATGTGCGAGGCGGTGAGCGCTATCGTCTATACTCCGTTGCAGATGATCGCGGTATCTCTGAGGGCAGCGGCGTTCGGGTTGATGCGCCGGGCAATACACGTTTTGTCGATCTGACGCCGAGTCCAAACACCGATATAGATGCATTGGCGGTCTGCACCGACTGGAATGCGCTACCCCGCAAGCCGAAGATACAGAGCACAGCGCAGAAGGTCTACCAGGATGCGGTTCGTGATGTGCTGAACAGAAACGGCATCCCCGGAGCCAGAGTGAACATTACGCAACTGATCAGGGTGGATCTGGAGGGTGACGGGCGGGAAGAGGTATTGCTGAGCGCTACTACCCCGAGAGACGGCTATCCTCAGCCAGACTCGCACAGCGGTGACTATTCCGTAGTCATTCTGCGCAAGATTGTTGATGGCAACGTGTCGACACAGATCCTGGAAGGGGAGTTCTACCCGAATCCCGTTTCATTCAATGCTCCCAATCTCTATGCTGTATCTGCGATCCTGGATCTTGATGGTGATGGCGCGATGGAGGTAGCCGTGTCCCATCGGCACTACGAAGGGTTCGGCATGGACATCTTCGCCATGCGCGGACCCAGAGCCGTGCGTGTGTTAACTGGTGGCATGGGGGCGTGACTGAAGAGTGGGTGATGAACGATGATAGAGAACAATGTAGGGAAAACCTGCCCATACTGCCAGACACTCATCAAGCCAGGCGCCCCTGTGCGAACCTGCGAGACCTGTGACATCCCGCACCACGCCGAGTGCTGGGAGGCCAATGGAGGGTGTACTACATATGGTTGCTCAGGCGGTTCGGGCGAAGTCAGGCAACCGTCTGCTGGTCCATCAGTAGCCCCTCATGCACGAAGGTCTGCACCTGTGTTGGCTATTGTGCTTCTGGTGGTGAGTATCTTCGCTACTCTCTTCACGGTCCAGCAGTCCCGCCAGGCCGCGATCCAACGCCGTATTGCAGAGCAGGCACAGATCCAAGCCCAACATGAGCGGGAGGAAGCGGAGAAAGCTCGTCGGCAGGCAGAGCTTGAGAGAAAGCGGGCAACTCCGGTTATCCTCTCAGAAGCAGGGGTGACTGTCAAGGAACCGAGCCTTGACGCGGAGATAGCTTCGTATTCGGGTCTGGGTTATCCAAGGCCGCGATTCTGGATCTATGCAGTCCTTGATAACAATCTGCACGGTGTAGAGGACCAGACGGTCAAGTATGAGTATGCGCTGAGAGGGCCCTATGGTCTCGATACTTTCGGTCCTGAGGAGGAGACCATTAGCTCTACGGAGGAGCACTACCTCCTAGCTGTGCGGTACTTCATGAAGGATGGCTCGTCTCTGCCTCCTGGCGATTATCAATACGCAATACGGGTCAATGGTGAGGTCATGGCAGAGGGTTCCTTCAGCATACCATGATGTATTGTAGATGCTGCCAGCTGTCGTCCGTGACAGCTACTCAATACGGAGGATGTCCAGACTGTGAGTAACCATATTGGCAAGACATGCCCATTCTGTCAGCATGTCATCAAGCCAGGTATCGAGGTATTGGTCTGCGCAGAGTGCGGAATTCCTCATCATAGCGAATGCTGGCATGAGAACAACGGCTGCACAACATTTGGCTGTGCTAGCCCGCACTTCGAAAGATTGTCGAGCATTCCTGCCGCTTTCGGGCGTTCCCTGATGCCAACTGGATCTCTGGTGATCTCCGGGGGTACGGATCACCGATACGATTCGCGCGGCGTATGTACACGATGCGGCTGCAGCCGGAAAGCGATTCGGCATTTCGGGTGGATCTGTCGTCCCATCAGCCAGCCCTCGCATATTCATGTTG
>Ga0208826_1001534_pt1 | contig 19174 bp, 20 predicted proteins | sample AD_UKC115_MetaG_FD_184451 | JGI IMG/M metagenome (GOLD analysis project Ga0208826, IMG submission 184451) | Active sludge microbial communities of municipal wastewater-treating anaerobic digesters from Hong Kong - AD_UKC115_MetaG (SPAdes)... | ecosystem: Engineered > Bioreactor > Anaerobic >...
CCCGCGGCGTCCAGGCCCGGGCTGGCGGGCTGAGCCGCCGACAGCGCCCAGGGCGTCACGAGCAGGGCCAGGGCCAGGGCGCGGCGGCACCGGCGGCTCGGGGCGGCGGCAGCGGCGGTCACGCGCGCCTCGGCCTACTTGCCCGCCGCGGGCACAACCAGGTCCACGGCCTGGGTGATGTCGGTGTCGCCGAAGCGGCCGGTGAGGGCGAGGGTGTAGCGCCCGGGCGCCAGGTGCTGGCCGGCGTAGTCCTGGTGCAGGCTGCGGCGATTCTGCGGCAGCACCGAAGCGTTGCTGATCAGCCCGGCCGCCGCCGCGCCCGGCGGCAGCACCATGTCCGGCTGGCCGGCGCGTTCCACCCGCGGCACTTTGCCGCTGCCGGGAAAGCGTCCGGCCGGATAGATCACGTACTGGCCGTCGAAGCGCGACGTCGCGTTGCCGGTGTTGGTGACGTCCAGTGTCATTCCCTGCCCATCGGCCTTGACCGAATGCAGCTCGCCGCGCCGCTCGACCGCACCCACGTGCACGTACACGGCGGCACCGAGGCGAAAGCGCACGTTGAGGGTGGCGCCCTGGGTGGTGGCCGGCTTGGGCGGAGTCTCCTCGTTGAAGTAGATCATCAGCCGGTGTTCGCCGGGCGGCAGCGCCACGGCGGGACGGATGGCCACACGCACCGCCTGCGACTTGCCGGCGGGCAGGTCGAACTGCAGCGGGCTGACGATGGCCCAGCGGTCGAGCGTGGTCTCGCCCGAGGGCAGGTCGCGCACCTCGTTGGCGGCGTCCTTGTCCCAGGGCACCAGCGAGACGCGCACGCGCTTGTCTTCGCTGGTGTAGTTGTACAGGCGGAAGGCGTTGGTGGTGGCCGCCTGGTCGAGCGTGAGGTCGAGCAGTTGCGGCGAAATGGCGATCTGGGCCTGCGCGCCCAGGGCGACGCCGAGCCACAGCAGCAAGCCCAGCAGCAGGCGGATTGGCGGCAACGGCATGGTCAGGGCTCCTCGAAGTCCAGGTGCAGGTCGCCACTGTAGTGGCCACCGGCCTTGACCGTGGCCAGGTCGAACTCCAGCACGACGCCACCCTCGACGGTCTCGCCGCGCTCGTCGCGGGCGATCACGCGCAGCGGGGCGGGCCGCACGCGCACCGGCAGGCGCGCGGCGGGATCCTCGTTGTTCTGCAGGGCATCGAAGCCCGCGGCCGAACTCAGTTGCAGACGCAGCGGGCCATCGGGGGCCACGCGCGCCGGGTCGCGCCGCTGGCGCCACAGCGCCGGCACTTCCCGCGTCACCGTCAGACGCACCGGCGGTGTGGCCAGCGCGCCGTCGGCCACCAGGTAGGCGCCGACGCGCCGGGCCGTGCGCTCGCTGTGGCCCAGGGCCTCCACCGGACGCGTCGCCACGTCGTCGAGGCGCAGCGGCGCCAGGCTGACCTGGCGCTGCAGCAGCTCGGTGCGCGGCGACTCGGACGCTGCGGCCGGCCGGAGCGATGCTCCGGCCAGCAGCAGGGCAAGTCCGCCGAGGCCCAGGGTGAGCGACGACCTGCGCATGGCGCGATCAGGTCCCCGTGACCGTGATCGTGTACTGCGGGTTGGCGTTGCTGTACGTGCCCAGCGCCAGCGCATTGCTCAGGTTGAGCTGCAGCGCGACGAAGCCGTTGAGCGGCGTGCCCAGACCCGGATCGGCGACGATCGCGGAGCGGTTGGCGGCGAAGGTCAGCGTGCCAACCGTGGTGCCGATGTCCACGCCGGTGATGGCGATGGAACTGCTGCCGTTGTTGAGCGTCGCGCCGGTGCCGACGTCCACGCGCACCGTGGTCTGGCTGGAGCTGCCGCCGAGCGCGCGCAGCGCCCAGACGTTCTGCAGCACCAGCGGAACCGCCGCCGGATTGATGCTGCCGTTGGTCGGCGTGGCCGGAGCGGCATAGGTCGCCACGACGTTGGCGCCGTAGGTGGTGCCGGTCGGAGCGGCGGACGGCGTGTCGGCGCACTCATAGGGGTTGGAGCCGGTGCAGCCCGTGGTCGGGGCGATCAGGCTGGCCGCATTGAGCGACACCGTGAGGGTCGAGTGGTAATAGAGAATGGTGACGCCGTTGGTCAGGTCGATGTCGACCTTGACGTCGCCCGCGCTGGCGGGGGTGGAAACCGTCAGACCGGCGACGGTGGCGGCCAGGGCCAGGCCGCAGGCGCGCGACAGCGCTCGCATGGACATGCGCATGGTGCATACCTCTGTTGTGGATGAGTCGATGGATGCGATCCCGGCGGGCATCCTGCGAACCCGGGGTCGGAAAGTGTGATGCAGTTCACATGCCAAGCGCGGCGAGAGCTTGTAACAAACTGAGGCGAGAGGGTTTTCGTGGCGACCAGGCGAGGACGTCGGAGCGGGCCCAGGGCCGCGGCTCGGCCGCCGCCGGCGCACTGGCGCGGCCCGGCGCCGGCGCTTTCAAGCCAAGACCGTGCCAGGCCTTGCCCACCGCGCGCGCCCGCGTGCCGACCAGGCGCGGCGAGACCGGTCTCAGGCGGGCGCGGCGAATTCCCCGTCCAGGTAGTACCAGCGCTCCGCTTCGCGGCGGAATCGGCTGGTCTCGTGCAGGCGCTGCGCGCGCCCGCCGCCGATGCGGTATCGGGCGACGAACTCGACCAGGGCGCTGTCCGGCCCGGTCGGCGCGTGGCGGCGCACCTCCAGGCCGAGCCAGCGCGGCGCCGGCTGCTGCGCGGCCAGACCCAGGGCGGCCGGGCGCGTGGACGCATGCCAGGTGACGAGCAGGTAGTCCTCCAGCTTCAGCACATAGGCGCTGTAGCGCGAGCGCATCAGCGCCTCGGCGCTGGACGCTGCCGCCGCGCCGCGGTGCAGCGGTTCGCAGCAGGCGGCGTACAACGCGCCGGAGCCGCAGGGACAGGACACGGGCACGGGCTTCATGCCGCGCCAGTGTGGCACAGGCGCGGCGGCGCGCCCGGCTTCAGCCCACCGGCTTGCCGCGCAGCACGCGCGCGGGCAGCAGCACCAGCGCGCGCAGGAACTCGAACACTCCGTTCACGGCGATGCCGACCAGACGGAAGGGCAACAGCAGCAGCCACACGATCGGATACAGCAGCAGCGCCAGCAGGGCGATCGGCCAGCACACGATCAGGAGCAGCAGCCACAGCAGGAAGGTGAACATCGCGGCCCTCGCAGCGACGGCGGGAAGCGCCGTGCGGACCCAGCATGGGGGCGGGGAGGCACGGTCTCCAGTGCCGGAAGCTCACCCGCGCGGCGGTTATGCTGCGGCTTCCCCCGGCGGAGGGCGCATGAGCCACGAGCACAACCCCCAGGCAGCACAGATGGGCGACGCGTCCATGCTGCGCACGCTCGACTTCCAGGCCCAGGCGATCTGGCCGCAGGAATCCGCGCTCTTCGCTCGCTACGGTCTGATCGGCGCGCTGCGCATCCTCGACCTCGGCTGCGGCAGCGGCGAGATCACCCGGCGCCTGGCCGCGCTGTATCCGCAGGCCAGACTCACCGGCGTGGACATCCTGCCGGAAAATCTCGCCGTGGCGCGCGCACGCGACGCCGCCCTGGCGCCGCGCGTTCGCTACGTCGAAGGCGATGCGTTCGCCCTGGATTTTCCGGAGGCGCACTTCGACCTCGTCGTGTGTCGCCACCTGTCGCAGTGCGTGCCGCAGTTTGGCCGCGTGCTGGCCGAGATCAGCCGCGTGCTGGCGCCGGGCGGCTGGCTGCACCTGCTCAGCGAGGACTACGCCATGCTGCACATGCCGCGCGGCGGGCACGTGCCGGAGCGCCTGTGGATCGACGGGGCCCTGCGCTACCTGGAGAGCATTGGTTGCGATGGGGCGATCGGCCGCCACTCGCCGGCCCTGCTGCAGCAGGCCGGTTACGGGGAATTGCGCGTGGATTACGTGGTGGTGGACACGCTGCGCGTGCCGCGCGCGGTGTTCGCCGGCATCCTCGCCGCCTGGCGCGACGGCTACGTCGCCCCGCTGGCGGCGGCCAGCGGGCGTCCTCCCGCGGAGGTCCGCGCCGATTTCGACGCCATCATCCACGCCATCGAGACGCCGCCGAACTATGCCGTGTGGCAGGTGCCGATCGTGTCGGCGCGGCGGCCCGCCTGAGGAGCGGCCGCGCCGACGGCGGGCCCCGCGAAGACGCGAGACCCGCACGCGCCGCGGCGCGCCCCCTCGTCGAAGCCGTTGGCGAAGATCACGTCGCCGCCTTCCACGTGCAGGGTCCTGCCCGACCTGCGACGACGTGGTGATCGATCTCGCCGGCCGGCGCCTCTGGCGCGGCGGCGGCGAGCGGCCGCTCGAACCCAAGGCATTCGCGATGCTGGCGCTGGCGGTCGCCGCGCCCGCCCGGGCGTTCGCCCGCGACGACATCCTCGCTGGCGACTGGGGCCACGTCACACCGGGTGTACGGAATCGCGTCGTGGCCCGGCTGCGCCAGCCTCCGGGCGCGGACCTGCAGGCGCCGCGCGGGCTGCATACCGTGCACGGCGTCGGCGAGTGAAGCGCCGGGCCTCAAGCGAACTGGTGGCGGCGGTACAGCCCACGGCCGCCCGGCTGCAGCCCGGGCCGGACCGGCACAGGCGTCAGCGATGCGGTGGCGGACAGCGCCGGGGCCCTGGCTGCCGGGCGCGGGCGCGAACCATGCGACCGGACGGCATGCATCCGCGCATCCGCCCCGGTGGGTACATGGAAGGGGCGCAGTTCCCCCATTGCGGCAACTAGGAAACCCGGGGCGCTCCACTTCCGGCACGGGCGAGCAGCACCTTCTCGCTTTCCTCCGCCCACTGCAGCCAGGCACGCTCGCGCGCCAGGCCCCAGCGCAGCGTCAGATAGACGAGTTGCTTCCATCGCGGCATGGCGGCGACGCGCTCCGGGTAGTGTTCGCGCTCGATCGACTCGAGCTGCGCCAGCCGGGCCAGGCGCGCTTGCTTCGCCGCGGCGAGCTGCTCCAGCAGGGCATCGATGCCGCCGAGTTCGCCGGCAAAGAACTTCACCATGAGCGGATCGTTGACGCGCGGGGTTTCCTGGGGCTGGGAGAACCATTGCGCGAACGCCCTGCGGCCGGCGGCCGTTATGGCGTAGACCTTCTTGTCAGGCCGTCCCGCCTGCGCGACGTCCTTGAAGCGCACCCAGCCTTCTTCGGTCAGCGCGGCCAGTTCGCGATAGACCTGCTGGTGGCTCGCCCGCCAGAAATAGCCGGCCACGGCATCGAACTCCTTCGTGATCGCATAGCCGGTGCTCGGCTCGGCCTCGACGATGGCAAGAATGAGCATCCTGAGGGACATGGCGCCTCCTATATGCACTGCGTTGCATATTAGCAGACCACAGTGGTACTGTGTATGCACACTGTTGCATACAATGAGTCGACCACCGATGCCCGCCCCCTCCCTCGATTCGACCCGCGCCCGTGGCGCTTTCCTGCTGCTGGGAAGCCTGGCCCTGTGCCTCTCCAATGGCGCCACGGCCCATCCTGCCGCTGCCTGGCTGGCGCCGGTCCTGCTGCTGCGGTTCGCCGTCACGACCTCACCCCTGGGCGGTACGGCGGCACTGGCATTGGCCGGCGCGGTTGCCTCGTACGTCAGCATGCTGGGCGTCATCCCCATCGCGCAGGCCGAGTTCCTCGTCACCTGCGTGATCTCCGGCCTGCTGGGCACACTGCCCTACCTGGCCCACCGGCTGCTTGCGCCCGCGCTCGGCAGCGTCGCGGGCACCCTGGTGTTTCCTGCAGCTGCGGTGGCGTTGGCGTACGCGCTGTCCCTGGCCAGCCCCTTCGGCAGCTGGGGCGCCGATGGCTATGTGCAGGCAGGCTTCCTGCCGCTGATGCAGTTCGCCGCGGTCGCCGGCGTGTGGGGTGTCGGCTTCTTCGTGTTCTGGTGCGCCAGCGCGAGCCAGGGCCTATTCCCACCCGGCCCGCGGCGCGGGCGCTTCGCTTTCGGTGTGTTTGCCGTCGGATTCATCCTGGCGCTGGCTTGCGGCAGCTGGCGCATCTGGCGTGCGCCGGAGGCGCCGGACGGGGTCGAGGTGGCGGCACTTTCCACACCCGCGGGCCTGCCCGACCGATTCTTCGACGGGTGTGCCGGGCGCGATGACTCGGCGTGCCGTGACGCGGGGGCCTGGAAACGCATCGATGCCCTGTTCGAGCGCTCCGCCGCAGTGGCCGGCACCGGTGCCGCCCTGGTGGTATGGCCGGAGGGCAGCGCCCAGTACGACGCGCCCCTCGAGGCGGAGTTCGTCCGCCGCGCACAGGCCTTCGTGCGCCAGCACGGGGTGTATCTCGTGGCCGGCACGCTGCGCATCCCGGTCGACCCTGCGGCCGCGATGGACAACCAAGCCCTGGTATTCGCGCCGAGCGGACAGCTGGCGTTCGCATACCGCAAGGCCGTCCCCGTCCCCGGGGAGGACATCGTCGCCGGGAATGGCGAGATCCCCACGCTCGACACCCCGTTCGGCAGGCTCGGGGTCGTCATCTGCTTCGACGCCGATTTCCCGGCGCGGGTCCGGCAGGCCGGGCGTCGCGGTGTGGACGTGCTCGCCATCCCGGCCAATGACTGGCGCGCGATCACGCCCCTGCACGGTCAGATGGCGCGATTCAGGGCGATCGAAAATGGATTCGCGGTGGTGCGCGCTGCGAGCAACGGGTGGTCCGTAATCGCAGATCCCGCCGGCCGCGTGCTGGCGGCGTCCGACGCGTTCCGGGCACCGGGCGGAATCGCCACGGCGCGCCTGTCCGCCGCCGCCGCGCGCCCGACGCCCTATGCCGAGATGGGCGATGCCTTCGCCCTGGGCTGCCTGCTGTTCATTGCGGCGGCGCTCCTGGTCGTGTTGGCCCGAAGGCTCGTGCATCGCCGCCGGCAAGCAACGGCCTCTGCGTGATGCGCGCTCGGGCCAGCCACCGGCGTGACTGTCGGGAGCAGGTACAGCCTCGGCGAGGGCGCAGCGCTTTGCCTCGTTGTCTTGCGGGAGTGAAACGACGCGGTGCCGAAACAGAAGCGACGCCCTGGGCTGACCGGCGCTGCCGCGACGCGCCCCGGGGCACCGCCGGCGGGAGGCGCGTGCGCAGTGCGCGCCTCCCGTGGCCAGGGACTGGACCTCAGTCCTTCTGCAGGGCGTAGCGCCTGACGATCTCGTGCAGGAAGCGGCGGCCGTCGAGCAGGGACTTCACGCGGATGCGCTCGTTCAGGCCGTGGGCGTGGCTGCCTTCGGCGTCGTGGAACATGCCGGAGACGCCATAGGTCGGGATGCCGGCGTTGTTGAGGAAGCGGCCGTCGGTGGCGCCGGTGGCCATGGTGGGCACGATGGCCACGCCCGGCCAGATCGATTCCGCCACCGCGCGCACCGGCCCCATGACGGCCTCGGACAGCGTGGGCGGGGTGGAGGCCAGGCCTTCCTCGCCCACGCGCGTGACGGCGATGCCCTCGTCGCCGAGCACGCGCTGGATCTGCGCCTGCACCGCCGCCACGGGTTCGCCCGGCAGGATGCGGCAGTTCACGTTGGCGCGCACGCGCTGCGGCAGGGCGTTGGGGGCGTGGCCGCCTTCGATCATGGTGGCCACGCAGGTGGTGCGCAGCATGCTGTTCCAGCTCGGGTTGGCGTTCCACAGGCGGTCGGCCGCCGCGGCGTCCGGCGGATCGGCCAGCACGGCGCGCATGTCGCGGCCGATCTCGGGCGCGACCAGTTCCGCCTGCTGGCTGAAGTAGGCGCGCGTTACCGGGTTCAGGCGGATCGGAAACTGGAACGCGCCCAGGCGTTCCAGCGCGCCGCTCAGGCGATACAGCGCGTTGTCCTTCACCGGGCGCGAGCTGTGACCGCCGGGGTTGGTGATCTCGAGCTGGAAATCCTGGTAGACCTTCTCGCCGGCCTGCACCTGCAGGGCCACGGCGCGGCCCTGGGCATCGAGCTCGCCGCCGGCGCCCTCGTTCAGGGCGAAGCCGGCGCGCAGCGCCTCGGGATGGTTCTGCAGCAGCCAGTGCACGCCGTTGAAGGTGTCGGGTGTCTCCTCACCGCAGGTGAGGGCGAGCTTGATGTCGCGCCGCGGCTTGAAGCCCTCCTGGCGGTAGCGGATCAGGCTGTCGGTGAACACCGCCGCCATGGCCTTGTCGTCGGACGTGCCGCGGCCGTAGAAGAAGCCGCCCTCCTCCACCAGGGTGAAGGGATCGCGCTGCCAGTCCTCGCGCCGGGCCTCCACCACGTCCAGGTGCGCCAGCAGCAGCAGCGGCTTCGCCTTGGCATCGCTGCCGCGCAGCACGGCGATGAGGTTGCCGTCCTTGGGCCGCTGCGGCGGCACGATCACCTGCACATCGGCAGCGGGCAGGCCGGCAGCCTTCAGGCGCGCGGCCATGGCCTGTGCGGCATTGGTACAACTGCCCACCGAGAGCGTGGTGTTGATTTCGACCAACTGCTTGTACAGGGCGCGGAAGGCGGCTTCGTCGGCGCTGGGCGCGGCCACCGCAGCGCCGGCAGCGGCGGCACCGAGCAGGGCCAGGGCAAGGTGGGAGACGGCGTGGGGCATGGGCGATGTCCTGCGGGGGAGAGCGCCCAAGCGTAGCGCGGGCGCCATGCAGCCGCGGCGGCCTGCGACCTTGGTCGGTTGCGCGCGGACGTTGCCGCGCGCCGGCCGCCTCAGTGCAGGGCCACGGCCGGTTGCTCGGCGGCGATCTGGCGCAGGGCCTGTTCGAACACCGTCGCCGGCTGGCCGCCCTGGATGAGGTGGCGCTGGTTGACGATCACCGCTGGCACCGCGTGGATGCCGCGGGACTGGTAGAAAGCCTCCTGCGCGCGCACGGCTTCGGCGAACTCGTCCGAGGCGAGGATGGCCTGGGCCCGCGCCGCGTCCAGGCCCGCGGCCTGCGCCACACCCACCAGCACCTCCGCGCGGCTCACGTCCTGCCCCTCGGTGAAGTAGGCGCGCAGCAGGGCGTGCTTGAGCTCGCGCTGGCGACCCTCGCCACCGGCCCAGTGCAGCAGGCGGTGCGCATCGAAGGTGTTGACGATGCGCTCGCGCCGGTTGAACGTGAAGCCCACCTCGGCGCCGCGCTGGCGCAGCACGGCGCGGTTCTGCTCCAGCTGCGCCGGGGCCAGACCGTATTTCTTCGCGAGGTGCGCGTCGGCGTCCTCGCCTTCCGGCCCCATCTGCGGATTCAGCTCGAAAGGCTGGAAATGCAGCTCCGCCACCACTTCGCCCCGCAGCTCGGCCAGCGCGCGCTCCAGCGCATTCAGGCCGACCGCGCACCAGGGGCAGGCAATGTCGGAGACGAAATCGATGCGCAGCGGGGTGGGCATGCGGGGTGACCGGTAGCACGGCGCGAACCCGCCGCGGGCTCCCGATATGCGGTCGCCCGCGCGGCGATCAAGCGACCGGCCGCCGGCGGACGATCGGGCGCCGCGTTGACGACCGTCAAGACCGCGGGGCGCGCGCCGGCCCAAGATGCCTCATCCCCATCGGGCCCGCGCGGCCAGGAGTGCACCGTGATCCGTTATGTGAGTGGCGACATCCTCTTGAGCCAGGCCCAGGCGATCGCCCACGGCGTGGCGCCAAACGACGATTTCCACCAGGGCCTGGCGCTGGCCCTGCGCGAGGCGGTACCGGCGATGTACAAGGACTTCCGCCACTACTGCCAGAGTCAGCACCCGCCGGCCGGCGGCCTGTGGACCTGGGCCGGCGCCGAAGGGCCGAAGATCGTCGCGCTGTTCACCCAGGAAGCGGCCTATGGCCACGGCGCCAAGCCCGGCCGCGCCAGCACCGCCCACGTCAACCACGCGCTCAAGGCGCTGGCCGGCGAATGCCGCCGCGAGGGCTGGACCAGTCTCGCCCTGCCGCGCCTCGCCACCGGCGTCGGCGGCCTCGCCTGGGACGAGGTGAAGCCGCTGATCGAACACCACCTGAGCGACCTCGGCATCGACGTGGTGGTGTACGAAACCTACCGCCACGGCGAACGCGCCGACGAAGGCCTGCGCCGGGCGGCGTGAGGTTCAGCGGGCGCGCCCCTGCGGCGCGCCCGCGTGGCTGCGCATCGCGCCGCGCGGACGCCCTGGCTCCGCCCGACACCCTGTCGCCCGGGCAGCGGCTCCAGGCAGCCGTCAGATGATGCGCGCTCCCGGCACACCGCCGAACTTCCGCGCGAAGCGGGCGTTGATGCCCTCCACACTCAGGATGAGCGTCTCGCCGGGAAAGTGCTGCAACTCACGCAGGCGCCGGAGCATGGCCTGCGTCTTCTCTGCGCGGGCCGGCAGCCAGCGGCGCCCGACGGCGAAGCCAAGGACGTAGCAGGGGCGCTCCGGAAAGTGCGTCACGCGCTTGCGTGCCAGGAATACCCCGCGCAGGCCGCCCACTTGCGCGAGTTCCGCCTGCAGTGCCGCCAGCGCGGCGGCGGGCACGCCATGCGGTTCGAAGACATCGCGCAACAGCGCCCGGCTGCGCTCCTCCTGCGCTGCAGTAACCGCGGCATTGCGATTGGCCCAACACCGATGCCAGAGCGCGGCAGCATCCTTGTCGCCCAGCCGCCAGAAGTAATCGGCCAGCGCACGGCTGCCCGGTGCGATGGCGTCAGCATCCAGTTGCATCGCGCGCTCCAGCAGCGCAACGCCCTCGGCGTCGTCGCGCTGCAGCAGGCGAAAGCCCAAGGCGTAGTTCGCCACCGCGCTGTCCGGCGCACGTGCCAAGACGGCTCGGAACTGCTCGATCGCGTCGCCCGAGCCGTAGGCTTCGTCCAGATTGGCGCGTTCCAGAGCCTCGGCATCGTTGAGCGCTCGCGCCGCTGCGTGCGCGTCGAGCTCGGCCAACCGCCGCCGCCCTTCCTGCACCTCTTCGTAGCGCCGCCGCCAGTCGTGCACGATCAGGTCCTGCCAGCGCAGGTCGAACCGCTGCACGATGGCGTCGCGCGCCGACGCGAGCAGGTGGTCGGCGCTCTGGCCTTCCGTCGGCGGCGCCAGCTCGGGTTCCGCGCCGATCGCCGCCAGGCGCTCGCGTAGGCAGGGATGGGAGTCCGCCAGGGTGGTCTGGCGGGCGAGCGCGTCGCGCAGCCAGCGCTGGCTGTCTTCACTGGCAAGCTCCGCCGCAAGCCCGGCACCGAGCTGGGCGTAGGGGGCAAAGCTGGGCTGCGGTTGCTCATCCGCATGGCGATGAACCGACGGCCAGAATCGCTCGCGAAGGTAACTGCCGACGACGTTCACGCTGGTCAGCGCCTGCGCCGCGATGCGCGGCGAGGTGAGCTGCGCGGATACCGCGTCGGCGCGGTACTCATCCGCACGAGCCAGCGGAAAGGAGTAGGCGTTGAACCGCGGTACGTACCACTCGAAGAAACCCTTGAAGAGAAATGCGCCGCTGCTCTTGGTTCGCTCCAGCTCCTCCAGCAGCTGCGCCCAGATCGCGCGCAGGCGATAGAGCCAGTTGGAGAAGCGCGCGTCGCCACCGGCAAGGTGCCCGAACTCGTGCGCCAGCACAGCGTCGAGCTGCTCGGGCGTCAGGCACTTCAACAAGGGTAGACCCAGGATCAGGTAGTTGCGGTGCCAGCCCAACAGGCCGAGCCGAGGCACCTGCATCACGGCGGCGTTGAAGGCGTCGGTCACCAGGACGCGGTGGAAACGCGGGGCGCGAAGGGCGCGGCGCAACCGCTCGATGCGCTCGAACAGTGCCGGGGCCTGCGCGCGGCGCAGCGCGACGCCTGCCGGCGCCTGGATCGGCACGTAGAGCGAACGCAGCACTACGCCGACGAAGGCCAAAAGCGGAACGAGCAGCTTGATCGCAACGACCTTCATGTAGACGAGCGATATGACGCCCAGCGCGAGCGCGACCAGCAGCAGCCCAACGACCAGGCCGAGATAGGCGTAGCCGCCCAGTGCGAACAGGAGGACGCGGAACCGGTAACGTGCCGGTGCTGCGCGGGCCAGCGCCTCGAATCGGGTTACCCGTTGCTCGAATTGCTCTGCTGTCAGCGCCACATCCCTGTCCATTGAATGGTTCTGCGCGAGCGTGCGCTCGGCGCGAAAGTCAGCATTTTTTGCCATTGCGACACGAATCGGCAAGCGATCGATGTCCCGCCTACCGCGGCGGCGCGCCCAGCTCGCGCGCGTCGAGGCTGCCGTCGTGGTTGGCGTCCTGCAGGCGGAAGCGCAATTCCAGGTTGCGGCGGTGCTGGGCAAGGCTGAGCGGGCGCGTGTGGGCGGTGACCACGGCGGGATCGAATTCGTCGAGGTCGATCACGCCGTTGCCGTTGCGGTCCATGGCGCGGAAGGCATCGCTGAGGAAGTCCTGGTATTCGGCCAGGGACACGCGCCCGTCGCGGTTGCTGTCCATGGCGGCGAGGTAGTCGGCCGGCGTCTCCTGCGCGGCGGCGCGGCCGGCGGCCATCGCGCCGGCGAGAAGGACGACACGGAGGCGGCGCACGGCGGGCAAGGTCACGCTCTGGCGGTCACGGGCGGAGGCGCCAGTATGCGGCAGCGGGCGCGCGCGCGGCCCAGGCACGCGGTCCCGGCGCGCCGCGCGTGGCCCCTCCGCGCCGCGCCTAGTCGAAGCCGCTGGCGAACAGGGCATCCTGCGCCAGCACCACCTCGCGCACGTTGGCCCACAGCTGGCGCACGTCGTCCTTGAGCTGGGAATACTGGCCCTGCACCAGGAACACCGCGGCCACGCCGGTTTGGTTGTCGACCCAGGGCGAGGTACCGAAGGCGCCGGTGCTGGACACCTGGATGGCCGTGCCGTCGGCGGCGACGAGGTTGCGCCATTCACCGTAGCCATAGCCCTGTGCCAGCGGGTCGGGCGTGGACAGCACCGGCGCGCCGTGGGTCTGGTCTTGCTGCATCGCGGCCACCCCGGCGGGATCGAGGTAGCTGCTGCCGTTCCACTGGCCACGCTGGGCGATCATCTGCACCACGTGGGCGTAGTCGTGCAGCACCGAGCGCACGCCGCCGGCGATGCGCGGATTGTTCACGTGCACGTAGGGCGGCGGATTGTCGATGCCGGCGGCGTAGTCGGTGCCCGGCATGGACAGCGGCCCGGTCACCTCGTCCTGGAACAGCTGATCCCAGCTCTTGCCGCTGGCGATTTCCGCCATGCGCCCGGCCACCTGCATGGAGTTGCCGCCGTAGGCGAAGCCACTGCCCGGCGCATAGAGCAGCGGCAGGGCAAGGATGTCGCGGGCGCAGGAGTCCAGGCTCACCAGGCGATTGGACAGGCAGGGGGCATCGTCGGTCTGCATGCCGGCGGTGTGGCTGAAGAGCTGGCCCAGGGTGATGCCCTGCGTGGGCGCCGGCGCGTCGGGGAAGTACTGCCCGACGCTGTCGCTCCAGTGCATCTGGCCGCGCTCCACCAGACGCTCGATGGCGATGGCCGAGAGCCACTTGCTGGCCGAGGCGATGGGGATGCGCGTGGCCGCGCTGTACGTGCCGAAGTAGTCCTCGTCGATGACCGCGCCGCCCTGCAGCACGATCAGCGCGGCACCGTCCAGGTGCTTGTCCTGTACCAGCGTGGCGATCTGCTGGCGCACAGGTGCGAAGTCGTAGGCGGGCGTGGCGGCGGCGGCACGCGCGACCAGCGCGAGAAGGGGGGCAAGCAGGAGGGCGGCTCGGTTCACGGGGCGGCTCGCTGGGGTGAGGTGGCCGCAGGGAACGCGCCGCGCCGCGCGCGGTTGACGCCAGGGGGCGCCGCCACGGGTGGAGAACCCGTGGCGGCGTCGGGCGCAGCGCCGGGCCGTGGGGAGGACGGCGGGCGCCGCGGGGACACGGTGGGACGCGCGCCGGACCCGCAAACGGGCGGGCCGGCGCTGGGCACCGTCAGTCGGGACCGGCGCCGTTGGGCTCATCGGACAACGGGCCGAGATCGGCCAGGGGCGCGCCCTTGCCGGCACCACGGCCGTCCGGGCCACGGCCGGGGTGTGGCCCGCCCGCAGCCGGGCCGCGCACGCCGTGCTGCGCACGACGCCACTCGGCGTAGGCACGGTAGCCGTCCTCGCCCAGGGCCTTGCGCAGCTTCTCGGCGGTCTGCTCGTCGATGCGTTCGCGCTCGGCGCGCAGGCGCTTGTGCTGCGCCTGCATCTCGGCGTGCGCCTTGTCCATCACGCCCTCGATCTGATCGCGGCGCTCGAGCAGGAGACGGCGGACTTCCGCCTGCTGTGCCGCGCTCAGACCGGGCAGCGTGGCCAGCGCCTCCGGCGAGGGCACGCGGTCGGCATCGGGTGGACCCAAGGGGCGCGCCACGGCAAGGGCGCTGACGGCAACGAAGGCGAGGGGAAGAAGACGGATCGGGTTCATGGGTGTCTCCGCCGGGCGAGAGGGGGCGCCCGCACGGTGGCCAGACTGCGCCGCGTTTGCGCACGCGGCGCGCAGACACTGTGGAGACTTTGCGCAATTTTCCGCCGCACGGTTTGCCTGCCACATCGCGCGAGCTATGGTGAGGCCCTCGCCCGCGCGCCGGGCCTGTCGCCCTGCCCCGCCTTCCCATGCCGCTGCGCCTGTGGCAACGCCTGTTCCTCGTGCTGGCCCTGCTCAGCGCCGGCGCCCTGGCGTGTTTCGTCGCCTGGCAGCAGCTGAGCTTCCGCCGCAGCTTCCGCGACTACCTCGACCGCGTCGCCCTGCAGCACCTGCAGGAAGGCGCGGCGCGCCTGGCCGCGCACTACGCCCAGGCCGGCTCCTGGGATGCGCTGCGGCGCGATCCGGCGCGGCTGCGCGAGTTCCTGGAGCCCGGCTTCGGCGAGCGGCCACCGCCGCGCGAGGTCCCGCCGGGGCCGCCGCCGGAGAGCGATGCCCCGCCGGGGCCGGGCAACGGCCGGCGGCCGCCGCGACCGCCCCGCCCCCCACTGCCCGAGCCGCTGCATCGCGTGCTGCTGCTGGATGCGCAGGGGCAGCGTGTGGCGGGCAATCCGCGCGTACCCACCGACGCCTTCAGCGTGCCCGTGCTGCTCGGCGAGCGCACGGTCGGGCGGCTGCACATGGCGCCGCTGCCGGCCCTGCTGGATGACCTCGATCGCGGCTTTGCCGCGGCGCAATGGCAGGACGCCCTGGTGGTCGGCGCGCTGGTGCTGCTGGGCGCACTGGCCCTGGCCTTCGCCCTGGCACGCGGCCTCTTGGCGCCGGTGCAGGCGCTGGCGGCGGGCACCCGTGCGCTGGCCGCGGGCGACTACGCGCAGCGCGTCGCCACCGACCGCTGCGACGAGCTCGGCGCGCTGGCGCGCGATTTCAACCGCCTGGCCGAGACCCTGGAGCAGAACCGCAATGCGCGGCGGCAGTGGGGCGCGGACATCGCCCACGAGCTGCGCACGCCGCTGGCCATCCTGCGCGGCGAGATCGACGCCCTGCACGACGGCGTGCGCGCGCCGACGCCACAGGCACTGGCCTCACTGCAGGCCGAATGCCAGCGCCTGGCCACCCTGGTGGATGACCTCTACCAGCTCTCCCTCGCCGACGCCGGTGCGCTGGACTACCGCTTCGAGCGGCTCGACCTCGCCGCCCTGGCGCGCGACACGGTGGCGCTGCAGGCCGGCGCCTTCGGCGCGGCCGGACTGCGGCTGGAAGTGGAGGCGCCTGCGTCGGCGCCGGTGCGCGCGGATGCACGGCGCCTGGCGCAACTGCTCGACAACCTGCTGGGCAATGCGCGCCGCTACACCGACGCGCCGGGCCGCGTGCTGGTGCGCGTGGCCGCGAGCGCGGCCGAGGTGGTGTTGAGTGTGGACGACACCGCGCCCGGCGTGGCCCCGGCGCACCTGCCGCACCTGTTCGAGCGGCTGTACCGCGTGGACGCCTCGCGCAGCCGCGACAGCGGCGGCGCTGGGCTCGGCCTGGCCATCTGCCGTGCCATCGTCGACGCCCACGGCGGGCGCATCGGCGCGCAGCCCTCGGTGCTGGGCGGCCTCAGCGTGCGCGTGGTGCTGCCCGCAGCGGGAGCCGCGCCGTGAAGGCCGGACGCGTGCTCATCGTGGAGGACGAGCCCAAGCTCGCCGCGCTGCTGCGCGACTACCTGCAGGCGGCGGGCTTCGCCACCGAGATCGTCGGCGACGGCGAGGCGGCGGTGGCGAGCGTGCGGCGCGCCGCGCCCGATGCGGTCCTGCTCGACCTCATGCTGCCGGGCAAGGACGGCCTCAGCGTATGCCGCGAGGTGCGCGCCTTCTGCGCCGTGCCGATCCTCATGGTCACCGCGCGGGTGGAGGAGATCGACCGCCTGCTCGGCCTGGAGCTCGGCGCCGACGACTACATCTGCAAGCCCTTCAGCCCGCGCGAGGTGGTGGCGCGGGTGAAGGCGGTGCTGCGACGCGCGCAGGCGCCGGCAGCGGACACCGCGGCCACGCCGCTGCAGCTCGATCTGGAGCGCTTCGAGGCGCGCGTGCAGGATCAGCGCCTGGCGTTGACGCCGGTGGAGTTCCGCCTGCTGCACAAGCTCGCCGCGCAGCCCGGCCGGGTGTACTCGCGCAGCCAGCTGATCGAGGCGGCCTACACCGACCACCGCGTGGTCAGCGATCGCACCGTGGACAGCCACATCAAGAACCTGCGGCGCAAGCTGGCCGAGGTCGGCATCGATCCGATTGCCGCGGTGTACGGCGTGGGCTACCGCCTGGAGTGGCCTGCGCCGGGCTGAGGCGCGGATCAGACGGCGCCGCGACGCACCTGCTTGTCGGCGTACATGGCTGCGTCGGCGCGCTGCCAGGCCTCGTGCAGGCCGCGATAGGGCTTGCGCTCGGCCAGGCCGCAGGAGGCACGCACCTCCGCCGAGGCCAGGGCGCGCCGCATCGACTCGGCGACCTCGCGCGACGGCGCCTCGGTCAGGCCGGGCAGCAGCACGGCGAACTCGTCTCCGCCGGTGCGCGCCAGGCTGGCCAGCGGCGGCAGTGCGGCGCGCAGCACCTGTGCCGTGCGCTGCAGCAGGGCGTCACCGGCGACGTGCCCGGCCTCGTCGTTGACGCGCTTCAGGTCGTCGAGGTCGAACACCAGCAGCGTCAGCGCGGTGCCGAGATCGCGGCTGCGCTGCTCCTCGCGCTCGCACAGGTGGTCCCAGCCGCGCCGATTGAGCACGCCGGTGAGTGCGTCGGTGCAGGCCTCGGCCTCGCTGCGCAGCGCGCGGCGCCAGGCCTCCTCGCGCGCCAGGTCGAAGTGCAGGATCGTGGCAAGCTGGCGCGCCAGCAGGTCGAGCAAGGGCGCCTGCCGCAGCAGGGCCTCGCCCTGCGCCTGCGGATGTACCGCGCACAGCGTGCCGAACAGGCTGCCATCCTCGCGCTGCAGGGGAAAGCTGACATAGGCACCCACCGGCCCGCGGGCACGCGCCGGCGCATCGCGGTAGGCGGGCACGGCATCCACATCCGGCGCGATCGCCGGCGCCAGACCCGCCACGCGCTGCGCGCACAACGACTCGGCGTAGGGCAGCATGTCGCCCACCCGCACGCCGTAGCCGCGGTCGTCGGCCTGCAGCACGACCCAGTGGCGGCCGTCGGTGCGCGTGACCATCCACAGCGCCAGTGGCACGTGCGCGCGCAGGAACTCCAGCACGGCCCGCGAGGCCGCGGCGAAGTCGACGTAGGGCTCGCTCATGCGTCCTCCCGCGGGTGACGGTACGGTCGCCCCACGCGGCAATCAAGTGTGCGCCGGTCGCCGCCTGCGGCGCGGCGCGCTAGACCTCGGGCGCAGTCGACGGCGACGGCGCGGGCGGCACGACCGGCACTGCGAGGTGGTGGGTCGCATTCCAGGCGATGGCCAGCGCCAGCAGCAGCAGGGCGCAGGCGACCAGGAAGGGCGCGCCCGGCAGGTGCCAGGCGGCGAAGGGACCGATCGCGGCGGCGAACACCTGCGTGTGCAGGGCCGGACCCCAGATGCCGGCGAAACTCTGCAGGCTGGCGAAGGCGCCCTGCAGGCGCCCCTGTTCGTGCGGATCGACCTGGCGCGTGGCGATGGACTGCGTGGCCGGACCGGCAAAGCCCCACAGGGCCAGGAAGGGAATCGAGGCGAGGAACAGCCAGCCCACCGGCGCCAGTCCCTGCAGCAGAAATCCGATCGCGCCGAAGGACAGGCCCAGCATGAGCATGCGCACGGGGCCGAGGCGCGGCGCCAGACGCGGAATCAGCAGCGCCTGCACCACGATGTTGCTCACGCCCACCAGGGCCAGCACCAGGCCCACGGCCTGCTCCTTCCAGCCGTAGCGGTAGTCGGCGTAGAGCACGAACACGGTGTTGAGTACGTAGTGCGCGAGCTGGCCCAGGAACAGGATCCAGGCCAGGCTGAACACCTGCGGGTAGCGGCGCAGCAGCAGCAGCGAACCCACCGGGTTGGCGCGCTTCCAGTCGAAGCGCGCGCTGCGCCGCTCGCGCGGCAGCGACTCCGGCAGCACGAAGAAGCCGTAGCAGAAGTTCAGCAACGCCAGGCCGGCGGAGACATAGAACGGCAGGCGCAGGTCGATGTGCCCCAGGGTGCCGCCGAGCACCGGGCCCAGCACGAAGCCGATGCCGAAGGCGGCGCCCAGCATGCCGAACGCGCCGGGGCGCTTCTCCACCGGCACGGCGTCGGCGATGTAGGCGTTGGCCGTGCTGAAGCTGGCCGAGGTCATGCCCGACACCACGCGCGCCACCAGCAGCAACGGCAGGGTGTTGGCCAGCGCCATGACGAGGAAATCCAGGCCCAGGCCGAGGTTGGAAATCAGGATCACCGGCCGCCGCCCGAAGCGGTCCGACAGCGCGCCCTGGATCGGCGTGCACACGAACTGCACCGCGGCGAAGCAGGTGCTGATGACGAACACCCAGTGCGTGGCGTCGACGAAGGAGTCGCCCGCCATGTGCTTGATGAGCTGCGGCAGCACCGGGATGACCACGCCGAAGGCCAGCACGTCGATCAGCACGGTGACGAAGATGAAGGCCAGCGCGGCGCGGCGGCCGGACGGCGCGGCAGAATCGGGGACGGGGGCGGGCGAACTCACGCGGGCGGGGCCGGGCAGCAGGGGCGGCGCAGTCTAGCAGCGGGGCCGGGCGAACGCCGTACCCTGCTGGGCCGCGTGCCGGACCTGTTCGGACGGGGCGCGGCGGCACGTTAGCTGCAGCATTCCACGGACATTGCCATGAGCCCGACTCCACGCCCGATTCCGCTGCCGTCCCTGTCCCAGCACCTGCGCGAGTTCGCCGCGCGCCGCGACGCCTGGCTGGTGCTGGCGCGCAATCTGGTGCCGGTGGTGGGCATCTACCTGCTGGGTTGGTCGGTGGCCCTGGCCGCCTTCAACTA
>Ga0208826_1001535_pt1 | contig 19167 bp, 16 predicted proteins | sample AD_UKC115_MetaG_FD_184451 | JGI IMG/M metagenome (GOLD analysis project Ga0208826, IMG submission 184451) | Active sludge microbial communities of municipal wastewater-treating anaerobic digesters from Hong Kong - AD_UKC115_MetaG (SPAdes)... | ecosystem: Engineered > Bioreactor > Anaerobic >...
TAACCCCCACATATGGGATGCAGTAGACAAATAATAACCATATATACGGTATAGAACACTTGTTCTTCAACTTCGAATCAGTAGGTTGGGGGTTCGAATCCCTCCGGGGGCGCCAGATATACTAGGTTATTCATCCAACACCGCCATATATACCGATCGAAACCCGAAATTTTTTCGGGTTTTTGATTTAAGGTGCATTAAGGTGCAATTCATTTCAGTCCTTCTTTTCGACTTTTGTTTTCAATTGAGGAATTTCGACCAGGATCGGCGTTACCAGTTTGTCCATCACGATTGCGGCCTCCCCCTGAATGTCATGGAACACATGAGCGTAGATATCCAGAGTAACACTTGGCTTTGAATGTCCCAGCATACTGGACACCACAATAACTGGAACCTTATTATTCAAAAGAAGTGACGCTGCAGTGTGCCTCAAATCGTGGAAACGCATTTTTGGTAAACCGGCCAGTTCTAGGATGCGATTGAAATCTATGCGCACGTTGCTAGCGTCTCCCGGTGTTCCCACGGAACTGCAGAAAACCAGATCCATATCATGCCACCGATCCCCTGCCCGTTCTCTTTGCATCGCCTGATAGGCTTTGTGGTGACGCAATACATCCAGCGAACCTTCGCCTAATTTGATGGTCCTTCGGCCGGCATTGGTTTTAGGCTCAGTAAAACTGCATCCTTGCCCGGGGACATACTGTTTCTGCCGTTGTACGTGCAGAACGCCCGCGTTCCATTGAATATCCGACCATTTCAATCCAAAGAGTTCTCCCATGCGCATCCCGGTGGTGATCGCTAGGTGAAAGAATGCATAATGTGGACTGTTCTGGGCGGCGACGAGAAATTGACTCACTTTTTATGAATCTAATACAGTCATTTCATCATGGGAGTATCGCGGTAATGTGGCACCATGGGTCGGGTTGAAGATTACCAACCCGTAACGGACTGCTTTATCCAGCGAGGCGTGGAGGATGTTATGTACAACTTTGATCGTCCTTGGACCCAAACCTTTCTGCAACAATCCTGAGTAGAACTGCTCGATCTGGATCAATCGTAAATCCTTGAGTTTTTTGTCTCCCATTTCAGGCAAGATGTGCTTATTGATAATGACAGCATACTGATGTGCAGTTTTGGGTCTCAAGGAAAGCCGGCGATTTTCCAACCAGCCAGGGAGATAATCCTTCAAGGTGGTAGTACTCCCTTTGAAGTCATAACCCTTGTCCAGCTCAGATTGCATGGTTCTGATCCATTCCAACGCTTCTGCTTTGGTTTCAGTGTTCTTGCTGATGCGCTGTCCTTGATGATAGATCTGTGCACGCCATTTCTTATTGGGTCTCTGAAAGATCGACCCTTCATTTCTTCCTCGGTGATTTTTAGCCATTTTCTTGACTCCTTTTTACAAAATCAAGAAAAGGCGACCTTGTTTCTTTTTTCGGCTGCTCTATCCAGTTGTTAAGGTGCAAATGGTGCAATTGATAATCATTATATCGAAATCCGATCATGATGTTAATCCTGATGTTCACTAATCGACGCAGAGGAAGAATGGCACATTCCATTTGATCAATTGTCTGCCGGCTTATGCTTGTTGATAAATTCTTGCAAATCTCTCTCTAAAACGCGGACGGATTTACCAAATTTCACTACCTTAATATCCCCGTGTTGCATCATGCGATAGGCAAGTGCCCGGCTGATGTTGAGGACCTGGGCAACTTCATGCCCTTTAAGCAAACGGTTTTTTGATTCTGTTTCCATTTTCAATACTCCTTTTGATAATTTATGGATAAATAAACACAGACCAGCCAAACCATCCCTTAAGGGATTGGTTGGTCTGGTCTGTCGTTAATGTAAAGGTAAGACTTATAAGAACCTCGTTTCCCAATCTGAATCCTTGGATCCCGCAACAATTGCGCAAAGGCACGACCAACCGTTCTGGCTCCATCTGGCAGGTTTAGGGTTTGAATCAGATCTTGTTTCATGAATTCCTGGTTGGGATTGGCTTGAAGGTAATCAACCAAATCTTGAAAAATGCGTTCCTGCTGACCAACTTCCTTTTGAAATTGCATCCTTTCGGCGTCGGAGAATTTCAGAGTAATCTTTTTATCCTCTGAGACGAGTTGAAACCTCAAGGGCTTGGGTGGTTCCGCTTCACGCATTTTCTGGGGTTGGATCACGCGCATGGAGTTAGCTGCGGATGAATTTTCATAATTCACAATAATGGCAGTATCCACAGAGCCAAGAATGTCCGTGGATCCTCGTACCCGGTATGAAAAATCATTGCTGATTCCCTTGTTGAGATGATGAATTAGTATGAAGGTTGTACCTAATTGATTAGCGATCTCTCGCATCGAATTCATCAAAGGGGACATCTCAGCAACTGAATTCTCATCGGCGCCGGGAGCAAACTTCGCCATGACATCAAAAATGACCACAGAGACTCCCTGGCTTGAAATGCGTTGCTTGAGTGCCAGGACTTCATGTGGTTCTCGCAGACTGAGGGGAGAGAAATCAAAGGTCAGGTTGGCTGGGGGTTGAATCCCACGCGCATTGCAAAGCTTAAGGACGCGTGATCGCATCCCACGGAAACTCCCATCCAGAAAGTGATAGGTTACTTTTCCAAGCGGTACTGATTGATCATTCCAGGCGAAACCGGTTGAGGCAATCCCGATTGCCAGATCCAGTGCAAGAAAACTCTTACCGGCTGCCGGCATGCCTGCAATCAGATTAATCCCGCCTGCCATAATCCAATCCTTGAGAATCCAGGTCAGCTCCCCCACTTCTGACGAACAGAGTTGTTCCGCAGAGTAAACCAGACGCTCGGAATTCCCAGGAAGTGCAGAATAACCGGTGACCAGGTTTCCCACGTCCTCATTAAGATCTAAAAAGGATTTTTCGCTGTATGCATTTTGCACGACCTTCATGGAAAGCTCAGCTATACGTCTTTTGTTGGCCTTATCCTTGATAATCCGTGCATATGACTCAGCGTGGAGGGCTGTCGGTGTGTCCTGGATCATTTGAATGAGATAAGCATCTTCCCCAACTTCCTCAAGCCAACCTTTGGAATTCAACCCATCATACAAGGTAAGGTAATCGATGTGCATCCCCTCTTCGATCAAATTCCGCATTACTTCCCAAATATGACGATTGCGGAGAAGATAGAAATCTTCAGGCTTGATATACGATGAAAAATCATTGAAGATCTCCGGCGCAAGAAGAACAGAACCGAGGAAGGCACGTTCTGCTTCCGTATTGTTTGGTAATTCTGGATCTGACATCAGTGGACTCCTTTTGTATCTTGGAGTCGCTGAATTAAAAACGACCTGAAATGGATTTCCCATTTCGAGGTCGCTCCAACGATTTGATGTATGCCCTACGATTTCAGCGACGATTTATTTCTTATTCGATCACATAGACCCATTGTACGAATTAAATATCGCTTATCCTAGGGGGACAGATTTACTGAATTATTCTATTTGTTTCATTTCTGCTTTACTTGTTATCATAATAATCGTATAATGATAACAATTAATTCGTTATTATCATTTGTGGGAAGTAAAGATGAATCTTGAGGATTTCAAGAAAAGTATCAGCGGACAAATGGTGGCTATTCCCGAGGGGGGATTTGCATTTGTACCTAATCCACTTCCGCCAACAAACTTTACCTGGAATTCTGAATTGGTCGAGAACCTTTCTGCTGCTGACCGCGCCTTGGGTGAACTGGCAGGTATAGGCAGATCATTACCCAATCCTCTTTTACTGGTGCGTCCTTTCCTCAGACGTGAGGCCGTCCTTTCTTCCCGGATTGAAGGCACGCAGGCTTCACTCTCTGATGTACTTGCCTATGAAGCAGTCCAATTGCCACTTTTCGACGCCCCAGATGATGTGATAGAAGTACATAATTATGTACGTGCTTTGGAGTATGGCCTTGAGCGGATGAGCAGCCTACCCGTCAGCCTGCGCCTGATCCGCGAACTACATGGCATTCTTCTGGAAGGGGTACGTGGGGAACAGTTCCGAGCAGGTGAATTCAGACAAGGCCAGAATTTTATCGGTCCACCTGGGAGCCGCCTTGCCACTGCCACTTATGTTCCACCCCCACCCAAAGAAATGCTGAAGGCATTGCAGCAATTGGAGTTGTATATCAATGGACCATCCAATCTACCTCCGCTGATCCGTTTGGGTTTAATCCATTACCAATTTGAAGCCATCCATCCTTTTCCGGATGGGAATGGACGGCTGGGCAGATTATTGATTTCCATGTTGTTATGCGCCTGGAATATTCTTCCCCAGCCATTGCTCTACCTGAGCGCTTTCTTTGAAGCCAATCGACGGGACTATTACGCTCATCTGCGAGGTGTTACAGAAAAAGGGAATTGGAATGCCTGGCTGATCTTTTTCTTATCCGGTGTTTCCTCTCAAGCCCTCGATGCAGCAGCGCGGGTAAAACGCATCAACGATCTGAGAGAGAATTATCGCCAGCGCTTCCAGCAAGGCCGCTCTGCAGCTCGTTTACTCCAGGTAGTGGATCTACTTTTTGCCCGACCTCTCATTTCTGTACGTACGGTTGAGATGGAACTTGGATTGCCATACCCGACCGCGGAACGTTACATTGATGAGCTGGTGAAGCAAGGGATTCTGGTGGGAACTGGTAAAGCCCGCAATCGGGTTTTCAAAGCGGATGAGATATTGCAGGTCATTGAATCACCACTCAACAGTTGATGATTCTAACTCCCTGATCTAAAAAAGACGAATTTCATTACGGAGACTTCCATGAAAGAAACCAACAAGTTTGAAAAGCAATTCCTCGGTGCCCTGCGTGATATTTTCGTGGGTGCAAAAGTTGAGGGTGATTCGGGCTATGTGAACCTGATGCGCATTAAATCACGCTACTATGAGCAGGGAGTTTTCCCGCAATTACAGAAGGATATCACTGCCGCGCTGCAGCCCTTCCCGGATTTCCGCGAAGAATTGTTTGACAAACTGTACACCTTTTTCCAGCGCTACTTCAGCGAAAGCGGCTCGATCTACTTCCGCTATACCGCCCTGCACCAGAACGTGTATGAGAAGGTTTATACGGATGACCGCGATGTGATCCTGTTCTGGAAAACCCACATGCTGTATTACGTCAAAACGGACCGCATCTTCACCAGCCTGAACGTGGAAGTGGATGGGGTCAAGTTCTTCTTCGATGCTTCCAAAATGACGCTCAAAAAATCCAACGAGAAGCGCGAAGTCGTTTATGCTTTCCGCAAGGTTCAGCCCGAAGACGGCACGCTGGTCTTTGACGTGGCTTATTCTGAAAAAGGCAAGACCACCAGGGTGGATGACATCCTCAAGGAGATCAAGAAAGCCAATGTTAAACTGGATGACGAGACACTCAACAAAGCCTTCCGCGTATTTGAAAAGCAGAGCGAGGTGGATTTCTTTATCAACAAGGATGCCCGCGCCTTTTTACAGGAGCAGTTTGACCTATGGATGTATCAATATCTGTTTGCCGGGCAGAACGTGTGGAGCACCGAACGTCTGGCGCAGTTACAGGCGTTAAAAAGCATTACCTATAAGATTATTGATTTTATCAGCCAGTTTGAAGACGAGCTGGTCAAGATCTGGAACAAGCCCAAGTTTGTGCGCAACAGCCACTACGTGTTGACGCTGGATAAACTGGCCGGCAGCCCGGTGCTGGAGAAATTGTTTACGCACCCCAACCTGCCGCAGCAAGTTCAGGAATGGCGCGACCTGGGCATGATTGGCGAGGATTTCAAGCTGGAGATGCTTACCGAGAAAGACGCGGTCGGTGCGCCCCTGCATAAACAGTACCAATACCTGCCCATCGATACAAAGTACTTCTCTGATCTGGAGCTGGACATTCTGGCGCTGTTTGACGACCTGGATGCCGCCCTGGATGGCTGGTTGGTGCACAGCGAGAATTATCAGGCACTCCTTTCGTTAGTTAACAAATACCGTAAGCAAATAAAATGTATCTATATTGATCCACCGTACAATGCTGATGGTTCAGAAATCATTTATGTTAATGACTATAGAAGTTCTTCGTGGATAACCTTAATTGAGAATAGGATAAATTTCGTGCATGAGTACTTATCATCGGGTGAAAGTGCATTAGTTATCGCCATCGATGATTATGAAATGGCAAATGTTGTGGAATTACTCAAGGCAGACTTTCCTGAGTGTGATGTAAATGTTGTTGTTGTTAATCACCATCCTCAAGGTTCACCGAAAGCTAATCTTTCAAGAACTCACGAATATGCAATTCTAGTCACGCCTAAAACAACAGATTTTGTGAGAATCCCAAGAAAGATTGACAAACCAAATGAAAGACCTTTCATGAGGACAGGAACGGGGGAAAATAATTTCCGTTATGGCAGACCAAAAAGCTTCTATGCTTTATTGATTGAGCCAGAAACAGGGACAATTAAAGGAATTGAAGAACCTCCCGAGGGTAATGAGTACCCAAAAGAAGCAACAAATGAAGGGTATTTGCGGGTTTATCCAATTGACAGTAAAGGTCAGGAGCGCGTTTGGAGAAAGACATATAAATCAGCAGTTCGAGCTATAGCTAAAAGTATCGTGAAAGGCCGAATTGGAAGAAATGGCCCAGCAATATTTGAATCGGTAACAATTGAAAGAGTAAAAGCAACAAGCAATTGGTTTGACTCAAAATACAACGCAGGTACACACGGAACCGCGTTACTAACTAATTTGTTTGGAGATGCAAATACTTTTTCTTATCCAAAATCAATAAACTCAGTGTCAGATATCATAGATTCGATCATTTTTGACGATGATAAATCAGTTGTTCTCGACTTTTTTGCTGGTTCAGGTACTACTGCACATTCTGTTATGAACATGAACCGTGAAAACGAAGAAAGCAATCGAAAATATATTCTTGTTGAAATGGGCGAATATTTTAACACTGTTATTCTACCGCGCATCAAAAAGGTGGCTTTTTCTGATAAGTGGAAAGACGGCAAGCCCAATGGCGGCACCGGCATGAGCCATTTTGTCAAATATTACGATCTGGAGCAATACGAAGACGTGCTGCGCCGCGCCCATTACGCCGACGCCGACCTGTTCCACAACCCCTACGAAGACCCCTACCACAGCTACGTCTTCCTGCGCGACCTGAAGATGCTCGATTCCGTTGAGATTGACGAAGAGCAGAACACAGTCCATTTCCACCCTGAACGCCTCTACCCCGATATCGATTTGGCCGAAACCCTTTCCCAGCGGCGCGGCAAGTGGATCAAGCGCATCACTGCCGATTATGTTGAGTTTCAAGATGGCGAACGCATGAGCCTGACCGACCCCGATTGGCAGGTCATCAAACCCCTGGTCTGGTGGCAGTAGTATGACCGGCATTTACCTACAACGCATGGTGGAAAACCTCCCGCAGGGGTCACTGCCGCCCAACTGGGCTGGCTTCGACCTGGCAACCTTCTCGCGCGGCAAGGTACTGTGGGATTACCAGCAGCAAGCCCTGCAAAACGCGCTGCTTGCACTATGGAAATATTACCAGACCCCCGGGCAGCCTGAGAACGAGCGCAAGCAGGCGTATATGGCCTGGTACCGCGACTTCGGAATGGAAGAGGATCTTGATCTGCCGTTGGACCGCTCCTCAGCTGCCAAACGCAAACTGGCAGCCCTGCTGGAAGCCTATTACAGCCAGACGGATGACCGCATGCCTTACGAGCAGTTCATCAACCGCATGTGCTTCTGGATGGCGACCGGTTCCGGCAAGACGCTAGTAATCGTCAAAATGATTGAGCTGCTGCACCACTTGATGGAGCGCAGCGAAATCCCCGCTCACGACATCCTGGTGTTGGCCCATCGCGACGACCTATTGGAGCAATTGCGCACCCACGTGGACGAGTTCAATGCCGGCGGAGGGTTGTTCATCCGCCTGCATGAATTACGTGACTACGCCGAAGTCAAACACCAATCTCCCTCGCTGCTGCGCGGGCAGGAACTGAATGTTTACTACTACCGGTCAGATAACCTGAGCGATGAGAAAAAAGACAAGATTATTGACTTCCGCAGCTACGATAACAACGGAAACTGGTATATCCTGCTGGATGAAGCCCACAAAGGCGACAAGGAAGATTCGAAACGCCAGCATATTTATTCCATCCTCTCCCGCAATGGATTTCTGTTCAATTTTTCCGCCACCTTCACCGACCCGCGCGACATCATCACCACCGCGGCAAACTTCAACCTGAGCGAGTTTATTCGCAAAGGCTATGGCAAGCACATCGCCGTCCTAAAACAGGAAGTGCGCGCTTTCAAAAAGGGGGATGAATACACTGACGCGGAAAAGCAAAAGATCGTCCTTAAGGCTTTAATTATGCTCACCTATTCGCGCAGCATTGAATCCAGGGTGCGCCAGGTGCGGGTTGATCTTTATCATCGTCCGTTGATGATGACCCTGGTCAACTCGGTCAATACCGAAGACGCCGATCTGAAACTCTTCTTCCGCGAACTGGTGCGCATTGGCAAAGGAGAAATTGACGCCGAGACCTGGGAGAGCGCCAAACGAGAGCTGTTAAGCGAACTGCGCGACCGTCCAGAATTCTTGTTTGAAAGTGACACCACCATTCGGGTGGATGATCGCCTGCTTAACGGAATCACCCAGGCGGACTTGCTGCGCGAGGTGTTTAACGCCACCTCGGCTGGTGAGATCGAAATCCTGACGCGCCCCTCAGACCGGCAGGAAGTGGCCTTCAAACTCAAAACCAGCGACGACCCGTTTGCCTTAATCCGTATCGGAGATATATCCGATTGGTTAAAACAAGAACTCTCAGGTTATGAAGTGAATCAGCATTTCACAGATGAGGGTTACTTTGAGCGGCTGAACCAGTCCGATTCGGATATCAACATCCTGCTTGGATCGCGCAGCTTCTATGAAGGTTGGGATTCCAACCGTCCGAATGTCATCACCTACATCAATATCGGCACCGGCACCGAAGCCAAGAAGTTTATCCTGCAATCTGTTGGACGCGGCGTGCGGATTGAACCGCTCAAAAACCAGCGTAAACGTCTGCGCGAACTGATCACCAGCAATGCGTTATCAGATGAAGACCATGAAGTGCTTGACAGGATTAAGAATGACGTCCAACCGCTGGAAAGCGTTTTCATCTTCGGCACTAATCGCGAAGCGCTCAACCTGGTGATTGGCGGATTGGATCAGGAAGAGAAACAGGCCGGCGAGGTGGAAATCTCACTTGAACTCAACACAGAAGCGACCCAAGGCAAACTGCTGCTGATCCCGACCTATGCTCAGAGTTCTGCGTTACTTTACAAAGAACGAGACCTGGCAAAATTCTCATTGACGGCTGAAAATCTGGTTTTGTTGACCAACTATATGAATTATGTGGATGACGACCGGGTATTTTATGCCTTGCACGAAGTCCCGCCAGTCCAGATTACCGCCCTGCGAGCCAGCCTGCAGAACCCTGGCGAAACCTATCGGACGGATAATCCGCGTCCATACCGCAACCTACCAGTTCTCATCCGCCAGTCATCCAATTATTTCAACCTGCGTAACAAGGAACTGACCGGGTTCAAGGAGTTGGAAAACGAGATCAACCATTTCCGACACATTAAAGTGTCCATTGAAAAAATCGGGGATCTGGAACGAAGAATTCAAAGGGTACTGCAAGCCGTCCAACTCATTCAGGAGGCGAGAGCCAAATACACAACCGGTCAGCTTTCATTTGACGATTATGAGGATGAAGTTGATGGCCTGCGCCAGCAACAATCCGACACTTATTTTGCCAATAATGCTCAACTAGAAATCAGGCGGATTGCCAACCATTACTACATCCCGGTCTTGTTGAGCGAAAACGAGCGCATCGATTACATCCGCAGCGTCATCCACGTAGAAAGTGAAGTGCGTTTCTTGCGCTCTCTTGAGGAATATCTGCGCAAGAAGGATCACCGATTTAAGAACTTCGATTGGTGGTTGTTCAGTCGCGTTGATGAAACCGTTGATGACATCAACATCCCCTATTACTACCCAATTGAGAACCGAATCGCCAATTTCAAGCCCGATTTCATCTTCTGGCTTAAAAAAGGAAATCGATACCACATCGTGTACATCGATCCTAAAGGTACTGGCCGTACGGAATACGAGCACAAGATCGATGGATATCGCGCTTTGTTTGAAGAGAATGGTGTGCCCAAGGTATTTCACCATCAAGGGATGGAAGTCACTGTCAGTGTATTCCTCTACACAGCTGACCGGCAATATCTGGCAGATGGATACAAGAAATATTGGTTTGATAATATTGACCAAGCGATCGAAACGATCGATAAGCCAAATGATCCTTCGGAAGCAGCTAGTATATCAACGGAAAATTAGTATGGTTTCAGATGAGAGATGTCGTAGAACAACCCAAAAGTTGCTTGCAACTGCTGAACCATCGGATGGATTCACAGAATTGTGGCGATTTCACCGTCTGGATTTAACGATGGAAAACCTGGTTTTAAAGCTCAAATATCGGCCGCTTTTCTCGGATCAGGAAATTGAAATTGCAAGAGAACGGCTTGCATCCTTTGGATTTTCGAGTAGAGAGAAATAAATTACCTTCCTAAATCACGGGGGAACATATGCCCAAACAAAAATATTACGTCGTTTGGAAAGGCCGCAAGAACGGAGTTTTCACCACCTGGCAGGAATGCTCCGCTCAAGTGACTGGGTTCAATGGTGCTGAATACAAATCCTTTGAGAACTATGAAGCAGCAAATGCCGCATTCCAATCAGCATATGATGAATACAAAGGAAAACGTGTGCCCACGATCAGCCCAATGATGCTTGAAATCATTGGTAAACCGGTAGAGGATAGTTACTGTGTAGATGCTTCCTGCATCGGCTATCCCGGACCTCTTGAGTATCAATGCGTCCACACAATCAGCGGAAAGCTAGTCTTCCATCAAGGTCCCTTTGAAAATGGGAGCAACAATATTGGAGAATTCCTGGCAATCGTCCACGCGCTGGCTTTGTTTAAAAAGCAAGATATTAACGTTCCGATTTACTCAGATTCGGAAACCGCCATCACCTGGGTGAAAAACAAGAAATGCAAAACGAAATTACCTCAGGATGACAAAAACGGAGAAATTTTTGACCTCATTAATCGAGCTGAAAATTGGTTGAATAACAATGATTATTGCAACGAATTACTAAAATGGGATACCAACGCCTGGGGTGAAATCCCGGCAGATTATGGAAGGAAGTAACTCTTTATGTCCTCCACTTCCGACCTTCTCAGCCGCTTAAAGCATTTTGTCCAGGCTGAAGCTGATACTCAGTTTGCTGCCCTTGATAAGCAATGGTCCAGACCATTATCCGAACGCGTTTCTAAAGGTTGGGCAATTGAAGGGTTAAGTGTAGAGCATTTTGAGAAGGGACTCATTCGGTTACGCTGTGATACGAACGACTCACGTTTTCGTGAGGGAGATTTGTTGGTTCTACACCGGGGGAATCCACAAGATCCAAATGCCTTGCATGTGGAGCTTCAATATGATGCAGAAACTGAACTTGAAGTCAGCCTGATAAATGGCAACCATTTCTTTTTAGAGGCTAACCCCGAAGGCTGGATCATAGATCAAGATTGGTTCGATTCGAGCCCATTTTATCTGGATGCCTTGAATAATGTAGCCGATTCTCTGCGTGGACGTTCGGTTATCCTCCCGCTGCTTCAGGGATCTTTGACACCTAAACTTGATTATGCTCGCTATGAACGAGCTTTACAGGAATTGGCAGATACCGGACTAAATGACAGCCAGATCGAAGCTGTCGCCCAGGCATACGCATCCGATTTATTGCATTTAATTCAAGGGCCGCCTGGAACCGGAAAAACACTCATGCTAGCCCACCTGGCTAAGTTATTAGTAGATGAAGGACAACGCGTATTGGTGACGGCTCTCACCCATCGCGCAATTCATAATGCGCTCAACAAAATTCCAAAAGTTGATGATAGTCTCCCAGTTTGCAAAATTGGAGAAAGTCGACATATCAGCGACCTGGATGTGCCAAACTTCGAGAATTTCGATCAATCACATTTCGGTGATTTGAGCAGCGGCTATATCATTGGAGCAACTCCATTTTCTCTACAGACCCAACGACTTTCGAATGTTGAATTTGATGTTGTGTTATTTGATGAAGCATCCCAAGTGACCTTACCACTGGCAATCATGGGAATGTTAGCGGCAAATAAATACATTTTCATTGGTGACGAGTATCAGTTACCTCCCATCTCAATTTTCTCCGAGAAGCAAGCGAAACAAGCATCCATTTTTGCCTACTTAGCCGGCCGCGGAAACGAAACCATGTTAAACATCACCTATCGTCTCAACGAGGGACTGGTTGATTGGCCTAGTCGAACTTTTTACAATAAACAGCTGAAATCCAGTGAAGACGCAGGCAAAAGACGACTCCATCTGTCGAACCAGGCTTCGCGTTGGGATTTTGTCCTTGACCCATCTTCTCCAACAGTATTCCTTGATCTTTGTCACCGAAATACTACCGTCCGCAGCCGTAGAGAAGCGGATATTGCCATTGAATTAATTCAAGCTCTGCTAGAACATGATGTTTCTCCAGAAGAAATCGGTGTAGTCGTCCCTTATCGCGCACAAAGCCGTTTAATCCGCAGTCTTCTGCGTCGGACAATTGGTGAGGAGACAATATGGTCTAAGATTGTTGTCGATACTGTTGAACGGATGCAAGGTCAAGAACGTGAGGTTGTGTTGGTCTCGTTTGCAACAGCCAGCCCAGCCTTTGCTTCTCAAATGGCTGATTTCCTTTTTCAACCTCAACGGCTCAATGTGGCTGTTACTCGTCCTCGCACGAAACTCATCCTAATTGGCAGTCACCATATGTTGGATGGTGATCAATATGATGAAGAGCATACAGATACCTTTGCATTGTTGAAAGATTTAATCATCAGTTGCCAACAAATCTCACTTCCCGATGGTTCCTTGGTTTAATAATGGCCCACATCCTGCCAGAATCTCTACCCCAGGCTCTTCCGATTGAAGTACTCAGAACTTTTCGTGCTTTAAAGACCCTACCGGATACTTTTTTTATATGGCACCATCTCGCTCCTTGGCAGCTCAATAAACCCGATTTTCTGATGATTACGCAAAAAGGCTACGCCCTTTTAGTAAAAGTAAGCTCATCCTCGGCGACACAAGCAATTTCAGCGGCCCAACTTCTTCTCCTTGATGACAATCGCCCACCACTAGGAGCTGCAGAGGCAGAAGTATTGTCTTCATTTATTAATGAACTGGATCTGCCAGATAACACACCAATCAAAACGCTTACGATCTTTCCGAATATCTCTCATAAACAGGTGCTTGAGAGCCGGATTTTCCGCCAAGATAACGAACCAGAATGGGCTGGAAAAGAGCTGCTCTTATCAGATTCTGGATTGAAATGGGAAGACTACTTTTTACCCACACCTGTTGATAAAGCAGTACTTGAGAAAATCCGACAGCAATTCACGCCGGAGATCGTTGTCCCTGCGGAAATGACAGTATGTCCAAGTAATCCTCGTCGAATTCAAGCCGGCTTACAAGATTACCTCCTCGATTATGATCAGGAAGCAGCTGTAAAGATAGACTTAGATATCGAGCCTGAAGGGCAAAACATCAGTACTGATTTTCGTTTAAACATCGTTAATGGAGTGGCTGGAAGCGGTAAAACGCTAATCTTACTCTATCGGTTACGTTTACTTTATCATCTCTATCCGGATAAACAATTTCTTGTTCTTACCCACAATAAACCCCTTAGCCACGATTTGCAGAGTCGTTTCGCACGTTTGGAAGGTGCCTTGCCAGCAAGAATTGAATGGTGCACATTTAATGGCTGGTGTTACAGTCATTGGCCAAAACACCCTGCCTGGAAAGAACCACTCTCGATACGTAAAAGAGAAGAAGTAATCCATCAAGTATGGGGGAAAACCTTACAGGACTCTACGATCACAGAACACATGCTAGTCAGTGAAATTGATTGGTTGAAGGATCAGTTACCAATAGATCAATCAAATTATTTAACAATTGACCGCCGCGGACGAGGATTTGGATTAACTGCCGATCAGCGGATACTAATGTGGAATGCGGTGAATTCTTATCAGCAATTGTTAGAACAACAAGGATCTTTGGATTGGGGCGATATACCACGAAACTTATGGCAATTTAATGAAGAAGGAAAAGTTACTCTTCCGCAATATGATTTCATCCTCGTGGATGAAGCTCAGTTCTTTGCTCCAATCTGGATGAACTTAATTCAAAAAGCACTTAAGCCACAGAATTCCCATTTATTCATGGTTGCTGATCCAACACAAGGCTTTCTTGGCAGAAGAACCACTTGGAAATCATTGGGATTGGAAGCACGTGGACATTCTCACCAACTTCGACATAGCTATCGGACTACTCGGGAGATCATACAGTTCGCAACACTTTTTTATCGATTGCGCCTTCCTGAAGAAAGAGACGATGATGTCCTAACACCAGACATACTTAACATGCCAAACGGAGCTTTCCCTCAGATAATCACCTTGGCAAGTGCACAAGATGAAATCGCACGTGTAGCTAATGAAGTCGCAGATTTTCTCAATCAGGGATATCCTCGTAAGGACTTGTTAATATTACATGCTAATGGACAGGGGACAAAAGCGCTTATTCAAGCAATCGACCATAGACTTGGTAAAAATGTCGCCATGGATCCAAAAAATACTTACCCCGGAGATTATGTAAGGGTAACTACGTTGAATGCTGGTGCCGGATTAGAGAGTCCAATTGTGTTTTTGGTGGGTTTGCGTGAGCTTTTTGAAGAAGAACAATCAATTCGTCTTTCCGATGATGAGCGAGAGGAAATAATCCTGGATAATACCAGGAAAATTTACATGGCTACCACTCGAGCAGGACAAAGGCTGGTTTTTACGTATGTTGGAGATTTGCCAAAAATCTTGTCTCAAATCTTTTCACAACAAAAGTAAGATGAATAAATAATTAATGAAGCCGTCATTATAACGTTTTTACCTCACTGCTCTAAACTGACATCCTACACTTGCCGGCTTACCCAGCATCGTCCAGGATAATCGCTCCACCACACCCCACCAGATTCCAGGGACTTCGTACCACTTCGCTCCTTCAACTCCCTTCGGGATGTCCGGATCGGATGCGGTAATTTTTGCCAAGGTACCTTCTGGATTAATCGCCACCGCCGTGTACACCACACTATAGATCGGACCAAGTGCTGCCAGCGAAAGCATCATTCCCCACCCACATCTCGAAGGTTCAATCGTCTTTGCGGCATCGATCCGGTCATTCATGAATTCGGTGTAAGTCATTCCTTGTGGAGCACCTGCAACTGACATTGGTTGATTGGCCTTAAAACCGACAAAGATCAAGCCGGCACAGACAAGAATCACAATTGAATTCCAAATCACTTTCCAAATAAAGTGAAAGAATCCTGCAATCATTTTAATTCTTGTTCCTTTCCAACCTTGTAGTTTTCTTCAGGTTTCTGACCTTCGCTTATCATCAGATTCCTAAACCGGATCTCTTCCCGATACATACGGTCTATTGAAACCTCGACCACATCCCCTTCACTGCGCCCCATATTACCGGAAAGATCTTTCAACTGTCGAACGCATTCGAGGCTAAGGCGAAATGAACGAACTGACTTTGTGGATGAATTTTTCCTGGGCATTTTTACAACTCCTTATTGATTAACATTATTGTAATACATTTGTATTACTTTTACAATCATCATTTTCATCAAGAATTTCTTTCAAGCCAACCTGTTCCCCTTTCACAGACCGTTCCCCCTTAAGACGCTAGGGGAACAACCTGGAGAGAACGACCGGCCAGGTCGTTCCCCTTTCGATTAAATCGGATTGATGTTTATAATATGATTTACTACTTCGCATCAAAGGATGGCTCCCGACAACGCACTCATAATAACTCCCGACACTTGGATTATTTCCGACACACATTTCTTCCACGTCAATGTTGGAAGATACTGCAATCGCCCCGATAATTGGCAAGAACTGATTATCAAAAACTGGAATGATCGAATTTCCCCAGAGGATACCGTTCTTCACTTGGGTGATTTTTCATTTGGAAAGAAAAGCAATTTTGATGTTCTAACCGAATGGTTGAATGGAAAAATGATATTGATCCGCGGTAATCACGACCGACTCAGCAGAACTAGATACGAATCCCGCGGTGTGAACATTTGTAATACTCCAATTCAATTTGAGTTTAGTGACCGCACAAAGGTTATCTTTTCACACCGTCCAATTGTTCGTCTTGAAGATGGCTGGATTAATCTTCACGGTCATATTCATAATAGCCCGCCCCCTCCTGAAGGCTCTACTCTCGGACCCAACCATATTAATATGAGCGTTGAAGTTCGTGATTATCGACCCTGGCGGTTGAGCGAGATTATTGACCTGACACAATAACCTCCTACTGGGAACGAAGTTACACCCCGTTACACTGTTCCCCCTTAAGACTCTAGAGGATCGAAGTGGGAAGAACTATGTGCCACACCGTTCCCTACTGTAATGGAGATATTTGGTGCACAAAAAAAGCGGGTGATTTGTTTGTGCCGAAGAATAGCTTAAATACAATCACTTGATCGAAAATTTTGATCCAAATAACGCGAAATTTTAGTGTTGTCCTCGGGGAAAAGTGATCAATTCCCAGCTTTTCTTCTTAAGTTGATATTTCCTACCTCACCATCAGAGAGAGCGCTTTAGAAACCATCCTATTGAATCAACGTCTGCGGCAGGGTCTGCGTCAACGTCTGCGGCGTGTCAGCATGGCGTCTGCGGCACGTCAGCAAGGACGCAGACGGGATTAATTGCAGATTATCAATAGTAGGGTTTTTCTGGATAAGAGCAAAATGACTATTTGCATAAAGAGGGTAACTTCGTTATAACCCCAAAGAAGATCTCTTTTATGTTAAATTACCGGTTTACAAAAATAGTTTTTAATGCTATTATGTAAACTGAAAGAGAAAAAGGAGGAGACCATGACCATCGGAGGGCGTATCAAACAGGCTCGGAAAGCGGGTAATTTTTCCTTGCGAAAACTGGCGGATGAAATTGGGGTCAGCGCCATGGCAATCTCAAAATATGAACGAGACCAGGATGTGCCCAGCTCTGGCGTATTGCTGCGACTGTCTCAGGCTTTGCAGGTCAAGGTGGATTTCTTCTTTCGCCCGAGCACGGTATCAGTTCAACTTCAAGCCTATCGAAAACACGCTGTACTGGGCGTCAAAGAACAGGAAGCCATCCAAATGCGTATCCAGGATTGGGTGGAGCGTTATCTCGAGGTTGAAAGTCTTTTCCCGGAAGAACAACATGCAGCAAACCTCCCACTGCGCAAAGTGACCTCACTGGATGAAATTGAAACCGCTGCTCTCGAATTACGTGACCACTGGAGCCTGGGCTATGATGCAATCGAAAATCTGGTCCAGTTGCTGGAGGACCGGGGAATCAAGGTGGGGATCATCTCTGGTTTCGAGCATTTTGACGCCTGCACTTTCAAAGCCGATGGCGACCCAGTCATTGTAACCAAAGGCGAATTATCAGGCGACCGGCAGCGATTCAATTTAGGGCATGAGCTGGGGCACCTGATCCTGGATGTTCAGGGCGACCTTAATCCAGAACAGGCGGCTAATCGATTTGTCGGGGCATTCCTTGTGCCCGCTTCAACGGCTCGCTTTGAACTGGGTGCTAATCGGACGGATCTCAACAACAACGAGCTGCACATGCTTAAGCATAAATACGGTTTAAGTATGCAGGCCTGGATTTATCGCGCTAAGGATCTTTCCATTATTTCTGAAAACACCGCGGCGCGTTTATTCCAGCAATTTCGGGTCAATGATTTCCATCGTCAGGAACCAGGAAAACCTTATCCACCTGAAACGCCCACGCGGATGGAACGGTTAATTTATCGCGCTTTGGCTGAGGATTTGATCTCACGGTCCAGGGCACAGGAGTTGTTAGGCAAGCCATTACAACTAGGGTGGGAGATGGAGGCACTGCATCAAAATGACCTTGCCATCCGTTCTGGTAACTGATACGAATATCTGGATCGACCTCGAGAACGGCAAGATATTAGCCGAGGTTTTCCGTCTTCCATACCAGTTCTTCACTACTGATTTTTCGGTTGAAGAGTTTATACAACCCCGATGGGCAACGCTTAAAGATCTGGGATTGCAAACACATGGTCTTGAACCTGATTTTGTGCTCGAATTAATCCGGTTAAGGCAAATCCATCGTCAATTATCAGCTATCGACCTGGCTGCATTATTGCTTGCTAGGGCATTGGATGCAAGTTTGGTGACCGGCGACCGAAGGCTTAATGAACTTGCCAAAGCGCAGGGGTTACCTGTTCACGGGGTGTTATGGATACTTGATGAAATGATGATTCACCATGTTCTTACAGCAGACCAGGCTGCCATTGCCCTTCGGCAAATGCTCAATCAAGGGGCAAGGTTGCCAGATGGTGAATGTCAAAAGCGTTTCGATCGTTGGTCATCATGACCTGTAGAATATCTAAATGTGCAATCCAAATAATTCTATTAATTCTTTTTATAGGGTGGGATAATGAGGATCAAATCTGCAATTGAGCACGACAATTGGTTAGAAGTTGTTATTGACGGTAGACGATTTCGGGTGGGAGAGAAATACACAATCTTGGAGCTCGGTTATGCTGTCTATATCATGGATCAGAATGATGAAAAATGGTTGGTAGAAAATGGCGATAGCATTCCAGAAGATCCCGGTGACAGCCAAGCGGAACTAAAATCTGGCCATGGAACTTTGATTACTGCTGACCCAATTTTAGTTGCTCTTGCAATTGAATCGTGGTGGTCAAGAAATGGATTACCCCAACCACAGGGTGTTCAATTACCTATACCCACATTTTATGAAGCAGTAGATATTGTGCGAAACCGAAAAATTTTGAATGATTTCAACAACAAGTGGGCTGGATTTGTTCCAGGATTAGATAATGTCTCAAATTGTGGTGTAAAAAGCAATTGACAAAAGAGTCATCGTGTGGTTTCTTGAAGGTCTCATACACCAATTCAAGAAAGGGAACACACGATGACCACAGCAACTATAGCATTTCAAG
>Ga0208826_1001536_pt1 | contig 19160 bp, 11 predicted proteins | sample AD_UKC115_MetaG_FD_184451 | JGI IMG/M metagenome (GOLD analysis project Ga0208826, IMG submission 184451) | Active sludge microbial communities of municipal wastewater-treating anaerobic digesters from Hong Kong - AD_UKC115_MetaG (SPAdes)... | ecosystem: Engineered > Bioreactor > Anaerobic >...
GGCTTAAGCAGAATCCAAAGAATCGGGCGGCCATGGGCCGCGCGGTGCTGGCGGAGATTGAGGCGCGCGGGCGAGCGGTGGTGAGGAGCGGCGCCGGACCGCTGTATCAGGTGCGCGACGTGGGCGGGCTGAAAATTGGGATGGTGGAGGCGGGGGCAAGGGCGAGCCAGGGGGAAGAAAAGCAACGCCTGGCGCCGAATGGGCAGCCGTCGCGGTTGAATGCGTTGCAGTATCGGCAGGTCAGGACGCCGGAGTTTAAGCGGTGGTTTGGGGATTGGGAGGCGGCAGAAGTTTTGCAATTCTTAACAGGCAGGCCAATTGCTTCCATGAGGGGCGATGAGGTTCCCACGAAACAGAGCGCCAAGGAACTCTCGGAATGGGCCGCTGGCTATTTTTCACAACTGACCAATTCCGCTGTTAATCATTCGTTTCTAGGTCCGATTACGTTGGATCGCCGAAGCGCAAAGGATTCCTTATCTCATGGATATAGTGAAGCGAAGGTAAAGGCGCTGTGGCTTTTGCCGAAGGCGCTTGTTCAGTCACGGATAATTTATCAAGAGTCACGCACGGCAGGTCAGATGGGGTATGTTCTTGGAGCCCCTGTGGAAATAGGCGGCCGGTCTTACGTTTTGATGACTGTGGTTCGAGAAGCGCAAGGAAATCGCCGACTTTATGTTCATGAGGTATTTTTAACAGAAAAGGCCTTGGGTGCCTCCAAGACCGCAGCCAGTGCCGGCAAGCCGGATGAGCTTCACGGAGCGGCAAACCCAAGGACCATTCAAAGTATCCTGCTCAAAGCCCTTTCTGTCAATCCGGATCTGATTTCCAAGGCGGTGGATGAGAATGGCGAACCGCTGATGGTGTATCATGGGACACAAACGAATAGCGGCTTTAGCGTTTTTTCCCGATCTTTCAAACTGCGTGGCGATCCCGAGCATACGGAAGAGGCTTTTTACTTTACCTCCTCCCCGGAAAATGCCACGACGTATGCGGATGGGCCAACCGAGCGGGAGAAAAGCCGTGATTTGGATTGGGAAAACCCCAAGGGAACGGTCTATTCGGTGTTCTTGAATATGCGCAATCCGCTGGTGGTTGATGCCAAGGGCGCATTCTTTAAAACCGTAATGCGGGATGCGGTGCGGCGGGCCAGGATGCAAGGCTATGACGGGGTCCTGGTGAAAAATGCTTATGACATGGGCAATGTGCATAAGCCTTCTCTTCCGGCGCAACGGGCAGGATTGGCCGTTCCTGGCATTGCCGGTGGCGAGTCGGCGCATTATGAGAAGATTATTGCTGACACCTATGCTGTATTCTCCCCTACTCAGATCAAATCCGCCACGGGCAATAATGGGGAGTTCAACTCCGAGAAGCCTGACATCCGCCAAAGCGTGGCCGAGCCGGTGGAGGAAGAGGATGTGCAGGCTGGCAGCCCGCACCACAATGAGCGGAAATTCACGGGGTTCCGCAATGCGAATTTGGAGGAGCGGGTGCGCGCGGCCGAGAATCCCGATGCTGGCAAGCAGTCGTTGACGGATCGCTTCGTGGAAACGCTGGAACGTTCATGGCACAAGGTGACGCGCACGTATGTGGATTTGCCCAATGTGCCGAAGTTTGCGCGCTTCCGGGATATTTTGCGGCGGATGGGATTTCGCCGTTCCCAGGCGGAACAGGCCTCGGTCAATGCGGTGAAGTATGTGACCGAGCCGCTGAAGGATGCGGAGGATTATCGGCTGTTTTCGCGCGAGGTGATGTTTGCCGACCTGGAAGAAAGCGCGAAGAAGTATCCGAAAAAGAAGCTGCCGTTTGGGCTGACGGGTCTGGCCGAGGTGCGCAATGCGCGGGCGGAACTGGCGCCAGCCATTGCCGGGAATGAGCGGGTGAAGGAGGCGGAAAAACAAAAAGCCAGAAGAGGGGAGCGTGCCGCCAACGGCTCGGGCATCCCGCCTTCTGACTCGCTGAACATCAACCCCCGCTTCGCCGTTTGGCAAGAAGTGACGGCGTGAACCATTCAGGTTCACGTGGGTGCCCGCACCTATGCTTTCCAAGTCCCGCCCGAACGCGGGCATGTGGGCCACACAAGAATAATAAGGCTCCCGGTTCGTAGCGTTGGTTCAAACACGTCACAACCAAACCAACGTCGCAGGGGTTACCTGATTGCTTGTTCGCAACGGCACATACCATATCGCAAAAGCCTTAGAACCGCAAGGCTTTTTGCCTGTTGGCAGCAAGCAGAAACAGAAATATAGTTGCCAAGTAAGACTATGCAATAAACCTGGGCCGTAGGGTGGGTCCTGACCCACCAAACTGCCGAATTGCAAGCTTAGCCATAGTGTGGTGGGTCAAGGCCCTCGGCTAAAAATTGATGTAAGACTCGTGCTCGTAATCGGCTGTTTCCATTTTCCACATGAAATAACAAACAGATCCGCTGAAGGTGGGTTTGGCGGTGTCGTATGAATCAAATGGGCAAGAAGCCGCTCACGAAAATCTACTGCTGCAATTTAACATTTACACAGAGGCCCCACTGCCCCTACAGTTTGAATCCCCTCATAGGCGCGGTTCGAAAGGCCGCGCAGTCATCACACCAGTTAAGTCGGGGCGTGGCGCAGCCTGGTAGCGCACTCGTCTGGGGGGCGAGTGGTCGCTGGTTCAAATCCAGTCGCCCCGACCATCTAGCAAACGCTCATCGCTCATTCTCCGGATTCCTTTTTTCACCTGAACCATCTGCTTGCTGCCTCGCGCGGCCCATCTCAGGCCGAGGCCTTTGGTTCACCGCAGTGACTCGCCAATACCGGGCCTCCAGCCGCGCCTGCCATTGATTTCCGCGCCGGGCCTATTTTTGAAGTTGACTCTCCTTGCGCATGAGCATATTTTTTCCTCATGCGCATGAGTAAAGGCCTTACCTGCCATGCATTTTTAACCTGATGGAGGAGGAGAAAGATGAGAAGGAAAGGTTTTACGCTGATTGAGCTGTTGATTGTCGTTGCCATCATCGCCATTCTGGCCGCCATCGCCGTGCCAAACTTCCTGGAGGCGCAGGTTCGCTCGAAGGTCTCGCGGGCCAAGAGCGATATGCGCACCATGGCCACCGCCCTGGAGTCGTACATAGTTGACCACAACAATCCGCCTTACGGATACATTCAGTGCGATTTTGACGCGCTGCCGCTGGCCGGGAACATGGAGGCAAACGTTGGTATTCGCTGGTCGTTCTGGACAACGCCCATTGCATAAATGACTTCGGTCCCGCTGGATCCCTTCGCGGACAAAGGCCGCGTCGCCGGCAAAGGGGCAACGGGTCAGTATTACGACAAGCATTATGTCTATAACTCGACAAAAAATCAGAAGATTGATGCCGCCCACAGCAAAATCTGGCCGTCCAATGGAGAATACAACAAGGCATGCGAGTCGAGCAGCGTCACGTGGATCCTTTATTCCTGGGGTCCCAGCAAGCGCCAGAATCCACAAGGCGGCAAGGGCTCCGATGTTTGGGGAGCCGCTGCGCATATCAATTATCCAAACGAAGGCGCTCATGGTTATCCCAATTTGCTCTATGATCCTTCCAATGGAACAGTCTCGTTCGGCTGGCTGCTGCGCACAAATCGCGGCATCAATTAAGCCAAGACCTTGTTCATAGACGTTTTAGGGCAATTCACCCATGCCCGCAGCCTTGCACCGGCTGCGGGCATTCGTTGTATCAGGCGATTTCGTTTACCCATTCAACCCGCCGAGGATTGTTCCAAATGATTACCACTGGACAAAAGAGGGTGCCCTGGTCATGGGCAATTCTCATCACCATGCCAGCGTTTGTCTTGCAGCTGTGCGAGTCGGTTTCAGGCAACGCCCTGACCTTTACGTTGCGAAAATTCACGGAAGACCCTGCTTTGATCACCTTGATCGGCAGCAGCGCCATATTTTTTAATTTTTTGATTTCGCCTTACATCTGTTGGAAAAGCGATCGCGTGTGGACACGACTGGGGCGCCGCCGGCCATTCCTGATTCTGGGATCGCTTGGCACGGCTGCAGGCCTGTTGTTCATTCCCATGGCGCCCAGCCTTGCCTGGGTGATCGTGCCAATTTTGATTTATCACATGTTCTTTGAGTTTGCCTTCTGGGGGCCATTTGAGCCGCTGATCAATGAAGTGGTTCCAGTGCATCAACGCGGCCGCACCGGCGCAATTAAGGCTGTGTTCCACAATCTGGGCACGATCTCCTTTGGCCTGATACTAATCGGCCAGTTTGACAAGGTGTTTCTTGGTGGCAAGTTAAGCGGAGAGACAATGATTTACTGGATTGCCGCGGCATTCTGCGTGCTGATCGCGATGCACTTTGCCTTTTCCGTGCGTGAAACCTACGCGGCGCCCTTGCCTGTAACCGAACGATTCTCCCCCTTTAGTTTTGCGCGGGATTTATTTGGCGAATTTCAATGGCGAATGGTTTACCTCCTGGTCTTCATCCAGATCTCATTGCAAGCCGGGCTGGCAAACCTCGCGCCTCTGCTGATGACCGAGCAATTTCATTACACAAAGGCAACGATGGGGCAACTGGAGGCATTGGGCAACATGTCCCGCGTTTTTCTGTTTCTGCCCATTGCTGGCATTCTCACCGATCGTGTGGATCGCATTAAATTGCTCTTGTTTGGGGTGACGGTTTCGACGCTGCAGCCAATTCTTTACTGGGGATACATCCAGTTTCTCGCGCCCGGCAAAATCCCTCCCATCCCGATGATTATCTTCTTCGATTGGCTCAATGCCGGCGCTGATGTGATGGCCAATATCTCGCTGGCGGCCTTATTTTTTGACTTCATCCCGCGAAAGCGCATGGGGACAGTGTATGCCGGCATGACGTTTGTCCGCGGCCTAATGAAACTGCTCGTGGTCAATGGTGTCGGCATCTGGGTGAAGTATTATTCGCGCTGGCTGATTGCCGATGGAAAGAATGATTACTCCAGCGGCATGTTATTCTTATTCAGCGTCGGTGTCTTTGGCGTGGCAATGACACTCTATGTCGCGCGACAGCGCAAGAACGGCCGATTGGTGGAGTATGGGCGCATGGAGGCGGAAGAGGCACCGTCTTTCGCAATTCCAAACAAGGAAGCAGTGTCGGTATGAAATAGCAGGAAGCCACCGGTGCAAATAATAACGCCCGCGACGGCTTAACAGCTCAAGCCATCGCGGGCGTTTGGTTTTCCTCTGCCCAGCAGAGCGGGAACAAAATTTGCGCCCGCCCTGCCTACTGCGTTGGTGCTTTAATAATAAGTGATCTCCAGCACTGGACGATTCGCCGACGTGCCGTTCTCGCCTGAGTAGAAGCCCAGGTAGTCGGCTTTGGAATCGTTGTTATCATCCGTGTTGAAATAGATACGGAATTGCGTGCGCCCATCCAGGCAGATTGCATTGCGCCCGGCCTGGTTCAACGAACCGGAGGACACTGTGCCATTGCTGGAGGGATAGCTCATCTGTGCCGCCTGCGAGACCGAGCAGCCGGCCTGGAAGTCATTGTTCTGCAAGGCCGGATCGCCGCCCAGTCCGTAGGTGTTGATATCGGCCCAAATCGTGCCCAATGCGGAAGGAGTATTGCTGCTCGTCCCGCGTTTGATCTTCAGTGTGGCCGCAGTAATTGTGGCGGTATCTGGCAGGCCGTATGTGTCAAACGACACAATAGCCTTATACTGCTTCTTGCCGGTATCATCACCAATCTTCAATGCGCCAGTTGAAGTGTCCGTGGAGTTGGTTGAGCCGCCGACATTGGTCGTTTCGCCGGACTCCAACACCCAACCGTCGTTGGCGCCTTCACCAATAAATGTGGCAAAAATGCGCGGAACGCTGGAGACGGGGCTGCTATCCGAGGATTCGTTGGACGCATCATCCACCGAGGTGACTTTGTAATAATACGTCACTCCGCCGGTGAGGCTGCCATCCACATAGCTGGAGCTGGTAAGCAGCGCCCCATTGATCTTGGCGTACCCGCTGCCCGCCGTTGTTGTGCGGTACAAGTTGTAGCCACTCAGATCGGCTTCTGTATTGTCATTCCAGTCCAGCGAGATTTGTCCAACGGCAGGCGTGGCAGCCAAGCCCGTGGGAACGGCCGGAGCTGTTGTATCGGTGGAGACGCCCGTCGTCTCCGTATCGGCACTTTGGTAAACGTTATAATTGGGCACTTCGTCATGGGAGAAGGAACGATAATAATACGTCGTGCCATCGACCACTGCGTTCGTATCGGAGCACGATGTTCCATTGCTGTCATAGATGAGCGTGCCATCCGTGGTGCTCGTTGGATAACTTCCCGCCTTGCGGCGAATCATGACGCCGGCATAATCAGCAGTGACGGGATTCGTCCACGATAGATTGATCTTGTTGCCAGTTCCGGGGCTGACGGCGGTTAATCCGGTGATCTTGGCAGGAGCCACAGTGTCGGCGGAAACACCAGTGGCCTCGGTCGCCCCGACAACCTGTGTAAGATTGTAATTGGGAATCGCATCGTAGGCGAAACCGCGGTAATAGTAGGTAGTTCCATCCACTACGCCATTGTTGTCCAGGAAAGATGTGCCGGTGCTGTTGCAGATCAAGGTGCCGTCGCTGATGCTGGTGGGATAACCGCCAGCTTTGCGCCGAATCATCACGCCGACATAATCACCCAAGGGATTGGGCTTGGACCATGTGAGGTTGATTTCATTGCCAGTGCCTGTGCTTGTTGCAGTCAAACCGCTAATGGCTGCTGGCGGCGCCGTGTCGCCGGGGGTTTCCGAAACGCCTACTCCGCTGGCATAGCAGACGGGCGAGCCATCATCGAAGGCAAAGAATTTATAGTAATAAAGCACGCCATTGGTCAGCCCGCTATCTGTCCAGGAGGTCTGATTATGTGTTGTTGTATATACAGCGTCTTGGAGCGTAGGCCAACCTGTGGATGAGCGGCAGATTTTCACGCGATCAAAATCCGAGTCGGTGGGATTGGTCCACGTAAAGGAAATCGATTGATCACCCGGGGTGATCTGCGTCACATTCACATTCGCGGGCGGCCCAGGAGGCGTGGTGTTCAGGCCGCCGGCCAGACCATCACTATTTACTTTGCCCTTCACCAAGTTAATGATCTTACTATTTCTTGTTGTGCTGTACTGGGCTTGCCAGAAGAGGTAATTCAATTGTAATCTGTCTTTGGCCAAGCCGTAGTTGTATTCCCCAGTCTCCGCAATGTCCCAATTGTAATCCGGATTCTGCACTGCCGCTCCCTTGATTTGTTTATCTCCAATCACATGAGCGGTAACATTGGGATATTGCCAAAAATTGCAATAGTATGCATAAGTTCCGGGAGAGGATGGGGACCCATTCAAGGTTTCTTCTTCGGGATGATTCGGCGGACCTGCGGGGGCATTGTTTAGCCAGCCGGCGACATCCGGACCGCCCCAGCCAATTCCATTGCTATTATTGAAATCTGCCCACTTTACCATCTGATCCTTAGGGAAATTGGCATATTGAAATACCCAGATATTTGGGAACGCGTTCTTCATGTTGAGCATGTTCGTCTTGGATGCATCTCCCCAGACATCGCTGGTACAAAGGTTCGGGCCAGTGCCAAAATTATCTGAGCTTTCACACATATTAATGCATTCCAGCACATCAAGGTTGTTCGTATCGACGAGATGCTGATAAAGCGCCTCAAGCACTTCTTTCATGCGCGCCTGCACGGCTGTGTTCCAAATATATGGATGATAGTTATTATTCATGCCAAGGGCCACATAATAGCCCACTCCGCTGCCGCCATTCGCCGGATCGCCATACGGCCCTGCGCCATTCACGCCATTGGCTTTGTTGTCCTTGATGTAGTCAGGGAAATTGTAATCGTTGGGACCGGCCGTCCAACACTTATAGGAGAATTGAATGGCCAGTTTGCGCCCAGGATAATTATTCTTTAGATAAGCAATATCCTGGTCCACCTTGGTCCACGTATAATTATGATACCAATCCGGCTCCAAATCTTTCCAATAATACGTGCGCTGCACGCCACGGAAGGCATTTACCGTCTGGCCATTATAAGTGGTCGTTGCACTTAAAAAATCGCCAACATGCATTTCGTCAAACGTTCCATCGGAGACAAACACATAATTGCCCGGCGTAAAAGACTGGGCCGCGGAAGCCAGTGAACTGGCCAATGAACAAAGCAGGACTACAAGAAGAACCTTGATGCTGGTGATGCAGTGGATGCGGTGTTGCGCTTGTGAAGCATTCATCGTTTTTCCCTTTCAAAACAAGATGGTATATGGATGCATCTGCTTCCTTTCACGAATAAAGCCTTTCCAGGCTTGCATTCGTGCGCGTATCTGTTACATCCCGCCAGCCGGGCCGTCGGTGTTTCTCCCCCCTCCTTATTCTCAAGGCGCTGGATTCCACAAAGTGGAATCAATGAATTGGCTCCACGATCGAAACTGACTATGTTTCGAAGGCGCGCCTCTTATTGATACTGGTATGCCAAACGTCCAACGGCTGTGTTGCCGGGGTAGCGCGAATTCATTCCCCCGGTAATGCCGTTTTCTTCCACTTTGCCGCGAACAAAGTTAATGATCTGCGTATTGCGCGACTTGCTGTATTGCGCCTGCCAAAACATGTAATTCAGATGCAATTTCTGGGTGGCATTGATGTAGTTTTGCTCGAAGCCATTGGCCCAATCGTAATCTTCGTTCTGGACGGCGCATCCTTTGATGCAGTTATCGAGAACGGCATGGCCGTTGACGCGCGCAAATTTCCAGTGATTGTAATAAAAGGCATACGTCCTTGGATTATTATTGGTGCCGACCAGATTGGCTCCGACATTCGCGTCGGACGAGACCACATCCGGCCCGCCCCAACCGATCTGATTCGCCAGGCTGGCATTCGCCCATTTGAACTGCTGTGAGATCGGGAAATTGGCATATTGTATAATCCAGGTGGTTGGAAAGGCGGCCTTCATGTTGATCATGTTTTGCACCATGGCATCGCCATAAGCATCCTCATTGACTGTGCCGCCATTATGGGAACTTTCACACATATTGACGCATTCCAGCATGGCATGGCTGTCATAGCGCTGCCCCAAGGCCTTAAGCATTTCCTTCATGCGAGCTTGAACCGCGGGATTCCAGACATACGGATGCAGATTTTTCTTCATTCCCGGCGCGACATAATAGCCTGGGCCCGTGCCCCCAATGGCGGGGTCGCCGTATGGACCCGCTCCGAGTGTGCCGTTCTTGCGGTTTTCCTTGATATAATCGGGAAAGTTCCACTGCCCGCCTGCGGTCTCCCAGCACTTGTACGAAAATTGAATGATTAGCTTTTGGTCGGCGCCATGGGCGATGTTGTTGGCTTGAATTGCGGCAATTTCATCGTCAATTTGTTTCCATTGATAATTATGGAACCATTGCTGTTCCAGATCGCCCCAATAATAAACCCGCTGCACCCCGCGAAAGACGACCTGGCCGTCCTTTGTGCGGGCGTTTAGAAAATCAAAAACATGTCCCTCATCCAGTGTGGACGCCACCGTGTAAACATAATGTCCCGGGGTAAATGAGCCATACCCAGCGCCATGCGCCGGTATGCAAGCAAGCGCAAATACCAGCGCCAGCAGGCAATGTCGCGCATGGCGAGATACCTTTGCGGGAAGCGTGTATAAGCAGCCCAATGCGGTTCTCCGTCAGGATATAATCTGGCGGGAACCTTTCATGACTCCCGCCGCCACATCAGAACACTTGCAAATAACGCCTGCTCTTATTCACCTGGATTAATCTTTAGAAAGCCGCGATACGCACCGCCAAAGCGCGCGAAGTAAATGTTGCCTTGGCTGTCGCGCACGTTTGAACCCACGAGATACCCGTCGCCAATTTCCTTGGGAACTTCGGCAACTCGCTTGCACGTGCGCGTTGCAATGTCATAGCGGAATAATCCAAAAGGCGTCTGAGGACCGCGGGGATCCTGCACGCCTTTTGTCTTTGGATGGGCTTCGGCTTTCAGAATGCGTTTGCGTAGAGGGACGGCGTAGATCCCCTTTTCATCGGCCGAAAGCACCATTCCCAGCGCATGCGGTTTTTGAAACACATGCTCGCCATCTTCATCCAGTACTTCGCGCTGGTCGGCTTCGGGCCAGAGCGAGCCTACGCGCTCAACACGATCCGTGTCATAGTGCAGTTCATACAAATAGCCGGGATCGGTGGTGATGAAGATGCGGCCGTCTTTGGTGCGAACGCTCCCATTCCAATAGAACGGATCAATATCAATGGGGCCGCTGCGCTTTTCGGTCTTGAGATCATAAACGTACATGCTGCCCTTGCCGGTGGACCAGTCGGCGCTGCTATACATCCAATAGACTTTTCCATTGGGCGCCGGAATGACATCGCGAGTGACGGGCAAGCCGAACTTCTCAGGATCGCCTTTGAGTTTCAGGCGAGGCTTCTTCTCTTGCGGATCATAAAGCAGCAAATCACCGCCGGGAACGCTGACGCCCGCAATCAGTTGTTCCTCGGGCCAGACATTAAGGCAGAGGAAGCCGCGTTGAGGAAAGAACACGCCATCCGGTTCGCTGGCGCTCAAATCTTCAATCACATCGGCTTTGGGATCGTAGCTCATCAAATGCGCGCCATGACTTTTGGCTGCAATTTCCATTTGCTTGGGGGAATTCTTGTTCGCGTCGTGAAATCCCATTGTGCCGATGTATAACTTGCCGTTCAGCCACGGAAGATATGTATGGCCTTTTTCCACGCGCTCGCCTTCGCGATATGTCCCGGCCTTTTTGGCAGCGTCAGAAAGCAGCCCCACGATGCGGCGCTCTCCAGTGCGAGCCTTGTATTGGATCAGCGCGCAGTCGGAAAGATCGCCCCTCGGGCCGCCAAACACGGCGTACACATTGTCATCGGGATCGATGCCGATGGAGTGCCAACACCACTTCATCTCCATGGGCAGTGAAGTGGCCAGATCGTCGAAGCGAATAGCTTCAAATTTCGCTTCGGCCTGTGCAATCGAGGCGATCGCGAGAATGAATGTAATGGCCAGCCGAATCAGCCAGGTTGAAATACGTTTGGTCATGATTGTTGACTTCCTCTGCAAAATGCCGCCATAGCATTAGCGAGCGGCAAGATAACCCCATACATACGCATTGGGAGCAATCGTGCTTGAGACGGTGTATTCGCTCATGGGCGGATATACATTCAGGTCAAAATAGCTTTCCACGGCAGGCCATTGGTCAAAGGCGGGATACAGACCATCCTTGATGGTCTTATCCGTCTTGGCCATGCTGCTTTTTGCCACTGGCAGCCATGGCGCAATGGGACCAAAGACCGTGATGCCGGGTGGCGGCGCCTGCCCGCTGACATACGCGTCTTCATGAAGCGGATCCTTCACCGGATTCGCTCCCACGCCCGTCGTGTAACACAGATTGAGGGGATTGGCCCCGGCGGCATACTGGCAAGACAACACAATGGCCTGCAGATACTTCTGATCACCCGTCAGTTGATGCGCCCGCACCAGCGTAATGGCATCGGGATTGTTCGTTGTGCCGTAGTTGGTGAAGCGGATCTTTGATGGAATCCACTTGAAGGCGGTCTGATTCATGCCTGCGATATTCGCATCGGCGCTGGCCAGCAGGGCGCGTTTGACATTGTCCTTGATCGTCTGGTCCATGCCTGGGCGATCCGTGCGCAGATAGACCCAACCGGCCTGATCTTGCGCATCGAAATTATGGCCGCGCACTTTATTGCCGCTGTATTCGGCATCTGCCTTCCGGAATCGAGTTTTGGCCAGGAAAAGGTCGTGCCATTTCTGCTCCCCGGTTAGGCGGAAAAACTCCACCGCCGCCAGCATGCGTTCCTCGGCGGTAGGCTCAGTGTTGTCCGGATGCTTCTCCGCCCACTCAAAGGCTTTTAATGCGCTGTCTTTGTATGTTTTCGCGCGTTGCGGATCTTTGGCCTCAAGAAGTGCGGCGGCATGCGCGGCCACGCCGGCATATTTGTAGCTGATGCGCGGACCGGGCGCATACGCCATGACCGTCAGCGACTCCTGCCAGCTGCCTTCGCCACGGCGCGGATGTTCGGAGGATTCAATGCCGGGGCGAATGCCGCCCTCAGGCGTTTGGGTGCGCAGATGGAAGTCGATCAGCCAAAAAGCCTCGTCCAGCAAGTCCGGCATTTGATTGTTTGATTCAGGGAGATTCAGTTTGACCAAATCGAACTTCTGCGGCGCCATTTCATAAAGGTCCATCAACAAACGAGGAATCGCCATGTGAAGTGGACGGCGATCCCAGTCGGCCGCATCCATGTAGCCGCCCCAGGCATTTGGAACGATTTCGTCACTCTTGCCGGCAAGCAGTAGCTGAAAGACATGGCCCTCGCCCTGATTCGCCTCGCCTGCCGAGAAACTCGAAGCATAAACCTTCACGCCGTCGTCAGGATGAAAACTGCGAGGCCGCTTGAAATCCGTGTACGGCGGGCCTAATTCAATCCCGCTGCGGAAGTGATATAATCCGCGCACCGAGGTATAGAAAGCCTTGGCCCAGGCATCCTCCGCGATGCTGAATGGCAGCGAACAGCCAATCCCCTCCACGCTTACGCGATAGGTCCCCGGGGTGGCAAATTGGCTAAAGTCCATCTGATAAACATCGGAGCGCTCGTAATTCTTATCGCTGCCCGCTTCGCCTTCGCTGGCCAATTTGGCTAGTTGCGTCTTGCCGTCGAAGACCGACTTGCCGCTCTTTTCGTCGATGACGCTGAACTTCAAGCCGTCCTTGTAAGACACGCCGCCGCCATCGCCCATCCAGCACGATAAAAAGGCAATTTTTACCGGGTCATCGGGCCGATAGCCAATCTGGCTGACATGCACGGCTTCGCTGGTCAGAGATGAAGGCTGATACACAAAGTCAACCGATGCGCTGGCCAAGTGAGCATTGGCAAATTCAACTGTGTAGGCCTTGCCAACTTGCAAGTCCTCAGGCAAGGTCAGGTAAAGCAAATGCTCCTGCGCCACCTTGGCATCCTGAGCAGTGCGAACGAAACCGGATGTGCGGCTTTTGCGGTTCACTTTGACCGGGGTGATGCCGCCAGAAAATCGCGCGTCATTTTTGGAAAGAATGCGATAGCTGGCCGGAAGCATTGCCCATTGTGTATCCAACGGCTCGCCCAGCAGATTGTCGCAGGTGAATAGGATTTTGCGATCCGCTCCGGCAAGAGCGCCAATCATCTTGCCGTTGCGCCGGACGAACTTATGAATGCCCGGGTCCACAACATCGCCGGGTTGCTTTTCGTATGGGATCTGCCGGCCAAACTCCACACGCTGCGCGCTGATGTTCAACATGATGATTTTGGGAGCGACGATTCCCACGCTTTTCACTTGCGGGAGATCGGATTCGCTTGTCTCAGGGGTTCCTCCGAAAGCGCTGATTGCAATACCAAGACAAACAAAGAGATTGGCTACATGAGAAAACATCCCGAATCCTTTCGAGTGAACACAGATTTGACGCAATGGATTTTACAATTGTTCTATTAACTCATGCGCATGAGGTAAAAATCCAGCAAAAAATTCATTTCACGACACCGGCGTGAAAAATCGGCGTTTTCATTAAGCGGGAAGGCAGGCTCTGAAATCAGGCGGGAAAAGAGGAATAGCAGTGCCGGAACATTTACAGTGTTTATAAATGCTTTGCCACCATTGCCCTGCTCAGAAGAACTCCAAGGGTTCTTCCATTTTCCAGGACAAAAAGGGACGAACCAAAGCACTGGTTGCCTGCTGGCCATCCACGGTTCCGTGCAACACCAGTTCCGCAGCCAGCGCACCCATTCGTTCGGCATCCTGCCGGACACTGGGCAGAGGCGCCAGGATCGTTTCGCGAAAGGATTTCTTCAGAAACAGGCCCATCGGCTGGTCGAAACCGCACAACAAAATATCCTCAGGGTGTCTTAGGTGCAGGGAATCATATATCATGTCGATGACATCGCCGCTGGTGAGCAAAGAATCGAAGAAAATGGCATCGGGTTTGTTTCGGCCATTCAACCGGTCATAGAGCGCTGAAAGATATTTTTCCTGCAGTTGATTATACCAGAACACATCTTTCCTGGAGACCTTCGCGCCAGCTTCCGTCAACGCATCACAATAGCCCGCATACCGATCAGCAAAGATGGCCACCTCTGGCGTGCGGCCCATGAAAAGAATGCGCTCGTGTCCGCTATCCAGGACATGGCGAACCAGTTGATACGCGCCCCAGCGATTATCCGTGACGGCGAAAGGGATTTTATAATCCGACAGGTAATTATTGACGAAAACAACGGGGATATTGCGCGCCCGCAAACGCTCGATCTCTTCATGCAGGCCTTTGGCTGGCAACGGGCTGAGGATCACCCGGTCGGCGCTGCGGTTGGCCATTGTGTCAAAAAACTCCGATTGCAGCGCGGGATCCGTCCGCGGGCAGTTGCCCAGAATGAGCAGATACTTTTCGCGGCTCAATGCATCCTGCATCCCGGAAAGAAGCTGTAAAAAATAGGGCATTTTGAGGTTCGGCAGCAAAATGCCCACCGTCTTTGTCGAGCCAGAGCGCAGTTGCAACCCCAGCATGCTGGGCAACACCTGCTCCTCGCGCAGCTTCGCCATGACGCGATCAGCCATTTTCTGGCTGATGGCCTTGGCCCGCCATTTATCGTGATATACATAGGAAACCGTCGAGGCGGACACGCCAAGTTCCTGGGCAATTTCCTTCAAATTCTTCATCAGTGTACCCTTGATATTCCAGCATCATCCCTGGGCCGCAGCCCCAACGCGGTTGGCTGCTAGTTATCATAGCATTGCACTGGGGCGCAATTCCGCTTTAATACCAGGATGGAAAAATTGATAAGGCCATACAACCACAAGGCCACTGCGGCACAATGCTTTTCCGCTCATAGTGGCGTTGTGTCGTGGTGGAGATTTTCTAAAGTATATCGCGGTTAAAACAACCGGCAATGGTGGCCTGGCATTTGGGGCAATAGCCATCCTGCAGCCGGTTTTCCATTACGCTATGCAATTCCGATGAATCAGCGGCTATGTACCGCGAATTTACATGAATATTAACAATGCGGAAAACGACATTCTTCCCGATAAGAAGTTCCTGTCGCCTCTCAGGTTGCATTCTGCGCGGACGACCGTGAAATACGTGGCAAACAGCGGCTTGACATGGGGGTGCATTTCTGAAATAAATTCCTCATGCGCATGAGGAATTAACTTTGCTAACCCGCGCCCGCGGTTTCTCGTGCAAAAGGCAGAAAAACAAAGGCTGGAAGAGAATGCTCATAAGCAATTGCGCGGAATCCTTCGCCGTAATCCGCGAGATGCTGGAGACGCCCGGCATTATCGACAGATTCAAACCTTACTGCGTTCTGCCGTTTGCTAATTCCATCCTGCGCAAGGACAATTTGTTTTTGACCGGAGAAGGTTCCAGCCGCATCTTCCCTGCCAAAAATGCCATTAGCGTGGCGCATCAATGCGGATTGGCGCTTCCGATAAGCACCGAAGGCGCTCGCCAGGCGATGGAATATGATTTGAGCAATTATGCCGTGTTTGGTGCCAGCAACTCGGGCCGCACAAAAGAAGCAGTAGGACTGTTTGCGAAATTGCGTGCCGAAGGACATGATTGCCTGTTCGCCCTGACCGCGCATGACAATACTCCGCTGGAAGATCAATCACATCGCGCTCACGTCCTTTCCTGCGGCGCGGAAGATGCCGTGGCCGCCACGAAAAGTGTCATCGAGCAGGCCCTTTTTTATCAATGCCTAATTCATGCTTTGGCGGGATTGGCGCCGGTAAACCAAAGCAAGGCCGCTTGCGCCATGGATGCATCGCTGCATATTCAAATTGACCCGGAATTCACAGATCAGTTGGCCCGCGCCCCCATTCTCTATTTTGCCGGGCGCAATGACGGAGTGGCCGAGGAGTTGACGCTCAAGACCAACGAGATTACAGGCAAGAAATCAGCCTATCTTGAGGGAACATACGCCGTGCATGGCGTCGAGGAGATTATGGCTCCGGACGAGGCCATTGTTCTAATTGATCCTTTCGAGGCCGAACAGGAAAAATTTTATGAGGTTCTCGTCAAAGGCCTGGGGCTGACAGTCATAGCCATTGCGGAGAGGCCAACGATATTCCCCACCATTCTTATTCCGCATTCCAGCGACTTTGCCCCTGCAGTTCAACTAGCTGCCGGATGGAATTTGCTGGTTCAGATCGGCATGCGCCTTGGACGAAATCTCGACAAGCCGGTGCGGGCGCGCAAAGTCGGCAATGAAGTGATGAAATCCAAGGGCATCTTGGCAACTTTATAGGGCGGTGAGATCAGTGGCACTACCGATCGGATTGCAATTATTTACGGTTCAAAAAGAAATCGCGGCGGATCGCGACGGGACATTTCGCGAGTTGGCGCGCATCGGCTACGATGGCGTGGAATTGGCTCCAACCGATTGGCCGGACGTCGCCGAGTTGAAATCCCTTCTCACGGAAACAGGATTGAAACTGATGAGCCGCCATGTTCCCTTTGCGCGCATTCGCGACAAATTTGACGAAGTGCGCGACTATTGCCAGGAACTGGGCATCAAGAACGTTGTCGTCCCCAGCATTCCCGGTCCCGCCTATCAAAATGAAGATGAACTCAGGAAGATCGTTGAACAAATAGCTGTTATCGCGCGGAATTGCCGCGAATCCGGGCTGCGATGCTCTTATCATAATCATGCCACGGAATTTCAAAACACGATTCAGGGACAGGAAGTTTTTGATTTTATTTTCGAGCAGGTCGGCACCGAGTTGTTGAACGCGCAGATTGACACCTTCTTTGTTGAGCAGGTGGAAAAGAATCCCGCGCAATACGTTCGCCGCTTTTCCGGTCACATTCCGCTGCTTCATTGCAAAGATAAGGCAAACGCCCCGGGCGCAGTGCAAACCGAAGTTGGCCGGGGAACTATTGACTGGCCAGCCGTATTCCAGGCCGCCAAGGATGCTGGCGTCGAATGGTTGATCGTGGAGCAGAATTGCGGCGACGAGCCGGCGCTCCCAAGCGTTCGAATGAGTTATGATTTCGTAAAGTCCCTTAATGCGTAGATTAAGCGAAATAGGAGAATAGATACATGGTTGCAGTAGGAATTATCGGCGGCGGAATTCAAGGCGTGGATCACATTAAGGGTCTCATGGCGGCGGGAGCGAAAATCCAAGCCATTGCCGAGCCGCGCCCCGAGCGCCGAGCCGAGGTTCAGCAGAAATTTGAAATCCCGCGCGCGTTTTCCAGTGCCGAGGAGATGATCGCGCAGGGCGGCCTGGATGCCGTTGGGATCTGCACGCCGAATTTCCTGCATGCCTCGCAAACCATCCTGGCTTTGGAAAATGGGTTGCATGTGTTATGCGAAAAGCCCATGGCAATGAATGCCGCCGAATGCGTGGCCATGATGCAAGCCGAGGAAAAATCGGGCAAGATCCTGATGCCGGCCTTTAACCAGCTTTTTGATTGGGGCATTGAATCCATCATCCGCCTCCAGCGCGAAGGAGCGCTGGGCGACATTTATCATGCGCGAACCACGCAGGTGCGCATGATGGGCGCTCATTCCTCCCGCGAGCCAAACTCCTGGTTCCGCAACCGCGCGCAAGCCGGTGCCGGAGTGGCCTTCGATCTGGGCGCGCATGCCATTTATCGCGCCTGGTTCTGCATGGGACGTCCAATGCCTGTGTCCGTCACCGGCTCTGCCGTGGCCCGGATTGTCGATGGCGATGTGGACGACTTTGCCACGGCCATGATCCGCTTCGGGAACGGCGCTACAATGCTCGTGGAAGTCGGCTGGGAAACCAACCGCACCGATGGCGGCAAACGCACATTAATCATGGGCACAAAGGCTGGCGCGGAATTCATCAAGACCGACGGGCGCAATGGCGTGCAACAGTTGACGCTGGTCGAGCGAAATGGCCTGGATGCGGTGGCGAGCGAACTGCCCAGCGAAAAGGCCCAGGAATCAACCAAGTACCGCCACTTCGTGGAGTGTATTGAACAGGGACTCTCACCCCGTTGCTCATCGTACGATGGCTATGTCATCCAGGCCATGCTCGATGCGCTGGTGCTTTCATCCAGCACCGGCATGCAACAAAAAGTGCATCTCGTGCCGCAGCTCTGCGTTTCAACATCTTTGGAGGCCTGAAGATGAAACCAGTGCAACTGGCCTTTCTGGGATTTGGCCATTTCCTGCACAGCCCGCTATGGCTTCAGGCGCTTTCGACGATGCGCGGCGTTCAACTTCGCTATGGTTGGGATCATGACCACGCGCGGCTGAATGAAGTGGCAATGCGCCACGGATTTCCCGCGGAGCCAAATCTTGATAACATTTTATCCGATGATGCCGTGGATGCCGTAGCTATATGCGCCGAAAACAATTGGCATTGCACGCTTATTGAGAAGGCGGCGCGCGCAGGCAAGCACGTGTATTGCGAGAAGCCAACTGTCATCTCATTGAAAGAAGCAAAGAAAGTCCGAGACGCCATCCAATCAACGGGCGTCACCTATATGCAGTCATTTCCAAAGCGCTTTGACCGCGCGCACCAGGATCTGGTGCGCTTCATTAACAGCGGCAAATTGGGACGCATATTATTCCTGCGCGTTCGGCACGGCCATGGCGGCGCTTTGACGGAAAACAAAGCCCTGGCCGCATATCGTGACTCCTGGTTCACTGACTTGGCCGCCTCTGGCGGTGGCAGTTTTCTGGATGAGGGCGTGCATGGGGCGGATCTCATTCGCTGGATCATGGGGCATCCGGTGGCCGTCACGGCCGCCATGGGTTGCAACAATGACAAAGGCCGCGAATCTAATGGCACAGCCGTCTTTGAATTCGCCAATGGAGCGCAAGCCGTGCTGCAAAGCGGAACGATCTATGCCGGCGCCACGACATGCCTGGAGGTGCACGGCGAAAAGGGCAGTCTGGTTGTCGAAGGCTCTGATATGGCCTCGAACAACCTGACAGGATTCAACGTCCGCTGGACTTTAGCCAAACACGCTGAATGGAAACTCCTCAACACCAAGACGGATTTCGGCACGCCGAAATACCATCAGAATGGAATCTGCACGTTTATCGAATGCCTCCGGCGCGGCATGCCCGTTCCATGCCAACTGGAGGATGGCCTTGGCGCATTTGAAATGATTGATGCCGCTTTTCGTGCAGCCCG
>Ga0208826_1001540_pt1 | contig 19113 bp, 20 predicted proteins | sample AD_UKC115_MetaG_FD_184451 | JGI IMG/M metagenome (GOLD analysis project Ga0208826, IMG submission 184451) | Active sludge microbial communities of municipal wastewater-treating anaerobic digesters from Hong Kong - AD_UKC115_MetaG (SPAdes)... | ecosystem: Engineered > Bioreactor > Anaerobic >...
AGTGGACGAACCGCTAGTGTACCGGTTGTGCCGCCAGGCGCATAAGCCGGGTAGCCATGTTCGGATCGGATAACCGCTGAAGGCATCTAAGCGGGAAGCCGGCCCCAAGATGAGATCACTCACTGAGACAGTCAGGTAAGGCGTCCCGTAGACGACGGGATGGATAGGCCGGGGGTGTAAGCCCTGAGAGGGGTTGAGCTGACCGGTACTAATACGCCGAGGCCTTGACTCCCAATAACTTTTTCTTCTGAAGTCCGCTGCTTTCGCTGACAGGCAATCATGGGGTGCCAGAATTGGTTTCCGGTGGTCATGGCGGAGGGGACACACCCGGTCCCATGCCGAACCCGGCCGTTAAGCCCTCCAGCGTCGATGGTACTGCGGTTTGAACCGTGGGAGAGTAGATCGCCGCCGGAAACCTTTTTCAAAAAACCGAAGGAGGGGAGTCCCATCTGGGACTCCCCTCCTTCGCATCTTCAATCCCTCCGCCTTCAGTCTTCAACCATGCAATGGCAGAGATCCTCGTTCCGCCCGCTACCGGGAGAGCAGCGAAGGTGCGTGATCGAAGTCCGACCCCCTCGGTGAAGCGCAAGAAGGATTGAAAGAAGGGAAGAGGGGGTGATCCCGATGGACCGGGACAGTTCCTCCACGGCGATTTCTTCTCCGGTGCTGACCCGGTTCAGGATTTCCTTCCCGATCAATTCGATCCACTGACGGGTCAGTTCCTGCATTTCCGGGGTTGCGCTGGAAGCGATCTGGGCGGTTCTCGTGATCGAATCGATGAGCCGGGCAGCCACTCTGGCGCAAAGATCCGCAATCTCCTCGGGATGTGCGGTTCTTTCATTTTCCATATCGGTGTAACCCCCTTGAAAAAGATGAGTGGCCCTAAGTCAAGGCTTGGGGCCGCTTTTTCATGCTATCATCCACGGTAGCATCATTCCGTCAACGATTCAAGAAAACGGAGGATAAGGGGTTCATGGCTATCCGGGTGCTCCTTTTAGGGTTTGGAAATGTCGGCAGGAATTTCTGCAGGCTGCTCGAAAAACAGGAACCCCTCCTTGGGAAAGAGGAGCAGGTTCTTTTGGCGGGGCTCGCCACTCGCGGCAGGGGTACACTCTGGTCTGGCGACGGGATCCCGGTTTCCAGGCTGCTGGAGGTCGAAAGGCAAACTGGCCGGGTCGACGCTCTTTCCCTTCCAGGCTGCAAAAAGGGACTGTCCGCGATGGACCTGGTCCGCGAGGGGGAATTCGACATTCTGGCAGAGTGCACATCAGGAAACCTGAAAGCCATGGAATCCGAACCGGGGTTTTCCCACATCCGTGCCGCGCTTGAAAGGAAGAAACCGGTTGCGACCACGAACAAGGCCGTGGCGGCCCTCCGGTTCGAAGAGGTCGAGGCGCTCTCAAGACAAGCGGGGGTCCCCTGGCACTTCGACGGAACGGTCGTTGTCGGTGCCCCTTTTCTCGATTATGCACGCCGCTCCATCGTGGATGCCCGGATCCTGGGGTTTGAGGGGACACTGAGCGCGACCTGCAATTATGTCCTTGACTGCCTCATGGGAGGGGCCTCCCTGGACCAGGCCCTCATGGACGCACAGCGTTCCGGAATGGCAGAATCCGATCCCGCACTTGACATCGATGGCTGGGACTCGGCGGCCAAGCTGATGATCATCGCGAAGGCGCTCATGGGAACCCCCTGCCCTGCTCTCGGGGAGTTCCCCGTAAAGGGAATCCGGGGACTGACCCGGGCGGTGCTTGCCGAAGCCCGCAGGTCGGGGGGAAAAATCCGCCTCCTGGCCCGGATCACGAGATCCGCGGGAGGAGTTGACCTTTCTGTCGGTCCTGAAGTCCTGCCTCCCTCGCATCCTCTTTCCCTTCTCTTCGGCCCGACAAACGGGGCCGTGATCCTGACCGAAAACCTGGGTGAGATTTGCCTGTCGGGAACGGGCAGTTCCCCGGCACAGGCTGCCTTTGCATTGTGGCAGGATATCCGGAGAATCGCCCGAAGGGAGAAACGCTGATGGCCGGCCGTCTGGGGATCATCGCGGACACTCACGGGGATCTGCTGGGCTGGGAATCGGCCGTCCGCGCCTGGGGGCCGATCGATCTGATTCTGCATGCGGGGGATGTCCTGAAGCCCTGGAAGAGCCGCCCGCTGTCCCATGTCGGCGGGAAAAGGGCCCTGGCCGAGGCGATCAACGCCTGCGACGTGCCCGTCCTGATTGCCAGGGGGAATTGCGATAGCGAAGAAGATGCGCAAATGGTGAAATGGCCCATGGTTGAGCCCTTTTTGTTTCTCTGGTGGAACGGTCGCCTCTTGGTTGCGGGACACGGGACCGATTTTTCGGAGATCAGGGAGCGGGGGATTGCCAGCGAGGCCGATGTCGTCATCACGGGGCACACTCACGTCGCTTCCCTGGTGTGCGAGAGAAAAACATGGTTCCTGAATCCCGGCTCCGCAAGCCTCCCCATGGGGCGTGACCCTGCCAGCGTGGCTCTCCTGGATGGAGAGGGGATCCGCATCCTGACTCTCGGAAATGAGCTCCTTCATTTCGAACCCTGGTGAACCGAGGGTATAATCCTTCCATGATCCTGATCGACCTGCATACCCATAGCACCTGCTCCGACGGCACGCTGAGCCCCGAAGCCCTGGTCCGGGCGGCAAAGGCCAGGAAAGTTTCCGTGCTAAGCCTGACCGACCATGATACGACGGAAGGGGTCGCCAAGTTCCTTTCGGCATGCGCCCATGCCGGTATCCGGGGCCTTTCCGGGATCGAGCTTTCCGCGGAGGCCCCGTACACGCTGCATATCCTGGGCTACAACATCGCTCCCGGCAACGGGCCGCTGGAGAACCGCCTTGCCAGGCTCCGGGAGCACAGAAAGGACCGGAATGCGGCCATCTGTTCGCGACTGCGCGAGCTGGGGGTTGACGTCACCCTGGAGGAAGTCCAGGAGGAGGCCAAGGGTGAGGTGGTTGCGCGCCCCCATATCGCCAGGGTCCTGATCCGCAAGGGATACGTCCAGGATATGGCGGGAGCTTTCCGCGTCTATCTCGCCGACGGCGCGGCCGCCTACATTCCGAGGGTTCGCCTGTCGCCTGCCGAGTGCATCGAACTGATTCGGCAGAGCGGGGGGGTCCCCGTGCTGGCGCATCCGGGGCAGATGGGCCTGGCGGAAGAACCCTTGAAAGCGGTTCTACGGGAATTGAAGGAAATGGGCCTTTGGGGACTGGAGTGCCTTTCTAGCCATCATCGGTACGAAGAGATCTACCAATATTTAAAGCTTGCGGATTCGATGGGACTTTTCGCAACGGCCGGAACCGATTTTCACGGCTGGAACCGGCCTGGCGTGCAGCTCGGGATCCCCGTCGGGGAAGATTTTCTCCCTTGGGCCCGGTTGCAGGTTGCCTTGTAAAAAAACAGGATCGAACAACTTCTGGCTAGCAAGTCTACGAGGAGGTGCAACGATGAAAACCATCGATCTTCGAAGCGATACGGTGACCCGCCCGACCCCCGGGATGAGGAAGGCCATGGCTGAAGCCGTCGTCGGTGATGACGTGTACGGGGAAGACCCCACGGTCCGGAAACTCGAAGAAACTGCAGCAGAGATGACCGGTCACGAGGCGGGCCTTTTCGTCACTTCTGGAACTCAGGGAAACCTTCTCGCCCTGCTATGCCATTGTAGAAGGGGGGAGGCGGTGATCCTGGGAAATCAATCGCACATCTTAAATTACGAAGGCGGCGGAATGGCTGCTCTAGGAGGGATCCTTCCCCTGTCTACAGAGGATGCGGGCGGGTTGCCTGAAACGAGCTCTGTTCTCCGGTGGGTCCGTCCGGCTAACGTTCATTTCGCCCCTGCGAAACTTCTTTGCCTTGAGAACACCCATAACCGCGAAGGAGGAAACGCCTCAGCTCCACTGGCGTTTCAAAAGCTCGTGACCGCAGCGAAGGATCATGGCTTGGCCGTTCACCTGGATGGCGCCCGGATTTTTAATGCGGCTATTGCCTGGGATGTCGATGTGAAAACCTACACGGGGCTGGTTGACTCCGTGCAATTTTGTCTTTCGAAGGGACTCGGGGCTCCCGTGGGGTCGCTGCTCTGCGGCAGGAAGTCCTTCATCGAAGAAGCCCGGCATTGGCGAAAGGTTGTCGGGGGCGGCATGAGACAGTCGGGGGTGCTTGCCGCTGCCGGCCTGGTGGCCCTGAAGGAGAATCTCTCCCGATTGTCGGAAGATCATGAGAACGCTGCCATCCTGGCAGAGCGGCTGGAAGAAAGCGAGCACCTGCTCGTGGAGACCTGTCCACGCCGGACAAACATGGTTTACTTCCAGATCTGCAAGGAGGGACTGACGGCCGAGGAGCTCGCCAGGCGTTGCCGATTGAAGGGGGTCCTTTTCAATCCCGTCAGTGCAAAGAGGGTTCGCTTGGTCACGCACCTGGACGTGTCGAGAAGCGATGTTCGGGAAGCCGCAAGGATCATCCTGGAGGAGGCAGCCAACCGGTGAGAGAAGTAAGGGGAAACAGGACAATCGAAGACATGTGCGCCTGGCTCATCGAAAAAGCCCTGAAGGGAGGGGCCTCCGATGCGGATGTGTTCTACACGGAGGGACAAAGCCGGCACATCAGCCTGCGGGAAGGGGTCCCGGAAGAAGATGTCCTAGGGTTCGGGCAGTCGGTGACGTTGCGCTCCGTCCTGCCGGACAGGCGCCAGGGGTTGGCGTCCGTGAACCATTTCAAGCGGGAGGATCTTCTGGAACTGGTTGATTGGAGCCTTTCCAATGCGGCCCTGTCGGAACCGGACCCCTATCTGGAGATTGGGGAGGGGGCATGGGCATCCGATGGCGAGGACCTGGGGATCGAGGACCCTGAACTGGAGAAGCTCACCCACGAAAATCGAATCCGGGCCTGCGTCGAAATGACGGAAGCCGCCCGATCTGCCGATCGAAGAGTGGTGTCCGTGCGAAGCGCCACGTGGAGCGATGCCCGCGGGAAGATCTACCTGGCGAACAGCCGGGGATTTGGTGCCTGGCAGAGCGGGACAACGGTTTCGTGCGGGGTTGCGGTCGTCATGCAGGAAAACGATTCGTTCGAGATGGGAGCTTTCGGGGAAGATTCCCGATGCTGGAGGAAGCTCGACCCTGGAGCGGTTGCGCGGGAAGCGGTTCGCAAGACAGGCATGATCCTGGGCGGCAAACCGATCGAAACCGCAAGGATGACGGTCTTTCTCGACCCGGAAAGCTGCGCGGATTTCATCGATGCAATCGGAGACCTGTTCCTCGGGCCGAACGTCCTGAGGAACAAATCCCTTCTCCGGGGAAAACTGGGAACCGCGGTGGCTTCGCCTTCCTTTTCGCTGGTCGACGACGGCCGGCTTTTTGGGGGCATGGCCTCCGGCCCGTTTGACGGAGAAGGGGTTCAAACCCGAAGGACGCCGCTGATCACCGGGGGCGTCCTCGAGAATTACCTCTACGACCTGCGTTCGGCCCGGGAATCGGGAGTCGCCTCGACGGGCAACGCGGTCAGGGGAAGCGGAAGCGCTCCGGACGCGGACTGCTCCAACCTCTTCCCGGTCCCCGGGAAGAAAGATCCCAGGACCCTTTTCCTGGATGCGGGGCGGGGATTACTGGTCACCGAGATCATGGGTTTGCATACAATCAATCCCGTGAGCGGGGATTTCTCCCTTGGGATCAAAGGGGTTCTCATGGAAGGAGGAGAACCGGTCCGGCCCGTTGCGGAAGTGACGGTCGCCGGAAACCTGGCCGACTGGCTTCTTCAAATCGGGGAACTGGGGAACGACCTCCGCTTTTTCGGGAGCACGGGCGGCTGCACGATGGTGATCAACGATGTCGCGGTTGCCGGTTCGTAGGTTTTTCCTCTGTCTCCTTTTGCTTTGCGTAGCCTCGGCACCGGCTTTTTCTGCCGAAACGGGCTGGACCCTGTGGAAGAACAACGGGATCGCCGGTGTGGTGAAGATCCGGGACGAAGGATCGACGGTCAAAGTCGGTCTCAAGAACATGGCCTCCCTTCTCGGGTGCGTTGCGTCGGTCAAGGGCGACCGCCTGATCGTGACCTGCGGAAACCGCAAGTTGGAATTCGTTCTCGGGGCCGCCGCCGCAAGGATCGACGGAGGCCAGATTCTTCCGATGGCCGACGCCGTGACCGCAGAAGAGGGGGAATGGTGGGGGGAAAACAGGGGAGCCCTGCGGCTTTACGAGGCGCTTCTTTCCGGTGGGAATGGATCCGTTCGGCTTCGTTTCGCCGGGTCCGCAGCGCTTCCGGAGAAGGAGGCTGCAACGGTTGCGTCGGTACCCCCGGCGGCTGCGGAATCCGCCGAGCTGGGGAAGTCCCTTTATGGGCCCCTGCCCAGGATCGATAAAATCCGCTGGAGCAGGACGGCAGAAAAGATCCGGGCGGTCCTCGATCTTTCTTCGCCGCTTGAGCCCGGTGTGAAGGAGGCTCCAGGAGAGGTCGAAATCACACTTGCGGCCGCTGCGGCCCGCTCGATCAGCGGGGTGCCTTCCCCCTACCCGGGGGAAGTCTCGGTGGCCTTCACCCAGTATGGGGATAAAACGATCGTCCGTTTCCAGCATCGCGCGGCATCTATAAAGACTTTTTCCCTCCACAAGCCCGAGCGCTTCGTGCTGGATTTCTTTTCTACAGGGACTGTCGCCCCAGGGGTTGAACCCGCCGCATCGGTCGAACCGGCTCCCCTGAACCCGGCCGAACCGGCGCTGCCTCCTGCGGCTGCCCCCGTCCCGGCCGGCAGGGCACCTGGCGGAAAACCGTTCCTCGTGGTTGTGGATGCGGGGCATGGGGGGCACGATCCCGGCGCCGTCGCGGGCGGAATCAACGAAAAGGACATCAACCTGAGGGCGGCGCTCCGGCTTGCGGCCCTGCTCAGGGAGGCGGGCATCGAGGCCAGGCTCACCCGGAAGGATGACACCTACCTTCGCCTGAACGAACGGACCGATCTAGCCAACCGGTGGAATGCCGACCTCTTTGTAAGCCTTCACTGCAATGCCCTCCCTAGGGGCAGACATGCCCGCGGCGTGGAGATCTACCTGATGGCTCTGCCGACCGACAAGGATGCCATGAGGCTGGCGTTGTATGAAAACCGGGAGCTTGGCAAGAACAATACGATTGAAGAATCCGACGCCAAGACGAACCTGCTTCTTCGAATTCTGGGGGAAATGGAGCAAAACGCAAAGATCGGGCAGAGTACCCGGCTTGCGGAAAGCCTTTTCAACACTGGACGCCGCACGGGCCTGCAGATGTCGCGTGTGGCCCAGGCCCCGTTTTTCGTCCTTCGAGGGGCGGCGATGCCGGCTGTGCTCGTTGAGATGGGATACCTGACCGAGCCGGAAGACCGGAGGCTGCTCAACGATCCGGCTTTCCTGGACCGCCTGTTGAGAGCCCTGGTTTCGGGGATGTCCGAATACCTGAATACCCTATCCCGTTAAGGAGTTGAGGACAGGAATGAAAGACGAGACGGATTCCCGCCTGAGGGAGCGAACGGTTCGAAGGCAGCCGGCGGAGACAAAGGCTCCATGGATTTTACGGCTTGTCAGCTGGTCGGCCGTGATGCTTCTTCTTTTTACGCTGGGCTACTTCGGAACCGGACTGGTGCTGAAATGGGTGGACAGCAAGGGGGGGCCGCAGGAAACCACGGTTGTCTCCGGCAAGGAGCCCGTTTTGGGGGAAACACCGAAGGCGCCACAAAACGCGTACCGCGTTTATTCGCTGAAGGGGAACCGGTTGAGCGAAAGCCGGGTTGAAACCGCCGGAGGATTGATGGAATCAGATATGCGGGAAGTTCTCCAAAGCCTTTTCTCCCTTCTTCAAACAGAGGGGGTCCTGGATCCCCTGTCGGCGGTTCTTCATGTCTTCCGGGCGGGGGATCTCCTATACCTCGACGTGAATGACGCGTGCGTCCGATCGATTGCCTCCCTGCCGCCGGAGAAGGCCAACCTGGTCATGACCGGAGTCGTGAGGACGATCATCGAAAACTTCCGACCGGTCACACGGGTGCGCTTCCTGGTCAACGGGAGGGAAAGCACCGAGACAAAGCCCGTCAACCTCGCGGTTGCGTGGCAGCTGGCCCGCAAGCCCTGAGCGGCGCCAAACAGGAGGATCGCCTTGGATCATACGGACTTTCGGCACGATGGACGCAAAGCGGATCAGTTGCGCCCGGTTTCGATTCGCCGCCAGGTAAACCTGTACGCGGAAGGTTCCTCCCTGATCGAGTGGGGAAACACAAAAGTCCTTTGCACTGCTTCCGTCGAAGAAAAAGTCCCGCCGTTTCTGAAAGGTGGCGGTCGAGGCTGGGTGACGGCCGAATACGCCATGCTGCCGCGCGCGACCCTCACCCGTACCCCGAGAGATTCGGTCCGGGGAATTGGAGGAAGAAGCCATGAAATCCAGCGCCTGATCGGACGTTCAATGCGGTCTGTCATCGATCTTGCCGCCCTTGGAGAAAGGACGATCTGGGTCGATTGCGATGTTCTGCAGGCGGATGGGGGAACACGGACGGCTGCCGTCACGGGGGCCTTCGTGGCCGTGTTCGACGCGTTGCGGGGATTGAAGGAGCGCGAGGTCATCGGGCAGCTCCCGGTCCGCGGGTTCGTTGCCGCGGCAAGCGCCGGGCGGGTGGAAGGGACGGTCCTCCTGGATCTGGACTATTTTGAAGACAGCCGGGCGGAAGTGGATTTCAACGTGGTCATGACGCACAAGGGGGAATTCGTTGAGGTCCAGGGAACCGGCGAAAGCGGGCCGTTCGATCGGCAAAGCCTCCTGGAAATGCTCGCTTTAGCCGAAATGGGGGTTCGACGTCTCATCGAACTTCAAAAGGATTGCCTGGACCTGACGGAGGAAGAACGGGATGCCTTTTCTTTCTGAGGTTGTGCTGGCCAGCGGGAATGCCCACAAGCACAGGGAATTGAGCGCCCTTTTCGCCCCGATCGGGTTTTCCCTCGTTTTCGGGCCTGAGAGGCTTGCCCTCGAGGTCGAGGAAAAGGGAAAGACCTACGCCGAGAACGCCCTCCTGAAGGCGACGGCCTGGTCTCAGGCGCTGGGGATGCCGGCTGTGGCGGACGACAGCGGGTTGGAGGTCCAGGACCTGGGCTGGGCCCCCGGGCTTTTTTCAGCGCGGGTAGCCTCCTCGGATCCTGAGCGAATCGCCTGGCTGCTCGACCGCCTGCGCGGAAAAGAATGCCGGAGGGCCCGGTTCGTGGCCTGCATCGCCCTGGTCTGGCCGGAAGAAACCCAAACTCGGGTTTTCCTTTCGGAGGGGATCTGCTGGGGCCGAATTGCGACGGAAGCCGCGGGTTCCGAAGGTTTCGGCTATGACCCGGTTTTCGTCCCCGACCGGTTCCACGCGACCTTTGCCGAACTCGGGGAAGCGCTGAAATCCCGCATTTCCCACCGGGCGATCGCCTGCAGGGCGCTGCGGGATATGCTTGAGCAGCCGGATATGGTAAAATCTCTTTCTGTCCGCTCTGGAGAAACGGATTAGGGGGTGCTTTGCTTGAAGATCGTGTTCGGTTTGATCCACATAGTCCTTTGTGTTGCCCTTATAGGGGTCATTATGCTGCAGCACCGGAAAAGCGGGGGATTCCAGGGAATTTTCGGCGGCGGCACCCAGGCAGACATGGCAGGCGGCCAGTGGCAGCGCCTGAGCGCAATGACCAAGGTCACGGTTGGCCTGATGGGGCTGTTCATGGCCATGTCCCTGGTCCTGGTCCTTCTCTCCTACAGATAGGCAGAAAGGATTCCTCCCGATGGCTGGATCCCGCCAGCTCGAATCGATGAAGGACGTCCATGACCTCACGGTTTCCCGGCCGCGGCTGTTCAGCGCGACTCACGAAGAGATCCTCCAGGGGGAAACGACGGATGTCTACTTCGTAAAGACACTTGACCTTCTTCGGGCCTGCGGATATGCCGACAGGCTTGTTGTTGCCGAGGTTTTTGCCCGGGGGTCAGGGATCTTCGCGGGGTTGCCGGAAGTGCTGGAGCTCTTTCGGGAAAAGCCCGGGCTCGTGGTGGAATCCCTTGCGGAAGGAGACCCCTTCTCCACGAAGGAAACGCTCCTGAGGATCCGCGGACCCTATTCCAGCTTCGGGATGTATGAAACGGTCCTCCTGGGGATGCTGGCAAGCGCAAGCGGTTGGGCCACCGCAGCCAGAGAGTGCGTGGAAGCGGCGGGAGGCAAGCCGGTGCTGAGTTTCGGAGCCCGTCATGTCCACCCTGCCGTTGCGCCGGTCATGGAAAGGGCGGCGGTTGTTGCGGGAGGCTGCCAGGGGGCAAGCTGCATCCTGGGCGCAAAGCTCGCGGGCGTGGAGCCAAGGGGGACGATCCCCCACGCGGCGATCCTTATCGTCGGAGATACGGTGAAGGTTGCGGAAGTCTACGATCGGTTCCTGCCCGAAGGCGAGCCGAGAATTATCCTCGTTGACACCTTCAAGGACGAAGCCGAGGAGAGCCTGAGAGTCGCGGCAAGCCTGAAGGGGAGCCTTTCGGGGATTCGCCTGGACACCCCGGGGGAACGAGGGGGAGTCACGGCGGAACTGGTCCGGGAAATCCGGTGGCGTCTCGACCAGGCAGGATACGAAAAGGTCCAGATCATCGTGTCGGGAGGACTGACCCCGGAGCGGATCCGCCTTCTTTCAAACGCCGGGGCGGATGCGTTCGGGGTGGGAAGCTACATCGCGCATGCGACCCCCAGAGACATGACCATGGACATCAAGATGGTTGAAGGAACACCGATCGCAAAACGGGGACGACTGCCGGGGCTCATTGAGAATCCCGGATTGAAACAGGTGTTGAACACCGCCTCGGTTCAGAAAAAGTCGTAAGACAAAAAGGGAAAACAATCAGGTTTTCGAAGCGGGCGCCCTACCACACACCCGTGGGAGAGAACCTTTCTTGACAGTGCCGGATGCCTCCGGTATGATTCATTAGCTTTTTCGAAAGGGTATTGGCAACTGGAGCCCATGAAGGAGTGAGTGGTGAAATGATAGGCAAGCGGAGTTTTCTTGCGAGAAAAGAGACCGTTCAGCACAAGTGGTATGTCGTGGACGCGGCCGATAAGCCGATTGGACGGGTTGCCGTCAAGGTGGCCAGGATCCTGTCCGGAAAGAACAAGCCGATCTATACCCCACATGTCGATACCGGCGATTTTGTCATCGTCATCAACGCCGACAAAGTGGTCCTGACGGGCAAAAAGTCGGAGCGGGAAAGGATTTACTGGCATACCGGATACCCCGGGGGGATCAAGTCCGTCAAAATGGGAGAAATGCTCGCCAAAAAGCCGGAAAGGCTTTTTGAGCGCGTCGTGAAAGGCATGCTCCCGAAAACCCGGCTGGATTACATCCGCAAGCTCAAGGTCTATGCAGGGCCGAATCATCCGCATGCGGCCCAGATGCCCGAGAAACTCGAAGACTGATCCGTCGTTTTCGAAAAGAGGAGGGAGCACAGGTGCAATCCATGGCATACAACTGGGGCACTGGAAGGCGAAAGGAAGCGGTCGCCCGTGTCCGGATCCGTCCCGGTGAAGGGAAATTTCTCATCAACAACCGCGAAGTCAGTGACTACTTCCCGCGCTCGACCTGGCAGCTGATCGTCTACAAACCTCTCAAGGTCGGGGGAGTGGAAGGCAAGGTCGATGTATTCGTCCGGGCCCACGGAGGAGGTCTCACCGGTCAGTCAGGCGCTACCTCTCTCGGGATTGCCCGGGCCCTTCTCAAGCTGAACCCGGAGCTGAGACCGGCCTTGAAGCGCGCGGGCCTGCTGACCCGGGACCCGAGGATGGTCGAGCGGCAGAAGTTCGGCCAGAAGGGTGCCCGCGCACGGAACCAGTACTCCAAGCGTTAAGAGATTCGGTTATCTCACGATGGGACCTCGAGCGAGGTCCCATTTTTTTGCGGACCTTCTTGACCGACCGTTCGGTCTGTAATATCCTACGCTCCGAAGCGAGGAAACAGGAGGGGGAGGACGTGCCGAAGGTCGAAGAAATAGAATCGAAGGAACTGACGAGACGGAAAATCCTGGATGTGGCGAGGAGAATCTTCGCACTTCACGGTTTCGAGGGGGCTAGCGTCGACGCCATCGTCAAGGCTTCGGGCCTCAGCAAGGGAGCCCTGTACTGGCATTTCCCGGGGAAGCTGGAATTGTTCAGGGAAATCATGGGAGAAGAGGCAAGGCTGATCCTGAGGCATTTCGAAATTCCCCTGGAAATGAAGGGGGAGTTCGACCCGGTGCAATTCCTGATCGAAAAAGGCGGGACGCTCATCGACGAATTCTCGGATAACCAGGAAAAGCGCCTGCTGTGGGTCGACCTGACGGTCGTCGCACAGAGAGGGGATCCACAATCGAAAAAACTTGCCGGAGAAATGATCGACCGCGTGCTTGACGCTGTCCTGCCTGAATTGGACCGGACCTTCCGGGGGAGTTCCGTCGGAGGAACTTTCCTAAGTCCGGGGGAAAGATTGACTTGTCTGACGCACGCCTTCGGGGGGCTCGTGATGAACCTTGGTCTTCGGTTAAAGGCCGAAGAGGCAAAGCGGTATTGGGAAGCCATGGTAAGGATGCTGCTGGAAGAGGGGGGTAGGAATGAAAAGCCGTAAGTGGATTCTTCTTTTGATTTTCGCAATCATTTGTGCCCTGGTTTTGGTCGCGGGGCATCTGGCCTGGGGGGCGGAACCGGCGGGAACGCTGACGCTGGACGAGGCCCTGAGGATTGCCCGGGAGGCGAATCCCCTGATTCTCGCCGCTCAGGCCCGGGTGGACCAGGCGCGCGGAAGACTGATCCAGGCCAGGGCGGAGCAGTTCCCCCAGGTGAATGCCACACTCGGATACCAGAAACTAGACGAGCGACCGGAAACGGTTGCTTTTGGTCCGGGCGGAGCCCCGATTGGAATTGTTCCTCTAGGGTACGAAAACACCTGGCAGGCTGCCCTGAATTTGAGCCAGGTCCTCTATAGCGGCGGGGCCCTTTCGGCGCGCACGGAAGCGGAACGCCTGACGGTTTCGGCCCGGGAAAGCGAGAGGGAAAGGACCGTCCAGGCCGTTGAAAACGGGGTCCGAAATGCCTTTTATGGGCTCCAGCGGAGCCAATCCAGGCTCGAAGTGGCGAAAGAGGCGCTTTCTCTTGCAAAAGAACACCTGAAGCAGGTCGAAGCCTTCTACCGTGCCGGGGTGGTGGCGCAGAACGAGGTCTTGAGGGTCCAGGTCGCGGTATCCACCTCGACGCTGAACCTGATTCGCGCCGAGAGCGCGGTGAAGGTTGCCTGGAAGCAGCTGGAAAGGGTGGTTGGGAAATCGCTCGAAGGGCAGGTTGCGGTACCCTCGGGAGATGCGGACGTGGAAACCTTCCCGGGATTCGAGGATCCGCTTTCGAGGGCCTTGAACCAGAGGCCCGAGCTGAAAGGTCTTGCTGCGGCGGGAAAAGCGGCGCAAATGACTGTCCGGGCCGCCAGGGGGCAACTTTTTCCTCAGGTCGGGTTTTCCGCCAGCGCCACTGTTGCAGATGAAGATTTCTTCCCCTCCGAAAAGGACGATTGGAGCGTTTCGGTTTTCGCCCGCCTGAGGCTCTTCGACTCGGGGAAAGTTCACGGGCAGGTGGTGGAGGCAAGGGCTGCTGCCGAGGAACTTCTGCACCGGCTGGAGGATCTGAAGCGCCAGGTCGCGCTCGAAGTGGCCGCGGCCCGGGTCAACCTGGAAGGCGCCCTCCAGAGGGTGAAAGTCGCCTCGGATGCAGTAGCCCAGGCGGAGGAAGACTACCGAATGGCCCTCAAGCGCTACCAGGCACAGGTGGGCACCAATATCGACGTCCTGGATGCGCGACTGGCCCTGATCGATGCGAAAAACTCGAGGATCGACGCCGTGGCGGAAGCCAGGACGGCTTACGGGGATTTGCTTTTCGCCATGGGGGAAGGCAGTACCGAAGGACGGAAGGAGGCTTCCCGATGAAGCTGCACATACCGGAAACATTCAAAGCCCGCCGCATCGGCATCGTTGCCGGGGTGGCGCTGATCTTCCTCCTGCTGATTCTTTTTCGCGGGTACCAGCAACATCAACTCAACTCGAAGCCTGTCGAAGTTGAAAAAATCCCGGTTGAGCTGGCGACCCCGGAGGTCCGGGTGTTCAAGGAAAAAGTCTCTTTCGTCGCGAACCTCGAACCAGAGGAGCAGGCAGCCGTTGTCGCAAAGCTTGCCGGGAAAACGGTTCTCCGGGTTCTCGTGGACATCGGGACTCCCGTCAAGGCAGGCCAGGTGCTGGCGATCCTTGACGACAGTCTCCTGCGCCCGCAGCTTGCGCAGGCGGAAGCCACCGTCGAGAAGGCCCGAGCGGCTCTCTCTCAGGCTTCGACCCAGCTTGCGACGGCCCGGAAAGACTTTGAGCGATACGAGAGACTCTACAACGAAAAGGTCATCAGTGGGCAGCAATACGATCACGCCAAGGGGCAAGCCGATGTCGCGGAAGCTGGCGAGAGGCTGGCTCGAAAACAGCTGGCGGAAGCCTCCGCGGGTTTGAATCAGCTTTCCGTTCTAATGGGCTACCACGTCCTGAGAGCTCCGGTTACCGGAGTCATTGCCGCCCGGTTTATCGATCCGGGGGACACCAGTTCTGCGGAGAAACCGGCGTTTCTGATCAATCGGCAGGAGTTTTTGAAGGTTCGGGGCTCGGTTCCCGAAGCTGCGTTCGCCAAGATGAAGGTGGGGCAGGAAGGTTCCGTCACGCTTGATGCACTGGGAGGAAAGTCGTTCCGGGCGAAGGTCGTTCGGCTTTCACCGGAGATCGACCCGGTGACCCGTACGGGACAGGCCGAACTGGTCCTCAAATCGCAGGAAGGGACGAAACCGGGAATGTACGCCCGGGTTGAACTGGAAGTTGGTGAACACCAGGGACTTTCCGTTCCGCGGGAGGCCGTCAAGACCCTGCCCGGGACGGGAGAGAAACGGGTCTTCCTGGAAAGGGACGGCAAGGCGGAAAGCCGGGCGGTAAGGATCGGCGCGGAAGAAGGCGATCGGGTTGAAGTGATCGAAGGCCTCGCTTCGGGAGAAGCGGTTATCGTGACCCAATCCGCCAGGATCGGCGAAGGAACTCCCGTGGAGGTGGCCAAACCTTGAGATTGCCGGAGTTTTCCGTAAAGAAGCCGATTTTCACTTCCATGATCTATGCGGCCATCGTCCTGCTCGGTGTCGTGACGCTGGCTTCGATGAAGGTGGATCTGCTTCCGAAAATCGACCCTCCCGTCATCACGGTCCTGACGACCTGGCCCGGGGCTTCAGCAATCGAGATCGAGCAGCGGGTTTCCAAGAAACTGGAAGACCAGCTCGGGATGATCGAGGGCGTGAGCGATCTTTACTCGAAATCGGTGGACAACCTCTCGGTTGTTTCGGCGAAGTTCAAGTGGGGAACGGACCTGGACGTGAAGGTCGGGGACGTGCGGGACGCCGTCAACTTCGCCAAGCGCAGAATGCCTTCCGATATCGAGGAGCCGATACTTTTCCGGATGTCCTCGGGCACCGTTCCCGTCCTGGAAATCGCCCTGACGGCGGGAGCTTCCTACCCTGGGCTGTATCACTATGCCGACAGCGTCCTCGTGGAGGATCTCAAGCGAGTTCCCGGGGTCGGGCAGGTTCTCGTCTACGGGGGGCTGCGCAGGGAGATCCGGGTGGCGATGGACCTGGCGAAGCTTGAGGCGTACGGGCTGGCGCCCCAGGCGATTGCTGCCGCGCTGGAAAGGGAAAACCTGAACGCCCCGGCTGGACCCCTGAAAGAAGGGCGGATTGCCTTTAATGTGAGGGTCCCCGGGAGGTTCAGGGACATCGCGGAGATCCGGGGACTGGTCGTAGGGGCCTGGCAGGGCAAGCCGGTTCATCTCGGTGATGTGGCGAGGGTTGAAGACACCTTCAAGGAACTCGAGATGAACGGCTGGGTGAACGACAAACCCTCCGTGATCCTGATCGTCCTCAAGAACAGAGACGCCAACACGATGGAAGTGACGAACGGGGTCAAGAAGAGGCTTGAGGAACTGAAGGCGGAACTTCCCTCGGATATCGAAACCACGATCCTGATGGACACCTCGGAGTACATCGGCAACTCGATCCGGGACTTGTCGCACTCCCTTTACTGGGGCATCGTTCTTGTCTTTCTCGTGACCTGGGCTTTCCTGAAGCGGTTCACCGCTTCCATCGTCGTCTGCGCCGCGATCCCCTTCTCCCTTTTGATCACGTTTACAGTGATGAAGCTTCTCGGCTACACCCTCAACATCATGACGCTGATGGCCCTTTCGATGGCCGTGGGAATGGTCGTGGACAATGCCATCGTCTCCACCGACCAGATCATCTACCACATGGAAAAGGGGGAGCGCCGGGGAATCGCTTCCATCCTTGGAGCGAGCGAAGTCGGAGGGGCCCTGCTGGGCTCCACGACGACGACGGTGGTTGTGCTGATGCCCCTGATCTTCGTCCAGGGCCTTGTTGGGGTTTTCTTCACGTCCCTCTGCGTCGTCATGATCGTGGCGGTGGCGATCTCCCTGTTCGTTTCCATCAGCTTCATCCCGATGGCCGGCAGCAAGGCGTTCAGCACGGAAACGGAAAACCTCAGGATACACGGGTACACGGAAAAATTCCTCCGGAAACTCGAGTCCGGATACAGGGACCTCCTTTCGTGGGGGCTGGACAGGCCCGCAGAGATTTTCGGCATCGCCGCGCTCTTCATGGCTCTGACGATCGCCGGATTCAAGTTCATCGGGACGGAACTCACCCCGGAGGCAGATACGAGCGAGATCTCGATCACCTTCCGGCTTCCCGAGGGAACGCGCCTGGAAACGACGGATGCGCTGGTCCGGGAAGTCGTCGAGTATGCGAGAAAGAACGTCCCCGAGAAGAAGTATGTCTTCGGGTGGGACGGGCAGACGGAAGAGGGCTACGGGATCGCCACGGGAAGCGACGAGGGAAGCAACGTCGGAACGGTGGGGTTGAAGCTGGTTGACAAGGCTGAACGGGACCGCTCGGCTTTTGAAGTGGCCGAACAGATCCGGAAATGGCTTGAAAAGAAGCCGGGCATCCAGAAGATGACCGTTCTCGTCACCTCGCCGATCCAGGCGATGTTCCTGGGCGCCAAGCCGGTCAACATCGAAGTGTACGGGGACGACCTGAAGTCGACGGTCCAGGTGGCAGAAGAGATCAAAAACCGGCTTGCGAGGATTCCGGGGGCGGTGGACGTGACCCTGAGCCAGAAACCCGACCGCCCCGAAATCCAGGTCCTGATCGACCGGGAAAAGGCTGCGCTGCTGGGGGTCAGCACGGCCTCCATCGCTTCCACCCTCCGCATGTACTTTTACGGGGTCGAAACCGGGGAAAGCTTCTGGCAGGGCGAGGACGACTACCCCATCCGGATCCGCCTGGACAGTCGCCAGAGGGACACCATGGGCGTCCTGGACCGCCTGGTGGTCCCCTCTTCGACGGGCAAGGCGGTGAGGCTCTCCACCGTGGCCCGGATCGTCCAGGATAGCGGTCCTTCCGAGGTGAACCGGAAAAACCGCCAGCGGTACGTGGTCGTCGAAAGCAACGTCCAGGGGAGATCCCTGGGGCAGGTCACGGAGGCGGCCCGAAAGGAGATCGCTTCGATGAACCTGCCGCCCGGCACGAAGATCGCTTTCGGCGGTCAGGTTCAGGAACAGGGCGATGCCTTCCGCCAGCTCGGTCTCCTCGTGCTGCTGGGGATCATCCTGGTGTACATGGTGATCGCCGCACAATACGAGGCACTCCTCGACCCCTTCATTATCCTGTTCAGCGTGCCCTTTGCCCTGACCGGCGTGGTCATGGCCTTCCTCCTGACGGGTCTTTACCTCTCGATGCAGGCCTTTCTCGGGGTCATCATGCTGGTTGGGATTGTCGTGAACAACGCCATCGTTCTTCTTGACTACGTGGGACTTCTGCGGGCCAGGGGCATGCGTCTTCGCGAGGCCCTTCTCGAAGCCGGAGAGCGGCGGCTACGGCCGATCCTGATGACGATGCTTGCGGCCTTCCTGGGGATGCTCCCCATGGCCATCAGCCGGGGGCAGGGGGCGGAGATGTGGAGGCCGCTGGCGGTTTCGGTGATGGGAGGCCTGGCCCTTTCAACCCTGATCACGCTGATCCTGGTCCCGACCGTGTACCTGGTCATGGAAACGAAGCTGCGGCGGAAGCCGCGCTTTGCCGAGGCAAAGGGGGGCGAATGAGGTGAAATTGATCTGGATCCTTTGCAACGAGAGCATCGCGGAAGAGGTTCGCGCGGTTCTTGACGCAACCCCCGTCAAAGGCTACACGGTCTGGCAGGGGGTCCTGGGGACGTCCTCCGGGGAGGCCCACTGGGGGGACGCGGTCTGGCCCGGGAAAAACTGGGCCTTCATGGCCGTGGATGAAGACGAGCGCTCCAGCCGCCTGATCGGTCTTCTCGGGGAACTCAAGCGAGAAGACCACGTCCGGCGGGCCGGACTCAAGGTGTTCGTCCAGGAAGTCCAGGAGGCTCTTTGAAAAATGAGAGGTTTTTCCGGTTGACAACCTCGTTCCTCCAGCTATAATAGCTAGCGCACCTCGCCGGCGTAGCTCAGCGGGTAGAGCAGCTGACTTGTAATCAGCAGGTCGTCCGTTCGATCCGGATCGCCGGCTCCAAAATGAGAGGTTGCAGTGAAGCGTGGTAGGGTGGCCGAGTGGTCAAAGGCAGCAGACTGTAAATCTGCCGGCTAGCGCCTACGTAGGTTCAAATCCTACCCCTACCACCACTGACCTATAGAGGGTGGGCCGACTTAGCTCAGCAGGTAGAGCACATCCATGGTAAGGATGGGGTCTCCGGTTCAAGTCCGGAAGTCGGCTCCAGGCGTTGAAATGGGAGATCCGGGGCTGACGTTCCGGGTCTCTTTTAGCATGAAGGGCCTTATGATAAAATCAGGCCCTACGGGACAATAACGTTGAATCATGATTACTTCTGCAGGGAGGGTAACCAGGATGGCGAAGGAGCATTTTGAGAGGACGAAGCCGCACCTGAACATCGGCACGATCGGTCACATCGACCACGGGAAGACGACGTTGACGGCGGCGATCACGAAGACGCTGTCGCGGAAGGGATACGCG